>Ga0334888_1000765_pt1 | contig 47511 bp, 43 predicted proteins | sample GraSluR1_MG_FD_207227 | JGI IMG/M metagenome (GOLD analysis project Ga0334888, IMG submission 207227) | Sludge microbial communities from methane-producing bioreactor in Wageningen University, Netherlands - Granular Sludge_3_08-R1 | ecosystem: Engineered > Bioreactor > Anaerobic > Unclassified ...
CACCGCTCAGTTAAAACTGAGTTATTGAATGCTTGAGCGGTATGAGGTGAAAGTCTCACGTACCGTTCTTAGGCGAGAAAGGGGCAGCGATGCCCCCGACTTAGCCGACTTTTTGACCGAGCGAAAGCTGTTTTTTAGAAAATTTGATCTTGTGAGCGATTTATTTCATCCAATATTTACTACTTCATTATTATATGGTTTTAATGCTTTTTCTTTCCAATTTTCCAACTGACTGATTTCTTTCAAGCTGGAAATTAAATTAAAGTCTTTTTTATAATATTTTGATGTGTAAATTGTTTTATATCTTGAATTATGATATAATTCAATTACTACAAATTTAAGGTGGTGTATTTTATGAAATGCGAAAAACTTTCAAATAATCTTAAAAATTGTAATTGTTCTTATCCCGCATGTTCTAGAAAAGGCAGTTGTTGTGAATGTATTGCATATCATAGGAGTATGGACGAACTACCAGCATGTTATTTTACTAAAGAACAAGAAAAAAATTTTGACCGTTCGATCGAATATTTTTTAAGAGTTAATAAATAAAATTTGGAGGTTTTTATGTGGTATCCTGGTCATATTCAAAAAGCAAAAAATTCTATTAAAAAGAATTTAAAACTTGTAAATGCTATAATTGAAATTATAGATGCAAGAGCTCCGTATTCAACAAGAGCTTATGAGTATCAAAGTCTTTTTGCAGATAAGAAAAAAATAATTTTATTCAATAAACATGATATTTGTGATGATAAAAAAACTCAAAAATGGGTTGAAATATATAAAAGCAAAGGTTATGAAGTAATAAAAATAAGCATGAAAAAAGTAAATGTAAAACAGTTTATTGAAAAAAATGTTTCACCATTGATTCCTGAAAAGTTTTTTGAAAAAAGAGCGATGATTATAGGTGTTCCGAATACAGGAAAATCTACGTTTATAAACAGTTTAAAGGGTAAAAAAAGTGCCTTAACCGGAAATACTCCTGGTATAACAAGAGGGGTTCAGTGGATAAATGTTGATAAAAAATTAAAAGTAATGGATACCCCCGGAATACTTTTTCCGGAATTATATAACAAAAATATTATTTATAAACTTATTTTAATTGGTTCTTTAAAAGCTGAAGGTCAAGAAGCTGACGAAGCTCTTAATTTTGCTTTTAATTATTTAAAAATTAATTATCCTCAATTATTGAATAAAATAGTAGAAAACTCTTCAGAACTTTTAAGTTCTTTTGAATTTATAAATGCTTATTCCCAAAAAAGAAATTATTTGAAAAAAGGCGGAGAAACTGATTTTGAAAGAGGAAAACAATCATTTTTAAAGAATTTAGCAGAAGGGAAATACGGTAAAATAACTTTTGAAACAGAGGAAGATTTTGAAGAAATAATTTTGTGATTTTTATAAAAAAAAGTCAAGACTTAAAGGGGGAATAAAAAGTCTTGACAGGAAATTGGTCATGTATTTATAAACAAATTATACTCTTTCTAACTAAAAAAATATGTAACTTAGATCACATTTTTTTTAGTTATTTTTAACATTAATATTTTCATATTTATATTAGTCATTTTTCAACTTAATAAAAGAGAGAGTGCACTTATGAAAAAAAATATTTTTTGTATTTTGTTTTTTTTATGTTTAAACATTTTATTTTTTTCTTATAGATTATTTTATAATGGAAACGAATTAATAAATTTTTTGAATGAAAAAATTTACACCTCTCAATATATAAAAATAGTTACTATGAGTATGGATGAAATGTTTATAGAATCTCTTGAAAATAGAAACCATATAATTTATGCTGAATCAACTTATTTTGATGAAAAAGATTGCAATTTGAATATAATAAAAAAAAGTGGTTCAGAAGGATATCTTCATGAAAAATTTATTATTTTTGATGATAATTCTGTTTTGTTTGGTACTGGAAACTTAACTAAAAATGGTTTTTTAAACACTTTTAATATTTTTATTTATACTGAAGACAAAAAATTAGTGGAAGTTTTTTTAAAAGAAATTGGTAATTTTGAAAGAAATTTATATGGTAAGAATAAAAAAAGTATTTATTCAAAACTATCTACGTCTTTAGGAAAAGTAAAGTTTTATAATTCCCCTTCAGAAAAAGTGTATGGAGAAATTTTATCTGAAATAAAAAAATCAAAAGAGAAAATAGAAATTTTCACTTATTCTTTTACTGATCCTTTTTTTATATACGAATTAGAAAATGCCTCTTTTAAAGAGAAAAATATTTTTATATTATCTGATGAATGGAATTTAATTTATAATTCGCCTCTTAAAAATACCGTTAGTTTAAACATTAAATATATACCCGGTATTCACGCAAAAACTATAATTATAGACGAAAAAGTTTTGATTATTGGAAGTTATAATTTTACTTATAGAGCAAGAGAGGTAAATGACGAATTTGTTTTAATTATTTTTAATGAAGAATTATCTCAAAAGATTTCAAAAAAATTTAAGGAACTTTGGAATAACATATTATAATTTTATGGGTTGCTAAAAATATAAGGAGAGTGAGCAAAATGTTTTTTTTGATTCTTTTATCTTTAGTAAGCGTGGTTCTTATAGTAGGCATTTGTGTTGTAATAATTTCTAATCAAAGTCTTCATTTTATACCTTTTGTAGCATTTTTAGTTTTTTTAGGTATTTATTTATTTGGTATAGTAAGGGAAATCATAAAAACAAAAAATTATAAAAATATTTCTATTATTTTTGGTTTATGTATATTTTTACCTTTTTTATTTTATTCCTTTAATACTCATTATATAGTATTTGCGACATCTTCAACAATAGCATTAGGTTATTTAATAACTTTGACAAGAGAAATTATAAAGTATGAAAAATCTAAAGGTTTTTTAGTATTATCTTCTATAATAATATTTGTTTTATACTTTATATTGAATAATTTAGAAACTATAGGCATAGCTATTCAAAAACATTATCTTCCAGAAGGATATTTTATAAATTTTTTTAAAGTTAACTTTACTGAAGGCTACTTTTTAATTGCATTATTTTTTTTAAATATCTTTTTAATAATTTTAACTTTTATAAATAATCATTTAAAAAACAAATCAAAACCACTCAAATAATGAGTGGTTTTTAATTTTTAATTTGTTTAAAAAATTCCAATTAAAGTAGTAAAAATGAAAATATTAGCAAATACCTTCAATTAGCATATATATACGCATTTGATAATTTAAGAATAAAATAGTAAAATATAAATATGAAAAAAATTTCATATCATAATTATTAGGAGGTTTGAAAATGGATTTTTCAAAAAATGTAAAAGCTGTATCTCCATCAATCACTTTAGAACTTAATTCAAAAGCTATAGAATTACAAAAACAAGGTATAGATATTGTAAAATTAACTGCAGGAGAACCTGATTTTCCTACTCCGGAAGAAATCTCAGAATCGGCTTATACCGCAATGAAAGAAAATAAAACAAAATATACTGATGCAAAAGGAATAGTGGAATTAAGAAAAGAAATATCCCAATATTTATTGAAAAGAACTGGCAATGAATATTCCCCAGATCAAATAGTAGTTACAAACGGTGGAAAACAAGCTTTATATAATGTTTTACTTGCTATTATAAACAAAGATGATGAAGTAATGATGCTTGATCCTTCATGGGTGAGTTATGAAGCTCAAATCCAACTTGTAGGCGGAACACCAGTTCACGTACCTTTAGACGAAGAAGATAATTTTTTACCCACATACTCAAAATTAAAAAAATATGTTTCTTCTAAAACAAAATCAATAATTATTAACTCACCAAACAATCCAACTGGTGTTGTCTATCCGCAAGAAACACTCGAAGTTATTGCAGAATTTGCAAAAGAACATGATCTTTTAGTTATAAGTGATGAAGTTTACGAATTACTTATTTATGAAGGAAGTCATTATTCAATTTCTTCAATTGAAGGAATGAAAGATAGAACAGTAATAATTAACGCTTTTTCTAAAACTTGGTCAATGACAGGTTGGAGAATCGGATACTGTACTGGACCTGCAGATTTGATGAAACAAATATCTAAAATTCAATCACATACGACATCTAATGTAAACACGCCAACACAATATGCCGCTATAACAGCTTTGAACGTTAATGTTTTAAATATGTATAATAAATTTAAAGAAAGAAGAGATTACGTATCTTCAAGACTTAAAAAAATTAACTTAAATTTTGTTGAACCTAAAGGAGCGTTTTACTTTTTTATTAATATAGCAGAATTTGGAATGGATGATGTAAAATTTACTGCAAAACTTCTTGAAGAAGCTAAGGTTGCTGTAGTTCCCGGTTCTGGTTTTTATAAAGAAGGATATATAAGAATTTCTTTTGCAACTTCTGATAGTAATTTAGAAAAAGCCTTAGATAGAATAGAAGAATTTGTAAACAATCTTAGATATTTTTAGAAGGTGATATTTTGAAAGTTGATTATCTTGTAGCAGAAATTGGCAGTACAACTACAGTTGTTACTGCTTTTGATAAAGTGGAAACTGAAACTCCGCTTATAATTGGACAAGCAGAACATTATACTACTATTAAAGAAAATGATGTAACTATAGGAATTGATAGAGCCATAAAAAAATTGGAAGAGAAATTAGGAGAAAGTATTCAATATAATAAACTTTTGGCATGTTCTTCAGCAGCTGGTGGATTGAAAATGACAGTACACGGTCTTGTATATGATATGACAGTACGAGCTGCTAAAGAAGCAGCATTAGGAGCTGGAGCTGTTTTGAAATATGCAACAGCAGGAAAAATGCGTTCAAAACATATTGAAGAAATTAAGAACATATCTCCGAATGTTATATTATTAGCTGGTGGAGTAGATTATGGCGAAGAAGAAGTAATTTTACATAATGCTGAAATACTTTCAAAAAATGATAGTGATGCTCCTATTATTTATGCTGGAAACACTGCTATAAAAGAAGAAGTAAAAGATATTTTAGAAAAAACTGGTAAAAAAGTTATAATAACTGAAAATGTCTATCCAAAAGTTGATCAATTGAATGTAGAATATGCTCGTCATACTATACAACATATTTTTTCAAAACATATAATTCATGCTCCAGGAATGAGTAAAATTTATGAAAAAGTTGATGAAGAAGTCATTCCAACTCCGGGTGCAGTTATGCTCACAACAGAATTATTAGCTAAAATTTATAAAGATGTGGCAACAGTAGATATTGGTGGAGCAACAACAGATGTTGATTCAGTTACATTAGGAGACCCCGAAATTCAAAGAATTATGATTTCTCCAGAACCCGAATCAAAAAGAACCGTCGAAGGAGATTTAGGGTTATATGTAAATGCTAAAAATGTTGTAGAAATGTTAGATAAAAACAAATTATTAGAAGAATTTCCTGATTATGAAAAAATATTAGAAACTTTAACCCCTTATCCTGAAAATGATAGACAGGAAAAATTTTGTGCCTATATGGCAAAATATTGTTTTTCAACATCTTTAATAAGACACTGTGGTAATAAAAAAGATTTATTTACCCCTAATGGCAAACAAGAAATAGCTTCTGGAAAAGATTTAACGGCAGTAAAATATGTTTTTGGAACTGGAGGAATTTTATCTCGTTCAAAATACAAAAAAGAAATCATGGAATCAATGTTTAAAAATGAAAATCCAAAACTGCTTCTTCCGAATAAAAAAGTTAAATTCGCTTACGATAAAAATTATATTTTTGCAGCAATAGGAGTAATATCTACTGTAAATGAAAAAGCAGCTTTAAACATTTTAAAAAATAATATCGAATTCATATAAAAAACAATCCCTAAAGGATTGTTTTTTATATGGTTAGATAATTTTAGAAAAAACATTTTAATAATAACGTTTTTTGATTTTAATGTAGTGTAACAGCCACGCTGAACTGTGCACGGCGTTACAGCACTCATGACAACGTAGGTATTTTTATAGATAGTTTTAGGAAATGCATTAAAACCAAATCCTTATAATAATGAAGTGGTAAATATTGGATAAAATTATTAGTTGGTTAGTAGAAAGGAATAACATTTTAATAATTACCTTTTTTGATTTTAATGTAGTGTAACAGCCACGCTGAACTGTGCACGGCGTTACAGCACTCATGACAACGCAGGTATTTTTATAGATAGTTTTAGGAAATCCATTAAAACCAAACCCTTATAATATTGAAGTGGTAAATATTTGATAAAATAAACGCGAACAAGATCAAATTTTCTAAAAAACAAATTTTGCTCGGTCAAAAAATACGGAAAATAGCAAACTCGCTACGCTCAGACATGCTATTTTCTGACGCATTTTTTGATTCGCTCAATTGTTTTTTTGACGAAAATTCTCAATTGTTCGCTACTTTATTTCATCCATATTTACCATGAAAGCATAATAAAAAAGGTTCTATGAAGAATTTTGTGGGTAATTATAAAAAATTGAAACTTACAAATATTAAAAGAAAATTATGTGATTTGTCATTTCGAACGAAAAAGTGTTCTTCTTTTGAGGAGAAATCTGCGAATTTGCGATTTTATGTTTTGAAATAATTTAATAAAAAAATAAAGTTCGCAGATCTCTCCTCCAAAAAACGTCGTTCGAGATGACAGAGCGTAAAAAAAGTTTTTAGTTTATGTATAAACTTCAATAACTTTTTCAAAAACCAACTATCAATCAATAATTTTCACCCACACTTTTTTACATAGATCCATAAAAAACAAAATATCATTTCAGATGTTAATCTTTTTTGTTTTTAAAAAGTTTTTTTGGCTAGTTTTCCAACATACTAACTTTAAGTTCATATTTATAAGGTTTTAAAATAATATCTTCAAACTTTCTTTCTTCGTTAGCTAAATTATTTATTATAATTACTTTTTTATCCTCATATTTTCTTGTAGAGATTAACAATCCGTTTTCAAATTTTAATTCAGGATTTTGAATAAAAATATTTTCATAATTATTTTTAAAATCCATCATTTTCTTCAACTCATTAAATATTTTATAACTATCAGAATTATCATTATTTTGAGCTTGGTTCATTTTTTCTTCATCAAAAGGGCCTCTATTTAAAAATCTTGAATCGGCATATCCGGTTTGCTTAATACTTTCAGAATAAAATTTTTCATCATTTTCCATAGCAATTTCATCTCCATAATAATTAATAGGAGTTCCAGGAAGTGAAAACATAACAGAGTATGCGAGTAAAACTTTATCCACATTTTTATCCATCAAATCATATAATCTTCCAGCAATACCTTCTCCTTCTCTAAATAAAGATTTTTCATCTTTTAAATAATATTTAATCATTTTTTCTCTATCTTTCTCACTTACAAATTCAAGCGTTAATTCATCATGACACCTTAAAAAAACAAACCAAGAACAATCGTTTGGAATATTTGGAGTTATATTTTCTGAAAGCATTTTTAAAATATGATTCCCGTCATTTTCAGCAATTGCTAAATAAATCATGGGCATAACAGGAAAATGATATGCTGTATGGCATTCGTCAGAATTACCGAAATATTCAACAACATCTTTAGGGATTTGATTTGCTTCTGCAATAAGAACTGTTCCTTCTTTTAAATAATCTAGAGCCGCTCTAAATATTTTTATTATATTATGTGTTTTAGGTAAATTTTCACAATTTGTTCCTTCTTCTTTCCATAAGTAAGGAACTGCATCAAGTCTAAAACCATTTACTCCTTTTTTTCTCCAATAAACAAAAATTTTTATCATTTCTAATAAAACATCAGGACATTTATAATTCAAATCAGGTTGAATATCATAAAACCTATGAAAAAAATAATCTTTTGTATTATTATTATATTCCCAATTACTTTTCATTATACCTTTAAAAATTATTCTTGTATTCTTGTATTTTTCTTCATTTTCATTCCAAATATAATAATCTCTATAATTCGAATTTTTGTCTTTAGAAGCGGAAATAAACCATTCATGTTCATTTGAAGTATGATTAATCGCAACATCAAAAATTATTTTAATATCTCTTTTCTTTGCTTCTTCTAAAAAAGCTGCGAATTGCTCATTTCCGCCCAAATCATCTCTAATCTTATAATAATCAGAAACATCAAAACCTTGATCTTTCATAGGAGATTCTAAAACAGGTAAAAGCCATATTGCTGTAACTCCCAATCCCTTTAAATAATCTAGCTTACTAATCATATTTTTAAAATTTCCTGCGAAATGATCTACGTAGACAGAATAAATCAATCCTTTTTTAAACCATAAAGGATCTTCATGCACATCATCAAAAAAGGTTTTTTCTTTATTTAAAAATTCTATCAACTCACTTAATTTTTCTTCATGATGTCCGTCATACAAAAAATCCCATAATTTTTTAATGTTGTTATTCATTTTTCACCTCTCATTTTTTAGAAATAAAATGTTGATAAAATACCAAAGTATACTTGAATTATATCATTTTTTTCACAATTAATCAATTTTAATTGAATAAATAAATTTAAAATGATAAAATATAATGATTGTCTAGGTTCTTAAAAATTGAAAACAACTATTTTTTTTAAAGGAGCAAAGAGCATGATTAAATTAAATTTATCAAAAGACTCTGATGTTGAAATATTAAAATTGAAATTAAAAAAGATGCCTTTTTTAATGCAAATAAAAGTTTCGTTAAATTTATTTTTCGCTGGAAATAATAGTAAAAAACAAATGAAAATTATGAAAGACATAAATAAAAGAAGAAAATTTACTATTCCACGAGAAGAAATTGATTGGAATCCTAAAGTAAACGAAGAGCTTTGTAATAGTTGTGGAAAATGTATTAAATTTTGTCCCACTAAAGTTTTTATATCAGATATAAAAACTGGAAAAGCCATCGTAAAAAATCCAGCTAAATGCGTTTTTTTATGTAATGGTTGTGAGAATAAGTGTGATAATAAAGCGATAAAATTCCCTGAAAAAAGAAATTACATAAAATATATATTTTTTGAATAATAAAATGCCTGTATATAAAATACAGGCATTTTACTATTTTATATAATTAATTAATTTTTATAACTTTTCCAGCTTCTCCTCTTTGAATAATAGCATTCAACAAAGCTCTAACTGAATTACTAGAACTTGTAGCTCCAGATAAAGTGTCTACTCCTGAAGGAACTTGTTCTGCTATAATTCTATAAGACAAAATACCATAGAATCTTTTTGGTTCCATACCCATTCTTGCACCATAATTAGGATCGTTAGTTTTTAAATTTCCTGCCGTATTAAACGCATCTGCATAAGCTTTAACTATTATTCCGTTTTTTACAGTAATTTCTAAAAAATCAGTCCATCCATGCACTGGTTGAGCGTATTCCGCCCTATAAATACCATCTTTTAAAGAGAATGCTGCAAATTTTGAAAAATCTACTTTTATAGTTCTTTCAGGTTGGCCTTTATGAAGAATTGCTAAATATAAATATCTCACATAATTACTAGAACTTGTAGCCCCTGTTATAGTATCTATACCTGAAGGTTTCTGAGCATTTATTAACCTTTGAGATAATTCAGAATAAAATTCTTTTGGATCCATACCCATTCTGCTTGCATATCCTGCATCATTAGTTTTTAAATTTCCTGCAGCATTAAACGCATCTGCTTTTGCTTCTACAACCATTCCATTTTTTATAGTCACTTCTAAAAAATCAGTCCATCCGTGTATGGGTTGTACGCCTTCAGCTCTGTATACACCGTCTCTTAAATTATATTTAGAAGTATTTACAACAATAGTATTATTTGGAATACCTCTTTCCAAAATAGCTTGAACTAAAGATTTAAAAGCATTCACTGAACTCGTAGCCCCTGTTATAGTATCAACTTCGTTTATATTTTGCTTATTTACCAAATCATTAGTTAATTTTTCATAAACCTTTGAAAGATCCATACCCATTCTATCCCAATATCCTTTATCGTTAGATTTAAACAACCCTGTTGAAACATTATAAGAATCATTTACAACCTTTACGATTTTTCCGTTTTCAATTGTTAACTCAACAAAATCCATCCAATCACGTGAAATTTCAAGGCTTTCAGCTCTATAAACGCCGTTTCTTAAGTTTATATTCGCTAAAGAAACTACCACAAATAAAAGAACTAAAAAAATTGAAAAACTTTTTTTCATAATATCTCCTCCAATAAATAATTTTATAAATTAAATATAGAACTTATTAAAACACCAACAATCATTAAAAAACTTATTATAAAATGATTTTTAACTGAAAAAACAAAAGTATCTTTTTTTGACTGAATTTTTTCAAACTGTTTTATATTTTTTATTATTGGAACTATAGAAATCAATAGTACTAATGAAATCAAAGGAAGAATATTTAAAACTACTAAAACAATAATATTTATATAAATTAAAAAATACGACAATTTGAACAACTTCACAGCATTTTCTTGACCTATATAATAAGGCAAAGTATATCTTTTGTTTATAATATCATCTTGCAAATCACAAATATTGTTAGCTAACATAATATTTCCTATTGTAATCACCATAGGAAATGAAACAAAAAACATAATTAAAAATTCTTTCATGTTTATAAACAAACTCAAATCAAATCCGTTGATATTTAAAGAAATAAATCCTAAGTGATGAATATTTATATACACACTTAATAAGAAAATTACAAAACCCATAAACATCCCAGAGAAAAATTCGCCTAAAGGCATTCTTGATATAGGAATCGGCCCCCAAGAATACGCTATACCTACAGTGAAAGAAATTATTCCAATGAGTAAAACAAACCAATCTGTCATTAAAAATAGTATAACACCACTTAAAACAGCTACTGATAACAAAACAAAAATAGTTATTAAAGCTTGATTTCGAGTTAAATTATATTTAACTATAGCATTATGATTTTCATAATTATAACCATCTTTCTTTACTGCTTTTTTGTAATCAATGTAGTTATTTACAGAAGTTGTTGTCATATCAAAAAATAACAATGAAACGAACATAAAAATTATATTAAATACTTTTATTTCTCCATATCTATAAAACGAAAAAATTATTCCTAATAAGAAAGGAAGAACACTAGCTAATTTAGTTTGAATTTCAACAAATTTAAGAAACGCTTTTAAATTCATAATAATCTCCTTTACTTAATAAGATCTTTTTAGTAAAACAGGCAATATTTCACGCATAACCTTTTTACCCGCTGATTCTTCAAATTCATTTAATTCATTAATAGCTTTAGAAGTATAATTTTCTGCAATTAATTTTGATTTTTCTAATGCACCACTTTTATGTATTAAGTTATAAATATTTATTAAATCATCGTCAGAAAGACTTTCTTTATCAAAAAAACTTTTAATTTCATTCTTATATTCAGTATTAAAAGATAAAATAATAGGCAAAGTATAATAACCTTTTAAAATATCTGATTTAACATCCTTTCCTATAACACTTTCCTCGCTTATAAAATCTAAAATATCATCAGTAATTTGAAATGCCATTCCTACATTAAAACCGATATTAAAAATTTTTTTAAGCTCTTCTTCATCAAAATCTAATTGTGCAGCTCCAATAGATAAGCTAATACCGAACAAAACAGCCGTTTTTCCAGAAATTATTTTTAAATACTGCTCATCAGTTACATTAAAATCATATCTATAGTAATTTTGAAGCATTTCCGCTTTACATATAGTTGAAATTCCTTCAGCTAATTTTATAACTACTTCTTTTGGAATTTCCAAATTAGAAAGCATTAAAAAACACTCGCTAAAAAGAAAATCACCCATATAAACAGCATGTTCTTTTGAATATTTTGAATGAATAGCTTCTTTACCTCTTCTCAAAAAAGAATCATCTATAATATCATCATGAATTAAAGTAGCAGAATGCAACATTTCTACAGCCGCCGCTAAATTATTGACAATAATCTCCTTTTCTTTGGTTAAGGGAATATTTTTCAACATACTACCTATAATAATAAAAGCAGGTCTTAACATTTTTCCGCTTGTAGAAAATAAATAATCAAAAGAATTATTTAAATAAGAATTACCATTTTTGCTAACTTTAAGCATATTCATTTTCACAAACTCTAATTTAGATTGAATTTCTGGATAATTATCCCAAAATTTATTCATTTTATCACCAATATTTTTTTATGAATACAAATACCATTTTCTGACAAATTTGATATTTTTCCATTTTGATTTTAACCAAGGCAACAGATAATAATCAACACCAAAAGTACTGCCCGAACCTCCAATTAAAGCTATTCCGCCTAATAGATACCACACCATATCTAAAGAAGCCATACCAGAAGCCCATATCATTAACCCCATTCCAACAGTAGCAAAAGAGGAAAAAGCAGTAAAAAGACCAATAATTAAAAAAGCACCAAAAATTACTTCAGCAAAAACAATAACCGTTTGAAAAACAGAAGCCATTGTTGTAAAATCACCTTGTGCTGTATAAAAAACTAAATCCATGAACCATTCGGAAATATTTTCAATCCAACCCGGAACATATAATGCTTCTCCCCATTCAGCAGCAGCTTCTGCTCCACTACCCCAATCAGTAGCAGAAGAAGTTGCATCAACGGCCTTAGATGGTATGAGGAAAATATCACTAGGATTACTGATAACACTATCTATTTTATCTAAACCTTGCTGCAACCATTTCCAACCAATAAGCACTCTCAAAGGAAGAAGCCAAAAATTTGGTGACCTTTTAGCAAAATGTCCACCTACTAAACTTCTTCTATTTGGAACTCTAAAAAATTCGTCTAATAAATAATTCCAAGCCTTATTAAACCCAGCTATTTGAATAAAATATATAATATTTACAAAATGTTTAATAAACATCGCAAAAAAACCAGATAATCTCAACGGCCTCTTAGGATTTCCAACTTGAGCCACAGCATATTTTCCGCCAACAGAAACCATAACACCATGAAATTTAGGCTCGTATGATTTCAACTCTTTTTCTAAAATCATTGCTTTAAGGTTATTGGCAACTAATTTTGAAGAATGTTCAGCATTTTCAACCATTTGAGGAACTGGAGAATTACTATTTTCAGGAACGAAAAATATATTATCTCCAACTACAAAAACATTATTTTTTCCTTTTGCTCTTAAAAATTCATCAGTTTCAATTCGCAAATTTTTCTTTTTTTCTAAATCAAGATTTTTTAATAAATCACTTCCTTGAATACCCGCTGTCCATATTATAGTGTTAGCGTCAATAAATTTTTCATTATTAACCATAACTCCATTTTCTTTTACTTCGGTAATATTAGATTCAGTTAAAACATCTACACCAAGTTTTGACAATCTTTTATGCGTTTTTTCTCTTAAAATTTCATCTAAATCAGGTAAAATTTTTGGAAGCAAATCCATAATATAAATTTTTACTTCCGCTCGATTTATTCCGTATTCTTCAGATAATTTATCTACCCATTCGCCTAACTCACCAGCCATTTCAATTCCTGTATATCCACAGCCAATAACTATAAAAGACAAAAACTTTCTTCTTTCCCAAGAATCAATCTCTTCTGAAGCTTTTATGAAACTATTAATTATATGTTGTTTAATCTTTATAGCGTCTTCAAAAGACCATAATGTGAAAGCATTTTCTTCTGCGCCTTTACACCCATAAAAAGTAGGTTTTGAACCAGTTCCCAAAACTAAATAATCAAAATCATATGAATCTTTTTTTCCTAATAACTTGTTACTAACGAAGTCGATATTTTCAATATAATCCATAACCAAATCAACTTTTCTGCCATAAAATATCTTTTTTAAATCTACTCTAATAGCTGTTTCAGAGACTCTTGAAGCAGCGACTTCATGAAGCTCCGTTAATAAAGTATGATAAGGATTTTTGTCTATTAACGTAATAGATACTTCGTCATTTTTCTTAAATTTTTTAGCAAGTTTTTTAGCGGTTAAAACCCCAGCATACCCTGCTCCTAAAATCACAATCTTTTTTTTAGACATAACATCACCTTTCTTTCATAAGAAATTTTTATTATTTTATTGTAGATGAAAATTATCGGTGTTTATAATTTCTATTATAACATATTAAATAGTAAAACAAATAATTAAAAATAGATATTTTTTGTTAAATTTAATTTAAGAAAAAAATCGTTATTGAATAAAAAACTAAATATATAAAGTTTGATTTTCGCATTAATATAATTATATAAAATATGATAAAAATTGTCAGTAACATATGTTACCGAATAAAAGTATAAATTGCTGAAAAGGTTAAAAGATAATATATATAGAAGATGTAGACGAATAACACAAAATATTAAAAAATGAAAATGATATACACGGATACAAATACACAATAACAAAAATTAAATTATTAAAATTATCAGTATAAATATTATCATAAGAAATAATGAAACTTGAACAAATTTCAACTCAAATATCATCATAAACGATTTTTTTATAGCCATCCAATCTTTTCATTTATAATAAATTTCATCTTAAAAATACTCTTTATCTCTAAGTATAGAATATACATTATTAATTGAATCTTATTGGAAAAAACAAACTTTAAAATCATTTGAAAATCATAAATGATTTTACAAAAGTTACATTAAATAAAATTCAATACTTTTGATTACTTTTTTCACTTAAAATATGATAATATTTGTTATACAATATATTAAATAAATTGTTATTTTTGAAAACACTAATTTCTTAAAAAATTATTACTTTAATAAATTTCTGTGTGTTTTTTTTGCAATATGCAGATTAAAAAAAGAGGTGAATATGATAGAGATAAATTTAGAAACACTGAATATGGTATTGAGTAAAATGCTCAATGAAAAGGTAATAAACTCTAATTATGAAATGGAAGAACTTCAAGGCGGGACTGTTGGTAGTGTATGGCTTGTTAAAGGTATAGCCTGTACTTTCAGCGGAAAAGAAAAAAATTACAAACTTGTTTTGAAATTTCAAGAAAAATGGGAACGAGACAACGATCCCGACTCTTGGAGAAGAGAATATGATCTTTACTCATCAGGATTAGACACTTTTTTTCTAGATGATCTCAAATGGCCTGAATGTTATTATTATGAAATGAATCAAGAAGAAAACGAAGTAAAGCTTTGGTTAGAATACATAGATGGAGTATCCGGCATAAATTTATCTGGAGATATATATGAACAATCTGCCTATGCTTTAGGAAGATTTCAAGGAAAACTTTATGCAGAAAAACCTCAACTACTAGATAAAATAACTAATTTAAGTGGTTTAGATTATGTTAAGAATTTCTACTTAAATTATAAGTCTTGGAATGTAGTATATGATTATATTAGATCTGAAAAATGTGAAATACCTAAGCATCTTTGTGAAATGATTATTGAAATTGACAAAAACTCCGAGGCTATATTTGAAAAAATAAAAAAATTACCGGTAGTACTTTGCCACAGAGATTTCTGGGTAGAAAATATATTCTCGAAAGAAGGAAAAATATTCCTTATTGATTGGGATACGACCGGATGGGGTTATCTAGGAGAAGATTTAGCGAGCCTAATCGCTGATGAAGCTGATGTTGAGTATATGGTTGAATATTATCAAAGATGTGTGCCTGCATTTTATAAAGGATTCTCTGAGTTTGCAGATATAACTAATATTGAAGATGATTGTGTCAAAGAATTTTGTCTTCTAATGTATGGGTATAGGATTATCGAATGGTTTTTAGATGCAGAAGATAACGCTGTTCAAAAAAAATTACAAATTGATACATTACAAAAGATTTATGAAATAACAAAGATTTTATAATTAAACCGATAGCAACATGAAAGATAAAAATTATTTCAATAAAACTTTATGTTTTTAAGAAGTTATTATTTTTATAGCAAAAGATAAACTTTTGGAATTCATTGTTCGATAAAAATACAAAAGAATTGAGTTTATTTAATAATATAAAATTATTCTTAAAAGGAGTTTTTAATAATGCAAGAATTACAGAACGTATTGGATCATTATAATATAAATAATGTATTAAAAACTGAAACAATAAAAAATGGAAATATATGTAATATATTTAAAATAGATACAATCAATTCAGATTATATTTTAAGAATAAGGCCAAAAAATTTTATAGAATCAAATATAGAAAAAGATCATGAATTTTTAAATTATTTATCAGATAATTTATTTTTTTCTCCAAAAGTAATAAAAACTAAAAATGATAAAAGTTATGTTAAAAATAAAGAAGGTTTAATTGCAGAATTACATTCTTATATACCGCATAATAAGACAATAGATGATTTTGAATATCAAGAGATTTCTAATCAATTAGCAATTACTTTGGGAAATTATCATAAAATTTCATCAAAATTTCCTAAAGAAATTAATAAAAAAAATAAAACAGAAAATTTACCAACAGATTTTTGGACGAAATATTTTGATGGACCATTAAAAATTGGAATACAAAGATATTATAAAGCTGCAAATTCAGAAAATGTTGAAAAGAATGATGTAATAATAATTTATACAAATTATTTAAAAGATATTTTAGAAAAAATAAAGATTAAGCTTGAAAAAAACCTATATAAAATACCAAAATTAATTAATCATAACGATTTTTATGGAAATAATATTCTTTTTTTAAATAATAAAATTAACGGAATTGTTGATTTTGATTTTTGCTGTACTGGTATTCACTATATAGATTTGGTGGAGTTAATTCACGGTTCTTTAATTTGGAACAATGAACATATGAAATACTGGGGATTAGATCCAGAAGGGAAAATAAGAATAAACCATAGTAAAAATGATCTTAGGTTATATTTTTCAAAATATAGTAATTATAATTTTGATTTTTCTTTGTTTAAAGATTTCATAGTAGCAAAAATAATAAGCTTAGCTTTTAATCCTAATTTTGATTTTGTTGAAGAAATTGATGATAGAATAGAGGTTCTTTTTCGTTTGAAAAAAACTATTCAAAATATTAATGATTCAAGCTTAATATAATAATAATAATATTATTATAAGTTAAAAAATTCAAATTAGCTATTTTATCAAAAAACAGAGAAAAATTTTAAAATACAAATTATTAGCAGAATAAAAAAATAAAAATTTAATTATTAGTTGGAATTGTGAATAAGACGGTCGTTCCTTTATTTAATTCACTTTCAAGAAATATTTCGCCATTCATCATTTCAACTAATTCTTCGCATAAAGCTAAACCCAAACCAGATCCTATTGCTCTAGATTCATGAGCTTGATAATATGGTTGGAATAGACTAGGAATTTTTTCTTTTTTTATTCCTGTTCCAGTATCTTTAATTACAAATTGGATTATATAATTATCTGAATTTTTTTCTTTTAAAGTGACAAATAAATCTATTTTTCCTTTTGTAGTAAATTTAACTGAATTTGATAATAAATTTTGAATAACTCTATTTATTCTATATTTATCTCCTTTTATATTTAAAGGAACATTTTTGTCATAAAATAAGTTAAAAGAATTATCATTTTTATTTGTTTTAATAAAAAGTTTTATTATATCATTTAATTCATTTTTTAAATCAAATTTCATATCAAATAATTTAAAATTATTTGTTTCTATTCTAGATAAATCATATAAATTATTGATCATATTAATCATATTATCTGCCAAAAAATTAATTAATTCTGCATTTTCTATTATTTCATAAATAATATTTACTGAATTTACCTTTTTTAACTTATCTTCAATTATGTTAGATAAAATTTTGATTGAAGACATTGAATTTTTTAAATCATGACTAATTTTTGAAAAGAAATATGTTTTTAATTTGTTCGTTTCCGTTAATTCTTTCGTTTTCTCTTTCACCATTTTTTCTAAAGCTTCATTCTTTTCTCTTAATTCTTTAATAGGGAAAGTTTCTGGTTCAGAATCTTCTGATGCCGGAAATGACACATGCTGATGCTCAATCAACCATTCTAATTTTTTTATTATTATCATAGAAATTCTTAAATTATTAAATATAACTTCATGATTCAAAATTTCAGTATTAATAGACAATTCACAAACAATTATCCCTAAATTTTTTAATGGAGAATCTATATGAAGTTTATGCACAGTATAATTAATAATGTTTGGCGCCTGTTCCATATCTCTTGAGTAAATCTCTTTTATTTTATCTTGAGTATAGGCGATTTCATCTTTTTCTGATCCTATTCCTGTTGAAGAAGAACTCCATTTTTTAATAGTATCAATTAAATTTCTTTTTGTGAAATATAAATCTAAGTATTCATAAAAAAATTTTTTAATTTCTTCTATAATTTTAAAATTTTCTTCACTCATAATTTTTACAGTCTAGTGCGAAAAGCCAACTCCTTTAGGGGATGGATAGCACTTCATTAATCATAATTTAATCATAATTTGTGTATAAACGCATCTTCCGGATGAAAAATAGCCTCTAGCCCATAATCATAAAGGTTTAGAGGTTGTTTTTTGTTTTAAAATGTAGCCTAACATTTGAATGTTTTGTGCTTGACTTATTTCATTTTTTATGATATAATTATATGAATTGATGTAGACTAACTGTTGAAAATGGAGGGGTTTTTATGAAATTAAAATCTAATGCTTTGTATTTTGAAATTAATCCTGGTAGAAATAGACCTATTGGATATATTCGTAACAGTTATCGTGAAAATGGCAAGGTTTGTCACCAAACTATATCGAAAATACATGGTTTGTCTCTTTCTCAATTGCAGAATATGAAGGCTGCTTTTGACGGTAAATCTATTGCTTCGGATGATATTGTAATTACTGGCGGAAAAGAATATGGTGCTTGTGCAACATTATACGCTTTAGCTAAAAAGATAGGATTAGACAAGATTATTTATTCTAAAAATGAACCTTGGGTAAGTAGTGTTTTAGCTATGATTATTGGTAGAATTGTTTATCAAGGTAGTAAGTTGGCTTTATCTAGAGTAAATGATATTAGTTATTTATGGGAAGTGTGCGGGATTAATGAATCTGAAATTGATGTTAATAAGCACTGTTATGATGCAATGGATAATCTTTTAAGTGGTCAACAAAGGATTCAAAAAAGACTTGCTAATAAACATTTTGCAGATGGAACTGTTGTTTTGTATGATATAACAAGTAGTTATTTTGAGGGTAAATATAATGATTCTGAAATGGTTAGTTTTGGTTATAACAGAGATAAAAAAAGAGGAAAAAAGCAGATTGTAATTGGTTTGATTTGTACAAAAGAAGGATGTCCTATTGCAGTAGAAGTTTATTCTGGTAATACATCCGACAAGACAACTGTAATTGATAAAATTGATGAATTAAAGAATGTATATGGTATTAAAGATTTTGTATTTGTTGGAGATAGAGGAATGCTTACACAAAAGAATATAAGCGAAAGACCTGATATGTTAAATATTACAGCTCTTACGCATTCAAGAATAAAAAAACTTTGTGAGCATGAAGATGTACAATTTTCATTATTTGATGAAGAAATAGGAACAGAAATAGTATTACCAGAAGAACCTAATATTCGTTATATTCTAAGGAGAAATCCTACTCTAAAAGATGAGTCGCAAAGAACTAGAATGATATTGATTGATAAAACAGAATCAGAACTTGATAAAATAGCTATTCCAAAAAAGAAAGCAGACGATAAAACTTTAGCAGTTAGAGCAGCTAAAATATTTTTAAAATACAAAACAGAAAAGTATTTTTCATGGACTGTTGAAAACAATAAAATCGTTTATTCCCGCAAAGATTCAGTAATTAATGAACAAGAACAATATGATGGACTTTATGTCATGAAAACAAATGTATCTAAAGAGATGATGGATAAAAGAGAAATTGTAGAAGCCTATAAATCTTTAATTAATGTAGAAATGGCTTTTAGCAACATGAAAACAGTACAACTTGAAATGAGACCTATTTATCATAAAACACAAGATAGAATTAAAGCACATGTATTTATTTGCATGTTATCATATTACTTACTCTGGCATATGAATACAGCACTAAAAGATTTATACAAAGAGAATAGTAAAAAGTATACTCATTCTTATGTGATAGAAGTATTAAAGTCTCAACAAAAGTTTTTATTAAAAGTAGGAAAAATAGATATGCCATCATATTCTGTAGCAACACCAACATCAATTCAACAAAAAATCCAAAAAATGATTTTAGGTGGAAAAGTTGTAGCCTAAACATTGAAATTTAAAACCACCCTGTATGCTTTATTGATACAGGGTTTTGTTTATTTTACTTCTGGAAAATGCGGTATAAAATGTTTGACAGCATACACAAAATATGATAATATACAGATATGAACGAATATAGAAGAACAAACACAACTGTATCTTTAATCAATTATCATTTTATATTTTGTCCAAGATATAGAAGGAAAATATTTTTAATACCTAATGTAGAAATACGATTTAAAACATTGGTCAAAGAAAAATGTAAGGAGTTGAATATCGAAATTACCGCTATAGAATGTGATAAAGACCATACTCATATGTTTTTAAATTGTCTACCTACACTTAGTCCTTCTGATATTATGCAAAATATAAAAGGTTATACCAGTAAAATTTTAAGAGAAGAGTTTATTGAATTGAACAAAATGCCTAGTCTGTGGACACGAAATTATTTTGTTTCTACTGCTGGAAATGTGTGTAGTGAAACAATCAAAAAATATGTAGAAAATCAAAAAACAAGATATTAGAAAGTGAGGTGAATACTTTGTCAAATTTTATTTTAACTTTAGAATTAGATAATGAAATATATCAAGAAGATATTTTAGATAAAAGATTGGAAATATCAAGAAGTATCTATAATAGTTGCTTAGGTGGATTGTTTAAAAGATATAATACTGTGAAACAATCTAAAGAATATCAAAAAGTATATAAAATGCCAACAGGCAAAGAAAGAAATCAATTGTTTAATGACTTAAATAAAAAATATGGTTTGACAGAGTATTCACTTCATGAGTAGGTTAAACCTATGCAAAAACACTTTAAAGTCAATATAGATAGTTTTACGGCACAAAAAATTGCAACAAGATGTTTCAATGCTTTTCAAAAATTAACGTTCCATCAATCCAATAAAGTATGTTTTAAAAAATACGGTGAAATGAATAGTGTTGAAGGCAAATCTAATAAAACAGGAATTAGATTTAAAGAAAACACACTTATATGGAATGGTTTAGAAATTCCTGCAATTATTAAAAAGAATGATACCTATGCACAAATGTCATTAATGAACAAAATAAAGTATTGTAGAATAGTTAGAAAATTTATCCGTGGCAAGTACAAATATTATGTTCAATTAATATTAGACGGAGTTCCACCAATGAAAATTAATAATGAAACTGGTGAAATAAAAAATAGTATAGGTAATGGTAAAGTAGGTATTGATATTGGCACTCAAACTATAGCATATTCTAGTAAATATGAAGTTAAATTATTAGAATTGTGTCCAGAAATTAATAACATTGAAAAAGAAAAACGTATATTAATGAGAAAACTAGACCGTCAACGTAGAGCAAATAATCCTAATAACTATAATGAAGATGGTACTGTTAAAAAAGGGATTATAGTTAATGGTAAAAAACAAAAACTTAAATGGATTAAATCTAATAAATATATTAAAACACAAAATGAACTAAGAGAAATTCAACGTAAACAAGCTGATATAAGAAAACAAAGTCATAATAAGTTAGCTAGTCGCATAGTTTCACAGGGCAATGAAGTATATGTTGAAACTATGAGTTATAAAGGATTGCAAAAAAGAAGCAAAGAAACAACTATTAATGATAAAACAGGTAAAATTAATAAGAAGAAACGATTCGGTAAGAGTTTAGCTAATAGAGCACCTAGTATGTTTTTGACTATATTAGATAATAAATTAAAGTGGCATAATGAACAATTATTAAAAGTAGATACTTTTAAAATTAAAGCAAGTCAATATAATCATATTCAAGATGAATATATTAAAAAAGATTTATCTGAAAGATGGAATGATTTTGGTGAATTTAAGATACAAAGAGATTTATATAGTGCATTCATTATAATGTGTACTAAAAGCAATTTAAAAGAAACTGATAAAGATTTATGCAAAGAAGAATTTGAAAACTTTAAAATTAAACATGATGAAGAAATTAAAAGAATAAAAAACAGTGATAATAAATTAATATCCAGTATGGGGATATAAAATCCATATAGGTTTTGACATGAGCCTAATACTATCGTTAATTCATTCATTAGAGTGATTGGTAGTGAAAGTCTATCTAAAACAAATTTGTATTTATATGTTGTAATAATCCTAGAGGTTATGAGAGTATAAAAGAAATTTGTATAGGATAGAACCTCACTGCTTTAGCTGTGGGAGTGTCAGCTCTTATCATTTTTGATATTTTTGAAAACAAACAACGCAAATAAAAAAATAAACACCTTATAATTATTAATATAAAATATCAATTAATTTAAATATAACATATTTTAATATTTTTTAAAATAAAAGTTTTTTGATTTTAATAATAAAAAATTTTAATTTAATTATATTTTTAAGAAAAAATTAAGAAGTTTTTTTTATTATTGTACTGAAAAAAATATTTTAGTACAATAATTACAAAAAGGTGGGAGAAAAAATGGAAAAGAAAATAAAAGTTGTTAAAGGAAATGGCAATTTAGAAAACAAAGAAAAGGTTATAGAGATTTTGATGACGGCATTCAATAAAAAATTTTCATCAGTGATTAAAAACGAAGAAAAGTTAAGAAAATTAATGAAAAAATATATTAATTTTGAGAATGCTTTTTACTGTTATTATGAAGGAGAAATTGTAGGTGTTTTAGGATTTGAATCAAAAAACAAAAAATTTGATAAAATAAATTTTTGGACTTTATTGTTTGAAATTGGTATAATAAAAATGATAAAAACGATATTATTATATGCACCATTTTCAAGAAAATTAAAAGAAAACGAGATAAGAATAATTGCTATAGCAGTCGATGAAAACAAAAGAGGGCTTGGAATAGGTACACATCTTTTACAAAAATTTTATAATTATTCGAGAGAAGAAAAATTCCAAAAAATATTATTAGAAGTAGTTGATACTAATCCCAAAGCAAAAAAACTGTATAAAGAACATAATTTTAAAGATTCAAATTATATCAAATTAGATTCAAGACATAAAGCGGCAGGTTTTAACGGTGTTTATTTTATGGAAAAAAATTTATAGGGGGTATTATGAAAGAACTAATAGTAAAAGAAGCAATTGAACAAGCAAAAATATATGGAATAAAATTTCCTATAGAAAATATAGCAAATAATCTACATATAAGTAAAAGTTATATTTATAAATATTTTGATTCAAAAGAAGAATTAATAGAATCGATTGTTTTAAAAATTTTAAAAGAATTAGATGAACAAGAAAATTTAATAATTGAAAATCATGAATTAGATGATTTAGAAAAAGTTATTCAAATTTTAAAAATTTTTCCAAAAGAATATAATTTAAATATTCCTTTGATGATTAATCAAATTAAGATGTATTATCCAAAAATATCAAAAAAAATAGAAAAATTTGTCGGTTCTTCATCAGAAAATTTAAAAAAGTTATTTAAAAAAATGGTTCAGGAAAATAAATTTGAAGATTACTTTGATAATGAGTTGATAGTAAAAATTTTAAAAAATGCTATGAAAAATTTTCTTTATTCAGATTATTTGATAGTTAATTCTATATCATACGATCAAGCAGTTGAAAAGATTGTAAAAACATTGTTTTATGGGATTTTAAAAGAAAAAAATTGATTAAAAATGTTTTTTGGAAAATTATTAAATAAGAGTGTGGTGGTAAAATGTTAAAAATAGGCGAATTTTCATCACTTTCACAAATTACTATTCATATGCTTCGACATTACAATGATATAGGTTTATTGATGCCAGTTTATATAGATGATTTTACTGGTTATAGGTATTATAATGAGAATCAAATTCCGATTGCAAATAAAATTAATTCTTTAAAAAATATGGGATTGAGTTTAAATTCAATAAAAGAAATTATACATACATTCGATGACGAATGTAATTATGAAAAATATTTAAAAGAAAACGCAATTAAAAAGAAAAATGAAATAGAAAAAATGCAAAAACAGCTTCTTTTAATTAATAACACTATTAAAACGTTAAACAAAAAATCTAATCTTCCTAAAATAAATATAGTTATAAAAGAAATTCCTAAAAGAATCGTAGTAAGTTATAGAGACACTATTTCCAATTATAATCAAGAGGGAAAATTATGGTCTAAACTTAGCGAAGAAGTTGACGATAAAAATATTCAATTAGCTTCACCGCATTATGACATGGCAATTTTTCATGATAATGAATACAGAGAAAATGGAATTGATGTAGAAATACAGAGATCTGTTGTTAAGATTTATGATAATACAGAAAAAATCAATTTTAAAATAGTTAACCCTATTATTGCAGCTACTTTAGCTTTTGAAGGAGCGTATGATTATTTATCTGAAGCTAACGAATTATTAGCTGAATGGCTTGTTTCTAATGAATATACATATCATCCACCAAGATTTAATATTTATCATATATCTCCGGAAAAAGAAACCACTCCTGATAAAATGATTACAGAAGTTTGTTTTCCATTTGTAAAGAAATAAAAAGTCTGCTAAATATCGATAAGATGTTTCATAAGCAGACTTTTTTTTATTTTATCTTGACTCTCGGATAGTCCTATACTATATACTTGAAAAAGTAAGTAGATACAAATAAAATCAAAAGGAGTGATAAACATGAAAAAATTAAACTTGCCTCACGAAATCTGTGAATATGCGTGTATGTGGAACGGAATTGATGATTTATACGAATTTAAAACAGGAATTAGACCACCAAAATATTTATTTTTTGGAATAAGTGGGTTCGGAAATTTTGTATATTTGAAAAATAGCAAAGCTGATGTTAAAAGAAAAGTGTATATGAACAATGGTTTGACTAAAAAAATGTATGATTTTATGAAAGATATAATAAATTTTGATTATAAAATAATAGAAAATAATACTTTTAAATATACGTTAGATACAGCAAAAAAAGAAATTGATAAAGGTAATCCTGTAGTATTAGGAGCTTTAGATATATATTATTTAAAATATTTTACAAAATTTTACAAAAAAATACATATACCAATTCATTATGTTTTAATGATTGGTTATAATGATGAAAAAGGAATAGTTCATGTTTTGGATACCGATAGAAAAGATTCTCAAATTATTCCTTATAAAGATTTAGAAAAAGCTATGAATATAAATGTTCCTGGTTTTTCTAAAAAAAATACTCTTTTTAAAATAAATTTTGCTAATTCAATAAGTTCAATCAAAGATATTGTTTATAAAGGGTTAAAGAAAAAAGCATATTTCAATTTAAATCCTCCAGTAAGTTTTATGGGAATTAATGGAATGAGAAAATTTATCAGAGAATTTCCGAATTGGCACAAGGAATTAGAAAAAGCAGAATTTATAGATGCTTTAAAACATTTATTAGAATATACTGGATTTCCGCCACAACTTCCAACTCAAGTAAGTTCTAATGGAAATGAAGAAAAAACATTTAGTTGTGCAGCTGCAAGAGATAAACTTGCCATTTTATTAAAATATTGTTCAAATGAATATAATGAACCAGCATGGAACGAAACAGCAGAAATTTTTAATGAATCAGGTAAAGAAATAATTAAATTGTCTAATGTACTAACAGATTTTTTGATAAATAATAAAAATGAGTTGAATATAATTACTGATATATTTCTCGGAATAGCTATCAAAGAAGAAAAAGCCTACAAAATAATCTATGAATATTTAAAATATAAGTAAAATGAACATTTTTCTAAATATGACGTACAGCTGACATGTTTAATATGTTATTCTTATAAATAAGAATAATTAGAATAATTAGAATAAGTCTCAAAAATTATATCTGAATTATTTTAATAGGAGGTTTTTGTATGTTTTTAGATTATTATAGTAGTCAAAGTTTCTTTTCTGATTCAGTAAATTACACCGATATTTTTGATCAATTTCCATCCAATGTATCAGAAATTTGTGATATGACATTTAACATTATGATTAATGATTTTTTAGTAAACATGAATGTTTATACGCTTTCTGAAGAGTCAAAAAATGATGTAAATCTTAGAGATGTAGGAAAAATGCTAGACATATTAGTAAAAAGAAATCAAGAAGCAAAAAATAAGATCAACTTATTTGAAAATAAATTACTCGGTAATTGTAGAGATTTATCACTGCTAATTTGTGCAATTTTAAGGCACAAAAGAATTCCTGCAAGAATAAGATCAGGATTTGCAACATATTTTAGTAAAAAGAAAAAATATGATCATTGGTTATGTGAATATTGGAATGAAGAAGAAAAACGATGGCAGTTGATAGATCCATGGATGCATCAGATTAATAAAGAAATTAAAAATCTCCCAAAAAACTTTGCTACTGGAATGGAAAAACTTAAATTAAATACACTTGATGTGGAACCTCATTTTTTTATATCTGGTGCAGATGGATGGTTTAGATGTAATAATAAAAAAGAAAATCCTAAAGATTATGGAACTACCGAAAAAAATCTTAATGGAAAATGGTTTATTCGTGATAATATGATTAGAGATTTATTTTGTTTGATTAAAATGGAACCATTACCTTGGGATTGTTGGGGGATAATGGGAGCAAAAAATAATAAAATTGATGAAAATGAAAATGAATTATTACTTAAAACGGCAGATATAATTTCTTCATCTAATTCAAATATTGAAAATTATATTGATATAGCAAATAATTTCAATAAAGAGGCATTTTTAGAGACTTATACTTGCAAAAGAACTTAATTAAATAATAAAATAAAAAGCATCGTAATCTTAAAGGGTTATGATGTTTTTTTATTTGCCAAAAGGTTAAAATTTAACGTTATATTTACTTAACAAGAAAATTTTGATATAATTGAATGATGAAAATTTTTTGGGGGGTGAATATATGTTTGAAAATAGAATCAACTATCAAGCAAAAATCAATAAAAATGTTTTGGGGATTAATTGGATTTTAGACTTATTTTTGATTTTAGGTTATTTTTCAGAATTTTTAAAAGGTGGAAAAAATTTAGGTTATTTAATAGTATTTTACACTTTAATTTTAATTCCCATTTCTTTAGCTACATATATTTATAATTTAAAGAAAGACGACTCAAAAATAAAATATATAACACTTATCGGATATTTTATATTATATACTTTTGTTTTATTTACTACAGATAGAATTAGTACATATGTTTATATGTTTCCAATTATATCGATGTATTTGTTATATTTCAATTTAAAACTTATAAAATATGTATGTTATTTAAATATGGCGATTAATTTTATCAGAATAATATACTTGTATGCTTTTTTACAATTGAACAGTTCTTCAGATACTACTGAATATACTATACAAGTAGCTGCAGTTATTTTATTTAGTATTTCAATCATAGGGACAACAAAATTATCGAATAAAATAAATGAAGATAAGATTGAAAAAATAAAAAACGAAAAAGATAAAATAGAAAGTTTATATAAACAAATTATTAACAATACGGTATTTATAGAGAAAAAATCTTCAGAAACCAGTGAATATATAGATAAAATGTTTAAAGATTTTGAAAAAGTAAACAAAAATACGCAAAAAATATATGACGCTTCTATAGAAAATGAAAGAGATATAACAAATGAAAATATTCAAATTCACGAAATTCAAAAAATGATTTCAAAAACTTCAGATGAAATTCAAAGCGTTAAAGATTCTTCTGATAAAAATATTAATAAAGTAAAGGAAGGAAATAGCCTTGTTAATCATTTAAAAGACAAATCTTTTGAGATAACTAAAAAAAGTAAAAAAGTAACCAATAACATTACAGACTTAAAAAAGTATTCAGAAGATGTATTAAATATTATTGAAATAATAACTCAAATAACAGACAAAACAAAATTACTTGCATTAAATGCCGCTATAGAAGCAGCGAGAGCCGGAGAAGCTGGAAAAGGCTTTTCTGTTGTTGCAGATGAAATTAGAAAATTGGCCCAGCAAAGTGCTGATTCTGTTAATAACATATCAGAAATTATTAATAAATTTTATTCAATGACTGATTTATCGGCTAAAGAAGCTGAAGAATTTGAGAAAGCTAATAATGAAGAAAATAAAATTATAGATCAAACAAAAAACATATTTGATGAAATAGGAAAAGAGTCTTTTAAAGGAAATGAAACTATATATAATGTTCAAAAAGCTATGGAAGAAGTTATTAATGCTAATGAAAAAATCGTGGACGTTATAGAAAAAATATCTGAAAAAGCTAAGTATTCAAAAGAGAACTCACAAAATGTAAAAGAAGTTATGTTAGAACATTCATCAAAAGTTGATGAAATACAAAAATGTATATTTGAAATAGTCAAATATTCAAAAGATTTGGCGGAAAATTTTAAAGAATAAAAAATGATCATAAATTAAAAAGGGGGGTGTTTTTATGGTTTTTAAGAAAAATAAAGTAAAAATAGCATTTTTATTTTTCTTTGCAGTGTTTGTTAGTTTTTTTAATGGCGAAATGTATGCAGCAAATCCAATACCTGAAGGTCATATCCGAATTCATATTCAAAGAGAAGATGGAAATTATGAAAATTTAGGTGTTTGGCTATGGGAAGATGTTGCAGTAAGATCAGATCAAATAGCAGGTTGGCCGCAAGGTTCTACATGGCTTGAGGACAAACCACAAACAGATTACGGTGTTTATGTAGATGTTGAATTAGCAAAAGATCCTAAAAAATTAGGTTTTTTGATCAACAACAAAGCGGGAGCTAATATATCTAAAGATTTTATCGTACATTTCATAACTCCTAAAATGAATCAAATATGGTTAAGACAAATTGGAGATACGAATGAAGTTACTATTTACGAGCCAGCAGACCTTTCAGAAAACACTATAAGAATTCACTATTTTCATGAAGAAGAAAAATACGAACCTTTAGGTTTATGGGTTTGGGGAGATGTTGTAAAGTCTTCAGGAGATAGGGGTGCATGGCCTGTAGGAGCAATTCCATTTAGCGATGATAATATTGGGGTTTTTGGAGCTTATATAGACTTAGAATTAAAAGAAGATGCTGCACAAGTAGGTTTTCTCGTTGTAAACAGAGAAACAAGTGAACAAACAAGAGATATGGGAATTTCAAATTTAGAAAACAGACATTTTTTTATTCAAAAAGATGATTTGAATGTTTATACAAACCCTTACTATGTATCTGAGTTAAGACTTGAAGCAGGTACTTTATTAAAGGATAAAATAGAATTAAAATTTACTTCAACAGCGGAATTGACACCTCAAGATATACGAGCAGTAACAATCAGAAATAGAGGCGGTTTTAGATTATTCATGTATGATATAAATATAAAAGATGAAAAAACAGTAGAGTTGATATCTGATTTATTTACTATAGAAAATGCTCCTTATAGAATAAATTTTGGAAACGATTCCATTTCTGTTATTCCGGGATGGCAAATGATAGATGAACTTTATGCTTATGACGGTGAATTAGGAGCGTTTTTGCATAATGATGGTACTGCGATGCTCAAATTATGGTCTCCTGTGGCAGATTTTGTATCTGTAGTTTTATACGATAAATTCAATCAGCATGAAATTATTGCCGATGATATAGAAATGAATTTAGGCAATAGAGGCGTATGGGAGATTACATTAAATGAAGAAAATACTGGAATAAAAGATTTAAGAGGTTATTTTTATCATTATAAGGTTGAAAGTAGAGGAGAAACAAAACTAATTCTTGATCCTTATGCACCTTCAATGGCTGCTTGGGATAATGAACCTGAAGATTCTTTAAAAGCATATGATGTAGGAAAAGCAGCTATAATTAACCCTTCACAAATTGGTCCAGAATTAGATTTTGCTAATATTGAAGGATTTGAAAGAAGAACCGATGCTATAATTTATGAAACGCATATAAGAGACTTCACTTCAGACCCATCTATTGACGGTGAATTAAATGCCCAATTTGGAACTTTCAAAGCTTTTATTGATAAACTTGATTATATAAAAGATTTAGGAGTAACTCATATTCAATTACTTCCTATAATGAGTTATTTTTGGGGAGATGAGTTAGCTAATTATGAAAGATTATTAGAGTATTCTTCAAGAGATAACAATTATAACTGGGGTTACGACCCTCATAGTTATTTTTCAGTTTCGGGAATGTATTCTGAAAATCCTAACGACCCTGAATTAAGAATTGCAGAATTCAAAGAATTAATAAATGAAATACATTCAAGAGGTATGGGAGTAATTCTTGATGTTGTGTATAATCATACTGCAAGATTACATATATTCGAAGATATAATACCAAATTATTATCATTTCATGGACGCTGACGGAACACCAAGGACGAGTTTTGGCGGCGGAAGATTAGGAACAACTCATGAAATGGCCAGAAGAATTTTAGTAGACTCAATATTATATTGGGTTAATGAATTTAAAGTGGATGGATTTAGATTTGATATGATGGGAGACCATGATGCAGAAAGCATTCAAATATCTTATGATAGAGCAAAAGAAATTAATCCCAATATTCTCATGATTGGAGAAGGTTGGAGAACATTTGCTGGAGATGAAATTTATCCTGACGTAAAACCAGCAGATCAAGATTGGGTGGCTTATACAAATTCAGTAGGAGTTTTTTCTGATGAAATAAGAAACGAATTAAAATCGGGATTCGGTCATGAAGGTCAGCCAAGATTTATAACAGGTGGTGCAAGAAATATTTCACAAATTTTTGATAACATAATAGCTCAACCTCATAATTTTAAAGCGGATGACCCCGGAGATGTTGTTCAATATATAGCAGCTCATGATAATTTAACTTTACATGATGTAATAGCTGTATCTATAAGAAAAGACCCTGATTATCATCAAGAAGAAATTCAAAAAAGAATAAGATTAGGTAACACAATAATATTAACATCTCAAGGAAAAGTTTTCTTGCATTCAGGGCAAGAATACGGAAGAACAAAACAATTTAGATCTGAAACTCAAACTCCTCCTTATAAATCTACTTATACAGTTGATAAAGATGGGAATCCATTTGATTATCCATTCTTTATACATGATTCATATGATTCTTCAGATGCCATAAATATGTTTGATTGGGAAAAAGTTACTAATGAAGGAATACATAAAGAAACTATGGAATTTACAAAAGGTTTGATAGAATTAAGAAAATCAACAGATGCATTTAGATTACCTACTATGGAATTAGTAAATTCTAATGTATCTTTGGTTGAAAGCCCTGATATAAAAGAAGTTGATTTGGTAATAGGTTACAGAGTAGAATCAACAAGCGGCGATATATATTATGTATTTATAAATGCCGATGAAACAAGAAGAGAAATAAGATTAGGTAAAGATATAACAGATTCTGTAGTTTTAGTTGAAGGCAAAAAAGCTGGAACAACTCCTATATTAAGACCATCAGGAGTCAAAGTAACTAAAGAAAGCATTATTTTAAATCCTTTAACTTCAGCTGTTTTAAAAATTGTTGGTTATGAATACTATTTAATAATGCCAGGAGATACTTTACACGGAATTTCTAGAAAAACAGGAATAAGTATAGAAGAATTAATTGAAATCAATAAAATTGAAAATCCTAATTTAATTAGTGTAGATCAAGTATTAAAAATAAGAAAAGCAGAATAAAAAAATAAAAGGGTGATCATAATGATCACCCTTATTTTTTTACGTTAAATATTATATTTGAAATTTTTCCGTCAAAATATTGATATTCTCCATTTTCTAAAATCCAAGAAGCTCTAACTTTTTCTGCAATTTTTATTCCATCTATTATTTGATAAGAATCTACATAAATCACCCAAGGAACTAATTCATTTATATCTCCAGAAGAATAAAATCTATCTTCTGTATAAAATTTATAAAACATACCTTCATCATTAAAATAAAAATTTCCACTTGCTTCAATATTATTATATTTTATAGTTGCTTTTACTGTATTATTATCTATTTCTTCCCAAGATATATAATCTTGTAAAGCATATGATGGAACTAATAAAGCTTCAGATAATACTGTTACTAATGCTGATTGATCCATTTGAGCGTTTTCTTCATCAAATATTTTTATTAAATTAATCAATCTTCCTTGCATACTTCCATAACCATTTTGAAATTTATCTCTGCCTTCAAAATTTAATATTTTAAATAACGATGTTTTCATATAAACTATTCTTGCAGGTTCTGGAACAAAATTCATTTGAAGAGCGTGAGTTTTCATCCAATTTCTATCAGGAGATAATTTCAAATTAAATTTATCCCATTCAACTTTCGCATTAATCATTTTTGAATTTCCTATATAACCACAGTAATTAAAATAATTTTGAACAGCTATAGGAAGATTTTCAACATCTTTTACAGTAAAAACTCCTAAATCATCGTAAGAATATTTGCTAATTTCCTGATTTATTTCATTTTTGTATGTTCTTTTTATAATACTACAACTATTCAATAAAACAAAAATAAAAATCAATACCAATAAAATTATTATTAGCTTGTTCATTTTGAAACACCTCTAAAAATTAAACTTTTATTGTATAAAACAAATAAAATCAAACTAATTATTGTTAAAACCGATGAAGTTAATGCCATAAAAATGTTTATTTCTGAATTAGTATAAATAGGCACAAACCATTCGGCGAATCCCCAAGCTATACAAACAGTAACTGTTTTTATCAGCATTACTCCCGAAAAAATATTTCCTAAAGGATTATTTTTTAAAAGAAGTAAAATAGTTATAAAAATTGCCGGAAAGAAAATTCCTAAATCAAGTATGAGAACAGCATAAGCATCTCCCGGCATATTTTTAGATACATTTAAAAGCATTTGTGATATCCATGCCGGAGCTAGAATAAATAAAATTGAAAATAAAAAAATCATACAAGAATATTTAACTTTTTTGTTTAAATCAACAAATTTAAATTTTTCATATTCAAAACTAATAAATTGAATTATAAGATTATATATAGATAATGAAAACATTATGAGATAAAAAGGATAAAAATTTGTATATATTCCTTCTATTACATATAAACCATAAGCATAAAATATATATCCTGTAAGTCCTATAATAACATTAAAACTTAAATATGATTTTTTTATCAAAAAAATAAAAGAAAAAGCAAATAAAACAACTGACAAAAAAATAGTCATAATATCTTGAGCTATTGCACCATTCATTTGAAATGATGAAATACCACCTTTTATAAAAACTTCATTATATATATCTTTGTTCATAACACTCAAAAAAGCAATAAAAAAACTACTTAGAGATAAAAGGATACTTATAAAAGCTGCCCATTTACCTTTTTTAAAATTCACTATTTTTAACATATATTATTCTCCTTTTCACTTAAATAAAGCATTTTCAATAGCTTTTAATATAGATTTACTACTTGCAGTGGCACCACTTATAACCTCAACTAGCAAAGATTGCTCTTTAATAACTATATCTGTAATAGATTCAGCATCTTTTCCCCGGCCATTAGAATGCTTTAAAATTTTTATATCTGTTATTACATTATTTTTAACAGATACGGCAACTTCAACTTCAATAGGTTTAGCAATATAACTCCCATTATAAGTACCATCTGCAATATTTTGAAGATTTATATCATGATAAATAGTTTCAGGCTCTTGCCAATCTTTTGTTATTTGAACTATTCCAAAAATTATTACAGCTAATATCCCTATTATAACTCCAATACCTATCAAAATTTTTTTCATTGTTGATCTCCTTTTTTTCATAAAAGATTCCTCCGTTTATTTTTTTATACCTTGAAATAAGATTTTAAAATGATGATTTATAAGTCTTTCTTGTTGTTCTTTAGGAATATTTTTTTCTTTTATAATCCTTATTATCAAACCAAAAGTTGAAGTCCATAAAATTTGAGCAGTTAATTCATCATCCATATCTTTTTTAAACAAATCCTGTTTTTTACCTTCATTTATTTGAAAACATAAAACACTTAAAGATTTTCTCTCTTTCCCATCCCCTTTCTTTAAAAGGCTAGTTTTATTAATAACTTCTATATCATCATTTAATAAAAAATTTTTATACAACTCCGAATTTTCCAAAGCAAAATTTATATATGCTTTAAAAGTATTTATAATTTTTTCTTCAATATTAGATTCAGAATTTGTCGAAGCATCTTTAATGATACTTAAAATCTGCATATAATTTTCTTTCCATATATATTGAAGCAAATCATCTTTATTTTTAAAATAATGATAGATGATTGAAGGCGAATAGTCAATTTTATTAGCTATTTTTCTAACAGATAAAGAGTTTATTCCTTCTTCTGAAATAATATCTTTAGCAGTTGATAAAATAAGATTTTTGACTTCTTCATTTCTTTTTTCTTGTCTTGAAGCCATTATAAAAACTCCTTTCATTTTTATTAAACAGTGTTCTATTTTAGAACGTTGTTTAATTATATAATAAAAAAACTTTTTTGTCAATAAAAAATTTAAAAAGTAGTCTTAAAGACTACTTTTTTTGTAATTCAATATAAAATTCAAATTCTGTTCCTTTGCCAAAATTGCTTTTATAAAATATTTCACCATTCATTTTTTCAACTAATTCTTTTGCAATAGATAAACCTAATCCTATTCCTTGATATTTTCTTGTAGAATAATCTTCGCCTTGTTCAAAAGGAGAAAAAATTTTATCTTTATACTCTTCTTTTATCCCTATTCCCGTATCTTTTACTTTAAAATATAGCTTTATGATTTTTTCAGTTATTTTTTCATCATAAATTTCAAGCTCAACTTTCCCTTTATCCGTAAATTTTATAGCATTTAAAACCAGATTATTAATTATTTGACCTATTTTTATATCATCTCCAAAAAGAATTAAGTTTTTTGACGTGTTTTTTGAAACTATAAAATCTAAATTTTTTTCATTTGATTTAAATTTTAAATGCTCTATTAAATCAGACAAAAAAACATCAAAATTAAATTCTTTTTCATTCAATTCTATTTTTCTATTTTCTATTCTTGAAATATCTAATACATCATTTATAATTGGTAGTAATCTGTTTACCGATTTTTTAATTATCTGTATATATTCTTTATGCTCATTAAAATTTTCTGTTTTTTCTGATAATTCAACACTTCCTATAATTCCGTATATAGGAGTTCTTAATTCATGAGAAACTTTTGCTAAAAAATCTGCTTTGGCTTTATTTGCTTCTTCAGCCTTTTTTTTAGCTCTTAATAATTCTTCTTCAGCAATCTTTTTTTCAGTTATGTCAAATATTATTCCATCAATAATTTCTAAATTTCCATTTTCATCGTAAATACCTCTAGCGTTTTCTAAAATCCATTTAATTTTTCCAGAATAATCTATTATCCTATAAGTTAAATTATACGGTGTTTTTTTAGCTATATTTTTAGAAACTATTTTAAAAATTTTTTCTCTATCTTCAACATGTATAATACTGTTATAAGTTCTAATTTTGTTATTAATAAAATCAGAATTCTTATATCCAGTAATTTTTTCTATATATTCAGTCATAAATTCCATAGTCCAATGCTCATCATTTTTACACCTAAAAACAGCTCCTGGAAGGTTTGTTATTAAAGTTCTGAATTTAATTTCATTTTTTCTTAAATTTTCTTCAATTATCACCTTATCAGTTATATCACGACATAAAATAATTACCTCATTTTCTTTAAAACTTAATAATCTTGCATCGTAATAACGCCATTCATCATTTATTTTCATTTTATAATTAAAACTTTGAACTTTTTTTGATTTTATAGCCTCTTCATAATTTTCCAAAAAAAGTTTGTAGTCGTATTCATCAAAAATATCTTTAATAGAAATATTCAAATTAAAAATGACTTCTTTTGGCATCAATAATTTTGATTCGTCATAAGTATAAATTTCTTTAAAATGTCCATTTTTGTCTAAAATAAAAAGAAGATCAGGTATTGTATTTATAATATTATTTAAGCGATCTTTACTATTTTTTAATTCTTCATTTAAAGAATTAATAGTAAAAAAATTGTCATTTAATTCTTGATTCAAAGCTTCTAATTCCTCATTATTTGCAGTTATTTCTTCATTTGAAGCTTCTAATTCTTCATTATTTATTTTTATTTCAATCATTTGTTTATGAATTTCTTCTGTTTTTTGAATAACAAGCCGCTTTAAAGATAAATTCCAAATTAAAATTATTAAAATTATAAAAGAAAAAATTAAAATAATAGCGATTATAACAAAAATATTTATTTTTGAAAAATGATCGTATTTTAAAAACCATTTTTCTCTAATTTCGTTGTATTCTCCAGTAGCAATTATAATATCTAACCCTTCATTTAAAGTTAAAATAAAATCTTTATTATCTAAATAAGTTGAAAAGCAGTAATCCGATGTATACAAATCAAACTCTGCAGGAATAAGATTTTTCAAATTTAATTTTTCGATCAAATACATACCTTGATATTTTCCCATCAATACAACCGTGTCATTATCTTTTGAAGTTACAAGTTTTCTTAAAGCATCTTCCGGATTTTCTAACAATACTAAATCCTGAAAATTATTTTGAATTGCATAATCGTGCATTATATCGCCTTTTTGGACAATGATTTTTTTATCTTTTAATTCTTCAACAGAAATTATTTTCTTTTGATCAGTTCTATAAAAAGCAGTATGAGTTACTTTTATAAAAGGAGATGAAAAAGAAAAAAGATCGGTTCTTAGCTGAGAATAAAACATACCGGAAATCATATCTATATCTTTATTTTCTAAAGCATTTCTAACATAATTCCACGGATTTAATTCTATTATATAATCTTCAATACCTAAAACTCTAAAAACAGATTTTAACACATCTATATTAAACCCATCTGGTTCACCATCATTATTTATGAACTCATAAGGAGGAAAATTATCATCTCCTCCAACAATTATTTGAGAAAAAACAGAAAAACTGAAAAATACAAATAATAAAATTAATAATTTTTTTATAAAAATTACCCCCTTCAAAATAATGAGATAAAAAAGAAATAAATCTATAATAATATTATAACATTATTTGTTTGTATTTTAAAATATAAAATACATATTTTTAACGCTGATTTATTTGTATATATTTTGCAAATAAAAAATTAGTGTTATGTAAATCTTTATGTAAAATTATGAAAAGCTGGAACTTATAAATAGGAAAAGAATTCTTATTTTGAGGAGAAATCTGTTGGGTTGTGGTTTTATGTTTTAGAATATTTTAATATAAAATATTTCAGAAAATGAAATTGCATATGAATACATATATGATAAAATAGTTAAGGATAAAATATATACTGGAATTCTGAATAATAAAAATGCGTGAAACAAATTAACTTTATATATGAAAGGAGTTTTTATTTTGAAAATAAAAAATATTGAAAATAAAAAAGTTAAATCAATTTTTTTAGCCGTATTAGCAGCTGCTTTATATGGTATAAGTTCTCCAGTATCAAAATTTTTACTTATTGAAATCCCTCCGGTGTTAATGGCTGCTTTATTATATTTGGGAGCAGGATTGGGAATGTTTTTTATTAATTTAATAATGGTTTTTAGAAAAAAAGAAAGAGTTGAAGCAAAAATGACAAAAAAAGAAATGCCGTATATTCTTGGTATGATAGTTTTAGATATAGTTGCTCCAATACTTTTGATGACAGGGTTATCAATTTCAACTGCTTCCAATGCTGCTTTATTAAATAATTTTGAAATAGTTGCAACATCTATAATTGCACTATTTGTTTTTAAAGAATCTATTGGTAAAAGAATGTGGTTGGCAATATTTTTTATTACAGCGTCTAGTATTTTATTAACTTTCAACATTGACAGTTTTTCTTTTTCATTCGGTTCGATATTAGTATTACTTGCTTGTGTTAGTTGGGGTTTAGAAAATAATTGTACTAGAATGTTATCAATAAAAGATCCGCTTCAGATAGTTGTGGTAAAAGGTTTTGGTTCAGGCGTTGGAGCTTTTATTATTACTGTTTTTTTAAAAGAATTCAGCAGTAATTTATTTTATGTTGGATTAGCTCTTACATTAGGATTTTTTGCTTATGGATTGAGTATATTTTTTTATATATTAGCTCAAAGAGATTTAGGAGCAGCTAGAACGAGTGCTTATTATGCAACTGCTCCATTTATTGGAGTTATAATTTCTTGGATTTTCTTTAATGAGAATATTTCCAAATCATTTTTAACGGCTTTATTCATTATGATTATTGGAGCATATTTCGCAGTTACAGAAAAACATGAGCATAAACATATTCATTATGAGGAAACTCATGAACATCGTCACAATCATAATGACGGTCATCATAATCATATTCATAATCCTTCAGTAAAAGGTGAGCATAGTCACGAACATAACCATGAAAAACTTGAACACAAACATTCTCATATGCCGGATCTTCATCACAAACATTCTCATTAATTAAGATAAAAAATTTTATGAATAATTTTTAAGAAATCATCTTCTGATTTTAAAAATCTTTTTTTATCAAAAACAAAATAAAATTCAAACTTTTTAGATCTTTTATATTTGTATGATTTTTTATGTCACCATCCTTGATTAAATGAAGTAAGCAAGAAATTCAAAGTTTATACCCTTTCTGCCAAATAATAAGTGGATAGAAATTGGATTTTCTTTAATGTTCTAATGTAGTGTAACAGCCACACTGCACTTTGCACGGCGTTACAGCATTTATGATAACTTTAATATGTATAACGTTGAAATTAGGTATTTCGGCAACCTTTCTAATTTGTGGAGGAAATGAAATGATTAAAAAATTAGATATTAGAAATTTAGATATGCGTATAAAAATTGAAAAACTGCAAAAAGAAAGCTACTTGGTTGAAGCTCGATTAATCAATTATTTTAAAATACCTGGATTGATAGAAGATGAAAAAAAGCTAGTGGAGTCTCAAGAAATATTTTATGGATACATAATTGACGATCAATTATTAGGTATTATTTCGTATAAATTATTAAACAATATCATTGATATTCATAGATTAGCGATATTACCAAATCATTTTAATAAAGGAATAGCGACCTCTCTAATTAAAAATATCGAAAAACTTGAAATAAAAACACAAAAAATTATCGTAAGTACGGGAAAGAAAAATTATCCGGCGTGTAAATTATATGAAAAATTAGGATATATAAAAATCAATGAAACAATTATTGAAGATAATTTGATAATTAATAATTATGAAAAAATATTATAAATAAATGGAGGATTCAATATGGATAATCAAAAGCAAATAGAAAAATTTTGGGAAGAATTTTTATTTAATGCGGGAAAACCAAAAAACACGAAATATTTTGAATGTTTTCATTTTGAATTAACAGAAAAATGGGCAAACGAGTTATTAAGATTAGTGTTGATAGGGCAAAAAAAAGCAACAGCAAGTAGTTTATGGAGTTATGAAATTGAAGGAATATCCATACCAAAAGTAGGAGATTTAAGCATTGTTACTGATTGGGAAGGAGTTCCTAAATGTGTTATTGAAACAATAGCAGTTAATATATTTCCGTTTAATGAAATCACATACGATATATGTAAACGTGAAGGCGAGGATGATAATTTAGAATCTTGGAGAAAAGGACATGAAAAATTTTTTACTGCTGAAGGAAAAGAACTAGGATACGATTTCAAAGAAGATATGCCAGTAGTGTTTGAAGATTTTAAAGTAGTTTATAAAGTGTGAAAGATTATATAATAAATTGAAACATATGATGCCGGAAATTTTAATATTAATGTAGGAAAATTATGATAATAATAAACTCCATTTTAATTTTACAAGTTGTATATATTTTCAAATGTAGTGAAATAACCATTGGAAAAGGATTTGAAAAATCAAGAAATATTTGAATAATTTTATCAATATCTTTTAAATAAACTGAAGAAAATCAATTTGCTGATAAAAGTCTTCTTATGGATGAACATAATCTAAATGCTTCTATTGATAAAATTAAGGAAGTGATAATTTTAAATTTTAGACCTGTCAAGAAATAAGTGGATAGAATTTGATTTTTCTTTAAAGCTTCTAATGTAGTGTAACAGCCACGCTGCACTTTGCACGGCGTTACAGCACTAAGATAACTTTAATGTTTATAACGTTGAATTTAATTAGTTTGACAAATTTTTAATTATTCTAAAATAAAAGAAAGCGAGAGAGAAGAATGCAAAAGATAAAACTTAATGATGTAAAAAGATATTTAAAAACATTATCAAAAGAAGAATTGGAAAAAGAATTATTAAATGTTTATAAAAATTTCAAAGATGTAAAAGATTATTTATCTATTAAAATAGATGAAGGTAATTCTGAAGAAATATTAATCGATTATAAAAATAAAATATTAGATGAATTTTTCCCTGGTAAAGGCATTGGAAAGCATGATTTTCAAAATATAAGAAAAAACATATCAAATTTTAAAAAAGTTTGTAGCAATAACAGACAAATAGTTGATTTAATTCTTTATGCGGTTGAACAAGGAGTTCGTTATACTAACACATATGGAGATATTAATGAAAATTTTTATGTTAATGTTGGAAAATTATTTATTGAAGCAATAAACCATATGATCGATAATGAAATTGCAATCGAATATATAAAAAGGTGCGATAAAATAGTTGATGATACAAGCGAAGTTGGTTGGGGTTTTCCAGACGTAATGGATGAAATTTTTATTGAAAATTTGAGTGATTATATAGATTTTGAAGAATAAAAGGTTGGGCTATGGAACCCAACCTTTTTCTGTTGAAATTTTTAATAAAGAATTTAGTAGATTTGCAGTTTTAGAATTTGTAATGTGATAATAGCTGTAATTCTTACTTTATTTAGCTAATATATTTGTTTAATAATTCAACTAATTCATGAACTGTTGTTGAGGGATTTGAATCAAAAGGATTTTTCCCTTTATTAATATCCAATAATTTTTTAGCATTAGTTATTGCAATTTCTTGCTTATTTTTTATTTCGTCATATATAGTTGCATCGTTTTTCTCATATTCCATCTTTTTTTCTTTTTTTAAATAGGTCGTCACTTCCCACAAAAATCACCTTCTGAAAACATTGATTCAATTATAGGAATTGCACCGTATTTTCCTTCTAAGTAATCCTTATTATAACTGGCATCATTTCTAATTCCTTTAATTTCAAGTAATGAAAATAAATTAGATTCTCCATATCTATTCTTTTCAACAAACCACACTTGATCTCTTCTCAGTTTATCTTTTCTTAAAATATTAGTGTTGTGAGTAGAAAAAACAATTTGAGCATTATTTTTATTAGAATCACAATTAAATAAATCAACAATATATTCTATAATCAAAGGATGGAGTCTTGTATCAATTTCATCAATAAATAATAAATTTCCCTTTTCAAGTGTGTCAATGATAGGTCCTATTAAAGAAAAATATTTTTTTGTTCCTTCAGATTCTTCATGTTCAAAATCAAAATTAACTGTTCCTACAACTTCTTTTTTTTCGTTATATTTTTTATGTTTTGAGGTCACTTCTAAAACTTTTAATGTTTCAGGTAATTTTTCTTTTATTTCATCTTCAATCTGTTTTCTAATATAATCAGGAACGGTTGAAGTATCAAAATCTTTTTCTGATGCGTTTAAATTTTCAATGCCTATATCAGCTGTTTTTAAATAATCTAAAATTTTATTTTTTCTTTCAGGGTTTAACAATAAACTTGCAGTAAAACTTGATGAAACATTGTAATTAGAATGAAGAATATGAATTTTATTAAACCATTCGATAACTTTTTTTGCCGTATCGCTATTCCATTGTGCCAATACAGAAAGAAATAAGGTGTTTTCTTTAGTCATGTCATCTACTTTTTTAACTTCTTTAAATGAATTTCCTCTCACAATTTTTTGTTTATCTCTTTCAAATAATTTTATTTCTCTTTTATTTGGTCTTGAATAAAGCCATTCTTTATCAATAAAATTTTTAGTTAATGAAAAACCGTATCTATACATTTGTTTATCAATAATAAAAGTCATTTCAAAACCTGTAGGTTCATTTTCGGTTTCTGTGCTTAATTTAAAATTATTAATGTCAATAATTTTTCCTGATTGGTTTTTGTGGGAATTTTTTATATAATTGATAAAAAAATCTATTGCTTCAAAAAAGTTTGATTTTCCGCTTGCATTTGCCCCATAAACAACTGAACTTTTTAAAAGATTATATTTTTCTTCGACAAAAGTATAAGTTTTATGTTCATTAACCTTGTCTGCAATTAAGCTAAATTCATTTTCATCTTTAAACGATTTAAAATTAAATAATCTAAAATCCACCAACATTTTACTCACCTCTTTTTTTATATTATAACAAAACGAAATATTAAAGTCAAATTTTGTGATTTTTTCTCAATTTACGCAATCAAATAAAAGGTATTTATTTTGAGAATAATATGATAAAATTAAAAAGTATATTTTTAATTTTTACTTAAAAGGAGAAAAAACAGTTATTATGAGAGAAGCTAAATTTTATTATAAAAATTACAACGCACCAAAACCTAATAAGCCTAATCATATAGGAGCTTGTATTATTATAAAACATGATGGAAAGATATTATTAGAAAAAAGAAAAGACAGTAATAGGTGGGCACTTGTTGGCGGAGGATTAAAGGTAGATGAAAGTTTAGAAAGATGTATTATTAGAGAAGTAAATGAAGAAACAGGTTTAAAAATAAATGAAAATGAATTAAAATTTTTCAAAATTTATTCAGACCCTTCTCGAATAGCAGAATATCCTGATGATAACATTTTGAGAATAATCACTGTGTGCTATTTTACTGAAATTGATAAAAAAATTGATTTAATTTGTAGCAAAGAATCTGAAGAACTAAAATTTTTTTCTTTTAAAGAATTAAAAAGTTTAAATATTGCCGAAACTCACAAACATATTATTCTTGATTGGTTAGAAAAAAATTGAGAAATATAATATATTTGCCATCCCAAATAAAATGAATTTTTTAAATGAAGAAATATTCAAGCAAAGATGAAAATGACTGTAAAACGTTTGCTTAAAAAATATGGTTATCCACCCAGACAAAACACAAAGAGCTGTTGAAATTGTTCTTGAACAAACGAAGTTAATGTGTATGAACGAAGGGAAGTAAAAAAATTTGAATTTGATTTTTCTTTAATGCTTCTAATGTAGTGTAACAGCCACGCCGCACTTTGCACGGCGTTACAGCACTAAGATAACTTTAATATTTAAAACGTTGAATTTAGATAATTTGAAAAATACGTTATTATACTAAATTAAAAGAAAGTGAGTGAGTGAAAAAATTGAAGGAAATAAATCAAAATGACATAAAAAAACATTTAAAAGAATTATCAAAATAAGAAATGAATGCTTTTGTCAAGTGATGCTTACTCCTCCTTTCTTTTTGAGAAATAAGTGTTAAAAAATAAAAAGGAGAGAAAAATGAAAAAATATTATTTTTATTTTAGCTTTATCAGGATGTCAAACGTTATCGAATATTTAAAAGAGTTTTGGATCTGATACTAGAGAATTGAATAGAATAGTGGCTTTATATGCTAATGATGGTTCAATTAAAATTTATAAAAAACTGGAGACGGATTATGCTAAATGAAATTATAAACATGGAAGATGGTTATGTTTTAGCCTATAAAAAACCTGAGTGTTTTTCAAAATATCATAATATATATTATTGCGGAAAATATAGTAATTATTTCTTTAGAGATTCTCTAAAGGATGCATTTGAAAGAACGCAATATCTTGATTCAGGTCATTTGATTTATAAAGATAATAAAATTGTTGGAGGCCTTTTTATTAAACCTAACTTTATGGCAGATTTTTTTATTATATCTCCATTTAATGATTATGAAGTGCTATTAGAAAAACTATTAAAATACTTAAAGACAATATCTATTTTAAAAGAAAAAATAATTATTCAAGATGTTGTTGAGGAATTAGTACCTTTTTATGAAAAAAATAATTGTACTATATTTGAAAAAGGATTTTGGATGATTAGAAATACAGAAAACATTAATTGTATAATTCCAAAAGAATATGAATTAGAAAATATTAATGATTCAAACAAAGTAAAGATAGCAGAAGTAATTATTAATTCATATAGTGCTAACCCTGCAATGAAAAATATTAGCAAAAAACAGGAATATATTGAACAGATTGAAAGATTTTTTAAATATACGAGCGATAAGCCAACACTTTATGAAAGCTCAAAAGTAATCAAGCTAAAAGATACAAAAGAAATAATTGGAGTTATTATGTATATGGAATATGAGAATAATCCATTAATAATGGAATTAGCAGTAGAGCCTAAATATCAAGGAAAAGGTATAGGAAGTATTTTATTAAAAAATTCTATTAACAAACTTAATAGAAATTATCAGTCTGTAAGACTTTTTGTTCATGAAGGTAATGTAGCAATTAAACTATATGAAAAATTATCTTTTGCTAAAAATAAATCTTTAAATAATCTTTATCTAAAATAACTTTTATAAATATAAAATGATTAAAGTCTTGATGGGAGGAAAAATGCGAGAAATAAAACATATTGACGTAAAAAAACATTTAAAAGAATTATCAAAAAAATGAATTAGAAAAAGAAGTATTGAATCTTTATAAAAAATTTAAAGATGTAAAGGAATATTTTTCTATAGAATCGAACAAAGATAATCTTGAAGGAATTTTAAGTTATTATAAAGAAAAAATATCAAATGAATTTATTATTGAAAGAGATATTGAAGATATTAATTTTAGATTAATACGAAAAAAAATTAAATATTTTAAATTGCTATAATGTTAATTTAACTATAAGCTTAGATGGACCTCAAAATATTAACGATCAATTAAGAGGTTTAGGATCATACGAAAGTGCTATGAAAGCTATCAGTTTATCAAAAAAAAATAGATATAAAAACATTGGAATTTCAGCTACTTATACTCAAATCCATGAAAAAAATGATTATTCAATAAGTAAAGTCATTACTTCCAATAAAAATTTAAGAACAACAAAAAAACTTTCAAAAGATGAAATGTTAAAAGATATCCTAAATTCTTTAAACAAAATATTATTAAATGATTATATTAGTAATATCAATCCTTATTTATACAGTGTATTTCTTTCTCTAATATATAAAGCAAAATCAGATTCATTTTGCGATGATTTGTTTTCTGATTTATCATTAACTTATGATTATAATGGCGATAAATACAATTGTTTTAGAAATTGGGGCGAAACCAAGTATATTCTTAACGAAAATGAAGTAATTAATCAAATTATAGAGAAAAAGAATAATAAAGATAATAATGAATTTTGTAGATTATGTTGGGCAAGAAACATGTGTAAAATTTGTATTGTTAGTCTTATTCAAGAGGAAGATAAATTTATTATCACAGAAAATTGTAGTGAAAGATTGACTTTTGAAATGTGCTTAGAAGAAATTATAAAAGTAATTCAAGAAAACAAATTAATTTTATTGATTGATAATTTTGTAAATACTTTTTTAACCTATAAATGAGGTAAATTAATGAAAATATTAAAAAATATTATTATAATAATCAAAAGGTATATTCGCGAAATGTCATCGTTTTCAATGGTGTTAATTATAATTTGGTTAGTTATTTTTGCAATTTCAGAAGGTGTAAAAATATTGATACCAAGTATTCTTATAGAAAAATTATACAATTCAAAAGATATTCAAAATTTAATAATTCCTATATTATTAATGGTTGTGATTATGATTTCACAATCCTTATTATCATTTAAGGTTTACAGGTCATTTATGCAATATAGGTTAAAAGAAGTTGGTAATTTAAATGCGAGATGTTTGTTACTCCCTATATTTTTAAGTGATAGTAAAAAAGGACAGGAAAATATTGAATCTGCACAAAGAGCCGTTTCTTATGGAAATGATATGGGATTAGAAGCTTTTTTAAAATCAACATTTAATTTAATTGCTGTTATTTTGTCTTTGATTGTTTATTTAATATTTGCAATTAAACTTCCTTTATGGATTGTTGTGTTGATGTTTGTTACACCGCTTTTAAAAATACCTTTAGAAAATAAACGAATAAAGCATGAAAATAATTCTTTTGAAGAAATAATACCTTATTGGGATGACGAAGGAAGATTAAAAAGGAATTGTTTAGATGAAAGTTTTGGAAAAGAATCAAGGATATATGCACTTCATGAAATTATTGGAGATAAATTTGATAAAATCAATATCCATACCATTAAATTTTTCAAAAATATAATTTCAAAAAAACTCAATACAGATGCAATTTTTAGAATTATTATGATAATAAAAGATGTAATTATTATTTATGCATTTATTAATATTCCACATCTAAATATAACTGCGGGTAGTTTTGTATTGTATTTAGGAATTTTATTAAATTTAGGATCTCAAATAGAAAGTGCATATGAAAATTATTCAAAAATAAAAAGCAACAATATATATGTGAAAAAATTTATAAATTTTTTTATTTCACCAAAATATAATGAGTATGGAAACAATTCTAAACTACCATATCCTCCATATTCTTTAACTTTTGAAAATGTATCATTTTCATATGACCCTGAAGAAAAAGAGAATAAAAAATATATTCTTAAAGATATAAATTTTACTATAAAATCAGGAGAAAAAATAGGAATAGTTGGTAGAAATGGTGTGGGAAAAACTACTCTTGTAAAATTAATCTGTGGTTTTTATACTCCAAATAAAGGGAGAATTTTATTAAATAACGTTGATATAAATAGTATAGATATTGACGAATATTATAAATTATTATCAGTGATTTTTCAAAAAAACTCTGTATATGCTATGAGTGTTGCAGAAAATATCGCTTTATGTAAAAAAGAGGATATTGATTTCAAAAAAATAAAAAATGTTATAGAAAAAGCAGAATTAAAAGAAGTAATAGAACAACTTCCGGAAAAAGAAAATACCGAATTGACTCATTATTTAAAAGAAAAAGGGATTTTATTATCAGGTGGTCAAACACAAAAATTAATGCTTGCAAGAGCATTATACAAACAAAGTGATATATTAATATTAGATGAGCCTACATCATCTTTTGATCCAATTGCAGAATCTAAGCTATATAAAAAATATAATGAGTTTTCACATTCAAAAATTTCTTTTTTTATTTCTCATAGATTAGTTTCAACATTATTTTGTGATAAAATTATTCTTTTAGAAAATGGCACTATAACTGAAACTGGAACACACAATGAACTCCCGACTTTTTGAGTTATGAGGCAAAAAAACACCAAAACTATTTCTTGACCTGAGTTTTGGTGTTTTAAAAATGTCCTATTATATTTTCAAATTTTTTGACAAATCTAATTTCGTACATGCTCTA
>Ga0334888_1000771_pt1 | contig 47271 bp, 41 predicted proteins | sample GraSluR1_MG_FD_207227 | JGI IMG/M metagenome (GOLD analysis project Ga0334888, IMG submission 207227) | Sludge microbial communities from methane-producing bioreactor in Wageningen University, Netherlands - Granular Sludge_3_08-R1 | ecosystem: Engineered > Bioreactor > Anaerobic > Unclassified ...
CTGTTAATTCACTAAAATCTATTGACATATATAATTCAATTGCTTCTCCATAACTAATAATTCCATTTTCTGGTAAATAATATCCGTCAATAACTTCTCGATATAGATTATAATCAATTTTAGGTCCACATGATGTCAACATTATTACTATTATAATTATTAATATATACAATTTTATTTTCATATATCTTCCCCCTTAAAATATTAGTTAATAATATTTTTTACTCTGTTACTGTAACTGATAAACGTAATCTTAAAAAGGTAATTTGGGCAGTCGGAAAAATAATTTGCCCAGCCCAAAGACCTTGACGCAGTCCTGAAGAAACATAATATTCTCCTGGTTCAGGAGGATATATTTTTATATGCAATTCTTTTAAGTTTTCATTTTCTTTGTTCGCTTCTAAACACCAATCTAAATTAGAATTTTCACGGTATCTTTCTCCTTTTATTATTTCTACATCAAATGAATATAGCTGTGTTTTATTACCGTTTGAATCAATTTCATCAAATAATAAACTGGTATAAACTGGTATTTCTGTTAATTCACTAAAATCTATTGACATATATAATTCAATTGCTTCTCCATAACTAATAATTCCATTTTCTGGTAAATAATATCCGTCAATAACTTCTCGATATAGATTATAATCAATTTTAGGTCCGCACGATGTCAACATTATTACTAATATAATTATTAATATATACAATTTTATTTTCATATATCTTCCCCCTTAAAATTCTACCAAACCAGTATCTTCAAATATTTCTTTAATTTTTTCTTCATCTCCGCCATATTTATTTATAAGTCCTTCAACATATCCTATATGATCAACAACTGTTGGTGATAATACTAAAAACATTCGATCTACTGAATATCCTAAATCACCTTTTAATTTATAAAAAGCTGGATTATAAAAACTTATTGTATTATCTTCTAACGCCTCTTCATATCTATTTATCACATTTTGAACATAATGTTCTAAAGGTCTGTTAGAATAATTTTCATATATAATATGATAACCTACAAAATAGGCCCATGACTCTATCAACTTCACAAGATCAGGAGGATTTTCACCATATGGATCAATACCTCCTCCGAAAATCGCTTTAGGAATTTGTTTTATCCATTCTCCAAGCATTGCAACATAATTATTTCTCCAATATTCAGGTCCTGCGGCAACAAAATGCGATGCATGAGCAAGTTCATGATAAACTATATGTTGTATAAGTTCTGTTTCTCCATAGAAATAATAAGATGGTTCTGTTCCTACAAAAATATCTGGCACAAAGGAATGTAATAATGCTGCTCCTGGAAGTCCTACGGCTAGAGAATTAATAGCTTGAATTGTACCTATAAAACTTGCAATAGGATTATCAAAACTTTCACCAAATCTATAGATTAAAGAGGCTAACTCAGTAGCTAAACTAATTCCAGGAAAAGCATATCTTCCCATAAAAGCCATTCCCATTGCAGGTTTTATTGCCATTATTCTTAAAAACGGCGGTAAAGCTATGTTGTTTTCAATAGCATAACTTTTGTAATCTTCTACTGCATCTATTATGGTTGCATATTTGTTTTCAAGAGTTTTTTCATTAAATTTTATTTCAATTCCTACTAATTCGTTTTCTGATCTTGTTGGTTCTGAATATGTTGTTGTAAGTACAAAATTTAAAAGACCATCTTGCGAAGATATAACTCTTGCATTATCATTTCGGAAATATAATTTTATATTTGCATGTCTATACGTTCTATCAACTTCAAAATATCCATTTTCATCAGTAAACACTGTATCTGTTCTTAATAATCTGCTCACTTTTACTTCTACATTTTTTACTGGTTCATATTGTCCTGTTATAGTGTTCATATACATTACTCTTCCTGTTTACTCTACTTGATCTTGTAAGTGCATCGTATTCTGCTTCTATTTGTTCCATAAGTTCTTCTGTATAATACATTTCATCAAGTATTTCAATTATAACATTTTCATTAAATAATTCATAATATTCTTCAACAGTAACAAACATATATATCCAATTGAATCCTTCTTCTTCTATTTCAGAGTCATAATAAGAGGTTCCTCCTTCAATTATTTCGTAATCTAATGGATATAAACTTACATATTCATAATTTTCTTCAATTCTAGCCATGAGATCTGCATCTTCAGTTTTTAATCTTATGTAGTAAAGATTTATTTCCGCATCAGGAACTAATGATCTAACTCTGCTTAAAGAAAAAGGATTTTCTATTTTTTCTCCTAATACTATACCTCTACTTTCAGTCGTTGGTTCTTCCGGTTTTTCAAATAATCCCATACACGAACTTAAAACAAGCATCATAACAACTAACAAAAACACAAAAAGTTTTTTCATTACTTACAACCTCCCTAAGATTTATTAATTCGGAAATATTTTTCCGTTTAAAATTTTTTTTACTAGAAAATCAATATTACTATTTCTAAGTTTAAATTCCAAAAAAACCGTCTTCTAAAACCCTTTTCTAAAGCGGATTAAAAACCGTTACAAAATCTTAACTTTGCACGAGGTGCCCTCAATGTCCAAAAATCTTTTAAAAACCCTTTCAACAAAAGAAAGTAGTACGATTAAATATTGCGATAAAAATGCTATAGGTTAATTATAAAATTTTTATTAATTATTTAATTATTTAAAATATAAATGTTATCTTAATACTAAAATTTCGTTCAAAATTTAGAATGGTTATTATACTGATATAAATCAAAAGCCATTTTTAAACTTTATAGAGTTTTTATATAAGCGGAAATACTTTATGAAAGTTTGTTTGACGTTGCTTAGAGAGAAGACTTTTTTGCTATTTAATAAAAAATTTGGCAAGTTAGAAGTGTTCTAAAGAAATTAATTTTATGAAGATAATACAAGTTATTGCAGCAAATATTATAATTGTATCAATTTCATTTTATCATGGTCTAAAAAAGTTAAAAATCCTCTTTGTTTAAGAGGATTTTTATTTATTTAATGCTTCTTTAGCAAGTTTATCAGCTATTTCATTTCCTTTATTTCCGGAATGTGCTTTAACTTTTATAAAGTTTAATTTAATTTTTTCTTTTATGGGTTCTATAAATTCTTTATATGTTTTTGATGCATATTTATTTGCATTCCATGTACCGTCAGCCCATTTTTCTATTCCTTCATAATCATAATATATATTTATTTTGTCATAATTATTTTTTATTGCGTAATTAATCGCTTCCATAACTGCTATCAATTCTCCGGCAACATTCCAAGATTCTGAAAATTTTTCATCGTTACCTTTAAATTTTAAATATACTTTTTCATCGTTTTCTATATAAATTCCAGAGCCATAACATTTAGTTATTTTGTCATATGAGCCATCCACATATGCTATTAACGTATTTTCTTCACACGTTATTTCTTCATTATTTTTATTAATTAATTTATTATCCGTTAAAAAATTTTTAGCTTCTTCAATTCTTAAAAAACTTTTATATTGAGCGTTAGAAAATCCCTTTATTTGCTCTTCACATTCTTTCCAAGTGTCGTATATCCCAATTTTTCTACCTGCTTTTACTGCATAATATTTTTTTTTCATTTTTTCTCCTATATTTCTGTTATTTGAATTTCACTTTCTTTTTCATGCTCCAAACTGCTAATGAGGAGATCAAAATCGCAATTGTTTTTTTTAAAGGGTTGAGTTTAGTTTCATAAAAATAATTTTTTTTAGTTTTATAATATTCAAAGTCTGCTGGTATAGTTTCTTTAGATAATGTTGCCATTTTTTTAAACAAATTAAACCATATAAGATTACCTAAATTTACTGGTTTTATTTTATCTTTTAATAGCGAATTATGAAATTTTTTAGTATTTTTTTCAATTATTTTGTTAGTTTGTTCTGAATATTTTTTTGTTGTTTCATAAGGTGTTGTAATTATCGATATTTCACAAATTTTTTCTGCTCCTCCTAAACACATTGAAAGAACTTTATTAACTTTTTTCAACCCTGAACCACCGTTAGTTACTACCATTAACGATTGATTAAAGAATTTCGGTCTATGTAAAGTGTAAGATATTCTATCTATAAAATTCTTCATCAAACCACTTACGTTCCAAGCATATCCTGGAGAGCTAAGAATTACTCCATCTGATTCGGATATTTCTTTTTCAATTGATTCTCTTGAATCTTTTAAAGGACAAAAATCTTCTCCTTTTGAAAAACATAAAAAACACCCTTTACACATTTTCAAATCTGTTTCACTAAGAAAAATATAATTAAATTCAATTTCTTTATTTAATGATTTTAAATTTTTTTCAATTTTTTTAACTAATTTATAACCGTTTCCTTTGTGAGGACTTCCCATAATTGCTGTTATTTTCATCTTAAATTATTCTCCTTTTTTATATTACAAGTATTTTTGAAATCAAAATATTTTTAATGCTTTTTAAACATATCTTGAATATAAAACTTTAAATTCTGGTTTTGTAATATATGAAGAATAACATATTTTTCCTTGAAAATTCATTACATTTTTCATTCTATAAATTATGGCGGGAGATGTAATATGTTTTAAAACTTCATTTTTAGAAATCCAAAGTACATTTTCAGTTTCATCCGATGTAGTGAGTTCTCCTTCAATGTATTCGCATATGAAATCAAACATGACTTTCGTTGGAACGTGCGTAATCCCATCATAAAAAGTGTGTTGACCAACATTCGAATATATCCCTACTAAACATTTTACAGAAACTGTTATTCCGCTTTCTTCAACAATTTCTCTTTTTAATCCTTCTTCTATGTTTTCTCCATTTTCTATTTGCCCTCCTGGGCAATCCCAACCTCTATTTTTTGTTTTAACTAACAACATATTGCCAAATTTGTCAAAAACATATCCGCCTGCTGCAACTATGTGCGTAGGAAAATTCATTTATTCCCCCCCTTTTGATTTTAAATTTTTTATTCTTTCAATCAATGGTGGATGAGAATAGTGTAATTTCGAATATAATGGGTGTGGCGTTAAATTTGATAAATTAGATTTATGTAATTTTATCAATGCGTTGATTAGATGTTTTGATTCAACATATTTTTTTGAATAATTATCTGCTTGAAATTCATTTTTTCTACTAAAATGATTTGATATGTATTCAAAAAAATTAAATATTGAAGATATGAATATTATTGAATATATTAATTTTGTGTATATGGAGTCAATATTAAAAGCATTGTTTAAAAGAGATGATTCCATCAATAAAAATAATGTTAAAATAATTGCTGCCATAGAAAAAGTTGACAAAAACAGAGTTTTTTTAATATGTTTATAATAATAATGTCCTGCTTCATGTGCAAATATAGCTTTTATTTCATCTTTATTGTGATTTTCAAGCAACGTATCAAACAATACTATTTTTTTACTTTTTCCTATTCCAGTAAAAAAAGCATTTGAATGTTTTGTTCTTTTAGATGCATCCATAACAAATATTTTTTTCACATCAAAACCAGATTCGTTTGAAATCTTTATTAAATCTTCTTTTAACTCATCATCTTCAAGAAGCGTAAATTTGTTAAACAATGGCATTATGAATTTAGGATATATAAGTATAGCCAAAAATTGAAATATTATAATCGCTACAAAAAGGTATATCCACCAATTATTAAGATTTAAAATTAAATAGAATGTGCCTGAAATAAGTGGAATTCCAATTATAATTAAAAGAATTATCGTTTTCAATAAATCTGATAAAAATATTTTAAATGTTGTTTTGTTAAAACCGTATTTTTCTTCAATTTTAAAAGTTTTAATTAGCAAAAAAGACAAGTTCAAGATATAGCTTATTCCTAAAAATATTCCATAAAAAATAATTCCTTGAACTATTATGTTCTCGTTTATATTTATTACAAAAGTTTCCATTTTTGGGAATAATAAAAGTATAAAAAATAGAGTAAATGCAATATCAATAAGATTAGAAATATTACTTAAAAAACTTTTATCTTTTAAATAAGCTTTTATTTTTTTATTTTCTTCTTCATTAATATGTTCTTTTAATTCTTCTGGTATTTTTGCTTTTTCTGAAATAGAATAATTGATATTTATCTTCATTAAAATATATTCAAGAATTTCTTTAAATAAAAAGACTCCTAAAAAAATAAATTTAAACATTTTATCCCCCCTTTTATTTTTCTCATTATTTAATATGCGAAACATCGGCCTCCATTATTACATTAAATTGATTATCTGTATATTCTACTAAAGTTAGTGATGTGTCTTTTATATACGGTGGAGACCAAAGATTTTCAAGCGGGGTATTTTTTATAATACTCATAATTGTTTTTAGTGTCACCGCATGTGTTACTACCAAAATATTTTCGTAATTTGAATTAGTAATTTCTTCTAAAAAGGTTTTTGTTCTTTCAAAAATACTTTCAAAAGTTTCTCCATTTACAGGTTTGTATAAATGAGGTTGATGCCAAAAATAATTTCTTTGTGTTGGATATATTTCTTCAATATGCTCATGAAACATTCCTTCCCATATTCCAAAACCCATTTCTTTTATTTCCTCTTTTCTTTCAATTGGAAAATTTCTATCACCTTTTATGTAATTAAGCGTTTCAAATGTTCTATCTAAAGTACTGCAATAAGCTATATCAAAGTCAATTTCTTTTAATCTTTCTCCTAAATTTTTTGCATTTTTAATCCCTTCATCAGATAATGGTGAATTTTTCCATCCTTGCATTTTACCGATTTTATTCCATTCAGTGTTTCCATGTCTTGTTATATAAATTTTCATTTTATTTTAATTCCTCCTGTTAATATTTGATTCTTTGCATAAATCAAGCTTATTCTTAAAAATTTAAAAAACATAATTTCGTTGCAAATCTTGTTTTTTTCTTCAAGCAAAACTGTTTTTAGAAATTTTTTTAATAATTATATGGTAACTTTTACCATTAATATTACAGTTTATATGGCATTATTCCACTTTTTTCGTTTGTGCCTATTTTGCTATTTTGCTTTCTATTTTCCGTTTTTTAGGATTCAGACCGGTTTTCTTTAGTGACTCTTTCTAATTTAAAATCTAAAATTTTCATTAGTAAATCATCTCTTTAATTTCTCTTATAATATCTTCCAAATCTTTTTTTGTTGTATCTATTTTATGAGTATCCATTTTCATATAATTTTGCTGTCTTTTTAGACTATTCTGAATTTGATCACGATTTCTGCCATCATTTTCCATTCTTTTAATTAATATCTCTGGATCACAAATTAATGATATTTTATAAGTTGTAAAATTTTTATATGTTAATCGATCTAAAATATTAGAAAATATTTTCTCGTTACTAATTACCCAACTAAAAATTATGGTTTTTATTGAAGAATTTTTAAAATAATTCTCCAGTAAAAAGTTTATATTACTTTCAACCATTTCTTTATTTCCTTTATTAACTTCAAAAGGATTAATCATCCAACACCAATCTCCGTCTAACCATACTGATTCCTCAATACTTCTATATAATAATTTACATACCGTTGTTTTACCAACCCCAGGGCAACCATTTATTATTAATAATTTTTTAATTTATATCCCCCCCGATTCTTTCATCAATTCTTCTTACTAAAGAATACGTGTAAGGGGTAAAATATTTATTCCAAAAAGAGCTTCCTAATATATTAAATGATTCAAAATCTACTCCTAATAATTTATAATTATTATCTAGAGACCATTTTTCAACTATATTTAAAAGAGAAGAAGCTACGTTGGAATTTCTATATTCAGGAAGCACAAATGCTCCTGTTATATTCATGACTTTTTCGTGAAGTGATATAAATGTTTCTCCTTCTGGTTGGATTTTAATATATCCTATAGCTTTATTATCATTATAAGCTATCCATAAATGATTGTTTTGATTTTCTAAAAATTCTTGATGTTCTTTTGTATGATCATCATTTGGATCATGCAGCATAAAAAGCGGTGAACTTTTCATGTAATTAGCAAATTCTATTGATATTTCTTCAAGTAAATGTGCATCTTTTATTTCAGCTTTTTTTATTTCGATTAAAGTTTTTTCATCTGTTGGTTTTATTTCTTTTATAGAATCAACACATCTCATACCAAATCCTAACCAAGAATATGTTTCAAAAGATATAACATCTTGAGCATATATAGTTATTGCATGAGATGTATAATTTTTTTCTACCCATAATTCAGAACATTTTGAATATAAATGTTGTAAAATCTTTTTTCTATTTTCTTTCACAATACCGTTTGCAAATAACGGACTGTAAACTCCTTTACATTTTCCAAATAATTCCGGAATTTCAAAACCTATTAAATATCCAATAAGAAATTCACCTTTTAACGCCAAAAAACCTTCGCCTATTTCAAATATCCTATTAATATATTTTTCGATATTTTTGCGAAAATCTTCTTTTTCTGGAAGGTAAGATAAAATTTCTTTTTCTTCTTCATAATTTTTTAAAGCTAATTCTATTACTTGATTAATATATTTTTTCTCTAATTTTATTATTTCCATTTACGCACCTCTATGATAGTTAAGATGTTTAGCTGACAGTTGATAAGGAAAAACAAAAAATGTTTAATTGATTAATTGTTTAAATGGAAAAGCGTTTAAAATGGTGAAAAGTGAAATGTTACTATAAACACAGTTTTTAATTATAATGCTTTGATGGTAAATATGGATGAAATAAAGTAGCGAACAATTGAGAATTTTCGTCAAAAAAACATTTAATTTGGACAGGAAAACACAAAAATGCTTAATTGTTTAAATGGCAAAGCGTTTAAAATGGTGAAAAGTGAAATGTTACTATAAACACAGTTTTTAATTATAATGCTTTGATGGTAAATATGGATGAAATAAAGTAGCGAACAATTGAGAATTTTCGTCAAAAAAACAATTAATTTGGACAGTTAACCCGGAAAACAAAAAATGTTTAATTGATTAATTGTTTAAATGGAAAAGCGTTTAAAATGGTGAAAAGTGAAATACTTCTTTAAACACAGTTTTTATTATAATGTTTTGATAGTAAATATGGATGAAATAAAGTAGCGAGCAATTGAGAATTTTCGTCAAAAAAACAATTGAGCGAATCAAAAAATGCGTAAGAAAATAGCATGTCTGAGCGTAGCGAGTTTGCTATTTTTAGCAATTTTTGACCGAGCGAAATTTGTTTTTTAGAAAATTTGATCTTGTTCGCGTTTATTTTATACAATGTTTACTACTTCATTATTAGAAGCATTTGCTTTTAATGTGTTTCCTAACCATCTATAAAAATATCTATGTTGTCAATAGTGCTGTAACGCCGTGCAGAAAACGCGTGGCTGTTACACTACATTTAAAAGCATGTCCGAATTTTTAATTATAAAATTCCATACAATGTAGACCCTGAACCGCTCATTCTTGTTATAATACAATTGCTGTTATTTTCAAAATAGTTTTTAGATATTTCTATTTCTGGATATGCTGAAAATACCACTTGTTCAAAAATGTTAAAAGAATTGTTTTTTATTTCTTCAATATTTTTAATTTTTAATGCTTCGTAAAGTTTATAAGGATCACCTTTTCTTTTTAAATTTTCGAAATTCTTCGAAATCAGATCGTACATTTCTCCTGTATTTATGGTTATAAAAAGTGGTTTTAATATTGTTTTTATTTTTAGTGGTTCAAGAAATGTAAGGTTTTCGCCACGACTTTCTCCAATTGCTGTTCCTCCTTTTATCAAAAAAGAAACATCACTTCCTATTTTTAATGCCATTTTCATTAAATCACTTTCAGAAACTCTATAATTTTCACCTAAAAATTTTAATATTGCTGCAGAATTTGAACTTCCGCCACCTAATCCGCCACCTTGTGGAATCATTTTTCTCATTTTTATTTTTAAGTTGAAATCATTTTTTCCTGTTTCTTTTTTAAATAATTCAATAGTTTTTTTTATTATGTTGTTTTCCCAATTAAAATCAAGATTTGGTTCACAAAAAAAATCTTCTTTTTCGGAAAATTCTACATCAATTAAATCATATATATTTTCAATAGAATGAAAGAGAGTAAGGATATTGTGATATCCGTCCTCTCTTTTATTTATGACATCTAAATAAAGATTTATTTTTGGATAAGATTTTATAAGCATATTATACACCTACGTATTTTAAAGCAATTTTTGACCATTCTTCCATCTTTTCTTTTTCTTCTTCATTTAAATTTTTATGATTAATCCAACTTCCTATAAAATTTTCTTTTTCTTTTATTTCAGCATTGTCTACAAAAGCTCTGAACATTATTCCTATATGCACTCTAGAAACTTCATTAGAATCATTATAAATTAGTCCTATATATTCTAATTTGTTTAAATTCTCAATATGCAATTCTTCGTTATTTTCTCTGTTTAATGCATTAAAAAAGGTCATTTCAGCTGTAGGGCCTTTATCTTCAGGGTTTATATGACCGCCTATTCCTACAGATAATTTTTCATGAAGTCTTTTTTCTGATTGGTTTTTTGTTCTTTTTACCATTAAAACTTCTTTTTCTTTATTAATAAATACTGTATATGGTATTATCTGTTTATATTTTTCATTTTTTTCTGCTTCTTCTCTATTAATAAAAATTGCTTTTTCAAATATCTCCGTTAAATCGTTAAACTTAAATATTTTAAATTTATTTATTTTTCCAATTTTCTTTTCAATTAATTCACTGCTTACAACCCAAACAAATTCTTTTTTCATAGTTTTTCCATACTTAAATTAGAATTTGTGTAAATACATATTTCTGATGCAATTAAAAGTGCGTTTTTTGCTATTTCTTCAGCTGTTTGCTCTGTGTTTCTATAAAGAGCTTTCGCTGCTGCTAATGCATAAGCTCCCCCCGAACCTATTGCTAAAATATTTTCTTCCGGTTCCATAACTTCGCCATTTCCAGAAATCAATAGCAAATGTTCATTATCTGCAACCATGAGCATTGCTTCAAGCCTTCTTAAAGCTTTATCCATTCTCCATTCTTTAGTCAATTCTACAGCCGCTTTTAATAAATTTCCACTAGCAGCTTTATATTTTCCTTCAAATCTTTCAAATAAAGCTAAAGCATCTGCAACTGAACCTGCAAAACCCGCTATAACTTTTCCTTCTCCGAGTGTTCTAACTTTTCTAGCAGTTGCTTTGAATACTGTATTTCCTAAAGTAACTTGTCCGTCACCTACAATTACTGTTTGTCCATCTTTTTTTATTCCAACAATCGTTGTTCCCCTTAATTCCATTATTATTCCTCCATTCATCATTTTTTATAAATATTTTCATAAGTTCTTCAAAACTTACTCCGGCAGCTTTTGCTGACATAGGTAAATCGCTTAAATCTGTTAATCCTGGAATAACATTAGTTTCAAGCACATAGACTTCTTCATCTTTAATAATAGCATCAATTCTTAACATATCTCTAAATTTTATCTTGCTTGTTATTATATTTGCTATGTTTTTTGTTTTTTCTTCAAGCCATTTTTCTGGATTTTCTATTATTTTAAAAATCGTCATTCCATTTGTATATTTTGCCTCATAATCATAAAATTCTTTTTTGGGTATTAGTTCAAGTAACGGGAGTATAATAAATTCTCCTTGTTGTTCAATTAACGAGATAGTAATTTCTCTCCCTTTAACATATTGTTGAATTATGATTTCTTTATATTCTTCAAGCTCTTTTTTCAGAATAATTTCATATTCTTGATTTGTATGAATAATATGAACACCTTTACTTGAACCTCCTCTTCTCGGTTTAAGGATAAACGGAAATTCAAATGGCGGTTCTATTATTTTATCTGTTAAAATTGAATCTGGCATTTTAAAATTTTCTTTAAATATTTCTTTAAAGAAGTGTTTGTCAAAAGTTATGTTACAAGCTTCTGGAGATGAAAAAGAATATCTTTTATTTAAAATTTCTAAAAAACTTTGTATCCTACCATCTTCACCTAAATATCCGTGAATTATATTCATGAAAAAATCAAAATTTTTAACTTTTTCTAAAAAATTAAAATCAGAAGGATCTAAAAAATCACATTCATATCCTAATTTTTTTAAAGAATCTAAAACATTTTTTCCGCTTTTATACGAAATTTCTTTTTCGTTAGAAGTTCCTCCTACAAGTACTCCTATTTTCATTTTTGTTCAAACTCCTCAAGTTTGTATGATGTTTTATTTTTTTCACAATATAAAATTTCACCATTTTTACTGTTTTTATAATATAATATATCTTCACATTCAGGACATTTATAATTTGAAGGTTCATTCCAAAACATTTCTCCACATTCTTTATTTGTACATTTAAAATATATTTTACCTTTTTTACTTTTTAATTTAGTTACTTCAGAAGAACATTTTGGACATTTTCCTCTACATGGAATGTTTTTTGTATATTTACACGCCGGATAATTGCTGCAAGCAATAAAATCTCCATATCTTCCTTTTTTATGCACTAGTTCCGAGCCACATTCAGGACATTTTTCACCTATTTCAACATTTTGTATTTCTATTTCCGAAGTTAGAAAATCTTTTACATAAAGATTATTTTTTATTGTAACTCCTTCTGTAATAAAAGGCACTTTTCTTGTTTCTTTACATTCTTCACAAGATAAATACATTCCATACCTTCCAAAATTCAATTTCATATTTTTTTCACATTTTGAACATGGTATATCACTCACATAATCTAATTCAAGACTTTTTTCTTTTAACTTTTTATCAGTTGTTATCAATAAGGGTTCAAAATCTGTATAAAATTCTTTTAATATTTTTGTAGATTTTTTATCTCCAGTTTCAATTTCATCAAGATTTTCTTCCATCAATGCTGTAAATTTGCTATCAATAATTTCCGGAAATGTTTTCTCTAAAAAGTCTGTTACAACAAATCCTGCAATTGTAGGCTTTAAAACATTTTTATTTATTTTTATAACATATTCTCTATCAAGTAAAGTACTAATAATTGTAGAATATGTAGAAGGCCTTCCTATACCATTTTTTTCTAATTCTTTTATTAAGGTTGCTTCTGAATATCTTGGAGGTGGTTGCGTTTCTTTTTCATCTGCTTTGATATCTTTTATTGAATATTTTGATTCTTTATCAAGCGTGAAGTTGTTTTCTTTTTCTGAATAAGTCCAAAATTTTTCAAAACCGTCAAAAATTCTTTCTTTTGAAGTAATTTCAAAATCATATTTTTTTGTTTCGTCTGAAATAGTGTAAAGAATTTCATTGTATTTTGAATTAACTGATTGCGAGGCCATGAACCTGTTCCATATTATGTTATAAAGTTTAAGTTGATCTCCTTCTATAAGCTGAGAAGCTTTTTGAGGATCTATATCAATATTTGTAGGTCTTATAGCTTCATGGGCATCTTGAATTTTCGCTTTGTTTTTTGAGGTTTTATAATTTCCGCAATATTCTTTTCCGCAAGTATTTAATAAATATTTTTTTGCAGATTCTTGAGCTGTTTCAGATATTCTTTTTGAATCCGTTCTCATATAAGTTATAAAAGCAATTTGTCCGTCAATTGTTTTTATCCCTTCATATAATTCCTGAGAAATTTTCATAGTTTTTTTTGAAGACCAACCAAGTATAGATACTCCTGATTGTTGTAAACTACTTGTAATAAAAGGATCGGGAGTAGATTTCTGAGTTTGTTTTTCTTTTGTGTTAGAAACGGAAATGTGCTTATCTTTTAAATAGTCGAGTATTTCATCTTTCTTTTTTTTGTCTACAGTTTCTGGTTTTAATTTTTTACCGTTTTCTTTGTTTAGAGGTATTTGTATGTTTTTATCTTGAATGTATATTTTAAAATATTTTGTAGGTTTGAATTTGAATACATTTCTTTCTTTTTCAACTAATATTCTTAATGCCGCTGATTGAACTCTTCCCGCACTCGTTTTATAATTTTTAAATACTCTCCATACAAGCGGACTTATTTTATATCCCACAATTCTATCTAAAAGTCTCCTTGCAAGTTGTGCATCAACTTTATTATTATCTATAGTTAATGGGTTATTTATCGATTCAGTTATCGCATTTTTTGTTATTTCAGAAAAAATTATTCTCACTTTTTCTTTAGCTGGTATTTTTAATATTTTTGCAAGGTGCCAAGCAATAGCTTCTCCTTCTCTATCCATATCGGGTGCAAGTAAAATATGTTTATCTTTAACTTTTGCTTTTATATCTTTTATTACTTTTTCTTTTCCTTTCATTGTTTCAAATTCCGGTTTAAAGTTTTTTTCTATATCAATCCCAAATTTTTTTGCGGGTAAATCTCTTATATGCCCTTTAGAGGCTATTACTTCATAATCTTTCCCTAAATATCTTTCTATTGTTTTAGCTTTTGCCGGAGATTCGACAATTACTATGTTTTTAGCTTCTTTTTTCATCAAACAATCCTCCGTTATAGTTTTGTGTGCATTTTTGTTCCAAGCCTTTTATCATATTCTGACCATGTCGAATTCGGATCTACTTTTCTTGCAATTTCTATGTTGTCACTCGCCTGAGCTATTTTTGAATCTGAATAATCACATAAATGAATAATTAGTGCTTCTAATGTTTTTGGCACTACTGGACTTCCAAATTCTATTTCACCGTGATGAGATAAAATAATATGTAAGATGTGTTCTTTAAAACTTTTATTTAAAATTATTTTTGATTTTTTTATTATTTCATTAAATATTTCTACGCCCAAATAAATATGGCCTAACAATTCACCTTCATCTGTTTTTTCAATTCCTTGTGGCTTAATAATATATTCTTTTATTTTTCCCAAATCATGTAATATAGCACCTGAAATTAAAATATCGTTGTTTGCTAATTCATTATATACTTTATTCATATTCAAACATAAATTTGCTACACTTAAAGAATGTTCTAATAATCCACCTCTATGTGCATGATGTATTGACATCGCTGCTGGCGAATTGAAAAAAAGGTCTTTTATATAATCATTTTCATTAAAAATTTCTTTCATAAATTTTTTTAAAGATTCATCTTCAATTTTTTCTAATAGGTTCATCAATTCTTGAATCATTTTTTCTGCAGAAACGGCAGATTCGTTTAAATATTTTTCAGGATTAACATTTTTTTCATCTATTAATTGTAAAGAGTCTTTTTCTCTTGATAAATTCAATTGAAGTCTGTTATCAAAAGAAACTATTTTACCTTTTACTTCAATTATTTTATCTTTAGATATTTCTTCATAATTTTCTTCAGGATTAAACCAATCTATTATTCGAATTGATCCTGTTTTATCTGCTATGGTAATCAATAAAAATATTTTTTCTGCTTTTGTCTGTTGCAACTTTTTACTAACAACTTTTCCTTCAACCGTTACTATTTCATTGATTTTTAGATCTTTTATAAAATCAACTTTATTTTCACCTTGTTGTTCTGGAAAAATAGTTTTCGCTATAACATCCTTCAATGCATACTCTTCCTTCATAAACTTCATCACCTTTCACATATATTCTTTTAACTCTTTTTGAAATTAAAGAGGTTATCTCATAATTTATTGTGTTAGCTAATTCTGCTAAATACTCACAGCTTATATTTTCATTTCCTTGTTTCCCTAATAATACAACTTCATCAAGAAATTTTGCTCCTGAATTTGTTATATCTATCACTAGTTGATCCATAGATACTCTTCCTATTACAGAACATTTTTTACCTTTTACAAGTACGTAAGCTTTATTAGAAAAAGCTCTGAAATACCCATCAGCATATCCTAGAGGTACTATTCCACATGTTGTTTCTTTATCACATTTGTAAGTTCTTCCATAACCTACGGTTTCGCCTTCTTTTAATAAAAAAGTCTTAGCTAAAACACTTTTAACAGATAATACTGGTTTCAACCCTTCAGATTTTTTTATATTCGAAGGCTGCAATCCATAACTCGCAATTCCTGCCCTCACATAATCTGTCTTCAAGTCTATTTTTTGAAGTAATGCTGCTGCTGAGTTTGAATAATGAACCATATCATAATTTATATTGTTTTCAGATAAATAATATAATTTTTGTTTAAACAAAGCCATTTGTTTTTTTACGTATTCGTCATCGTCATCTGCTGATGCAAAATGTGTATAAACACCTTCTATATATAAATTATATTCTTTTATTAAATTTATTAATTCTTCCATTTCATTTTCCATTATACAGTTTCTTGCAATCCCTGTATTAAAATTAATATGGAATTTTATATTCCTTATTCTTCTTCCTAATACTTCTATAAATTGTTTTAACATTTCTACTGAAGATATTGTGGGTATTAATTGATTTCTATTATCATAAACAATTTCTATATGTTCTGGAAGAAAAAAATTAAATATTAATATTTTTGCTTTAACTCCATTTTTAAGTAATTCTACCGCTTCTTGAAGAAATGCTACCGCAAAATAATCATACCCCTTTTTTTCAGCTTCTTTTGCTAAAATTACACTCCCATGACCATATGCATCGCCTTTAATTACTGGCATAACTTTTGTTTTTGATTCTTTTGAAATATACTCTAAATTGTGAAAATAATTATCTAAATTGATTTCTGCAAATGTCCCCCTGTAAATCATAGTTTTTTCTCCTTAGCTTTTTAATAATTTATTCTTTATGATTATACATTATTTTTTCAAAAATCATAATCTTCTAATATATATTTTGAAAATATATATTCAATCTTTTCTTTATCGTAAAGAAAAGACTCATGGTTATAACCTTCAAATATTTCAATATTTCCATTTTCTCCATCTATAAATTGACTCAAAAGATTTAATGCCCCATCATTTTTCATTTCATAAAAATTTTTTTCTTTAAAAATTAGATTCATTATTTGATTAGGAAAATAATAAATAAGTTCAAATTCTTCTTCAATATAACTTGATAAAAATATCGTTTTGTCTAAATATTTATCTTTCTTATTTAAATTAAATATTTCTTCGTTATAAGAAAAAATTTTTCCATCACTATGAAAATTCTTTTCTAATTCAAATAATATTTCTTTTTCATCATAACGAATTGAATAGCCACCTATAAACGGACTTAAAATTCCCATTTCACAAAATATTGCAGGTAAAAACTGTGGATACTGATAAAAAAATTTTTCTAATATATCTTTGTGATATCTATCTGTAGTTTTAAAAATATTTTCTTTTATAAAATCAGAAAATATTTTAAGTATATCATAATCAGATTCAATTAAATAAAAAGATTCATTTATCAAGTCAAAAGAAAATAACTCTATAGTATTTTGCAAAAAAGATCCTTTATTAGCTCCATTTATTGAAATGATTTTTTCTATATTACTATAATTCAAATTATTAGCAGATTGTCTTGCTATTAACGCTCCCATACTGTGAGATATAAAATATATTGATTCATATTCTTCAAAGTTATTTTTTTTCATAATTTCGCTTAAATCTTCTGCAAATTCAATAAATGATTTAGATTGAGTGTCATATATATATTCAAAAAAATCATAAATCTCAAATTTTTCTTTATGATTATAAATATATTTAAAATAATCATTCCAATAAATTTGTAATCTGTCTTTTTTCCACATCAGTTCAGAATTTTCAAGTTCTTCTGGATAGTGAAATTGTAATCCGTGAATAAAAATAATTGCGTTTTTATTTTTATTAAAATTTTTTTCCTCATTTAATAATTGATCGGGTGATCTAAAGGATACATAAGGAAATTTAAGCGTTTTTAATATTCCAGGTATAAACCGTTCAATAGTTCCTGAACTTCTTTTTATTTCTACTTTCCATAATTCTGAATATTTACTAATTTTTTTTGTTTCTGCAAAATTTATTTCAATTTCAAGAATTTCTAATATATCTTTATAAAAAGTTATAGGATCATAAAAACTTATAACGCTTGGAAAAATAAGGTTAAATTCTTGTTTTGTAATTTCACTGTTTATAACAGGAAAATACCTTGTAGTTTCTTGAGGATATAAAGGAAATTTTCTTTTCGTTTTAAAATTAACATTTATATAATCAAAAGTATTTTCATTCTTATATTTAAAACCAAAAGGAAAAAGTATTTTCCAATTTATATCTTCTTTGTTTCCTTTTAAAAAATATGATATATTTACTTTCTCAATCAATTCATCTTTATTATGATCTATATAAATCAAAGATTCAAATTTTTCAAAAAAACTTTCTGAAAAAAACAAAATATACTTTTCTTTATCTTCAAACTTTACATTTGAATAAAAATTTTTAAATAAAAAAATACTCTTTTTTTCTATAATTTGCTCGTCAGATACTAGATAAAAATTATAATGTGTATTTTCTTCAATTTCAAAATTATAATTTTTTTGTTTTAAAGAAAAAGAATAAATATTATTATTTTCATCAAAAATTTCTAAGTAAGAATTTTCTAAAATTTCTTCAAAATAAACAGAAATTCTATTATTACCTTCATATTCTATTTTCTTTATTAAATTAGAATATCCTATAAATTGAAAAAATATTACTAAAAAAATCCAAAAAAGTTTTTTCATTTTTATTATTCACTTCCTAGAATGTTTTATTTTAAAATATAGTTAGTAAAAATAATTTCTATAAACTCTTCGTTATCAAGTAATTCGCTATGATTAATATTTTCGAATACTTCAAAATTATGTTTTTCTTTTTCTAGAAATTGACTCTCCAATCTTAAAATACCATCATTAATATATTCAATTTTCTCTGTATCCTTAAATAAAGATTCTAAAATGCTCATGAAAATAAAATACTTGCTATCAAAATTATTTTCAATATAACTTGAAATAAATACTGTTTTATCTATATATTTATCATTTTCATTCAAAGCCTTTATTTCTTCATTATAGGTAAAAATTGAAGAAACACTATTTTCATAAAATTTTTCCAATTCTTTCAAAAGACTTTTATCCTGATGCCTCACTGAATAACCTCCGGAAAATGGACTTAATGCACTTATTTCAAAAATAAGTGCAGGAATAAGTTGTGGATATTCTTTTAAAAAAAGGCATACAGTTTCTTCTAGTTTTACGTCTTTATATAAAAAAATTGAAGCAATTTCATTAAAAAAATCGTCATAATTATAATTATTTTCTTTTGATCCTGAAAAAAAACCGAGTATTTCAATAAGGTTTTGAAGAACTGCTCCCTCGTTAGCTCCATTTAACGAAATTATTTTTTTTATATTATCATATCCAAAATAATTAGCAGATTGTCTTGCTACTAATGCCCCCATGCTATGAGAGATAAAATATATTGATTCATATTCATGAAAACTTCCTTTTTTCATTAAATTACTCAAGTCTTCCGCAAATTCATAAAAAGTTTTTGAATTTGAATCGTAAATAAATTCATAAAAATCATACTTCTCAAATTTTTCTTTTTCATTTTGTATGTATCTAAACCAATCATTCCAATAAGATTTTGTTTTATTTTTCTTCCAAAAAGATTCTAATTCAAACAAACCTTCTGGATAATGAGGATGCATTCCATGAACAAAAATTACAGCATTTTTATTTTTTTTCGTAACTTTTTCTTCTTGAACATTTAACTCGGGTTGTTTATAAGAAAAAAAAGGCGTATTAAAATCTTTAAAAACTAATGGAATAAACCTATTTGCAAATGTGATTTGCTTTTTTAATTTTATTTTCCACAATTGTGAGTATTTTTCTAAACTCTTTGTATTAGATAGTTTCAAATCCAAATCAAAAGTTATTACTTCCACAAAATCCTTTGAAATAATTATAGCAGGCAAAACATTCAACAAGCTCGGGAAAATAAGGTCATATTCACTTTTTATAAATTTATTAGAAATTATAGGAAAATAGTTTTCGGCGGAAACAGCTGCCATCATTTCCCTTTTCAAAAAAGTATTAACTTTTAAATAATTTTTTATTGTTCCAGTCTTATCTTTTATACCTATTGGAAAAATAAATTTATTTATAAAACCTTCATTACAAAAAATAATTATCTCAGCACTAATTATTAAATCATTTTCATAATTTATCAAAACAAAAGTTTCAGAATTTTTATCGAATGTTTCGGAGAAAAACATAACGCTTTTTTCATCATCTTCAAACGTTATATTTTCTGATAAATTTTTAACTAAAAAAAATGATTTTTTTTCTAAATTTTTATCTTCTGAAAAAACAGATATGGTGTATACTTTATTTTCATCAATTTCAAATTCAATATTTCTTTCTTCAATCGGTATTTCTGAATAATGCGGGTTTTCAAAAATTAATTTTTTTTCGTAATTTTTATAGTTCCTTGAAAATCTTATAGAAATAACATTATCATTAGAATATTCAATATTTCTTATTTCACTTGAAAACAAAAAAATAGAAATCAAAAATGTTGAAAATAATAAAAATAACTTTTTCAATTATTTTCTCCTCCGTTAAAAAAATCGCTTATTATTTTTGCTGTACTGAAAGCAAATTGAATATTATATCCCCCCGTATCTCCATCAACGTCTATAATTTCACCACAGAAAAAAAGCCCTTCTACTAACTTAGACTGCATTGTTTTAGAGTCAATTTCGAAAGTATCAATTCCACCAGAAGTTACCATAGCACTATCAAATCCATTAACTGTAGACACTTTAAAAGGTTTTTCAATAAAATAATCAACTATAGCATTTCTATCTTTTTTATTTAGATTACAAGCTAACTCTTTATAATTAATTTTTAATTCATTCAATATGAAATATAAAAATTTTTTTGTAAAATCAAAATCTTTAAGAATATTAAAAATATCTTTTTTAGGATTTTCTAATAATTTATTATATAAAATATTAGAAAATTTCTCTTTAATTAAATTAAGAAATGATATATAAATAATGTCTCCATCATAAATATATCTCGAAAAATCTAAAACACATGGGCCAGAAAAACCCTTGTGAGTTATCAAAAGATCTCCTATATTTGAAAGTTTATTGCTTATACTAATTTTTGCATTTTTAAATGATGTTCCAGCCAATTCTTTATAATTAAAATTTTCAATATTTAAAGATGTAAGAGAAGGTTTTGTTGAGATTATTTTATGACCTAACGTTTCTGCAAATTCATACCCATCTCCAGTAGTTCCTAATACGGGATACGATTTCCCCCCTGTAGCTATAACAACATTTTTTGCTATATATTTTTTTTCACCACAATATACTGAAAAATCTTTTTCTTTTGATATTTTAGTTACTTTTTTAGATAGCATAATTTCCACATTATTGTTATATATTTCATCAATAAGAACATTCATCAAATCTTTTGATTTTAAAGATTTCGGAAAATATTTCCCGTTCTCATCTACAATAAAATCTAATCCTCTTTGATTGAAATATTTTATCAAATCAACATTAGAAAACCTTAAAAGTATTTTTTTCACATAATTCTTTTTTTGACCATAATGATTAAAAAAATCTTTTATATCACCAGAATGCGTCAAATTACACTGACCTGATCCTGAAACAAGTAATTTTTTCCCTAAAATTTCATTTTTTTCTAATAAAAGAATTTTTTTATTTTTTATATTCGCTGATGCAAATAATCCAGAAGGACCTGATCCTATTATAATAATATCATACATTTTTTCTCTCCCATTAATATTTTGGTTTCTATTCTACACAAAACATTTTATAAAGTTCAATTCTTATCAACTAAAATATCAACCAAACAATCTTTTTTATTATATCAAATGTTATTTAAAAAAAAATGAATAAAATTGTGTTATAATATAATATCATAAATTTATAATATAAAATTAAAATTCTATTTCAATAACAACGAACTATTAATTTTTGAAATAATACGTTAAAAATATATATAGCAAAAACATCTTATCTAAAAAAATTAAATAGAAATAACTCTAAAATATCACTTGATATTTTCTTTGAAAAAAGTGTATAATATTGATAGTTTTTTTAATTAAATTTATATTTTATTGGAGGAGTGGGTTTATGGCTAAAATACTTGTTACTGGCGTAAGAATGTGGTATGGATTTAACACTATTCGTATTTTATCTAATCAGGGGCATGAAGTGTATGCAGCTGAAAGTTCTAGACTCAGCATGGGACTTTATAGTAAATATATAAAAAAAAGATATTTTTATCCCGATATAAGTGCTGATTCAAAAGGCTTTATCGATAAAATTATTGAAATTGTTGAAGAAAATGAAATTGATTATTTAATTCCAGTTTTTGAAGAAACTTATGTTTTATCTTATTATAAAGAAGCATTAAAGGATAAAGTGAAAATATTAGTTCCTGATTTTAAATCAATTAACAAATTACACGATAAATATTCTTTATCTGAGCTTGCTAAAGAATTGGAAATTCCTTCACCAAAAACATGTTTATTAGAAAATTTTACTCCTAATGAACTTAATTTTCCAATAGTTTTAAAACCAAGAAGAGAAAGAGGCGCTGTTGGCATTAAAATAATAAAAAATAATGAAGAATTTGAGAAATTTACTGAAAAAATTGATAAAAAAGAATATATGGCGCAAGAACTTATGAGCCAAGAACAATACTGTACAATTGGTTTAGCAAAAGATGGCAAACTTATCTCTAACACAATTTATCATAACTTAGAGGAATACCCCTATAAAGGTGGATTTGGGATTTTAAGAGAATCGGTAGCTAGTGAAGAAATAAATAAATATGTTGAAAAAATTGTTGAGAGAGAAAACTACTCTGGATTCTTATGTATAGATTTTTTAAGAGATTTAAAATCTTCTTCATTTAAAATAACCGATGTAAATCCAAGGATGAGTCCTGGTCTTATGATAGCTTATTCCGAAGGAATTTCTTTACCAAATTTATATTTAGATCTTTTAGAAAATAAAGAACATAAAAAAATCTTTTCAAAAGGTGGAAAAGGAACTTATACAACAGTTTTAAGATTAGGGTGGTTGTTTCAAGTATTATTCTCTGGAAATTTTAAACTTTTAAAAGGTTTTAAAAGAAGAACAATTAATAAACTTGAAGATGTTTGGGATTGGAAAGATTTAAAACCGTCAATTGTATTCTTTACTCATTTGTTAATCTCTGTTGTTTTTGGTCCTAAAATGAGCGGAAGTCAGCAAAGTTTCTATTATAAAAGAAGTATGTTTTTTTACGATCACTTTAACTGCAATTTATGAAAGGGTAAAATAAAAATGATTATTAGAGATGCCGTTGATTCAGACAATTTAAAAATGCTTGAAATTCATAAAGATGCTTCTCAAAGCGGAGCTTTTGAAATTGTATTATTAAAAAAAGACTTTAAAAGCAAGTCTAAACTTTTTGAAGAAGGTTTTTATCTTGTTGCTGAAGATGAAAACTCGAAAGAAATTATTGGTTTTATGGGAGTAGGTATAGCTACTTTTAAAATAAATGGAAAAGTATTTAAAGGCGCTTATTTTTATGATTTAAGGACTAACCCTAAACATAGAAATAAATTAGCAAGATGGTTAAAAAAAATCATCGACGAAGCTTCCAGTAGACTTATAAAAAGAGGCGATGTCGATTTCTATTACGTTTCTGTAAAATCCGATAATGCGCCTTCAATGAGATTGATGAAACATTTTTCTTTGACTCCTGTATGCAAATTTGAAGCTATTTCAAATGTAATATTTAATAAACCTATCTCAAAAAAAGTAGAAATTTCTGATGATTTTGATTTAAACGAATTAGAGAAAATATACACTATAGAAAATGACAAATATGACTTTTTGCCATTGAATTTAAAAGAAAACTTTTTTTTGCCTCTCTTAAATGAAAAAAAACTTATAAAGTTTCAATATAACAGTGCAACAATTTATGGTTGGAATACTCAAGATATTTCAGATATTGGAATAATAAAAATTTCAAAAAGACTTGTAGTTCTTCAAAAAACTTTAAAATTTTTCTCAAAGATAATCCCTTTATTTAAAATACCCGAATTAAACAAAAATATGAAAAACTTTCATGTCTTTTATTATGATTATAAAAATGAAAAAGATTTCAAGAAATTATTGAAATCTCTTCACGGTTATTGCTACAAGAATGATTTTTATTTATTGAACTTTTTTCTAGGTAAAAATTCAAAAATAAATAAAAAAATTTTTGGAAAAATAAATTTTTCGGTAGAATTTACTTTACTTGCAAACGCAGTAACCGATGTTGATTTTTCAAATTTAAAAGAAATAACATGGCTTCCAAGATTGTAAGGAGAAAAACATGAAATATATTGATATCAATTGCGATTTAGGCGAAGGATACGGATTATATTCTTTTGGTAATGATAAAAAAATAATGAAATATATTAGTTCAGTAAACATCGCCTGCGGATTTCATGCGGGCGATCCTTTTATAATGAAAAAAACTGTAAAACTTGCTTTAGAAAATAACATATCAGTTGGCGCTCATCCCGGATATAATGACATACAAGGATTTGGAAGACGCCATATAAATTTATCTTTAGAAGAAATACGTGATGTTTTAATTTATCAAATTGGTGCTCTTGACGCTTTTTTAAAAACTTTTGGTTCAAAGCTTCATCATGTAAAACCTCATGGAGCATTATACAACTTAGCTTGTGAAAATTATGATGTTGCTTTTGCAATCGCAAAAGCCGTTTATGATTATGATAAAGATTTAATTTTATACGGATTATTTAATTCTAAAATGATAGAAGCTTCAAAAAATATTGGATTAAGGTATGCAAACGAAATTTTTGCCGATAGAAGATACGATAAAAATTCTAATTTGGTTTCAAGAAAAATCGAAAATTCAGTTATAAAATCTACAAATGAATCTATAAAACAATGTTTATCAATTATAAAAAATAATGAAACAGTTTGTATTTCGGGTGAAAAAATTATTTTACACGGAGATACTTTGTGTATTCACAGCGATGGCGAACACGCTTTAGATTTTGCAAAAAATATTAAGGAACAATTTGATAAAAATGAAATTATAGTTAAACCAATTGTTTAAAAAAGAGGTAATTCAAATTGAAAATTTTTCAAACTAATGAAAATTCTTTTATAGTAGAGCTTGAAAATATAATTTCTCCTGAAATAAACGAAAAAATTATTCATTTAAAAAATGAACTTGAAAAAAAAGATTATATAATAAATACTTTTAACGCATACAATTCTCTTTATGCTGAATTTGATATTATCAAAACTAATTTCGGAAATATAAAAAATATAGTAGAAAAATATTTAATAAATTTTAATTATAAAAAATTGAAAAATAGAATTATTTATAATGTTCCTGTATGTTATGAACCAAACTTCGCTATAGATATTGATTTTGTTGCTAAATATAACAATTTAAATATAAATGATGTAATTAAACTTCACACAGAACCTTTATATAAAATATATTTTTTAGGTTTCACTCCTGGATTCCCTTATTTAGGAGGACTAAATGATAAAATAAATGCACCTAGACTCGAAACCCCGCGAAAAAAAATTGAAAAGGGATCGGTCGGTATAGCAGGTAATCAAACCGGTATTTATTCAGTAAATAGTCCTGGAGGATGGCGATTAATAGGAAAAACTCCTATTAATTTATTTAATAAATCTTCAAAAAAACCTTCCATATTTGAAGCGGGAAATTTTATAAAGTTTTACTCTATTTCACTTTCTGAATATGATTATATAAAACATAATGTTGAAAAAGGTACTTATGACTTAAAAATCGAGATGATTAATTTATGAAAAAAATAATCTTTTTAAAAAGTGGTATGTTTACAACCATTCAAGATTTGGGAAGAAAAAATTGCCAAAAACACGGCATACCTTTATGTGGAGCTGTAGATGAAGATAACGCTAAAATTGCAAATTTGATAATTGGAAACAAAATGAATGCCCCTTTAATAGAATTCACTTATACACCACCTGAAATATTATTTGAAAATGATCTATTAATTTCAATTACCGGAGGAAACTTCAAACCACTCCTTAACGGTATTCCCGTAAATAATTATGAATGCACTTTAGTAAAAAAAGGCGATATATTATCTTTTGCAGGATTAGTTGAAGGATTCAGAGGATATATTGGAATAAATGGAGAAATTAAAGCTGAAGAAGTTTTTAATAGCAAATCTACTTACACAAAAAATTCTTTTGGCGGTTATTATGGAAATTGCTTAAAAAATGGAGATGTTTTAGAAATTGAAAATAATTTTATCAACGAGAATTTGATTGGAAATAAATTAACCCCAGAATTTTTTGGAATAAATTATAATAGAAAAAAAATTAGAGTTTTTTTAACTTTTGAACACAAAGATTTTGAAATTTCAACTGTTAACTCTTTTTTCAACTCTGAATATATTGTTTCTAATTTATCTGATAGAATGGGTTTAAGACTTACCGGAAATCAAATTATTCATAAAGATAAAGCCGATATTATTTCTTCACCAGTATTTCCAGGTGTAGTTCAAGTACCTAAAGATGGGCAACCAATAATTTTATTGAACGACTGTCAAGTTACAGGAGGATATACACGTTTAGGAGTTGTGAGTAAAATTGATTTTAGTCTACTTTCTCAAAAAAAACCTGGCGATATTATTTCTTTTGAAATTGCAGATTTTAAAGAAATGTCTTTTTTACTAAAAGAAAAAGAAAGAAAATTTTTAAACTATGAAAAACAATTATTTAAAACACGTTTTTTTAAAGTAACAATAAAAAATAAAACTTATAATATATCTATAGAAGAAAAATAAATAAATAAATTAAAAAACGCATACTTTGTCTGCGTTTTTTTAAACTCTGAAATTTGAAATATCTTTTTTCATAATATGTATATTTTTTTTTGATTTAAAAAATTTAAATTCCATTTCTTTGTACATATTTAAAAATTTAGAATTTTTTTCTTCAACACAAACCTGAATATTTTTAATGGCTTTTTTTTGCGTAAATTCAAAAAGTTTTTTCAACATTTTTATTTCCAAACCTAAATAATCATATTCTTCTTTTGAAGTTAATAATTGAACATTTAATATATTTTTAGAACTTTTTTTAAAATTTTTTCTTAAATTAAAAAAATTTTTACTATATTCTTTAAATCCAAATTCTTTTATATAAGTTATAAAATCTATATTTATAAAACTTTTCAAATTATATTCATATCCTAGTATTCCTAAAATCTTTTCATCTTTTATACAATAAAAAGCACTATCATAATTTAAAGAACTTAAAAAAAATTTATATACCCTTTCTCTATCTACAGGAAAAAAAGTATAATTTGAAACATAATAATCATAAAGAAAAGAATCCACTTGGGATTTCATATTATTTAATATTTGCCCAGAAATAAATACTTCACTCAACATCTTCACCCTCTTCATAAATAAGTTTAGCAACCATTAAATCTATATCTGTAGTTATTTTAATGTTGCTTTCTTCTCCTACAATAAAAAAGGGGGATATATTAGAATTTAAAAGAATTGAAGCTTCATCCGTAAAAAAATCAAATTTATCTTTTATTTTTTCATAAGATTTTAAAAGTTGATTATAATCACAACATTGTGGAGTCTGATGAATTTTTATAGTAGTTCTTTCAGGCATTTCAATTATTTTTTCATTATCTGTTATAGAAACCGTGTTTTTTTCATCTACAATCGGTACAACATTTTTAAAAATTTTACTGCATTTTATTATTTCTTCAATCTTATTTGTTGAAATAAAAGGTCTTACGGCATCATGTACTAATACTAAATTTGGAGAAAATTCTTTCAAATAAACCAAACCATTATAAACACTTTCACTCCTTGTTTTTCCCCCATCGACTATTGCTTTCACTTTTTTAAAATAGTCCGTTGTTTTTTTTGTTTCTTCGATAAAATCACTATTCGATACAATAATAATGTTATCTACCAAAGAACTATTATCAAACTTTGATACACAAATTTCTAAAATTGTTTTCCCGCACAAATTATAAAACTGTTTAGGATATGATAACTTTGCTCTTTTTCCTACTCCCCCAGACACAATAATAACACTAACCATCTCTATCCCCCTTTTTGACGGTCACACAATTATTTAATTATAATATTTTTTCATTAAAATATATATATTCATTAATATGATACCAGATTTATTGCAAAATTTTACATTTTAATTTTAAAAATTGATCAGAAAAAATTTGATCTTGTAAGCTTTTATTTCGTCATTTATTTGCTACTTAATTATTAAAAACTGTTTTATGCTTTTCCTAATCAAATACTCATCTATAAAAATAGGTTCTCTGTAAAAGATAGTGGGCAAAATTTATTGAACGATAGTTGGTTCTTGTAAAAGTTATTGAAGTGTGAAAATAATCTAAAACTTTTTTGCACTCTGTCATCTCGAACGACATTTTTTTGAGGAGAGACCCGCATTCTTTGATTTTTTATTAATTAATTTCAAAACATAAAACCGCAAACCCGCAGATTTCTCCTCAAAAGAAGGACACTTTTTCGTTCGAAATGACAAATCTCATAAATTTTTTTCTTAATTATAAGTTTCAACTTTTTATAATTACCCACAAAAATATTCACGTTATCATATGTGCTGTAACTCCGTGCAAAGTGCAGTATGGCTGTTACACTACATTAAAAGCATATTTCAATAAAAATCAAACAATGCTTTAATGCTATTCCCTTCAAACTTTCCAATTATTTTATTTCTTTAATCTTTTTTATTATTTTGTCAAAATCTTTAACATAAGGCTTATCTAACATGACTGATTCTTTAAGCTCTTGCTCATATTTTTTTAATTTTTCATTTTTCGGATCTTCTAAATCTATTTGTTTATTTATAGCTAAAATTAAAAGTAATTCTCTAAACTTAAAAATATCAGGTATTATTTCAAGCCATTTATTATCTAAATCATTTTCTTCATAATAACCTTTCATAAACGGAATAAAAAACTCCTCACATTTTTCAAACCTTGTATCTTCATTTATATCATTAAACATACTCAAAGAATAAAAAATAGGCATAGCTATATCATGCACATAATAGTTGTAAGATGAATCATCAAAATCAAACATGTACATTTTTTCCCCATTAAATGTAAAATTTTTATGATGCAAATCTCCATGAATCAATCCATATGATTTTTCATCTTTATCATAACTCTTCAACAACTCCATTTTTTCATAAAACAATTTCTCAAAATTGCTATCTTTTACAATTTCAGGTGTGAAAAACACATCTTGATACCATTCATATCTTTTTATACTTGAATCGGGAATATAATATTTAGCTGCATTATTCATTTTACCTATATTTTTACCCCAAATATAAAAAAGATCTTTATTCCAAAATTTAGACTTATAATCAACAAATTCTCCTTCAGCTTTTTCAAACAAAACCGCTATCTCATCTTTAGATTCAACAAAAAAATTATCTTTCAAATTTTTGATAGGAGCACATACAGAAATTTCTTTATTTTTTAAAAAATTAATCCAATCAATTTCACCTTCTATATCAGACAATTTTTTATTTTTTTTACTACCTATTCTAAGAATAAAATCTTTATTTTCAAGCTTTACATTATAAACATAATTTACAAACCCCCCAATAAAACTGACATTTTTTTCTTTTACACCATATTGATATAAAAATTCACTGTTAGGTTTTTTATCCATATTCTTCGTCCTCCATTTTATAAAAAAACAGACTTAAAGTCTGTTTTTAAAATTTTAAACTCTTTTATATTTCCAAGTACCCTTTTTATAATAATACAATTTAACAAGAAAATCTGCAATATCTCCCACTAAATAAGCAAGCCAAACCCAAATAATTGGAAGATTTAATAATAACACTGTTATCAACAAAAATGGAATTTGAACTACCCATCTTGAAATCGCACTTGATACAAACACAGGTTTATTGTATCCAGCACCCGAAAATGCCGAAGAAAAACCAAAGCCATAAGCTATAAACACAAGCCCTATTGTTCCATAAGTTAAAAATTCTGCCCCATATTTTATTACTTGCAAATCATCTGAGAAAATTCCTATTAAAAATTCTCCAAAAATTATTACACAAATAGTAAAAATTAATAATAGAAAAGCCCCAAAAGCACCCGATATGTTCGCAGTTTTTTGAGATCGTTTTATATCATCTGTTCCAAGAGATTGACCTATCATGGCAGAACTTGAAATAGCTAGTCCAATCAAAGGCATGAATGCAAACCCAAATATCCTTCCTGCTATTCCTGTAGCCGCAACAGCTTCTGTTCCAAATAATGCTACAAATTTTAATACGATAACCTGAAAAATATTTCTTAAAAATACTTCTAAACCATTAGGAAGACCTATAGTTATTAATTGCTTATCCATCTCTTTATCTAATTTAAATAAATTTTTTATTTTTGGTTTTACTATAGATTTTCCTGAAAACAAAAAATATAGTCCAATAGCACTCGCTAGAGTTTGAGTTAACACCGTTGCTAAAGCCGCCCCAAACACACCTAAATTTAACCCAGGAATATTTATATAGGGAACAGTTTCAAAAATAAATAAAGGATCCAGAATTATATTTAACACACTTGCAAATATCATTATATACATAGGAGTTTTTGCATCTCCTATACATCTTAAAGCTGTATTTACTGAGTAAGAAGTAAACATTATAGGCAAAAAGAAAAGTCTTATATAACCATAATCATGAGTATAACTTCTAATCAAAGGAACATCAGTAAAAAAGTTAATTAAAGGTTTTAAAAAAATAGCCATTAAAACTGCTGCGATCAACGCTACCAAAAATTTAAATGTAATAGTCTGTTCAATAGATAATTCCGTTCTTTTTATATCTTTCCTACCAAAATTTTGCGATATTAAAGACACTGAACTTGTTCCTATAATTTCATTAAACGCCATTACTACCCAGAATATCGTTGAAAATATTGTTACAGCAGCAATTGCTTCACTTGAAATCTTTCCTATCCAAAAAAGATCTACAAGATCAAACAACATTTGAGAACCAAAACCTATCATTGTTGGAACAGATGTAATTATAAGTGTTTTTAATATATTTTCTTTTGTTAAATCTCTTTCTTTCATTATTATTTCCTCCAAGATAATGTAAAAATTATTATCCGGCTCGCTTTTATTTTTTGTTTTCTTTAAAATATTTATCTAAAAACAAATGCACACAATACCCAAAAAACAAACTGAGACTGTAAAAAATTTGAATTAATAATGTGTATTTTAAGTTTAACAAAAATAATGCTCCTGACAATATTAACGCCATAAAAACTGTATGCCATATACCTCTGTGCCTTGTAAGCTTATTAAACAAAACTGAAATTAATGCACCTAAAGATATAGCAACTATTAAAAGTAAAAAATTAGAAACATCTCTACTAAAAGGTATTTTAGGATATAAATTATAACTATATAAAAAAACATAATAAATAGTTGCTATTATTAAAAGTATTCTAAAAAATTTATTTATAAGCGCATGTTGATGATCTACATCAGGCAAATCACTTCCTAAAACAAATAAAGAAAAAGAAAAAGCTATTTCATCTGCTGAAAAATAATATATGTTTGAAAAAATTAAACTTGAAATAGTTGCAAATAAAATATAGAAAAATGGATAAGCAACTATTCCAGATAATATATGTGTTCTAAAATTTGGAATTATTATCACCCTTTGCATATATTTTTAAAGTTATTGCATCAAGCCAACATTCGTAAGTTCCACCATTTTCAATATCATCATGTAAAATTGGCTTTATATTACTTGTTCTAATTGATTTTTTTTGATAAACAAATAAAGGCCTATTAATTCTTTTTATAAAATAAGCTTTTTCTAAATAATCTTCCGGAAATATAAAAGTTAATATCCCACTATTTAAAAATAACTTAGAATAAGAAAAATCATGCATAAATGAAATATCATATATCTCTCCTGTAACCTTATTTATACTTCCAAAAATTATTATATCTCTTATAAAATTATAAAGATATGCACCTTCTAGCTTATAATAATTTAAAATTTTTTCGGCAGATTCCGGATGAACTAAAATTATTTTTCCCGAATAAACTATCTTTTCTTCATCGTTTAATTTATTCAAATTTTGCGTAGAAACGGGATATTTTAATTTTATCATAAAAAAACCACCTTATATTTTATTCATAAAAAATAATTTAAATATAACTATTCTTCATTTCCAGTACTTATTTCAAAAGTTAAAGATTTCAAAGAAATAACAAAATCCACATCTTCTACAGAAATTTCTTCCGGTAATGATAAAGAAGTAGGAGTAAAATTTAAAATACCATGAATACCGTAAGAAACTAACTCTTCTGCTGTTTTTTGGGCCGAAGAAGCCGGAACAGCTAAAATAGCTATTTCCACATTTTCTTCTTCTAGTTTATTTTTCATATCAGAAATATTAGAAACATTTACTCCAGGCATAATCATTTTACCAATTTTATTATTATCCACATCAAATGCAGCAACAACTTTGAATCCATTTTTTTCCATACCAGCATAATTAGCAATCGCCGAACCCAGATTACCCGCTCCAACAATAGCTATATTCCAGTTTCTTTTTAAACCTAATATCTCTTTTAATTTGAAAGCTAATTTTTCAACATCATATCCAACACCTCTTTTGCCAAATTCACCAAAATATGAGAGGTCTTTTCTAACTTGAGTAGATTTCAAACCTAAAGCTTCAGAAATTTCTTTTGAAGAAGTTTTTTCTGTTCCGTTTTCTTTCATTTTTACTAAACATCTGTAATAAATAGCAAGTCTTTTAACAGTAGGTTTAGGTATTTTTAGATGTTTCACTTTTTTCACCCCTTAATTACAATATTAACAAGTTTTTTTGGCACATAAATTACTTTCAACACTTTTTTATCTTCAATAAATTTTTGAACTTTTTCATTTTTTAATGCTATTTCTTTCAACTCGTCTTCTGATAGATCAACAGGTACTGAAATAGTATTTCTAACCTTTCCATTCACTTGAAGAACTATACTAATTTCATCCTGTTCTAAAGCTTTTTCATCAACTTCAGGCCAATCATTCAACATAACTAACTCTTTTTTGCCCATTAAACTCCATAATTCTTCAGAAATATACGGCGCAATTAAAGAAAGCATAGTTAAAAATTTTTCTGATATTTCATACAATAATTCTAAATTCCAATTATCTTCAGATGTATTGTTTAAATAATTCAAAAGCTCATTTGTCATTTCCATCATAGAACTAACAACAGTGTTAAACTGAAAACTCCCCTCTATATCTCTTGTCATTTTTTCAATCACGAGATGTAATTTTCTTCTCAATTTCTTTTCATCTTGTGATTTTAATTCAACAACACTAGTATCAAAAGTTTTGTCTTTTAATTTATCTATAAACTTCATATGATTATTCCAAACTTTTTTCAAGAATCTGTATACACCTTCAATACCTGCACTACTCCATTCAGAATCTTTTTCAGGAGGCCCCATAAATAAAACATAAGTCCTCAAAGAATCTATTCCTAAATTCCCTATAATTTCATCAGGAGAAACAACATTCCCTTTTGATTTTGACATCTTTGCCCCATCTTTATAAACCATTCCCTGAGTAAACAAGTTTTTAAAAGGTTCATCAAAGTTTATATGTTTCAAATCATATAAAGCTTTTGTTATAAATCTTGAATACAACAAATGAAGAATTGCATGTTCTACTCCACCAATATATTGATCTACCGGAAGCCATTTGTTTACATCTTCCGAATCAAAAGGTTTATCCTTCATATGAGGATTTATATATCTCAAATAATACCATGAACTATCTACAAAAGTATCCATAGTATCAGTTTCTCTAACAGCATTCCCGCCACATTTTGGACATTTTACATTTTTGAAATCCTCGTTATCAAAAAGAGGGCTTTTTCCTGTAGGCTCAAACTTAACATCTTTAGGTAATTTTACGGGCAAATCTTCAACATTTACAGGAACTGTTCCACATTCATCACAATAAATTATAGGAATAGGAGCACCCCAGTATCTTTGCCTTGAAATCAACCAATCTCTCAATTTATATTGAATAGTTTTTTCTCCAATTTTTCTTTCATCAATCCACGAAAAGATTTTTTCAAAAGACTGTTTATTATTCATACCAGAAAAAATATCTGAATTAACCATTATCCCATCATCTGTAAATGCTTTTTCCATATTTTCAACTTTAATTTCTTCATCTTGAGAAGAAATTACAACCCTTATAGGCAAGTTAAATTCTTTTGCAAATTCAAAATCTCTTTGATCATGTGCCGGAACTGCCATAATAGCTCCTGTACCGTATTCTAACAAAATATAATTTGCAACATATATAGGGATTTTTTCTCCATTTACTGGATTAACAGCATATCTACCAGTAAAAACGCCATCCTTTTTTGCACCCTCTGAAATTCTTTTAAACCTATCTTCGTTTTTAATTCTTTTCAAAAAATCTTTAACTTCTTTTTTCTTTTCATCTACAGTTAAAACATCTACTAAAGGCGATTCAGGAGCTAATGCCATAAAAGTTACACCCCACAATGTATCTGGTCTTGTTGTAAAAACCTCAAGATCCATATCCATACCTTCAATTTTAAAAGAAAGTTTAGCACCTTCACTTTTTCCTATCCAATTTTTTTGCATAGTTTTTACATTTTCAGGCCAACCTGTAAGTTTATCTATATCATTTAATAATCTTTCGGAATAATCAGATATTTTGAAATACCATTGTTCCAAATGTTTTGTCTCAACTAAAGTATCACATCTTTCACATTGACCATTTACAACTTGTTCATTTGCTAAAACAGTTAAACAATCAGGACACCAGTTAACAGGAGCGTGTTTTTTATATGCAAGTCCATTTTTATATAACTCTAAAAATAACCATTGTGTCCACTTATAATATTCCTCGCTACAAGTAATAATTTCTCTATCCCAATTATAAGTTATTCCTATATTTTTAATCTGTCTTCTTATCGTTTCAATATTTTGCATAGTCCAAGTTTCAGGATGAATGTTACCCATTTTTATAGCAGCATTTTCAGCTGGAAGACCGAAAGAATCATATCCCCATGGATGTAAAACATTAAACCCTTTCATTTTTTTATATCTCGCAACAACATCACCAATAGTATAATTTTTTACATGCCCAACATGTATAGAACCCGAAGGATAAGGAAACATAATAAGATTATAATAATTAGGTTTTTCGCTTTCCTGAGGCGTTGAAAAAATTCCTCTTTCTTCCCAAATTTCCTGCCATTTCTTTTCAAAAGATTCCGGATTATATTCTATATTCATAATTTTCCCTCCACAAATTAATTTTAATTTATAATAATATTTTTACTAGTTAAACCCACAAAGTCCCCTAAAACTTTAGGGGAAAAATAATTCTGTTTTTATTTCTCAAAAAGAAATCAAGGAATATAAAGGTTCAAATCTTTCTTTAATTCCTGAATATTATTTTCGGGATGTTTTATAAGTCTTGTTTGCCCAGTTTCTTGAATTAAGAAAAACAATCTCGTTTTATCTCCAGTTGTAAAAGAACTATCCGGCGATACCGTATAAGTATATCTAGTATCGACAGGAGGTGTTTTGAAAAAATAAAATTTATAAGGATTCAAACCTGGTTTTAAATTTCCTTGAAATATATATTTTCCATCTTTATCTCTAAAAGCAACCCATAAATCTTCATGCCCAATTACATAAATCTGTATATAACCTTCTGTTGAAGAACTTGTAATACTTGTTATTATCTGATCTATATCTTCCATCTTTTTTTCAAGAAAATCATTAGCAACTATATATTTTTCAACAATTCCACCTGGTTCAAAATATTTTTCCATTTCTTCCATCTTTTTTTCAATTTCGCTAAATCTCAGATTATTATTATTACTCAATCTATTAATTGAAGCCTGATGAACTTGTTTAAAACGAATCATTCTTATTTCTGTTGCTATTGATAAAACTAATGAAATCACACATAATACTATTATAATGATTTTCAACTTCATAAATTACCTCCAAAAAAATAGTTTAATTTATCGTATATTTCTTTTTTTTCAACAAGAATTTTTTTTACCTTTTGAATAGTATTATCGACTTTTTTATTTTTCACCTCAAGTTTTTCACTAACCTCATTATATGAATAACCCCTAAACCAAAGTTTTAAAATTTCTTGTTCTTCATCTTTCATATCCTGAATAGTATCTTCTATTAAATATGTTAAAAAATTATTATCCTGATTATCTTCAGGATTTTCAAAATAATAATCTGAATTTTCATTAAAATTATCGTCATTTGATTCCATACTAACCGCTTCTGTTAAAACCTTATTTTTTTGACGGTTTAAATATGTCAGAAAAGACTTTATCTCAGAAGAAATATTCAAATAAGCAAACGTTGAAAACTTTGTATTAGAATCCTCTTTAAAATTATACACAGCTTGAATTAAACCCACAAAACCAATTTGTGTAAAATCTTCAAAATCAGCCCATGTGCCATAATATTTTGATATTATAGATTTTACCATAGGTTCAAATTTTTCCAAAATTAAACCCATTGCTTGATTATCACCTATTTGAGAAAGTTCTATTAACCTTTTTAAGCTCATTCTTCTTAAAATATATATATTTCTTTTCATTTTTATCCCAACCAATTAAAATCATCAAGTTTTTATTATTATACCATAAAAAGTTATAAAAAACAGGTGATTTTAATGAAAAGAAAAATTTTTTAAAGATTTAATTTTCAGTTTTTTATCTTAATAATAATGTATCAAAGATATAACTGCTATAAATTAACGAAAAATAAATCCGTTCGTAAAACAAACAAAGATATATTTTTTAATAATATGATAGAATTAATTATAAAAAAAATTATGGAGGTGTTTAACTTGAAAATTTTAATTTCTAATGACGATGGAATAATGGCACCCGGCATTGCCATTTTAAAAAAATATCTTGAAAAAGAACATGAAGTATACGTAGTCGCACCAGACGTTGAAAGAAGCGCCACAGGTCATGCAATAACTATAAGACAACCTTTATGGGCAAAAGAAGTAAAATTCGGAGATATGCTGTTTGGCTATGCTGTAAACGGAACTCCTGCAGATAGTGTAAAAATAGGATTAGAAGCAATTCACAAAAAAATAAAGTTTGATATAGTTATAAGTGGTATAAATAAAGGTGCAAATTTAGGAACAGATATTTTATATTCCGGAACAGTTTCCGCAGCACTTGAAGGAGCCTTAAATGGAGTTCCTTCAATAGCAATTTCATGTTATGATTTTATTGAGCCGAATTATGATGATGCTGCAAAAATATTATTTGACCTTTTAAGAAAAATCGATTTAGAAAAATGGCCTGAATTCACAACTTTGAATATTAACGTACCAAAAATTCCATATGATGAGATAAAAGGGATAAAAATTACCAAACAAAGTAAAAGACGATACGATGATTATTTTGAAGAAAGAAAAGACCCTTACGGAAACTCTTATTATTGGATGTTGGGAAAAATTGTCGAAGATGATAATGATGAAAACTCAGATTATTCTGCCATAAATAATGGATATGTTTCTGTAACTCCAATATCGGTTTTCTTAACAAAAGAAGATTATATTGAAGACTTAAAAGAGGTGTTTGAAGTTGAAAGAAATTAATTTACAAATACGATATCTTGGAGATCCTATATTAAGAAAAAAAACAGAAAAAGTAGAAAAAATTACACCAGAATTTTCAGAATTTCTTGAAGTTTTTTTCTCACAAATGTATAAACTAGACGGAATAGGACTCGCTGCTCCTCAGTTGGGAATTTCTTTAAGTTTTTTTGTTATGGATGATGGCGAAAGAAAAAGAGCTGTAATAAATCCTGAAATAACGAGATTTGGAAAAGAAGAAATAACCTTTGAAGAAGGTTGTTTAAGCGTTCCAGAAATTTATGCCGATATAGTAAGACCACGAGAAATATCAGTTAAATATATGAACGAGCTTGGAGAAATCGTTGAAGAAAATTTAACTGATCAAACTGCAAGAATATTTCAACATGAATTTGATCATCTTGAAGGAATATTATTTACAGACAAACTTTCAGTTGTTCAAAAAGCCCGTTTAAAAAAACAACTTCAGAAAATAATAAAAGATGGTAAAAAAACAGCAAAAGAAATAGGGGAAATAAAGTTGTGATTGACTCTAAAAAGTTAAAAATTGTGTTTATGGGCACACCAGATTTTGCAGCTTTTCATTTAGAAAAATTAATAGAGAATAAATTTAATGTTGTGGCTGTTTATTCGCAACCAGATAAACCTAAAGGCCGAGGAAAAAAGTTACTTCCAACCCCTTGTAAAGAAATTGCTGTTAAAAATAACATCCCTGTTTTTCAACCACTAAACATAAATAAAAATGAAGACTTTGAAACATTAAAACAATTATCTCCAGATTTAATAATAACAGTAGCTTATGGAAAAATATTAAAAGAAAAAGTTATAAATTTACCGAAATTAGGAAGTTGGAATGTACACGCTTCAATCCTTCCAAAATATAGAGGTGCAGCACCTATTCAAAGAGCTATTGAAAATGGCGAAAAAGAAACAGGCATTTCAATTTTTAAAATTGTAAAAGAATTAGATGCAGGGCCAGTTGCACTTATAGAAAAGTTCTCTATTACAGAAAAAGATAATTTCGAAAGTATATATAATAAATTACTAAATATAGGAACAAATAGTTTAATAAAATTTTTAGAAGAAATAAACGAATTAAAAACAACTGAACAAGATCATAAAGATTCTACTTATGCCCATAAAATCGAAAATAAAGATCTCACAGTAGATTTTAACTGGAACTCTTATAAGATCTTCAATAAAATAAGAGCTTATGACCCTGTTCCGGGAGTTAAAGTAATATTTAAAGATGAAATAGTAAAAATTTTTGATGCGGAAATACTAGAAAATCATAAAGAATATTCAGGAATATCAGGAGAAGTAGTTGATTACAACAAAAATGGAATAATAATAAAAACATCTGATAATCTCCTTCTAATAAAAAGAATTCAATTTCCAGGAAAAAAAGTTATATCTACTTTAGATGCTTTAAATGGAAGAAAAATTAACATAGGTGATGTTTTTTTAAAATACTCGGTGGAGGAATAAAATGCTTAAAAGATTTTTAAAATATTACAAACCACATTGGAAACTCTTTAGTATAGATTTATTTAGTGCTATAGCACTTTCTTCATTAGGTCTTATTTACCCATTAGTAGTAAAAGATATAATAAATATAGCGATTCCTGATCAAAACTTAAAAATGGTTTTTTCTTTATCGGCATTACTCGTAGGAGTTTATATATTAATAATGATTTTTGAGCACATAAACACCTATTGGGGACATGTTTTTGGACTTAGAATACAGTATGATATGAGAAGAGATTTATTTACACATTTACAAAAGCTCTCTTTTAATTACTTTTCAAACAATAAAGTTGGACATTTAATGTCAAGAATAATTAATGATCTGTTCGAAATATCTGAAATTGCACATCATGGCCCAGAAGATCTTTTAATATCATCTGTAAAATTTATAGGAGCCTTTTTGATTTTAATAAATTATAATGTAAAACTCACTCTCATAATTTTTATTGTAATACCATTTATGTTTGCATTCATGGTTTATTTTAATAAAAAACTTGAAAATGCTTTCAGAGAAGCTAAAGAAAAAATAGCAGATGTTACAGCAAGAATAGAAGAATCTTTATCTGGAATAAGAGTCGTAAAATCTTTTGCAAATGAAGAATATGAAATTTCAACATTTAACAAAGGAAACGATAAATATAAAAGTGTAAGAAAAAAAGCTTTTAAACACTTAGGGATTTTTTATCCTGGCACTAACTTCTTAGCTAATATGGCAATAGTAATAATGCTTATATCAGGAGGAATTTTTGTAGCAAGAGGCGAAATTGATGTAGGTGTTTTTATAATGTACAATCTTTATGTGGCAGAATTTTTAAACCCTTTAAAAATATTGCTTAGATTTGTAGAAATGTATCAACAAGGTGCGGCGGGAATAAGAAGATTTTTCGAAATTTTAGACACGGAACCAGATATTAAAGATAAAGAAAATGCATTAGATTTAAAAAAGGTAAATGGAAAAATAGAATTTGAAAATGTTGGATTTAGTTATGACGATGATAAAAAAGTTCTTCACAATATCCACTTAAAAGTAAATAAAGGTGAAACAGTTGCAATCGTAGGGCCTTCAGGTGTTGGAAAAACAACCTTATGTAATCTAATACCAAGATTTTACGATATTCAAGAAGGAAGCATAAAAATAGATGAAAACGATATAAGAGATTTGGCATTAAAATCATTAAGATTGAACATAGGAATAGTACAACAAGATGTATTTTTATTTTCTGGAAGCGTTAGAGAAAATATAGCTTATGGAAAATTAGATTCTTCCGAAGAAGAAATAATCCAAGCAGCAAAAGATGCAAACGCTCATGAATTTATAATGCAATTACCAGCAGGTTATGATACAGTTATAGGAGAAAGAGGAATAAAATTATCTGGTGGACAAAAACAACGATTATCTATAGCAAGAGTATTTTTAAAAAACCCTCCAATCTTAATTTTAGATGAAGCAACTTCTTCATTAGATAATAAAAGCGAAGCAATAATTCAAAAATCTATAGAAAGATTATCTGAAAACAGAACGACATTTATAATAGCGCATAGAATGGCCACTATTAAACAAGCTAAAAGAATAATCGTACTTACAGATCGAGGAATTGAAGAAGAAGGAACACACGAAAAACTTCTTGAGAAAAAAGGAGTTTATTACAGTTTATATAATGCTCATTTTGAATCATTATTAATAGGATAAAAATTTAAAGAAAGCCGCATATGCGGCTTTCTTTATGTAATAAATAGATTATTCCTCTTTTTTCTTTTCAACTTTAAGTGCATCGATTGATGAATCTTTTCCTAAGAAATTAACAATTGCAAACAATGCACCCGCTCCTATTAGTAAGGAAACCCATCCTGGCAATCCTAACCCAGCAGGAATATAACCAATTGCAATAGATACACCAGCAACTACTAAAGCGTATGGTGCTTGTGTCTTAACATGGTCCATATGATCTGAAGAAGAAGCCATTGAAGACATAATTGTAGTATCAGAAATTGGCGAAACATGATCTCCGAAAATAGCTCCTGTCAACACAGAACCAATAGTTGCAAGCATTAATCTGTCTACCGTTCCTCCAGAATAAGAAGCCGCCAAAGGAATTGCAAGAGGCATCAATATCGCCATAGTTCCCCAAGAAGTACCCGTTGAGAAAGCAACCAAACAAGCTATACCAAAAATAAGTGACGGTAAAATCCAACCAGGTAAAGCAGAAGAAACTACTCCAACCAAATAATCAGCTGTTCCCAAATCACTAGTAACTGAACCTATTGACCAAGCGAGAATAAGAATAACCGCCGTTATAAATAAAGCTTTTGCTCCTTCAACCCAAGAATCAAAAGCTTCTTGTAAATTCATAATCTTTCTACCTACTGCCATAGCTATTGCAACCGCACTTGCTAAAAAAGCCGCCCAAATTAACGAAACAGAAGCATCCGCATCTCCAAAAGCAGTTCTTATACCCGACCAATTGAATGGAAGCTCTGTCCCACCACCTGAGTACCAAAGACCGACAAAAGCAGTAACGATTAAAACAACTATTGGAACTATAGCGTTAGATATTTTTAAAGGAATTTTATTTTCATCAAAATCTTTATCTAATTCAGAAGATGCAAGAGGATTAGCTGTATCAGACAAAACTTTTCCTTCTAATCTTGCTCTTTTTTCCGCTTTATACATAGCCCCAAAATCTTTAGCTAAAAACGCTATAAGAAAAACCATAACTATAGCCAAAATATCATAAAATCTATATGGAATAGATCTCAAAAAAACATCATAAGCATTTGCCTCGATATTAACCGCGCCTAAAGCATCACCTATCAAGCCTAACTCATAACCTATCCAAGTAGAAATAAGTGCTATACCGGCAATAGGAGCTGCTGTAGAATCAACTATATAAGCAAGTTTTTCTCTTGAAACTTTCATTTTATCAGTTAAAGGCCTCATAGTATTCCCAACAATTAAAGTATTTGCATAATCATCAAAGAAAATTACTACTCCCAGTAACATAGTTGCAAGCATCGCACTCTTAGATGTTTTAGCTTTTTTTGCAAGAGCTTCAGCAACAGCTTTCATACCACCCATTTTTGCAATAACACCAACCATACCACCAATAGTAAGAGTAAAAATCAAAATACCCGCATGCCATTCATCTGCCAAAGCAACAACAGTGTAATCGATCATTTTAATATAACTTTCAACAATCTTCATGAAAAAATTTGCCCCCGAAAAAGCAAATGTGTAAATTAATGCTCCAGAAAAAATCCCTAAAAGCAAAGAAAGAATAACCTGTTTTGTAACAAAAGCTAACACAATAGCAAGAACAGGGGGAATTAAAGAAATAATACCAAATTCTACATCATTTCCATTCCCGTTACTTCCAGTAGCGAAAGCAGTAGTGGCTAAAAATACTACAAGTAAGAAAATCACAACACCTAAAACTTTTCGGTTAAACTTCATACTCTCTTACCTCCCCTTTTATTTAATAACAAAACCCTATTCACAATAAGTTCATAATTGCATATTGTTTATTATAACTTATTTTTAAAAAAAAGTAAACCTATATTAGGCTTCAAAATAATAAAACTAAACTTTTTTCAAGTGATTTTGTAACAAAATGAATATTTTATGATAAAATATAATTATAAAACTTTGGAGGGAAAAAAGATGAAAGAAAATATTTTAAAATTTATTCATTGCTCAGATCTTCATATAGATTCTATTATAAATATAAAAAATTCAAATTTTTTAATAAATGATTTATCTAACACTAATTTAAAAGTCTTTAAAAAAATTGCAGAAACAGCAGTTAATGAAAAAGTTGATTTTATATTAATTTCAGGAGATGTTTTTGATAACGCCTATTTATCAGTTAAATCAAAAAATGAGTTTTCAAACATTTTAAATATTTTAAATGAAAATTCTATAAAAGTTTATATTAGCTTCTCGAAAAATGATAATTACTCATTTTGGAAAAATTTTATAAAAATTCCGCCAAACGTTCATATTTTTTCATCTGAAAAAATTGATAAAATCGAATTTTTGAAAGACGAAAATAAAATTTGTAATATTTATGGAAAAAGCGAATGCAGTGAAAATGATATTTTAGACACTCCAATAAACAATGAAAAACAATATTTTTCTATCGGATTATTCCATTTTAATTTAGAAGAATCCAATAAAAAAAATGTAGAAATTATAAATCGTATGAAATTCAAAAAAATTGACTATTGGGCTTTAGGTTCAAAACACTCAAAAGAAATATTAAGCCTTACTCCACACATAATATACCCTGGAATAATTCAAGGACGTAATTTTTTTGAAAACAATACAAAAGGATTTTATATAGTAGAAATAGATAAAAATTATGAGATAAATTTAAAATTTGAAAAATCACAAATTTTAAATTTTTCAGAAATAGTTATAGACACAACAGAATTAAAATCAAATCAAGATTTATGCTCTTTAATAAACGAAAAAATTGATGCTCTAAAAGAAAAATATACTGAACATCTTGCAATAAACATATTGCTAACTGGAAAAACTAATTTATATTATCTTTTTGAAGAAAAATATATTAACAAAATAACAAAAGAAATAAGAGAATATCATAATTACTCAGACAGGATAATCATTATAGAAAACTTAACTTTAAATATAAAACCAAATACAGATTTTGAAACCCGAAAAAAAACTAATGATTTCACTTCAAGATATTTAAAAGAAATGGAAAAAATCCTTGAAGAAAACCCCGTAGAAAACATTGTTAAAATATTAAAATTTGAAGATGAATATTTCAGAACAAAAAAAGTTTTTGATTCGCTTTCTGAAGAAGAAATCATGGAATTATTTTTTAACTCAGCATATGAAGGTTACAGCACATTGGAAGGTGAGAAAAAATGAAAATAAAAAATTTAGACATCAAAGGATTCGGAATATTTAACGATTTTTCAATAAAAAGCTTTTCTCCTAATCTCAATTTTTTTTACGGCCCAAATGAAAGCGGGAAATCCACTTTAACTAATTATTTTAATTATATATTCTTTGGAAAAGAATTATATAAAAAATATATTCCGCTTTCAGGAAAAGATTTTGGCGGTAAAATTTCTCTTGAAAAAGACGGCAAAACTTATATAATAGAAAGATACGAAAACATATCTTTAATAATAGATGAAAATGCAAAAGTCATAGACGATATACCCAATAATTTTTTCATGAATGGAATATCAAACTCTCTTTATGAAAATCTTTTTTCATTAAAACTTGAAGAACTAGAAAAACTAAACTTAAAAGATAAAGATATAAACAGCATTATTTTTTCTGCCGGAACAGGTTTAAATAACGTTTTTATTAACGAATTAATTGAAAAAATCGACTCAGAAAAAAAGTTGATTTTAACTGGAAAAGGCAACAATAATCATTTATCCAAAAAAAACGACCTACTTAATCTATTGGAAGAAAAAGAAAAAAAATTAGAAGAAGAAATTAAAAAATATCCTATTTTAATAGAAAAAAAATCTGAATTAATTGAAAACAAAAAAAATCTTACAGAAAAAATAAATAAAACAAACGAAGAACAAAGTTCATATGACTCAGCCCTTAGATTTTATGATATTTTCACAGATCAAAAAGAACTAACAGAAAAAATTGAAAAATTTAAAGACACTGTTTATTTCCCCAATAACGGCGAAATAAGATACTCTAATTTAAAAAATCAAAAATTAGATATAGAAAAAACACAAAATCTAATAAAAACAGAAATTGACTCACTTTATAAGCAAAAAGATAGTCTAAATATCGAAGAAAAAATTCTAAAAAATCGTGAGAAAATTGAACTATTACATGATGATTATCCCAAATATTTAGAAACTTCAAAAAAATTAAATGATAAAAAAGAAAAAATCCGCATTATAAAAAAAGATTTAGAAGAAAAAATCAAATATATTGGCCAAGACTGGAATATTGAAAAACTATTAAAAGTAAAAATAACCTCTGATTCAATAACAAAAGCTCAAAACTTCTCTTTTGAAATGAACAACATTGATAAAGAAACCATTTCATTAAAAAATAATATAGACACAGAACAAAAGAAACTAAATAAAATAGAAACAGAAATTGATTTATTAAAACAAGAAATATCTGAATACTCTGGTGAAAAAAGAAATATTGAGGAAATCAGGTATAAAAGGAACAAAATTTTTAAATTACAAAGCGTTTTAAATAACGAATCTACTCTTGAAAAAGAAAGAGATTCCAAACATTCTAAAATACAAAATTTAAACATAAAAGAAGAAAATCTAAGAAATCGAATCGAAACACTAAATGAAAATTTTAAAAACAAAAAATATTTTGCTCTTTTTACAATAGCATTAATCTTATCTGCACCCGCATTTTATTTTAATATAACACTCGGAGTAATAATAGCTTTGATATCAATATTTTTAATAATATTAGGAAAAAATAATAATAAAAGTATTGAATCAGAAAAAGAAAAATATACCGATGATTTGAACGAAGTCAATGACGACTTATCAAAATTATATGAGCAAATAAAACCTATAAACGAACAACTAATAAATCATGAAATTGAAAAAAATAATCTTCTCAAAGAACTAGAATATTCTGAAAAAGAAATAGACGTTGAAAAAATAATTAATAAAATGGATGATTTACAAGATGAATACAGTGAATTTAAAAAATTAGAAGAAAAAATTAATAATCTTGAAAAAGACAAAATAAACTTAAAAACACTTATAAATGAAATGCACGAAAAAAGCTATAACATTGAAGAAGACAAAAAAACATTATTAAAGGAATGGAAACGTTGGATAAGAATTAACAATTATGAAGAAAATTACAACATTCACAATTTTGGAAACTTCATAAACAATATTGAAAATGCTAAAAAAATATATATAGACTTCGAACAAAAATCAAATGAATTATCCGCTTTAAAAGAAGAAGTATTAGAATATGAATCATCCTTAAAAGAAGTATTTACATCTCTCGAATTTATGAATTATGAATACTCTGATATAAAGAATATTAATAAATTACTCGAACAAAACAAACACAAAAAAATTGAATATGATAAAATTAGCAAACAAATAGTAGAAAAAGAAGAGTTTTATAAGAAAAATTTAATAATTTTTGATACAATAAATAATGAAATCGAACATCTTTTGAAATCCGCCTCTTCAAAAAACGAAGATGAATACTATAAAATGTTTGAAAAGAAAAATATATATAATACAATAAAATTAAATTTAGAAAAAACAAATAAAATAATTTCAGAAAATTTCTTTGACGAAAAATCAAAAAACGAACTCATTTCAATTGTTGAAAAACATTCAAAAACAGACATAGAAAAGAAAATAATAGAATTAGAAAATCTAAAAACCGAATACTTTGAAAATATTAAAACTATTGAACAAAAATTACACGAAATAGAAGAAAAATGCATAAACATTGCAGAAAGTGACGAATTAATAATAACAAAACAAAAAATTTTAACTTTAAAAGAAGAATTAAAAAACCTCACAGAAAAATGGGCAAAACTCTCAATAATAAAATATTTTTTCAACAAAACTACCGATTTTTTTGAAAATAACAAAAAAGCAGTTTTTGAAAGAGCCGCAGATAACGTCTCATACATAACAGAAAACAATTATAGACTATTGTTTAAGAATAGCGAATTAATACTTGAAGACTTTGAAAAAACTCAAAAAACAGCTAACCTTTGGAGTGATGGAACTTTAGACCAAGTATTTTTATCTACAAGACTCGCATTTATAGACGAACACAATAGAAACTCAGAAACTCTTCCGGTATTTTTAGATGATATTTTAGTAAAAAGTGATTTTAACAGAAAAAGAAAAGTATTAGAATTACTCATAGAATTTTCAAGAAACAATCAAACATTTATATTTTCAAACAACAAAAATACTTTTGAAACATTCAAAGAAATACTCACAAAAAACTCTTTAAAAAATTCTAAATACTTCATATTAGAAAAAGGCAATATTGTAGATGAAAAATAAACCCAACAAAAGAAAATTTGGCTCTCTTGAATTTTTAGTGGGTAATGAATGTTAACTAAAAGAAAGTTTACCGAGTGCCATAAAGATAGTAATCTTTAAATAGTCAAAAGTTTT
>Ga0334888_1000799_pt1 | contig 46270 bp, 43 predicted proteins | sample GraSluR1_MG_FD_207227 | JGI IMG/M metagenome (GOLD analysis project Ga0334888, IMG submission 207227) | Sludge microbial communities from methane-producing bioreactor in Wageningen University, Netherlands - Granular Sludge_3_08-R1 | ecosystem: Engineered > Bioreactor > Anaerobic > Unclassified ...
GCGACTCATCTCAAAATATTCTTCTCCAGGTTTCATTACTCTCCATTCCTGCCAATTTGTTGGGTAAAAAGTTATGATTTTTGTAATTTCATTTTCTAAGAACCAATCCAATCCTCTTAAGTAATTTTCGTGATTTAGAATTGCCTTTAGTTTACTTACATCATCTGGATTAGATAAATCATAAATTTCTCCAAAAGGAATTACTTCTCCATTTGTACCTACAAGAGGTTCCAATGTTTCAATTTCTCCCGTTTCACTATTAAAAAATTCTATACTTCCGTCCTCCAATTCAACAGTATCGTATATATTATCCCCATCATCATTGAGTTCAATCACCGTCTTCTTTTCTTCAAGTGTCAGAGTATCCCAATTGCGTTCGGTCAACGGAATCTCGGTAGGCGTAGAAGTGATTGTCGGCACCGGTGTGCTGGTCAGTGGGGGAGCCGTCTCATTTGAAGAAATGGCAGTAGGTGTCACAATTGCCGCCTGGGGTGTGCAGGCAGCCAGAAGAAGGAGAAAATTTAAAATAATAGCAACTCGAAATTTACACATAAGTTTTGCCCCACAAATAAAGAAACCTGACGAGTTCCTTGCCAAATATTTTTCTTTGTTCATTAAACAATAAAGTCAGAATCTCTTATAAATTTCTCAAATGTATTATCACGCGGATAGGTGAAATCTTCGCCAGCTAATAATGATCTGCAAATTGCTTTTCCAACTTTAAGAGGTCTATATTTATCTGTTGCAGGTTTCTTATACTCAATTATATTCAGAAGAATTCTCACTTGTCGCCAAGCTTCTTCATATTGATCTTCATCAAAATCTTGAGTTCCTGATTGAATTTGTTTTTCACTTTCCTTTTTATCAATTTCACGCTGCTGAACCAATAACTGTAACAACTCAATTCGATAAAATAGAGACGATGTAAACAACATATGTTTTGTAATACCAATCCCATTTTCTTTTTGACTATTCTCGCTCGTCATTATTTGTTTTTCCGACAACTTTAGTTTATCTTGAAAAGACTTCAAATTAGCTCGCAATAAATTTTCCCAATCTGTATCATCTGTGGGCAAATATAATTTCTGCCCATATTCCGATTCATTAGTCTCTACACCAGAAAGCCCCAATTTCCTTTTTGAATCATTTTTCCTAATCAAAATTCTCACCTCCTAATTCGCAAAGTATTCTCATCGAATCGGTATCCTGAATTTCATCTTCTCGAAAACAGAAAACTCCTGCATCGTCAGATACAACTCATTCACTTCTAAATTATACTTTGGATCATTGACATAAGCCGTAGCTTAGTTTATTCCCTTGGAAGCGCAACCCTTGCACTTGCCTGCTTTCTCAGCTTATCAGCCACCTTCTTCTGGTGAAGTGCTGCTTCGACCGCCGGTCTGAGCGCAAGGTGAGTCTATCGCCCAATCCTTAAAAATACAGAAACTGGGGAACAATTCCTCAGCCTCTGTATTTGCTTCGTTTTCAAAATATCTACTTTGTTATCTTGAACTTCACATTCTTGAAAACAGAAAACTCCTGAACGATCAAATATAACTCGGTTACTTCTGAATTAAACATTGGATCATTGACATAAGCCGCAGCTTCATTCTGTCCCTTGTAGCGAATCACTTGCACTTGACTTGCTTTAACTACCTCATTATCAAGAGTGCTATAGTCATAAGGATCCCAAATTTCATAAATATTGCCGGTGTTATCCGTCAACACAAAGCACAAATTTGGACTCCAGGAAAATAATAAATCTTTAGAGGATTGATTCCAAATCTCTATTTCCAATTCCATCGCGTGATCTTGTCGAAGGTTGTAATCTTTCAGGCGCATCGATACATTACCCTCTTTCGCCCATTCCCCCACATCGTAATACTCCTTAACCTCAACGGTCGGTTCTACTGTAGGAGCAATTAGAATCTCGACAGTAGGTTGAACAGGCTCAGGAGTTGGCATAGGTGTCGGTTCAGCCACCACAATTTCAGCAGGTGGTTCTTCTACTTCAACAATCTCAACTTCAGGTTCTTCCTGCACTGCGACCTCTGGTGCAGGAGCTTCTGGTTCCATCACCACAACTTCAGGGGTAGGTTGAATTTTCCCTGCCAACCAAGCAGGAACCTCTCCACAGATGAAGACTTTATAAACTACATATCCACCAGTTACCATAAACCCCAACGCAGTAAGAACTACCAAGATGCCAAATATCCGCAAGACTATTGACTTTTTCTTCTTGATTTTGATTGGCTGTGTATCTGATCGCATTGACTCTGATCCTCCTTTAAGTTTCATAAGTGCCTTCTCGTCATACAAAATGATGGCGTTCATTTCTGGCGAAATAACTTCATCAATATCTTCATCCTCTTGTTCTTGTTCTTGCGCTTGATTTTCGTCATCAATTTCAGGCTCAACCACAATAATTCTTCTTTTCTCTTCTTCTTGCTTTAGAAGGGGACAATATACAGACCTGATCTGAAAAATCCGTTCATCCCGCGGCAACTCAATCAAATCTAATTTTGTATAGATTTGCACCATATGTGCTTTTACAGTGGATTCTGCGATAAATAATTCCTTCGCAATCTTCTTGTAAGGCATTCCTTTACAGACTCTACGTAAAACTTCTTTTTGCCGTTTTGATAATAAACCAAATTTCCTAACAGAATCATCAATGTTCATCAATAGACCTCGGTTTAAACCTTATTCCAATCTTTGAAACACGAGAATTAAACCCTGAAAACCAACCAGGGACGATAGGGGAAACAGTATGTGGAACTGTATATTGAAGTTAGGTAGGTGGCATCGATGACCCCCTTTTCAATAACTTGATTATAACGCAAAAGGAGCAAGCAAATGGAAAAACCAGATTTCGATCAACTGAATTTCGGTAGCAAATTCAGAATATCGCAGCGGACGATCTTTATGGCTCTGCTGCAAATTGGCTTTGCCATCATCTGGCGGACAGCGCCTATCCAGATAATGTTCTGGATCCTGATGCCGCTCATCTGCATCCTGGGTTGGATGGCAAGCTTTGGCTGGAAGATAGCCCTACGGGAATTTCGCTTCTGGCTGGAACAGCTCACAAGAGAGGAATACTGATGAAAAACAAACTGCAAGTTATCAATAAGCGCGCCTTGTCCGCAATGGCAATCCAATTGCTGGGAATTGGCAAAGCTAACGATTGGCATTTCCAAAATCTGGGCAAAGCGCCTATTCCGACAGCCCCCATTCATATGGATGGCTGGGTGATCATCCCTGCTGAACAGGATACGCACCCCATTCCTGACCGGGCAAAGCACCGTATCAAAACCGTGTTTGCCTCTGGCATCCGCCCGCAGGCTTGGGTAGTAATTCACGAAGCGCCCCCGCTGCTGGCTGCTCCGCAGCAGCGCAAGGCATCCGGTGTCGTTGCCCAGCTATTTGGTCTGGGTGCACTGGGATCGCTGCTCGGTATGCTGGTAGCAACCGCAGCAGTTGTTGACCCCATCCTGGTCGCCATCACACCAGAAGGCGACTGGATTGAAATAGATCGCTGGATCAACTAGGAGGTGAAAATGTTTGCGCGCATTCTTTCAAGCGTATGTGTTTCCGCCATCTCAATGGTGATACTGAACCTGTTCATCGCCCTGATCCGGCTGCCAGGAAAAATGACAACCAACCAGGGAGGGCTGCGAAGATTGCTGCGCATCTCCTACGAACTGTATGCAGCGATTCTCTACAAACTCCAGCCCCTGGTATTCCATTACTTGGGGCTGGACATTCTACAAAAGATTCCACGCACTGTACTTACATCACTGCTTTCCTACGGAATCGCCTTCACTGTGTTCTTTATCTTCAACCTGATGTTGCCTCGCTGGTTAGCAATCCTATCCCTGCTGCACGGCGCGTTTATCGGCCTGACCTGGGAGAAGATCGTTACCCCCGAGGATTTCCAACTTGGCGAAAGGATGGACGAATGATGGTCACCAAATGGATTATGGGACGGGACGAAATTCAATTATCCAGCAAGGAACGCTCCACGCATACTTATGTCATCGGGCAACCTGGCTCTGGTAAATCCCGTGCAATTGAATCCTGGGTGATGCAGGACATACGAGAGGGGAGAGGCGTGGGGGTCATTGATCCCCACGGCGATCTCTACAACAACCTGCTCGCCCGATTGGCTGCCCACCCCTTGCTTTGGAAAAAGCTTGTTCTTTTTGATCCACTCGATGAGAAATGGGTAGTGGGCTTCAACCCGCTGGAAGCCGTGGCTGACCTGCCACAGGAACGTCTGGCGATCTATATGACGGACATTGTTATCAAGGTATGGAAAATCTTGCCGGAGAACGCCCCCCGGATGGTCTGGCTACTGACCAACACTTTCCTGGCATTATCTGCATCGGGGTTGAGTATTCTTGACCTACCACGCTTCCTAACTGATGCTGATTACCGGGAAGGATTTTTACCAATGGTGCGTTCGGAAATGGTGCGCAATTACTTTCTCAATGAGTTTCCAGAGAAGCCCTCCGGCGCAATGCAGTGGGCAGCGCCCATTTTAAATAAATTGGGCAACCTGATCTTTGATCCACAGATCCGCGCCATCTTCACCGGCAAGAGCACAATTAACTTCAGGCAAATTATGGACAGCGGCAAGATACTCCTCATCCACCTTCCCAAAGGCGTTATGGGGGAAGAATTGAGTTCTCTGTTAGCCGCCTTCATCGTGGCGCAAATCCAGAAAGCTGCTCTCAGCCGGGCGTCAACACACAATCGCCAACCCTTCTATCTCTACCTGGACGAATTCCAGAATTACACCACCGACAACATCAAAGACATCCTCTCGGAGAGCCGCAAGTATGGGTTGTCGATGACACTAGCGCACCAATACCTTGACCAATTATCTCCTGATCTACGCAGCGCCGTACTCAACACCACCGGCACAGTGGTTTGTTTCCGCGTGGGCTACAAAGATGCCAGCACCCTGGTCAAGGAAATCTTTCCCTCATCGGATTACATCCAAAGTAGAGAGCAGAGTATTCGGCTGCGTTCGGTCAACAGCATCTTATTACCGATGCTCACACCAAAACTGCAAACCTCAAATTGGGACGTGCTCGCCAGGGAACTGGTCAATCTTCAACCGCGCGAATTCTGGTTTCGCAAACGGGGACTGAACCGGCCTATTAAACAGTACACCTTCGATATGCCCGATCCCATCCTGACAGCAGAAACGTACAGAAATATGCAATCTCTTCGGGATTGCTCCGGGGCAAAATATGCTCGGCTGCGAACTGATCTAAAACAAAAAGAGACCTACGTAAACGAAAATTCGTCCATTCCAAAATGGTCGAATTGAATGATAGAGTGAATCGATGACAGAAAATAACTCAAACTCACAGAACGCACATCCAATGCGTTTTCAGAAAAGGGATGAAACCATCCTGCAAACCCTTCAGGCGTACGATGGTGTTCTTGCCAGAAGACAGATCAAGCAGATATTCTGGCAAAGTGCCAGCACCCAGGCAATGGAACGCAGACTTTCCCTGCTGTATCACAATCACTATCTCAACTGGCCCAATGGAGAACAACGCAGAACCCGTCCCATCCCTGAACCCATAGTCTGGTTAGGCTGGCGTGGCATCCTGTATCTTGCCGAGCAACAAATTTCGTTTGATGCTGCTGAGCCCAAGAACGAAGGGGAGAACCAAATGCGCTTGCTGGAAACCAGGCTGCGCAAAAATGGTATTTACTGGCAGCGCGAACCACATTGGAGCCAGCTTGCTCACGACATCGCCACCAATGATTTCCGAATGCAGGTTGAGAAGGCAGTTAGCAAACTACCTTCGATCACAATGGAACCTTGGCAAACAGAAGGCGCTTTCCGCCGCGATATGGATATCATCACGTACGAGTACACCAACCGCAAAGGGCAGAAAGAGAAACTCAAACACGGCGTGCGACCAGATGGTTTCTTCACCCTGGTTGACCACCTGCGGCAGATCAATAACCAACCCGCCAAGGCAAGGTTCCTGGTGGAATACGACAACAGCACGCACCCGCTTTACCGCTTCGGCAAACACAAGGCCCTGCCAGGCTTGAGGTACATTCGCAGCGAAGCATACAAAAAACGCTTCGGTTTCAATTCGGGACGTTGGCTTGTGATCTGCAAGAGCGAGCAGCGTCTAAAAAATCTAAAAGCTCAAACTGAGTACATTCTGGGCAATCAGGCATCTAACTTCCTTTTTGCCATAGCCAGTGAATTGAATTACAAAACTGTGTTGACATCCCCCGTTTGGCATTTAGGCGGTTCCGACAAAACAGAAGCTTTGGTCAAGAACGTGAGGAGTGTACCAAAATGATGTTCTTCATTATTCGGATACAGCGTGCTATATTGGCAATGCATAATCGTCTCGCACAATCTACTCAAATGACAAGGAGTGATTGTGTAGTCCTGGATCCCTTGCCGAATCAGGACTATGGTTCAAGCCAGGAGGCAAGCAGCCTGACCAGGATCATCGGGGCTATTATCTATACCCCTGCCTTTGATTTTGGCAGGGGTATTTCTTCCTGAACTCTTCGAGGTGAAATATGGAACAGATTATAATGCGTCACAACGAACAACTTCTCAAAGCAACAGACATTGCACAAATTCTGAACATTAGTCGGGCAATGGCATACCGTCTGATGCAGCTCGGCGAGATCCGCACCGTGTCAATTGGTACGGCCAAGCGAGTGCGCAGAAAAGACTTGCTCGCCTATATCGAAAACAATCTTTCCCCAATGAGCAAGGTTTAATCCAATGAACAGACTGGTGAGTGCTCTGGTGCTGCTATTTTGCAGTAGAATATTAATACAGAACCTTACCAATCAAATATGGTGTCGAGTTGCCTTTCCTTATCTTGCTTCAAAAGGAGGCTAAGGAAATGGCACAAAAACGTGGTAATAACGAAGGGTCAATTTACAAACGCAGCAATGGTACCTGGCGCGCCCAAGTCACCTTGCAAGGAAAGCGGCTGACCTTCACAGCGAAAACAAAACGTGATGCACAAGCTTGGCTTCGCAAAACGTTAGATGAAATTGACAATGGGCTGAATTTTGAAAGCACAAAAACTCTCCTAACGACTTTTATGGAAGAGTGGTTGATCAGCATTGAGCCAGCCCTACGCTACAACACCATCAAGCAGTACGAGCAGGTAACGCATCAATACATCCTGCCCGTATTAGGCAATTATCGCTTACGGGACATCAAACCAGAGCATATCCAACGGCTGTATAACAATATGGTCAAAAGTGGATATGGCTTGCGCACCGTTCAAATTGTTCATTCTGTTTTTCACCGTGCCCTTGTTCACGCTGTGAAATTAGGATTGTTAGCACGCAATCCAGACGATGCGACAACCCCGCCAAAACCCAAGCGCAAAGAAATGCTATTTCTCGATGAGAACCAGGCACAACAATTTCTCATCGCAGCCAAAACCCAAAACGACCGCTTTTACACGCTCTACTATCTGGCAATTGCCACCGGTATGCGCCAGGGAGAACTGCTTGGCTTGAAATGGGCAGACCTCGATTGGGAAAAAGGCGAATTACAAGTCCGCCGCCAACTCACCAAGAAGAAGGGTGGAGGATTTGAACTCACTGCTCCCAAAACCAGAGCGGGGATCCGGCGAATCAATTTGGGGAAGAATACGTTGGAAGTATTGCAGGAACATCGCCAAGAACAATTCTTGGAAATGCAGTCGACCGGTGCCTATTGGCAAGACCAAGATATGGTCTTTACTTCAAAAGTGGGTACGCCAATGGATCGCAGTAATTTGCGGTGGTTTTTCAAGAAGCTACTTAAAGATGCTGGCTTGCCCAATATCCGCTTTCACGACTTGCGTCATACTGCTGCATCGCTGATGCTGAACAATGGTATTCCACTAATTGTTGTTTCAAGACGTTTGGGACACGCCCAACCCAGCATCACTTTAGATGTCTATGGGCATCTCATTCCAGGTAAACAACAAGAAGCTGCATCCCTGATGGATGAGCTTCTTACCCCAATTCAAATTCAAATCGAAAATTAATTACACCCAGTTGCACCACGGTTGCACCAGAAATGATAGACCCGCTCTAAGAGCGGGCTTAAAAACGGTATATGTGGGGGTATCGGTTCGTCGAACCCCCACATATAGGCGCCCCCGGCGCGACTCGAACGCGCAACCAACTGATTCGAAGAATTGCGCCGCGTCGTCTATGCCGTATATATGGGTATACAGTGTGTAACACACGCCATATACGGGGGTGTTTTTCGTCCATTTTGTACACTCAGAGCATGTTTTGCACGCGTTTTGCACGATTTTTGCACGATTCATGTGCAAGTTCTATATTTTATCCACCGGCAATCCAACAAAATTCAGGTAAGGCGCGGTGATCTCATTTGCATAAAAGGAGATTGCTTATGCCTTCTTACATGACCCGCGCTGATGGAACCATTGTGTTCCTGGTGCATATGACGCTTAAACCAGGGCGTGATGATGACCTCATTCAAGTGGTCAAAACCGCCCCACCCCGCTTGCTGGCGCGCAAGTTACGCCAGTTGATGAATCTCGGCATTGCAGCAACAAACAAAACAACAAGGAGAACAAAATGAACGTTATCGCATTAGATCCCGGCTTTGGCAATACCAATGTCTGCTTTGACGGCAAGGTCCATTCCATCCAATCTGCCATCGCCCGCCCGCAAGACCTCGGCCTGGTTGCCATCGGTATGCGCCAGGCGCGCCACGGCAGCGAGATCGCCCTCGAAGGCGAGACCTTCACTTTTGGCGAAGGCGCTTGGAACCAGGGCAGGCTGCACGGCGGTCTGGACTACGCCAGTCTGGCTTCACTTGAACGCCGCGCTTTGTTCCTCGGCACCGCCGCCAACCTGCTCGAACCGGGCAGTCACAAGTTCGAGTTAATGGTGATTGGTTTACCCGTTCCCCTGCTCAAAGACAAAGTCCAGGCTGAGGGTATCTTCAAACGCCTAAAAACCTGGAAAGGGGCGCACCAGTTCCAGAAGGACAAGCAGGACTATCAGGTCTCCATTGAGCGCATCAAGGTGCTTGCCCAGCCGGTTGGTGCCTATGCGAATTGGCTGCTGGACGAAGAATTGAACGTTCGGCGCGCCGGACGCAAGGCTGAGGTGGCCGTTCTCGACATCGGCTTCAACACTCTGGACCTGTACGTCGTTCAGGGCGGGCAAGTGCTGCCACGTTTTATCGGCGGCGGCAAGGTCGGCGTGCGCCGGCTGCTCAACCTGCTCAACGAGGACGAGCGCGAATTGGAAGAACTCGACGGCGCGCTGCGCCGGCGGAAAGTACGCCCTTCCAAAACCCATCTGGAACTGTGGCTGAATGAGATCCTGGCTGCGATGGAACGCTCCTGGCCTAACCTGAAGCGCTTCTCGGCAGTTATCCCCTCCGGCGGCGGGGCAGTCCTGCTGGATAATCTCCTGCGCAACACCTTGATCTCCAAAGGCGCAGCCATCTACTGGCCTGAGGATCCGTTGAATGCAAATGTAATCGGTTTATGGAAATGGGGTTCGTATGGCAGTCGCAAAAAGAAAACAGGGTAGTCTCGTCTTCTCCATCCATCTCACCCTCCTGCCCCACCGCGACGCTGATCTGATCGAGTTATTGCAGAATGCTCCGCACGGGTGTCTTGCCGGCGTGGTCCGTGAGGCAATGCGCAACGGCGTTACCCAGGCAAAAGTGCAATCCGGCATCGAAGAACCCGAACCGGATATCGATATGGATGGGCTTGGCATGGAACTCTAACCATGTCACACAGTATCCACTGTGTCACATCACAATTACAAGGAGAAATCTATGGCATTACTCTACGAAGAAATTACCGGAAAGATCATCGGTGCCTATTACAAAGTGCATAACATGCTAATTACCCGTGCGGGATACAGCCAGGAGAACTATATCAAGGCACTGGTCATTGAATTACGTCAACGAGGCTTGAAGATACGCGAACAGCATTTTGTTCACCGCAACTACCAGGGCCGCAGCATTGGCGGCGACTTCATTGACTTGCTGGTAAACGACAAAGTCGTAGTCGAAATCAAGAAATGCAGCCGCATCACCAAGGCCCACAAAGCCAAATGTAAAACCTATCTACTGGACTCCGGCATGGCCGTGGGGTTGATCCTGCGCTTTGGCGGGGAAAAACCCGAATTCCACCGCATCTACGTGCATGAGAATGATCCGGAGGCCAGATGAACTGGTTCCCATCCAGAGAAAACATCATTACCCAGACATTATCAGAGGTTATGGAGGGCGTACGCTTTGTACGCCCCGACTTCTACCAGCACGTCAAAGATTCTTCTTCATTTGAATTTGGAAAAGCTATTGCATTCCTCTTCAACAATCAAATCATCACTTTGGAAAGCAAAGCTGCCGCCCTGAATGATGAACTCTTTGAAGCAAGGAATTGCGAACAGCGGATCCAGGCTAAATACGCATCCACAAGGGTAACGCTTGTCAAGCAGTATCGAGCCCAAATCACTGATCTCGAATCCAAACTGGAAGCACTGAACAAGTCTCTACTCGAAAGAGACAGCACAATCCTTACGCTCGAAAGGCAAATCACTGAACTCGACGAGCAACTGGACAATGCAGAAAACATCATCACAGGCCAAAACCGCCTGATCGCACAACAAAACCAACAACTTCTCGATTTACTGGGAGAAGATTTTCGGCGTCCGTAAATAAAAAGAATAAATAAGAAGGTCGCATATTTACGGAGATTAATTTTCGGAGGACATTAAATGGTATCACCAGACAGAACAACACTGAACACCATGATCGGGCTACTGGACCAGAAAGCCACCGCAGGCTCGTGGAGAACACTACTTGAGGTCCTGCAACCCACCGGCGTCGCTGACAGCCTGCAAATCCAGGAAACACTGCAACTCCCCAGAGACAAGGTGCGCCGGCTGATCGAACAAATGCGGGCATGCAGCGCAGGGCAACCAGATATCATCAAATCCACAAGGCAATCCACCAAACGCGCTAGCGTCCGCGGCCGCGCACCCAGCATCTACAAACTCGATCAAAGCGGCGCAGGAATCCTGCGCCTCCTCGGCCATCATGGAACCCGGGCATGCCGCCTCAAAACAGAACTGGAAATCCAGCACGCAGTACTGATGCTCGACATCCGCTTGGCAGCACGAAAAGCTGGGCTGCCTGTGATCACCGATCGCGATATTCCCTACGGCGAAAAACGCAGTATCCGGCCTGACAACGCCATCACCCTGGCGGAGGGTACCCAACTTCTTTATGAAACCGAGCAAGGCGCATCCTCCTCGAATATGCGGCGCATCACCACCAGCCTGAGCAACAAGCTGGACTTCTTCAATAGTCCCGCCAGCGCAAATGTCTCAAAAGTTGTGCGTATGATCGTAAATGTCGCGCCAGGGAAAGAATGGGAACGGACCATAAAAGTCTGGGAACAGGTCGCACAGATCGTTGCCCAGGGCAAACTCCTCCCCTACCGGCTGTTGGCCATGCCGCACACAGCCTTTCTTGAAAACCCTGACTGGGATAAGAAACCTGACCCAAACCGCTGGATAGATTTGAGTCCTCTGCCAGCATCCGAAGAAAAACAAAGTCAGCCCATTGTCCAGGTCCCGCAGAAACTGCTGCGCCAATCCATGGAAGAAGATCGGCTGGTGCTGGCTGCCATGTGGCAGCAGTTTTTGGAGAATGGTCAACCTGTTCAGGACGCCGCTCCACGCCCCAATCCAGCATTCTTTGAAACCATGCGGCTGATCCACAACGCCTCCTTCAACCCCAAAGCGGACGCCTTATCCCAAGCTGCCATGCCCTGGGCCTCCATCTATCTGCTCAATCACTACCTGCGCATTCACCCTGCCTTGAAGAAACAACTAGCGCAATCCATCTCCCGAGCGGCTCAATCCATGCGCTGGAACACTAACAACATTCTCCATCGTGTGCAGGTCGTCGTCGATCGCTTTCTGGCCTACCACGGCTGGGGTAACCGCGGTGGGATGTTTGCTTTTGCTTCCACCTATGACTATATTAATGAAGATAATGTCGGGTTCTATATCGAGGTGAAAATCCGGGACAAGAAGTTGCTTACGCACTCCCATCTTGCTATTCCTCCATCCAGTGAAGAAGTCAAAGCGGCGGAGGACGCGCTTGAATGGGTGCTTCTGGCGCTGTTTGCCTACGCGGATCGGCTGAATTTGCCGACGTGCGGGTTTTGGTAAGAGGAATGATAGAGGTAGTTCAGTGACGATGAACTGCCTCTTCTTGAAAATCCCGTGCACTGTGGTTCGCTGGACGTGCATTGCGAGCTATGTGGCGCGGTGCGCACCTGGGTCCCGGGAGAGGAGGGAAAGAGGGAGTTGTTGGAGAAGGTAATTAAAATCGGTTGACTTTGTTTGGTTTTGGGCTAAAATGGTTATAGGTTTGGGAACATAATGGCTCAATTGTGGGCGGGTAAATATTACTATTTCATTTAGCTGTATGCAGCTCAAGAGTATTGATATTTGCAGTAATTTTTTATTAGTTTTTAGGATAGTGAGTGTTAACTAAGAAATGCTTAAAATTTTCAAATGGGTTTGGAATCATAAGATATCGGTATTCTTAATACCTTTGCTTATCTTGGGCTTTGGAATTATTGCTTTTTGGGCAATAAATCCTAAAGTTGCTCCTTTGTGGACAGGATTTAATATGGTTGCCCAGCCTTCAGGGCAAATTATTCCCGCTAAAAGTCTATGGGATTGGCTTGATCTTCTCATTGTTCCTTTTGCAATTTCGATTGGCATTTGGTGGTTAAATAAAACAGAAAAGAGAATTGAACGCGAATTAGCACTCGAAAAAGCAGAACTGGATGAGAAACTAGCAGAACACAGTTTGCAAGAAAATACCCTGCAATCTTATTTAGATCATATGAGCCAATTATTATTGGAAAATGGATTGAGAGATTCAGAAAGAGACAATGAAATAAGAAGCATCGCAAGGTCTCGAACGGTAACAACACTTAGGATTTTAGATCCTAATAGAAAAGGTTTATTGTTACAGTTTTTGCGAGAGGCAGATTTGATTGGAGAAAATCCAGTAATTAACCTTAAGTGGGCGGATCTTAATCGAATCAATCTAGAAAAGGCAAATTTATTTGGGGCAACTCTCAAAAGTGTAAATCTAAGTCAAAGTCATATAGTGGATGCATATTTGTTCAAAGCAAATTTGAGTGCTGCAAATTTGAAGGATGCTAACATGCGAGGTGCTCGATTAATTCAAGCAAACTTGCACCTTGCTGATTTGTCGAATGCAATCGTATGCAATGCCGATATGACAGAAGCAGATCTAACATTCTCAAATGCGCAATATTCAAATATGAGTAGTTCTCATCTTCCAAGAGCCAATCTTCGAAGTGTCAACCTCTCGAGAGCAAATTTAAGATTTGCTGATTTGAGTTATTCAAACTTAACAATGGCAAATTTGGAAGGCGCAGACCTTTATGGAGCAAATTTATCTGGTGCAAATCTTAGGCTCTCCCGCAAGTTATGTAAAAACTAAGGTGGTCCCAATACACGGATCCTGAGTAGATCAAAATTGGCTCTGCCATACATTTGTCTTTTGATCAGTTTCAAGCGAGTTACCTGTCCTTCTGTCTGTCCATTGCTCCATGAGGATGCAATAGCATTCTTTACCGCATCATAATCAGTCCGGATACCAGCAGCAAAATTCTCAAAGCTCTTAATGCCACATTTCTCCGCATTAACAAGCCAACTGTCAAACAGATCCACCTCCTGGTTTGACAACATTTCGATAAAGCCTTGTGAAAGTTTGTAGAGCTTTTTCAACGCGCTGTTTTGTTCAAATAGCGCTGTCAGAAATTCACATTCCTCATCCTCCAGGTCTTCGGGAGATTTCATAAATAACCAAGCTGTTTTTCTTGAAGATGGCTTCCATTTCTCACGATACCGACGCAAATAGCGATAGAGCTGTTTGCGCCCACCTGCATAACCAAGTCCCTTCAATTCCTTCCATAGTTGCGTGGTGTCACGACACCCTTCACGCCAACGTTTTCTCAGATAGTAATCAAATCTGTCGAGTTGTGATCTGGTTGGTTCCCTTGTTTTCCAGTCGGGCAAATGATCGGCCTCGATGTATTTGATCACTGTTCCCCGGCTCATTTCCAGTGCCCTGGCAATGGAACGCTTTGAGTAGCCTTTGGCATGTAGATATCGGACATACTCAAAACGTTCTTGTCTTTTACTGGTTGATTTATTGGCTTGGTCCTTGTTCTGTGAGGGTTTATTTGCCAGAATTCTCTCAAGCCGCTCCTGCAAATTGTGATATAGGTGCCAGCGATCTACAACCTGGAGCGCTTCTGGCAAGGCTTCATCAACTGCAGCTTTGTATTCCTTTGATCGATCACGGGAGATGATTTGAACACCTGGGTTGGATTTTAGCCATTCTTTGAGCGTTTCAGCTGATCTTCCCAACAGAAGATCGACTGGCTTACGCGTTTCGAGATCAACCAATATCGTTCCATAATTTTGGCCTCTCCTGATTGCCCAATCATCCACACCAAGTACTCTAGGAACTGATCGCGCAGGCTGGCGAGTCGAACGCAATATTCTCAAAATCGTATCAGGGCTGACATCCATGTTCAGATGTCTTGATATCCTGGCTGTTGATTCAGCGCTCGTTTCAAAGGCAATTGCTCGCAGAAGATTGATTACTGATATTGTGCGTTGTGCATGTGGAAGAACAATTTGTGGAAACTGCTCCGCAAATGTGGTTTTTGCACAATTGGGATTGCGGCAAAAGAATCGGCGCACTGTTATCCGAAAACGTACACTGAATTTTCCCCAAGATAGGCCTTTTGGTTGCCGTACATAGCTACTGTGTCGCCACTTAGATTCTGTCTTGCAGGATGGGCAATTGGCTTTTTTGGTTTGACTGAAAGCTGAAATGATCAAGCTTTGTTTTGTCGGGCACTCTATCTGTTCAAGGGTAAGGCCAGGAAGTTGAAAAAGCTTTTCTAGTTGCATTATGATGAACCATATTGAGTTTTTTCATGGTTCTATCATATCTTTTCACATAACTTGCGGGAGAGCCAAATCTTAGGGGCGCAAATCTCTTTAACACAAATTTGTTAGATGTGAATTTTGACGAAGCTGATTTAAGTTTAGCAAATATGACAAATGCTAAGATTGTACAAGAACAACTGGCAAAAGCAAAAACAACTGGTACGTTATTACCGTATCTCTCATGAGGTGAATTTATGGCTACTCTTCATATGGATGTTGAAATAGTAAGAAGCGCTAATTCAGTTTTGCGACAATCGTCTGAAGAATTGATTAGCTTAATTGTCAATATTAGCGAGAGTAATACAGGACTTCAGTCTGCATGGATAGGAAATTCGGCAAATGAATATTCTAACAGAATACAAACCTGGTTGATAAATGCTCAACGATTAAATGAACAATTAAATGAATTAAACGCTCAACTTGTTAAAGAAGTAAATCAATGGGAAGAAATGGCAGCCAGGATGGGGTAAGTTTGGATACCTAACCGAAAGAGTTATATTTTTAGTTTTGTCTTTTTTGCTGGCACGGGACATCAATGTTAAAGCCACCGTGCGTGGAGGCTCGCTGGGTGTGCATTGCGAGGTCTGCGGCGCGGTACACACATGGGTCCTGGGGAAGAGGGGTTGAGGGAGTTGTTGGAACGGCGAGAAAAGAAGTAGAATTGGCCTAGATGAATCTTTTGCCCTTTAAAAAAGGAATGTTTATTAATGTGGACAGATATTAATAAGGTGTATCTTTTTGATGATTATCCAACATCTTTTTCGAAATTACCGCGAACAGTGGAGAGATTTGACGCCTCCAGGCTTTTTGCTGGAAATACTCCGTTTGAATTTGAGCCATCAAAAGCAAATTTTGCTTATAAATTAAAGATGCGGTCCTGGTTCAATTGGGCCGCAATAGTTGCCCTTCCTTCAATTTCTGTTGACGACCCTTTACATCGGGACCTAATTGATTTGGGGGTTGGAGATCAATGGGTAAGTTCACCAGAACGAGAAGCTTTATCCAGTGATCCACTTCTAGCAGTACTATTTGAACTACGAAACTACGAGGTTCATGTGGAGTTTCGGCCCAGTGAAGTGAAGAAATTCCAAGCACAGTTTGGCTCAGAGAGGCAAGGCAATTCTGAGAAAAACTTTGTTGATCGTGATGCAATTTTCATAGCACCAATTGATTTCATTTCGCTTTCAAAGCTTCGAAATGTTAAATCTGGTCGTTCCAAGATCACAGAAGACATGGTGGATTGGTTCAATCGTCAAGCTCGAACTTGGCCAGCTTCCTATCTTATTGGCGTTGCAAGGGAACGATATGCAAAATATATTTCAAAGTATTTGGAACGGAATGGTATTGATTAATTGAATTTCATTGATTTTCCCTTCTGAAAAAGGAGGATTATTAAAACCACCATGCGCGGGGGCTCGCTGGATGTGCATTGTGAGATCTGCATCGCGGTGCGTACGTGGATCCCGGGGGAGGAGGGGTTGAAAGAGTTGTTGGAAAGATGCGGGGGATGCGGTTGACTTCAAAAGAATTTTGGCTACAATGACTAGTAGATAAGAATATTTAGCTTCTGATAAGGGTAAATATAAGCAAATCTATTTCATAAAAATGGGGTTGAGGGTGGCACTTAAGAATATAATTGACGATTTTCCTTGTAAGAACTCCTGTATTTGCATAAGGATAATTTATTATGTCAAGTGAAAATAAAATAAAATTATTAGAGCATGCAGCAAGTATTTTTTCCTTGCTGCATTTATATAGATATGAATATCGAATAAAAAATTTAATTGGCAAGGGTTATCGTGAAATAGGCGAGTTGGGGTTAGCAAAAGAATTGCAGACTAGAGTGGTGGATATTGCCAAGAAAAAGAAGTTTATCCATCTATATTTAGAAGCTTTGGTCGATGCCGGAATAATAGAACGTGATTTGGGGTATCCTCTGAAAGCAGAGGAATTATTTTTAACGGCTTTAGAGATGGCAGAGAAAATCAATTCAAATAATTGGCGGGTGGAAGTGCTTCGAAATCTGGGGTATCTCTATCTAAAGCTTGGCAGATTAGATGAAGTTAAATCTGTTTTGAGCAAAGCTGAGCTATTGAAAAACAAAATTTCTAACAAGAGGTTCTTGTCAAATTTGCTAGCCATCTGTGGTAATTATCAGCATCATATTGGTAATATTGAAGAAAGTATTAAATACTATGAGGAAGCATATCGATTGGCAGACCAAACGCGTTTTCTTGAACGGAAAGCAACAGTACTTGCTGATTTGGGAACTATTTATTCCTCAACTGTACTGAATGATCCTGACAAAGGGAGAGATTATTTAATCCAAGCTAAGAAGGAAGCACAAAGAGTATCATACGTGAAAGGTTATTTATCGATACTATGTCGTTTAGCGCAATTGGAAGAAAATACCGAAGATGGTATGGACAAAGCATTGGATTATTATGGAAAAGCGTATAAGTTAGCTCTGAAAAAAGGATTTTTACGAGAACAAGGCGACAGCTTACTTGGTATAGGTAACTTACTTTGGAAAAAGAGGGATTATGTTTCCGCCCAAAAAAGATTTGAGGAAGCAAAAAAAATTTTTGTTGAGTTAGGTTATTTACGAGATGCTGCTTACTTGCTAGAAAAAGAAGGAGATTTGTATATTAAAAGAGGACTGTCTGAAAACGCAATCGCAAAATTTCAAGAAGCTATCAGCAATTTGGAAAATATTCTATTTATTGAGAGTATTTGGCTGTTGTGGAAAAAGATAGGCAATGCATATGAAAGTTTGGGTAAAAAAGTTGAATCATATGAGAGTTATTCCCAGGCAATTACTTCGATTGAGAAAATGAGAAGCACCCTTTTGGATGAAACCAGAAAAACAACTTTCATCTCCAGAAGATTAGATGTATACCAAGATATGATCTTTCTTTGTTTGAGTCTTACCAAAACTGAAGCAAAGAATTTAGGAATAAATGCGCTTGAAAAAACTTATGAATTTATAGAAAGCGCGAAATCTCGAGTACTAATTGATATGCTGGGTAATGTTCAGATTAGAGTAACTGAAATTGAAGATTCAAGACTACATAAACGCAGAGAGGAGCTTGAGGATAAGCTTGACATACTGCTCGAAGAGGTTAAAAAAAACCCAGCCTCAATTAAATACCGTAGTACTTATATCAGACATCGGGAGACTCTCGTAGAACAATATTACAAAACTTATAAAGAATGGCAAGGAATCATTGAGACTTTGAGGAAGAAACATCCAGAATATGCATCGCTTCGGCAAGTCGATATCATTAATTTGAAGGAACTGCGAGAAACGATTTTAGTGGATAGCAAGGCGGCTATAATTGAATACTTTATTGCAGAGGCGAAAGTTGTTTTATTGGTTATAAAGTCAAGCACAATATATGCCAGGGTAGTTGAAATTGAGGGAGCAGAATTAAAATCACACATAACTAATTACTTGTATAAGTTAACAAATATTGTTGCTAGAGAGGCAGAGGAAATCATCTCAGCTGCACAAAGGATAAAGGAGGATAGTAAACACCTCTTTGAGTTATTACTTGAGCCGATATTTCACTTGCTTCATGATATTTCTTTTGTTACATTAGTTCCCCATGATTTTTTGCACAATTTTCCTTTCCATACCCTTGTTAATCCATTGAGTGGAAAAGCAATAAGTTCTTCATTTGAAATCTGCTATTCTCCAAGTGCTACTATTCTGCGCTACTGCAAGGAAAAGAACAGCAGATCTTATCAGACATATTTGGGAATTGGAAATCCAAAAACGGATTCGAGTGATTTAATAGACCTGCCAAATTCCGAATTTGAAGTCAAGGAAATATCGGCGCTTTTTAAGAATGCATATACATTTGTTGGATCCAGCGCAACAAAAGAGAACTTCTTTACTTATGCACCAAAAAGCAATGCAATTCACCTAGCATGTCATGGTCGTTTTGACAAAAATTTCCCTCTATTATCCTGTTTGTATTTATCTTCTACTGAATTTGACCGAGGATATTTAACAGCAGCAGAAATTTTTAATCTCCATTTACAATTATGTAGCATAGTAACCTTAAGTGCATGTCAAAGCGGTGTCAGTAAGATTATTCAAGGCGATGAACTAATTGGATTATCTAGGGCATTTTTATACGCTGGTGCACCATCAATGTTGGTGACATTATGGCAAATTGATGATGAGACCACGCAAATTTTCATGGAGACTTTTTATCGTTGTATTTTGCAGGGCGATTCTAAGTCATTAGCAATGAAAACTGCCCAAGATCATCTAAATGGCATAAACGAAATTTATGCTCACCCCTTTTTTTGGGGTAGTTTCATTTTGATTGGTGATAATTTATAATCTTTCATATAAAACAGGAGGTTGTGATATGGAAATAAAGATTGTTTCTGATGAGATAGTAAGCACTGATTTAAGGGAAAGCCTAGAGCGAACACTTGATTTGGAAAATACCAAAATAAATTTAGAATTGCGTACAACTCAGTTGCGCTTTCGAAATTTGGACCCTACTGTTTTGGTTGCTATTGTGAGTGCTTCTAGTGCAACATTGGGTTATCTGATTTCTGGGTTGCTTGGCATCGTTAAGGAGCGACAACTTGCAAAAGTTATTATTGAGACTAAAGAAGGAACAAAAATTGAAATTCCTTCGAATTATCCTGTTGAAAAATTGGATGCGATAATAACAAAATTAAAGAGATTAGAAGTGGTACGAGTTGAGCTCATGAAATAATATTAATAGTGATAAAGATGGTTTTACTCTTATTGCTGGAAATATTGTTGAAAAAACAAAACATTTGTGCTGGATGATCAATAACTAATGCAGGCCCGATAGTTCAGGTTCGGGCCACTAATCGGAGATGAGCGCCCGGTGCTACTTCAGCACCGGGCGTTTTCGTTAAACTACTCATTTTCTAGTGAAGGAGGTTTCAATGTTCGAATCGTTAGTTGTTCAATGGGGTGGTTTGTTGGGTTTTGCGGCCCTGATCGCCGTCCTGATCAACATTCTCAAACTGGCCGGGGCAGTCAAAGATGACACGGCCCAGATATGGAGCGCAGCGCTCAACCTGGCCGGCCTGGTAGGCTTTTCATGCACATAGTTTTCGTTCCTGACCTGGATGTTCCGGTTCTGGATAAGCGAGTAGTTGAATCGCAAATATGAAGGCTGCATTATTAGGACCATTTTGCTATGAGATTGACACTGTTAATTTCCAAATAGAGCCTTGTCTCTGGATAAACGCCCAAGATTATTTCATGTGCCGGATGTTTTTGCAGGATTTGCAGCAGATTACACATTAACGATTCTATGCAGTTGCTTCAATGAATCCTTGTAAACGAAGCATTATAAATTGGGAGAAAGTCAAAGCTAGGTGACGTAAAAGGCGTGCTTGATCTTTCTCTGCCATGTAAGGATGACTCCCAGTATGACTTAGCAAGCTGTAGAACTTTGCCAAAGCTTGAGTTTCCTTAGATTCTAGTAGTTTCTCGGTTTGTAGATAATCTCTAATTTGAACAGGGCTATCAAGTTTGTTTCTTGGTAAAGGTGCATTTTTAGTGGATTTGGAATGATATAATGCTACTTCTTGTAAAATACACTCTAAGAATTTCCTTGAGTTGGAAATCGAATCTTCCCATTTCCCAGATTCATAGTGCTCAGCAGACAATGACAAGTGATAGAAAGTTGTTTTTGAATTTCCCAATCCTAAAGATCTAAACAAGTTCTTGAGTAGCCTGGTTTCAGTCTCCAGATCTAGAATATCATTCTCAGGCGATAAAAGTTTTGAGTTTTGATAATAATATCCATCTAATTCTAGAAATCGGATTAATTTTTCGATGTCCTCGTCTTTAGCAACGGTATCATTGCCTTGCATGTGGCACCATACCGAAAACCAGGAATTCAAAAGATCTTCTGCAAGGTTTCTTAATATTTTTTGACCTAAGCCTATTCTTTGTTGCCAAGTCCAATTTGGTGTTGCAGAGAATTGGGTTTCGCCTGTATGAAGTTTTAGTATCAGTTCTTTTAATTCTCTGGTAGGGCGAGAAAGTAAAGACAATTCCCCTGTTAACTTCGCTGTATTACAGAACCATGCTGCATATTCATGCGTGAACAAAAAATCATAAAGATCATTAGATCTAATAACGCCATTCTTTTTGCGTTGATAATTTGTAGAGCTATTATCATATTTATATGAAAAAACATCAGTCATAATTTCTGCAAGTTGGAAAGTAGTTCTTCGGCTAAGCATATCTATTCTCTTGTAATTTCTGTGCAATTTGTTAATTCGAATAGAAATATTATACAAGAAATGAATTCTGGAATTCTTAAGAAAAGTAAGACTTGTTGATTGTATCAAAATTTTGCACCATAATTGACACACAACTAATTTCGGCCCACTAGATAGGGTTCAGGCCAACAATCGGAGATGAGCGCCCGATGCTTTTTGAGCACCAGGCGCTTTCTATCAAACAATTCACTCCTAACAATAGATTCTATTATCGACTGGAAATTCAATAAATTACTATTCGGAATGTTTGGTTAGTTGCTTCGTTGTTCCTTCAGAGGTTAAATATTTCTGGTTATAAATTTGTTGCTTGATTTCAGATACAGGGATCCCTTCCGCGAATAATTCCATACACTTGAATATAATATCAAAATATTCCTCTTGCGGGCTAAATTCTGACCCGTTTATATCCCATGCCCAAGCACGAAATTTTGCAATTTCTGCTGATGGATTGTCAACTCCTCGTAATAATTCTTCTCGTAGGCGTACTCTATCTTCGCGCAAAAATTTAATCTCTAATTCTTGCAACTTTTGTTGCCATTCTAGTTTCAATTGATGTTTTTCGCGTTGCCATTTTATATCATCTCTTTTTTGTTCTAGTTTATATGTAAAATATCCGCCAACTAATCCAAAAAGCAATCCGATCAAACCGCTGACAATCCAATTTGTAAGTAGAGCCCAGTCAATAGAGTACATGTTTTTCTCTAGCCTTTATTTCAAATTTCTTATGCCATTGTATATGAAATATCTAGCCACCTGACAGTTTGAAAAATCAACGATAAGAACATAGCAAAATCCGAAATGGAAGCGAGTTGAGAAGTTGACGATCAATGAAGCGCAAACCTATCTGAAAGATACTCAGGTCTCGACGGTCTCGTCGATCCACCTGGTATCTCAACCCATCTCGGATGATGCGCGTACCAGTCGAGACAAACCAAACATACAGAAAAGCGACTGCCAATGTCAACCGGGACAATCTATCCGCATGTCTCAACATGGTGCTTTCCAGATCAAAGCCATGTCCTTTCAGGTCGCCAAACATTTCTTCAATCCACATTCTGCGAGCATAAGCGCGCAAAGCCATCTGTCTGTCAGGCAAATTGGTTGCCAGGCACCAGGGCTCTTTCTCACCAGCTTTCCAGTGAACCAACAAGTTAACCCAATAGATATGCTTCTCTGTCAGCCAGCCTTCGCCCAACCATATACTGGACCCTACTTCTTCAACCCAACTGCCAAAGTCATTCCAGGTCGTTTGATGGGCCAAACAAATGTGTGTAGAGGTCTTTTGGCGCAAAACATAGTGCCAACGCCACTGATCCAGGTGTTGAAGTACCGGAATCGAGCCAAATTCGGTGTCTCCTACCAGCAAAACAGCTACTCCTCTCGGCAAAAGACTGCGAATGTACCGCAACAAGGCCAATTGAATGTTGGCGGTGCTGTGCCCGCGAACATGAGGCACCCAGCTCCAGGCAATCGGGATCGAGCGCTTCCGGTAGGCCAAACTAATCATCAGCAATTGATGACCAAAGCCAACTTTCGTTCCATCTACAATCAGACGCACCTGTTGAAGAGATTGCGCTTGTCGTTCCAGCCAACTCCGCGCAATCGGTTCATACCACGCCCGTACATCGATCGCAGGATTGTCCAGAAAACGGCTCAAGCGACGCGTGTAACTCAACAATTGCGCTTTGCCAGGGATTTTGCTTGCTATGCGGCTCAAGCTCACCGAGCGACTTTTGTAAATTCCAATCATCAGCCAGACAAAGTTGCGTACTTGTGTGATCCGTTGTCCTGGTCGCAGTTTACGAATTTGGTCAAACCAGTTATGATAGAGTTGGTTGGTCGGCATTGGTTTACTCCGTTCCTAAAATGTGTTTCGCAAAACCTATTTTAGTGGAGATCTGGTGCCGATCAACTATTCTTTTGTTAAAGTGTCAGGTGGCTAGTGAAATATTATAAGTTTAAATTGGATATTGTGGCAGTTGAAAATACAAAACATATGTGCTATATTTGACCTATAAGTCATGCAGGCCTGATAGTTCAGGTTCGGACCATTAATCGGAGATGAGCGCCCGGTACTATTTCAGCACCGGGCGCTTTCTATTTAACCATTTTTCAGTGAAGGGGGGTTGTATGTTTGATTCGTTGGTAGTGCAGTGGGGTAGCTTGTTGGGCTTTGCGGCCTTGATTGCCACCCAGGTGTCCGTGACCGATTGGCATTTGCGAATCCCTGACCCCACAATGGCTGATGCCTTCCTCGATCGTTTTACTCATGTTGCAAACAGGATCCAACTCTAGGGCAAATCGCAGAGAAAACTCCGAGCAAAACGGTTCATACTGCATACTGTTATTTTGACCCAAGTGGGTTCATTTTCGTTTCACAAAAGGGTCCATTTTCGGTTGACAAAAACACCCACTGTGCGGCATGAACCGTTTAAGGTGTGGCCTTGCTCTGTTTCATACACATAAAAGGCGAGAATGTGAAACCTGTGTGTGCAAAGGACCATCCGCCAGACCACAGAAAATGTGAAAAGCGATCGCAGTAAATAAATCTGACTTCACAACATCAAACCTCTTGTATCTCAGCTTTTTGTAAAGCAGTTTCCAAAAACCCAGACACCTTACCTACCGCATACACATTTAAAACATGCAAGGCACGGGTGACAGCAACATATAAAAGCCTTCCATCATATTGTACGTCAGGATCATAATTTGTATCATCAACATTGATCACCAATGCAGCTTCAAATTCCATACCCTTTGTCAACGATACAGGGAGAATAACGACGCCGCCCTCATATTGATATTCTGCATCGCGGGTTGAAATGACAGATACATTGTAAGGGTTCTTTTTCAGGTGTTTTTGGGCTTTGTAACAATCTGCTGGCGTTTTGACGATCACGCCGATATTTTTAACTCCTTTCGAGATCAATTCATAGATATCGGCATCCAATAGGGTATACATCATTTCCAGGCTGGCAGCCTGGATGACTTTTGGTTTTGCGCCCGTGCGATTGAAAGGCTCAGCTATAGTTGCTTTCTCTTTACGGACACTTTGATCAACTTGATTGGTGAACTCCACAATCTCCTTTGTGGCACGATAATTTTTTATGATATTCTCCAATTGATAAGGCTCACCATCCAAAATTCCCGTAAATTCAGACCAATCAGATATTCCCCTATGGGCATAGATCCCCTGAGCAATATCACCACTAATGGTCATAGATCCATTAGAACAATACATACGCAATAGAGCGAACTGTAAAGGAGAAAAATCCTGAGCCTCATCCACTACGATATGATCATATTGTGCTACATTTTTGCCGCGCCCAAGCAAATAGAAGTAAAGTAAACCGGGGACATCCTCTATATCGATGGTTCCATCATCCAATTTCAAAGAACACAACCAATCCACTTCCTGCTTGTTGAAGATACCTTCTCCCAAATTTTGCAATAATTGGCGATTGTTTAGGAATTTATAATAATCACTCCGAACAACTGGTTTCCAGGCTTGGTTGATATCCCTGCGACATTGAACGTTTGCAGCTCTGATCACTTTATCTCGATAGCCAAGCGCTGAAAATGCCCGCTTTCGAAAAGCTTCTGCATCAACCTCCTTTTCAGCTAATGATGGCAGGTTAGTATGATGGTCTGCATGACTTGAAAGGCGTTTCAATCGTTCATATTCGATTTCCACAGCCCTTTCGTATTTTGATTTGATCAAAGATTCCAGTCTATAAATCAACTGGTTTCTTTGCCTTCCCAATACCTGACCACTATCTATTGCTTCCTGATACGCTTGTTGGATTTCTTCGGCACTTAGCGAGATTGTTAGTGACAGCTCCCCAAGGTTTTTATATTTCCAGCCTTCTTTAGGAATGTTAAAAGAATGTCGCCGGAATTCCATATACTTCTCCAACAATTGCATGAATCTAATACTGCCTTTTAATCTTGCCCGGCGCCAACAAATTCCACGTTCGCTCCTGGTTGTGGACTTATCCAAAAAGTTTTCAAGGGCAGTATCCTGAATCACCATTTCACGTACCATTTTTCCATTCTTTTTCGTGATCAAGCCCATTTGTTCTAGTGCCCAGTCATCAAAGGATACCTGATTAACATCCTTCACCCCCAAATCCGGTAACAGATCTCTAACATAGCTAAGAAATAGGCGGTTAGGATTAATAACAATAGTTCGCTGAGGCCTGATATTGGAGTGTGTATCAGGGTATAGTAAATAAGCAACTCGATGATAGGCGATTGACGTCTTGCCGCTGCCGGCAACGCCATTTATGATCAAGACCTGATTGGCAGGCGCCCGAATAATTCGATCTTGATGCTCCTGAATGGTCTTCACAATATCCTGCAAACGAGGATCACCGCGTGCATATAGTTCTTGGGCTAATAATGATTCCGAAACATCGCCTTCCTGCGGTTCAGGCGGACCATTGCGCCAATCAACCTCATCAGAGATTTTCACAAGCTTTTGAACCTCAATTGTCAAATGCCGTTTCAAAAATAAATCACCCGAAATCTGCCCTGATACCGATAAATAGGAAACCCGATTGTGACCATTGTTTAATTGTTGATAGAAAACGCGGCTGACAGGTGCCCGCCAATCAATCACCTGAATACCATTGAGATCAAATCCTCTTTTGCCAATATAGAATATCTCCTCCCCTCGTCCATCTTGAGCAAAATTTATTCTTCCAAAGTATGGTGAATCTTGGATCCTTCGATATTTCTCCCAGTTCTGAATAGCTTGTAAATGAAGAACCTTAGAAGTTGTTTCGTCTGCTCCCGCATAGACTTCCCAATACTTATCCGGATCTACGTCATATGGATTTTCTGACAAAAATTTTTTTAGCGAATGTAACGTATTTTTTAAGTGATCTAATTCTTCAATATAATCTGGGTGGCGGCTTGCATCAATCAACTTTGCATTCTTGTGTGTGTGCATTGTAATCTTCCTTGTTCGTATGCAGAAACCAATTATTTTTTATTTCAGGAATATGAACAGCTTAGTTTATACCTTCCTTGCTAAATCAGATGTCTCTCACCTCATCACACCCCAAATACCCATTCCGCATTGCTACCCTGATGGGGCCACTGCGCCTGACCAAAGTCACCCGAGCTTGGGTGAGGAATTTGTCAGCATCCAAAGCAGAGCACACCGCAGGAAAGCGATTTTTTAGGCCAAGCGCGGCATGGAAATCACCAACATTGACTGTCACCATCTCCCGCCCAAGCTGACGTGCGGGTTGGATATACTACTCGCGCACATATCTGCAAATCCTATCTGCCTGGGTCATGACATCCTCCTTCTAGAAAAGCTCCAATTGTTTGTCCTCGGGTAGTTCCGGTTCTTCTTCCTGAGGTGCGGTTAGCTCATCAGGAAAGAAAGCAAGGCGCATGTTCTCCAGCACTTCAACTTCGGGACGCACGAACTTGCCCTTGATGCGGCTGCGCGGGATGGCATTGATCAATGTCTGCAACAGGGCCTTGAAAGTAGCATCCCGCTTCACAGCTGTCTGCCGGCCATAAGCGCCCGGACCATTATATTCACGCAGCCAGCTCAACCAGTATTCTTTTTGGTGCAGCCGACTTTCCTTGCATAATCTGCCTGATCATCTTTGGGCAACTTGCGAATTGCCCACCTGAATTTGGCAATGCTGATCTCTCATTCCTCGATGCTCATTTACTTTTTCACCATATTAAACATACTCCGCTATCCAATCTCTAAATTGCCCAACCAGTTTTTCCGGTATAGGATCCTCAATTTCGTTTTCTTCATCAGCATCAGGTTGCTCTGCCCAAAATAATGTACGCGTTTCTCGCGCGAATTTTCCCTGCCCATCTAAGAGATTATCGAATGGTCCCCACCAACTGGTCTGAACACGCCCTTTAAGCAATTCATTCAACTTTAAGCGTGCAGTTTCCAAATCAACTTTCTTTGATTGCAAAGAAGTGATGATTTCATTATTTCGCCTGAACAACTCATCGTCGCAATCTTCATCTGAATCTGCGTACATGAAACAGAAATACTTCGCCAATTCAAAGAACTCTGCATCATCTTTAAACCAGAAAAATCCTCCTTGACCACCCCCACATGGAACATTCACATCACAATAAGAGTATATTCCTGGACACCCTGGTTGGGGTTTATTACCTTGTACTTGGTGAATCAATTCTTCGAAAACTGCGATGCGTTTATTCATGTTCTCTCCAATGCTTTCAGGCTAAAAATGTGTTTCATGATGTAATCACCCTATTCGATCTTCTGGAGTAACTACTCAGGCCACTCTTCTGTCACTGCGAGGAGCATGCTTTTGCGACGCGGCAGTCTCACTCCCAGTCCGGGACGCTTCACGGTCACGTCAGCCTTATCTCTACTTGAAGGCACTGTTTTTTTTGAGGGCGGCCTTCTCGCAATGACATCCCTGAGCAATTACCTTCTGGGAAAATAGGCTCAGTGAATTTTCTTGAAGGTAATCCTTGTAGCTTTACACATCCTGAATTCTTGGTCATGCATTGCAAGAGACAAATGAGCCGGTCTCTGGAATATATCCAATCCTCGCCCCATCTCGATGATCCAACCATTATCTAATTCCATATATCGATCATGGATAATGCCAGTGTTATCAATTCGATATGTGAAATCGATATTTTTGAGATCAAGATCTTCTGTCATTTGCTGAAACACACTTTGCAACTTGTCATACTCAACTTCATCGTGCGCAGATGTTACGAGTTTAAGTTTTTTCTTTTCTGAACTCGTTGGAATAATGGTTATAAAATCCATGAAATTGCGGATTTGATAATCAAAGATAATATATGGGTCTTCCACTTTGATGGATTTCGCGGTTTTAAGATAAGGCCCAAACAAATTCTGATAACTGTATCCTTGAGAATTATGCTCAATGATTATTGTTTTTTCTTCGAGTTCTTTCGTTACGGGGACAGGCGGCTCATCACCGCCGAGGTCTTTTTTTGATACTTCCTTGACCGGTGGTTTGACTTCTTCTGGCGGATCAGTTTCCTGTGTCTCAGTATGTTCTTCTTTTTCTTTCGGCGGTTCAGTTTCTTTCTCCTTTGCAGGAGCTGGTGCTTTCTTCTCCTCGCCCGAATTAGCGTTGGCCCTTTCCAATTCCACAAACCCCTTCAACAGATTGGGATAGCTCTCGATTTTGATTGAAATCCCCTTCTTGTCAGGCCGCATTTCACCAGATTTTTTGTCTTTATAGAAATAACGCACATACACAAGCACATGCCCCTTGAACTCATTGACGCCAACGCGAATTTCTCGCTTGCCTACAGGGATCGTGGCAACAACTTTATTCGTACTGAAGATTTCAGCGATTTTCTCCACCGCTTCTCGAATTTGCGGCAACAAATCACGATGGAAATTGATGCCTTTTTGCGTCAAAATTAAATCATCCGGCTCACCGACTGCCGCTTTACAAAAACGGATATCTACTCTGGGTTGATCCTTGAATTCAGAAAATGCAAACACCAATTCTTCTGTGCGGTCTTTAGGGAAATGGTAAATCACTTTGTAGTTATTATCGTTCGTCATGGTTCACCTCTATGCTTCAAGTTTGGGGAGAATATTGCGTAGTTCAGCAGCGAGGAAGCTGAATCCTTTCATGCCACCGTATCGGGCAGCGCCATAAGGATTATCTTTTTGCCAGAAGTAAGAACCATCCAGTTCTTCACCCAGGCAGTTTAAAACGGCATAAAAGCCATCGGTATCCATCTTATGTCCTTGATTGCGCACAAGTTCAAAAACCTGGGGAGCAATCATATGCAGAGAAAATACACCATTCGACTTCTGGATGACATATTGATTGGGGTCCACAAACGCTTCGGGAAAGATTTTATCAATTGCAGCCCAATAACTCTGGATTAACTGAACAACCTGTTCTTCGCTGATGAGAGAAAAATACGGCATACGCAGCACAGGCTTCAATGAAGTTACAAACGAAGTTTCTGGCATCACCGCGGTAGGCATATCTTTCTTTTTGGTATTCGGTGGTTGAATTTTTTCAAACCAGACGCCTGGATTCTGACGCAGCATACGGGCTACAACCGCACCCCGTGCTTCCCAAAGTTTGTTGGTCGCATCCAATTGTTTCCTGCGATCAGGATCATCAAGGTACAAGGCTTTCAATTGGCGTGCCAGGTCTGTGCGAACCTTTTTCTGGGTAGTGTTGATGATGTCAAATTGATCGACTTCCTCCATCTTAGTCAGGCCATCAGCAATGGTACAAACTAAAGGGAAGCTTTTCAATTCTTCCTGATTATTCTCCTCAATTGCCCAGCGATAACCGTTGATGCGATGCTGCATGTCAACAATGTACAAAGGCAGCGCGTTATCAGGAATGGTTAGTGTTCCCTGACGGACATTACCGTTACTGCCATTCAAGGGCTCGAATTCCAGGACGGTGCCGTAATGTTTGCCTTCTTTTTCTTTGGCACGGGCATTCAGCAAACCGCCCATCGGCATGATAGCATCTTCATCCGCTGCATATTCTGCAATCTTGCGAATGCGAGAGACCTCTGGGGCACGCTGATAACCGCTTTCAGGGTCATCATCGCTCCACACATCCACGGCAGTCAGGTTGATCAAATCACCGGCTGGAATGGTTACAAGATAGAAAACACGTTCATTCTGAATGAACTGGGTGGCATGAATCTGGTACATGCATTCTCCTTTTTCACTAAACAATTGAAAATCACTTACAATATCCCCTGCATTTTTCGACAAACACATTGGTGAGGACATAATACGCACCGCGCCAGGACTTTGCTGAATCGGTAAATGAAGCATACACTTCACATAATTTCTTGTGGTTGGTAAGTGCAGCAATCGCCCATTTGTCTTCACCGACCTCGAATTTTGATGTTATCGGAATTCGTTTATCCAGGGTTTCTAACTGGTTGGCATTCATCACCCCGGTGATCAGATAAACCTGCATCTCTGGATTAGACGTTGAAATAACCACACGGGTAACCTCTAGTTCAACCGGAAACCTTTCGAAACTGACTGACATCTCAACCTCCCCTTTCGCAGTGAAACGATAAATAATTTTACTACCTTCACGAACAGTAATGTTATGATCCCTGCTCTTTTCGGACCTAAGAAAAACGAAAACAGTTCAGAATGAAATATCTGGATGATTCTTCATCACTTCTTCGACGATCTGCTCCAGCTCTCCGCCAACTTCATGAGCGTGGGCACCGAAGCCGTGATGGGTAGCCCCCATATAAATAGCTAGTTCACCAGTTTCTTCATGCGGCATAATATCAATAAAGTAATGTGGTCCGAAACAGACGGAGACGCGGGTGATTTCACCATTTTCGTTGCGTTCAATGTTCGGTTCGCCAATGCCACGATTCATGAGATTCTCCTTTAATTGATTATGCATGTTGAGCCAGATACTGTTTCCCCGCTTCAGAAATCTCCCAACGGCCGCGGGGAGAATCGCCTTTCAACAGACCATCCTCCACCATTCGCTGGCGTTCCCAGGCTGCCTGGTTCATCCAACGTGTGTACCAACTGCCTTGCATGATCTCAAGGTCATATTCATTAAACTGATCGTGCAGCTGCTTTTCCATCTCGTCAAAGACAGTTCTGCGCTGCGCTCCGCCGCATAAGGCTGTCAATGCCTCCAGGATCGGGATACAAAAGGCTTCCTGAGGCATACATTTCCCGCTTTCCAGCCGGCCTGTATAGGACCGGGAAATCTGGCTTTCAAATGCCACCGGTTCCTCCACCGCTTCTTCGCCGATCAGGTCTGCCCATTTTTCGAGGGCGGTCTGCACCTGCTCAATCAACGTTTGCAATTGGGAAGCTTGCTCTGCAATATCTTTCGCCTGTGTGAAGTTGCCGCTCGCAAAGGCTTGCATACCTGACTCACTGATTGCTTCGAGGTCTTCTTCCATATGGAAGAGGATCATTTCAGCTTGTTTTCTGCGGGTGATTTCACCTTTTTGGTTGCTTTTAATGGTCAGTTCGTCAATATCACGGTTCATGGGTTTCCCCTACAGTCTAGAATTTGTTCAGCTTTTTCAATTTCTAATTCTCAGGATTTTTTCGTTGAAAGTCGCTTGGCGATCATAATCTTTCGGTAATTCTTTTTCTGTCTTTTCCGATTTAACTTTCGAGGCTTATGTATTTTTTTTGCACGAGGAGACTTATTATCTTCCAGTTCTCTCTCAAGAATTCTTACAACGGCTAAAGCCCTAAAAATTTCATTTTTTATTGGTACGGTGAACCCCAAAGTTAGGACCACGAATCGACGAAATTAAGGTGGGGATTCAGCGGTAAGCTGAATTCTTGACGACCACCGAAGTATACTTCCGCAGGTGTCTGGTAATCCAGGCTCTGATGCGGACGTTCATAATTGTAAAGTTGGAAATACGCTCTCAATCCATTGGCAAGATCCGGTACCGTAGCATAATCTTTGATATAGATGTCTTCATATTTGACAGTGCGCCATAACCGCTCAACAAAGATATTATCAAAAGCCCTGCCACGCCCATCCATGCTCACCTGAATACCTGCTGACTCCAATTCAGAAACATACGCATTTGCTGTGAATTGAGAACCCTGATCCGTATTGAAAATCTCCGGTTTTCCTTGCTGCAGCGCAACCCGCAATGTGTCCAGGCAAAAGGAGCCATCCAGTGTATTTGAAAGCTGCCAGGCAATCACGAACCGACTGTACCAATCCATTATTGCCACCAGGTACATAAAACCCTGCTGCATGGGGATATACGTGATATCTGTAGACCAGACCTGATTCGGACGATTGATTTCCAGCCCTCGCAGTAAATAGGGGTACTTCTTGTGCTGTTTGTCGGCAATTGTCGTTTTTGGGCCAGCATAGATGGCCTGCAGGCCCATTTTTTGCATCAATCTGGCTACTCGTTTGTGATTGATCTCATAGCCGTACTTTTGGACAAGGCGCACTGTCATTTTTCGATAGCCATAAAACGGTGTGCGAGTATATTCTTTATCGATCTGTTCCATCAATGCCAAATTGAGCGATGTCTCACCAGCTGGTTGCCAGTAATACGTAGATCGATTCAATCCGACAAGTTCACATTGCCGTCGTATGCTCAGCTCAGGATGCTTAGGTTCGATCATCTTTCGCTTCTCCTCAATGGATTTGGGTGGATTTTTTTTTCAACCACTCAAGTTCCATCTTGAGACGCCCAATCTGCTCATATAATTCTGCTTCCTGGGCTTCTTGATCTTGACGATCTCGCCCGGTTTCCCGTTCAAAAACGGCCGAGCCTTCTTCCATCAATTGCTTCTTCCAGTTTCGCACCTGGTTGGGATGAACACTATTCTGGCTGGCAATCTCGTTGATTGTCGCCTGCTCTTTCATCGCTTCCAGCGCCACTTTGAATTTGAACTGGCTGCTGTATTGTTTTCGTTTCCTTGTCACTTTTTGCCTCCACAAGCTTGATAAATTCTACCTTAGCTCGTGGTCTAGTTTTTGGGGGTCAGCATATGGATTGACATAGGAGGCGTGACTCATTGGATTTAAAATTTTCGATCGATACAATTCGATTTGGTGAATGGTTTGCTTGCTCAATAAACCTTCTGCCAAAACACATTCCCAAAAAACTTGACTTGTGTATTTATTATCAATTTGGTAAGAGACTTTCAAATGTTTTGTATCACAATAGTTCTTTAAGATATGCTCGAAACCTGTTCGAATATATATAACAGATGCCTTATACTCACCATCATTGAGAAATTCTTCGGCCTTATCAAGCCAATTCAAACCAGTTTTATAAATGGGAAATTCATACTCACTAGTTTTTCCGCAAAAGAATTCCGCTCTTGTCCATTTATTCGCGGGCAACCGCTGGCAAAGAATTTCGTACCATACGCGATCATAGGTTGTAATAATAACTTGCCAGTCTTTTTGGATGAATTCCTTTTGGACAATGTCAATCAACGGTAAACGGTTGGACATATCAAGACCAATGAGTACATCATCAAGAACCAATAACTTCAATAAGCTTGGTGGGTTCAGAAGTATTGATACAAGGTAGATAGATAATGCAATTGCTGATAATCGAGATTCATTCAGGAAGTGATGGTGATCTTCGATCAACTTCTGATAATATTTCACTTCTAAATCAACCGCTACATCACAATACTTTTTTTCTGCTGCATCGAATGTGATATCCGAAGAAGATAACTCAATTGAGATCGATTGATCAAACTCAGAAAGAATCACATTAACCATCTCATTTAACTCTTGTATTAGATTTGTTAGACCATCATTGAAATCCAATAGGGACGAATCAATTTGCTCAAGAGTTTTTTTTGATTTCCTTTTTTTTGATAGCTCAAGAAGTGTTTGCCATTCTTCACCAAATGGTCTATTGGTTATACCATTTACTTTATGAGGAATGAGGTAACGAATAAAAATATCGAATAAGTTAATCCGTTTAGAATCTTGTTGAAGGAAATAAGTTTCAAGAAGTGATTTGTAGTCAAAGAAACCTTTCGTTTTTGCGGCAGAAATGATTAATGGTAATGAAAATGGATCAGCTTCTTCAGACCACTCATATACCTCGCTAGGATGATTTTCATCACCTATTAATAGTTTCACATAGTTTTCATCTGAAGATGTAAAAATATTCTCGTTACTCGAATAATCAGGATAGGGCGGCCGGGGTGATAAGAAGAGGTTAAGTGCTTGATATAGAGATGTTTTTCCACTGCCATTTTCTCCGTACACCAAAAGGTTTTGCCCCTTATCACCCAAATCAATCTCATAATGGCCCTTAAAGACGCGAAAGCCTTTTAGTTCAATTTTCTGAACCCTCATTTTTGTGCAGCCCTTTCCTCTATCACCCTCACAGCTTCAATTGTGTCCAGGAAAAATAAAGCCTGACGCACCGGATGGTTTTTGGAGTACAGCTTATTAAAAATCTTCTCAAGCTCATCAAACTTTTGGTTACCCAAATCACTTAAAGCAGGGAGCAGGTTTTTGGTTAGCAGTTCGCTCATAGAGGTATTGGCGTCAGAAAATTCTTCTGGAAAGTAGATTTCATAGATTACTGCATCGATTAGCTGCTCAAAGTACGCAACCATTAATCTTAATCGCGCGGCCTCGTGACGATTTGCTGGTTTTGGCAAGGATTTCAAATGAAGAACATAATCCACCAAAGTTTCAACCATGATTTCCTGCTCAAAAGTGGTTTGTGCGATAGGGAAAGGTTTTAAGTATTCTGTTTTGAACCGCAGATATCCTCCACGTAAAACAGTTCCTGTCATTGACATAAAATAGAATAATAATTTTGAATTTAGCAATCCTAAGTAGTACTTCACATTTTCGGAAGCTTTAGTGTTAAACACAAAACTATACAAGGTTGTTGTATGATACAAAGTACCAATCTGATCAATTGTCATCTGTGGACCAGAACAGATGTCAGGGGTCATAATTTTTATTGCTTCAAATTCTGAAAGATTCTGAGGTCTACTGAAGCAATACCAATTGTTTGCAAATCTTCCCTTTTCTCTTTCAAACAACCTCGCTTTACACTGAAGCAAATATTTCCAACCTAATGGATAGTTCTCTTTGATGGTACTCTGAGGCATCAATGTCACTTTTCCATGATCAATTAGATAGGGGAAGATAACCACATTGTTGGCAATTGGCATGTCATATCTATGAATATTCTTCCCCATCAAGAATTTTTTTACAAAGTCTTTCTCAATTTCTATAGAACAATCCAAGTGTTTTGAGAAACACTCCAATGTTGTGTGGTTTTCTCTAATAATTTCCAACACAAAGACTTTATCGGCGCCAGTAGCGATTCCTTGGAACATTTTTCTTGTAATATCACCTAAGTGAATTCTGTGTTGATTGATTCTTTCTAGTACTTTCCTGTCTTTACCTATTACAAAATTCCAGTCAGTCTTTTCTTTTTTACCCTCAGTTTCAATGCCTGGTTCGGGCAACATTTCCCGAGCATAATCTGGAAAACTTCTGCGGTGGAACATTGCTGGAAACAAGTCATCACTTCTTGCCAAAGAATTAACTTCCAACAACTCAAAGGAAGTATTAGGCATATCAGACAAAAACAATAGACATGTATATGTTGTTGCCTCATCAAAAACTTGTTCTGATCCAAAACGAACAATTCGATTAAGCGCTTTGTTCCGAGTTAACAAAGTTCGCAAGCCTTCTCCAAACTTTGCCTGGAAGAATTTGTGAGGAACGATGTATGCTAATTGACCATGTTCATTAAGTAATGAATATCCACATTCGATAAAAATCGCATACAGGTCATAGCTACCTGTTGTGGATTTATAGTTCTTTTTGTAATAAGGAATAAATTTCGATTGGTTTTTTTGAATTCCTTGAACTCGCATGTAAGGTGGATTTCCAATCACCACATCAAAACCCTTCGCCACGCCAAACATCCACTCAGAATCAAAGAAGGAAGAAGAAACATTCGCCTGATAGGGATCCCAGGCAGCCAGTTTGAGCGCGTTTTCTTTTGCCCAGCCGTCGTTGATCAGTAACTGCTGCAATGCTTCGCGGGTTTCCTTGTCCTGCTGCTGGATACGTTTTTTCTGTGCACGGTTTTTTGCAGAGAAATGCTGCTGGCGCAAACGCTTTAATTGTTTTTCTAATTCAACAACATTCAAATTCCGTAAACCAAGTTGTGTTCCCTTATCTGGTTTTTCCAACCCGATCAAGGTGTTGGCAGCCACGAATTTGGTCTCCAGGTTGGGTAATGGGCGGATATTGCGGTTGTCCTTGCCGTCATCCACACGCTGGTCCACGATCAAGGAGATGAAGAAACGCAGCTTGGCGATCTGCACCGCAATCGGCTGGATATCCACGCCAAAGATGCAGTTTTCGATCAGGAACAATTTGCGTCCATAATCAAGTTCATTGTTAGCAAAAGCATCATTAATGCTCTCAACCTGTTCTTCCAGGTCCGTCATCATATCTTCGCGGGTTTTGGGGTCAGAAATCTCACCAGCGGTCATCATCATTTCAGTGATCTTATCCAACTGACGGCTGCGCCATTCCTGGTTGTGCGGGTCAAGTTTGGCTAGCAAGTCCACTAGACGATGCAGGATGCCCATCGGGAACGCACCTGAACCGCAGGCCGGGTCGAGGACTTTGATCGTGTCAATCGCTTGGATCAAGGCTTTGACTTCTCCATCGCTGAAGGCATGCCCCTTTTCGGTATAAGCAAACAAATCCCGCAGCCGCGCTTCAAAGCGTCCTTCTGTGGCAGGTTCTTCATCCTCCTGTTTGGTTTCGGATATTGACAGCGTGGATTGTGATGAACCGAGGAGTACGCCCTGTGTGCTAACGCCAAATGAAGCTGCGGGTTTCACCGGAGCAGGGAATTCCTCTTCCAGTTTGTCGTTCAGGTAAGCGATCAGCGATTCATCCACCATGAAATTGACAATCTCACGCGGGGTGTAGAACGATCCCGTTTGCTTCCGCGCACTGACACCGGTTTCCGGGTTGTACTGCGCCAGCAAGTTCTCGAACACACGCCCCAATAGTTCTGGATCAAGAGCAATTTCTTGATCTAGCGGCGTGTTTTCTTCGATGGTGAATTTGTAGCTGTTGAGCAATTCGATCAAACCGGTGACTTTGTAGGTTTTGTTGCTTGTACCATAAATGGCATTCAGGTCTACAATCTTTTCGTCTTTAAGGAAAAACAATTCATTGGGCACATGCACTGGATTCTGGGCGCGGTCTGAGAAACCGTCCACCCGTCGGATTTTTTGTTCGCAGCCGTCGGGAACCGTTTCACCTTCCTCCCGTTCGCTGTCCAGACAGTCGAACAAACCACCGTTCAGGAACGGCACATCGGCAAAATGACACAATGCTGCCTGCGGATCACGGAACATGCTCTCATAACGATAATGATTGCTGACACCATAATGCGGAGACTTCCATCCTTCTAAATCCTTGCGAAAATTTCGTTTGTCGCCCATTTCCTGGTTGAGCGTGGCAAAGAACAGGTTCTGTAGAATGGCTTTGTAGTAATTCGTATCTTCCATGTTCAAGGTCTTCAGCAGCGTTTTAATCGTTGCTTCCTCAAACAAGGCATCCGGCACCAGCCCTTTTTCCTTGATGAACCAAACAAAGATGATGCGGGTAATCAGGCGGATCACACTGGTGGGGTTGCGGGTATCATCATCCCCGGCTTCCTGCGGGAACACACAACGGTCCACTGCCCAGAAATACCAGTTGGAGAGCTTCTTGAAGAAGTTCTTGTTAAGTTCTGTGACATTAAGTACTTTCTGCCACGCTTCATGCAGTTCAAGGAAATTTTTGAACGCCTTCCTTTGTGTCAAAGTAGGCAAGGCAAGATCATGCAGGATTTCCACGTGGGCACGATGCGGTTTAGCAAGATTGATATCTTTGATCAACGTCACTTTCTCAAGGACATCTTTGTCGTTGTTGACCTTGTTTGGCCGTCGGTGGATGATCGCCAGCGAGACCTTATCCGCATAGGCAAACACCACCATCGCCGGCATGAGGAACAGGCGGTTCACTTCGCGCGTGATGCTGGAAAGCTTCGTACGTGAATATTCCTGCCCCTGGAGTTTGATCGCAAAGAATAAATAAGACTGATAAATCGTCGGATTATATTCTCCATCAAAAGCAAATCCCCTCTGCATAGAGGTGTTGAGATCCTCCCCCGTCAACTGGAACAAGAACGCCACCTGCTGCCACTCATCTGTGAAAGCTTTCTCAGGACTCAGTTCCACAGCGGCGCCAAATTTTTCCGCAAGGTTATCCGGTGTCAGGTACAGATCTTCGAACGTGCGTTCACTCTGATATCCTAATGTCTTCAGCAAATTCTTGCTGCTTTCAATGAGTTTACTCTGGTCAAAATGATTAAGTGAAGTTGTGATTTGTGTTTTCATGGTAGGTGATCCTGATATATGGTGTAAGGAATATTTACAAATATTCCTTGGGCAGGTGACTTTGTTTTGGATTACGAAGTTTCCCCAAAGCCTTAGCCTCAATCTGGCGAATTCGTTCTCGAGTAACATTAAAGTATCGACCAACTTCTTCCAAAGTGTGAACTTTTCCATCAATCAAACCATAACGAAGCTCCAGCACATGGCGTTCACGATCCGAAAGGGCAGCAAGAGCAGCCTGAACCTGGCCCTTTAGAATTTTTGAGGAAACAAACTCTACAGGATCGATTACTTTTTCATCTTCGATGAAATAACCCAGTTCAGAATCCTGAGAATCCCCAATAAGCTCTTCAAGAGGGATAAAGCGATCTTGTGCGTAGAGTAAACATTGTTTCACTTTTTTAATGGGTAAACCAATTTCTCCTGCAATTTCTTCAGCAGTTGGTTCTCGAAACAACTTCTGGGTTAGTTCTTCCTCTTTCTTTTTTATTCTTGCAATTTCATCATGCAAATGAACCGGGAGTCGAATTAGTCTGCCTTTATCTGGGATTGCCCTGGTAATCGCCTGACGAATCCAACTATAAGCATACGTTGAGAAACGATTACCTAAGAAGAGATTGAATTTTGGAATTGCTCTCATCAACCCAAGATTTCCCTCTTCTATGATATCTTCAAATTCAAGAAGGTATCCATAATAACGAGAGGCTATACTAATAACTAAGCGAAGATTTCTTCGCACCAAAAGATTAGTGTTCTCATAATGCATCGAACTGATTCGATCATAGGCCCTACGGATCCAATCCTGTTCCCACTTTCGATGATATTCATGATCCATAAGGATGGCTCGAAGACCACTGGAGCCACGATTACATATCATGCCATACATATCATTGATTTTTTCTCGCGGAAGCAAATATAAGCTGGCAATCACCCGAATGATTAATTCTGACAGTTCAATTTTTTTATGCGACCTGGCATTTTTTATTTGTTTGAAGGAGAAAGTGTTATCAATAATCAACTTCGATTGGAGAGTCAGCACATCAGCCAAAATGCTTTGCAACAATATGTGTCCAGGAACTTCGGTATCAGTCCAATGTTTTAATAACTCTTGAAATAATGGAACAAATTTATCAAAAAATCCCAATACGAAAGCAGAATAACGATAGCGGGGCACATAATTGGGATCATTGACTGTGTAATGCCTGGGTTTTACTCTTAGTAAGCACCAGAACTCTTCTTCTTCAGTTAACAAAGGGAATTTTCGAAGATCATCAAAATAATAGTCCAGCAAAGTTGACGTGTCTTTTCTGGAAACAGTCTCTTTGATGAAACTAAAACTCTGGAATTGCATCCACCAGTACTGATATAGCTCAATAAGTGTTCGATGATCCGCATGCCAATTCATGGTCATGAAGTTAAAGGAATGCAGAAAACTCATGTGCTGCCGGTGCGGATGAGCATAGATGATGTCATTCACAACTTCAACCGCTTCCACAACATCCAGATCGCTAAATAGTTTGTTCGGCCGCTTTTTTGCCATTCCCAGGGCAATATGTTTCCCATAACGATACAGAATGATGACCGGTGTTACAAAGCAGTAATTAATCGCATGAGTAATATCTTCCAACTGCTGAGGGGAGTAATTCTTCTTTTTGAGGTCGATGGCGAAAAACAAGAAACTGTTGATCCCATTTTCTCCATGATGATGTTGTGAGTCTTGGTATAAATCCTCCTGGGTGAACTGAAATAAAAAGTCGATGGATTCCCAATCATCAATTATCGCTCTTTCTTCATCCAGGTGGCGAGGACATTGAAACACACTTATTAAGGTTTTAGGTGTTAGAGAAATATCAGGAAGCTGCTTCTTTGTCGCGTAACCAAGGGCATAAAACAAGTCAAATGCTGCATTACGAATAGACGACACACCAAAAGAACCCAGGGTGCTTCTAAGGTGGCGATATTGGTCTACTTCGTAAAACGGCAGTTCCGTCATCAACTAATTCTCCATAATAATCAACCAACTTATCAATTCCAGGTCTGTTTCTGCCCTAAACTGTTGGTGGATCGTTGGAAGTATCATATTACGATCACTACCAATGGAACTTGCACTTTTGTGGGTGGCAATTTCTTTTGTCTTTCGTGCCGCGCGTTTCAGAAGATCCTCGTATTTACTCATATCGCGGCCATTGTCGGTTTGTTGATCGAACAGATCGCAAATTTCTTCAATGGGTTCATTCTTTCCAACGCAGGTTGTACGAAAGATGTCCAGAATCTGTTTGGCATGAGTGAATGAATATCTCACATTTCCATCATACAAAATATAGACCAGATAATATGGCGATAAGGGATTCACATTTGATGCAGTGGCCTTCTTGTCCTCAACCATCGTAGTTTTCTTGAGACAAAAGATTACACCTGGGCGAATAGACGGATGCTCTGCTTCTGTTGGAACGATCGCATTCAGCCCCAATGGTGAGTTTTCTAACCGATCTCTTTCCTGATCAAGGTAACGAAGAAGATCAAGTCGGAAATCATCAAGGGTAAATTCACTAAGCGTGACATTATCATTGAAATCTTCCAGATCAAGGATTTCATCTCTTAGACGTAGTAGTTGTTTGTCTCGGAATTTCAAATCCTCTTTAACAACATCTACGATGCCTTCTTTGTTGAGTAAATCATCCTCGCCTGTGGCGGTTATATCTACCAGAGTCATTCGGGCTTCCACTCTGGTTTTCAGGTTGATATATTTTTCCAGGTCATTTGTAGGCCAAAAGTTGACCAAACTAATTTCTTTGTGATTACTGCCAATTCGGTCTATACGACCAAATCGTTGAATAATCCGAACCGGGTTCCAATGAATATCAAAATTGATCAATAAATCACAATCCTGAAGGTTTTGGCCTTCTGAAACACAATCAGTTGCAACCAATATATCAATTTCTTCTGTAAGTGATGGATCAAGACTTTCCCGATGGTGAGAAATCGGAGAGAAGTTGTTCAATATGTCCATAAATTTATTCTGACCAAAGGTAGCATTCTGACCACTGCCAGAGACTAACCCAACATGGACACCTAATTCCGCTTGACACCATTCTTTGATGTTTGAATAAATATACTCAGCAGTATCACTAAATGCTGTAAATATGATTACCTTTCTACATTTAGCACCGGTTTTGTCAATTGTAGGATTTAATGCTTTGGTTTGAATCAGATCCTTGAGCACTTCAAGTTTAGCATCACGTGAGGGTGTCACAACTCTTGCCGCATCGTATAACTTTTGAATATCCTCTCTGTCTTTCAGAAGGTCCTTTTTCCATTCATCAGTTCGCAAATGCTCTAGCCTGATTCGCAACTTGCTGCCAACGGAGAATGCCTCAGCAAGTTCTTCATCTTCTTCAGTTTCCTCATCTTGAAGCTCAATTCCATCTGTTACCATATTATCTGAGGCGTTTGTTTGTTCTTCCTGAAATTTCCTAAATGCATCAATCTTTTCAATAGTGGCATCAATTTTATCGAGTGTTCGTTTCAAGGTGAGTGTGAATGATGAGACAGACGATTCCAATCGTTTCAAGTAATTCACCCGCATCATGCCAATCAGGAAATTCTCACGACTTACCTGAGTAAACGCTTCAACCCCATCCAGTTCATATAATGCTTGGTATTTAGGAATTAAATATTTTGAAGGGTTATATAACGTAAAGTGTAGACCTTCGATTTGTGTGTTTAGTCCGTCATACGAAGGAAATTCGTTGAGTTTGTCAATTTCGCTTGTAATTGATTGTGGGTCAGTTCGTTTTGGGAATCCCCCTAACTGATCCAAAGTCGCTGAATAATACTTCTTAATATGGTTTCTTGATCTTGCAATCGATAGAGCATCCAATAACTTAAAGAAAGAAGATGGGAGATTATTCAGTAATTCCCGTTTATCCCTGCGATCTTCAGTTTTCTTGGCCCAGGTTGCGAAACGTTGTTGAGCAATACGCAGAGAGTTATCAATACTGGGAATACCCAGAGAATTGTAATAAAGGTTATCTTTCTTCTCGGTTATAAAATAGATTTGATTTCTCAGGTCCTTCAAAGTGTTGTTTACCGGTGTAGCGGATAAAAGCAAAACCTTCGTTTGAACTCGTCCCTGAATGACCTCTTCCATCAGGCGGTTATAACGACTTTTTCGTTTCTTGCCATCTTTCCCTTTTTTGTCAAGGGTTGCATTTCGAAAATTATGCGATTCATCGATAACAACCAGGTCATAGTTCCCCCAGTTAAATTGAGCGAGGTCAATATTGCCGGACATGCCGGACTCACGACTTAAATCCGTGTGAGAGAGAACCGTATAAGCAAAGCGGTCTTCAAGAAAAGGATTTAATTTGCTATTCACAGAAGCCTGGAATTGTGTCCAATTCTCGCTAAGCTTCTTTGGACAAAGCACCAAAACTCGATAGTTTAATAATTCAAAATACTTGATTACGGCAAGAGCCTCATAGGTTTTACCCAAACCTACACTATCTGCAATGATACATCCATTGTACTTTTTGAGTTTATTAATTGCTCCCTTAACACCATCCCTCTGGAATTCAAACAAGTAATTCCAGATTTCGGTTTCTGTAATGATTTTTTCTCGGTCTGTTATTTCATCAGCCTCTCGTTCCTCAAGAAAGTCATTGAAAATTTGATAGAGCGTCTTATAGTAAACAAATTCTGGAGAATTATGCTTGTACAACTGCTCAAGATATTTCAACACTTCTGATTTAACATCCTTCACCAATTCGGGGTTATTCCAAATTTCGTCAAACCAGGCTTTTAGATCTTGAATATCACGCCGATCACTCAATTCCAGATTGAGTTCGATGTTCTGATTTGCAGCAATCCCTAATCCAGAACAAGTAAAGTTGGAACTGCCAAGGATGGCATTTTCGATGTTGTGTGGATTGGTTGCATGATACATCTTGCCGTGAAGCAAATTTGATTTAACAAATGACCGTACATCAACTTTGTTTCGGATCCACTCTGCGCATTCTTTCGCAATACTTTGCTGTTGTAATTTTGAATCGATAGCGATTTCATCTTCTTCTATATGAAATGAAACATGTCCTTGTACCTTATTGCTCGATTGTTGGATAAATCGTGGTTCACCAAACAACAAATCTAGATGATCAATATTCGATAACTCATCCTTCAATTCGTCAAATGCATAGATGGTGAAAAAAGCTGTAATGAATGAAAGCTGGGATTCAGGTTCAATAATTTCCTTGAGAAAATCAACTACTTTTCCTCGTAGATAATTGTCTTTAACGCTAGAAGATGGATTATTCAACGATCCCTCCTATTGGTTTGTTGGCTCCTGTGAATTCAAGGACTTCCACTTTTACTTCCTTGACGATCTTCTGCTCATCCAGCAGTTTCTTCATATCCAGCACTGCCGTCTTGGTCGGTTCCAGCAGCGTATCCAACCGGCGGATGACCGTCATCGGCAGGATCACATCGCGGTACTTGCCGCGCATATACAGGTCCCGCAGCACATCGTCCGCAATCCCCCAGATAAAATTCGTGATCCAGCTAAGTTGAGAAGCTTGCATAATGTCTCCTGCGATGGGTGGAATCGAGATAATAGTCTTTACGCTGCATTGTCTATACGCAACAGAAAAAAAATACACGGCAGGGAGTATTGCATTGTCACTTCCCCTGTCAATGCAGCCAAATTTTATTATACTCCGCGGGGTAAATTTGGGCGTAAAAACGGCGGGAAAATGTTACAAAGGGAAAAGAAAAGGCCCTCGCCTAGAGGGTCTTGTCATTAAGGGTCCCTGCTACCAGAAGCCAACTACTTACGGGGAGGTGGCGCACCGAAAACCATAATTATCATAGGTGTATCCAGGATAATCCCTAAAACGATTTGCAGAACGAATATCACCTTCTTTATTATCCCAGGAGCCTCCACGTATTACACGGAGCCCTCCCAAAGATGGACCTGTCGGGTTTGTAATAGCTGACACACTATAATAACTATCATCATACCAATCAGCTACCCACTCCCATACATTGCCTGCCATATTCAACCCACCATACAAACTTGCGCCGTTGGGAAAACTACTCACATCCTCAGTCTGAACACCACAAGACCCATACTGCGCGTATTCGCAGTTAATATCCTCTCCCCATGGATACGTGCGTTCATCTGTGCCACGCGCTGCTTTTTCCCATTCTGCTTCACTTGGCAATCGACGCTCTGCCCATTCGCAATACGCTTCAGCACCATACCAACTTACTTCTACAACTGGCAGATTTTCAGAACCTTCAGTAACTTTCCATATATCACTTGTATGATATATTTGGGCTCCTTCGTCATTTGCATCCAGCCAATTTACTCCGCCATCACTTTGATTTCCTGACTCGTTTAGAAATTCCACAAACTGTTCGTTTGTCACTTCATATTTGTCAATCCAATATGCATCTAAAAACACTTCATGCACCGGTTGTTCATCGCCTTCGCCATCATTGCTGCCCATAATGAAAGCTCCCGCCGGCACGTACACCATTTCCATATCGTCCACTACTGATACCATGGTCGACCCAATACCAAGTTCGAGATCCGATGTTGGTTCTTTGGTGGGCAATTCAGCCGCGGCCTCGGCCTGTAGCGTAGCTTTGGCACCAGGAGGGCCGATTGATAGACCTTCCGATTCAGCTATTTCATCCTCAACCTGAAGCGTGGCTTTGGCACCCAGAGGACCAACCGTCAGACCTTCCTCTTCCTCGAGAACCTGTTCCTGCCATGAAACACTTTCCGGTGCATCCCCTCCGCCATTCAAGAGCATCACGCCAGCAACCGCCAATGCCACTACTGCCAATCCGCCCACGGCCCAGCCAATCCAGCGATTAGAGCGCTTCTCAGTCTTGACAGCCGCGCCGCCAACCAACTTCTCCAAGGCATTGGCGAACTCAGTCATCGACTGGTAGCGGTCATCCGGTTTCTTCTGCAGGGCCTTGACCAGTACGCGCACCGCCTGCTGGGGCAGGTTCGCAGCGAACTTCTTTGGGTCTGGCAGCGGGTCGCTGGCGTGCATCATCAGGGTCGCCAGGGGGGTATCCGCACGGTACGGCGTGCGGCCGGTGAGCATCTCGTAGAACACCACGCCCAAGGCATACACGTCCACACGATGGTCAAAGCTGCGCCCGGTCTGTTCGGGTGCCATATAGGAAGGCGTCCCCACCCCCATGCCGGTCGAGGTCAGATCAACCGTTTCTTCGCTCTCCAAAATTCGTGCGATGCCGAAATCGGTGAGCATGGGCTCGCCGCTTTCGGTGATGAGGATATTGCCGGGCTTGACGTCGCGGTGGAGAATCTTCTTGCTGTGCGCATATCCCAGCGCGCGCGCCACGGGCAGCAACAAACGCGCCGCCTGGCGGTATTCCATCGGCCCTTGGATGAGGTCTTTCAACGTCCCGCCGGGCAAATAATCCATCACCAGGTAAGGCACCCCATCCTGCTCGCCGTAGTCATTGATATGCACAATATTGGGATGGCTAAGCTGGGCCAGCGCACGCGCTTCGCGCTCAAACCGCTTCAGGAAGAGTTCATCCGTAACCCTGTCCGTGCGGATCACCTTGAGCGCCACGTCACGTTCCAGGCGGGTGTCGAAGGCCTTGTACACCAGGGCCATACCGCCCTCGCCGAGGCGCTCTGAAATATGATATCTGCCGAAAGATTGTCCGATGAAATCCTGCATGTTCATTCTCCCTGATGTTTTTTTGTTCAGCGCGGCAATACGATCACAGCCCCTGCCGCAGGCTGCTGATAATTATAACGTCAGCAATTTCCTTTCGAACAACAACCTTGTTTACAGTTTTGCAAGTTTTCCTATATCCCATTGCCAAAACCAGCTATCCCCTATTAAAATAGAAATATCCAAGCACTCAAGCGGGGTAACCATGGCAAACATCATCCACATGCAAACCGAA
>Ga0334888_1000803_pt1 | contig 46157 bp, 43 predicted proteins | sample GraSluR1_MG_FD_207227 | JGI IMG/M metagenome (GOLD analysis project Ga0334888, IMG submission 207227) | Sludge microbial communities from methane-producing bioreactor in Wageningen University, Netherlands - Granular Sludge_3_08-R1 | ecosystem: Engineered > Bioreactor > Anaerobic > Unclassified ...
AAAAAACTTAAAAGATGAGATCCTCACGCCCTCAAAAAGCGAGGGCTCAGGATGACCGATTAAAGGCACACCCCCCTTTATCCCCCCTCAATGGGGGAATTTATAAGATGGTATTTTCAGGATAGATACATATCATTTCTACTCATCTTGTTTCAAAAGGGTGAGTTTTTCAACAAAAGGAGGATAAAGAATCCCCTTCTCGGTAATAATAGCCCGAATCAGTTGGTGTGGCGTCACATCAAAAGCCGGGTTCCATACTTCAATACCTTGGGGTGCTATTCGTTTTTCTCCAAAATAAAAAACCTCATCTGGTTTTCTCTCTTCAATAGGTATGACCTCTCCAGAGGTAATGTGGATATCAATCGTTGATAATGGAGCGGCAACATAAAAAGGAATATTGTGATAAGATGCTAAAACCGCTAATGAATAGGTTCCGATTTTATTGGCTGTATCTCCATTGACCGCTATACGATCGGCTCCCACGATAATTTTATGAATCTGTCCCCGAGCCATAAGATAACCAGCCATATTATCAGTAATAAGCGTGACCGGAATATGATTTTTCAAAAGTTCAAAAGTGGTAAGGCGCGCTCCCTGAAGAAGTGGTCGGGTTTCATCGGCATATACTGTCAGCTTTTTCCCTTCTTGAAGAGCTGCCCAGTATACTATTCCTAACGCTGTTCCCCAGGCACTGCAGGCTAACGCTCCAGCATTACAATGGGTTAATATGGCATCTTTATCCTGAATGAGAGAAGATCCTTGTTTTGCAATACTTTGATTGGTTTGAATATCTTCATTATGTATTTTAATAGCTTCTTCAAGAAGTTTTTCAGTACAATCATGAGGTGATATTCCTTGCATTTCTGCATCCTTCCAAATCTTTTTCATTCGATCCAAAGCCCAGAATAAGTTTACAGCGGTTGGTCGAGTGGATCGTAAGGTTTGGTCAACAGATTCTAAAAAGGAAAAATATTGATCCCTATGGCCGCTCAAAGCCTCCTGAGCCCCCAAAGCAATACCATAGGCTGCTCCTACTCCAATCAAAGGGGCTCCTCTCAAACCAAGAGCTGAAATAGCATCAGCAATAACACGAAAATCATTGGTTTCGATGAGATTTTCTTCTAAGGGGAGCTGCCTTTGATCAAGAAATACAACTAGGTTATTCTTCCACTCAATAGTTTTGAACATTTTTCATCTCCATAGGTTATTGATTCTTTTTCATTTATTACATACCGTTTTATTAACCGGACACAAACAATTTTTTCCATATGTTTTAATATCTTTTGTAAGGGTTTGATTTATCAAATCCTTAGATGCGTTTCCTGAATATATCCTCATACTCTGTGATTTCTCCATAAACAATGAGTAGAAATAATTAAAAAAGAGTGAACAGACTCCTACCCGAAAGCACAATCACACTCACGATAGTAGAAGCAATTCCTAAACCCAACAAAACAAAGGGAAGGGATTTTTTTATTGGCCAGCCCATTAAAAAACAAATTAAAGAACCCGTCCATACTCCGGTAATAGGAAGTGGAACTCCGATAAATAAAGTCAAACCGATCTGTTCCCATTTTTCATATTTTTGAAATTTCTTTCGAGTACTGATCACCAATCTATTCCAAAGGGATTGAAACCATTGAAAACGTAAAAATACTGATAAGATAGCATTAAGAAAAAACATGACCAAAAAAAATGGAAGAAGATTGAATAAAATTGAAATAAGAAGAGCTTGCCAGAATGGAATCACCGGATTAGATACCCAATAAAGCAAAGACCCTCTAATTTCTGAAATGGGTGAAAAGCTCAAAAGAGCAATCCATAACTGCGAATTCATACTAAGTCTATTCTGCCCACTAATTCTCGAATGAGAAGCTTAAGCTTTGGTTGAGCTTCGTTGGCTGCCTGGATGACCACTTCGTGGGATACCGGTTCTATAACCCCATCAATCGCCAGATCGGTTATACAAGATACTCCAAAAACTTTCATTCCAGCATGACGAGCTACCAGGACTTCGGGTACTGTTGACATCCCAACCGCATCAGCACCAATCGAGATCAAAAAACGATATTCAGCAGGAGTTTCGAAATTTGGCCCAGCAAGAGCAGCATAGACGCCTTTCATAACATATATCCCTTTCTCAAGGGCGATTTGTTGAGCCAATTGAATGAGTTCAGGGTCATAAGTATTTGACATATCCAAAAATCGTGGTCCCAACTCCGGATCATTTTCGCCACGAAGTGGATTGTCGCCTAAAAGGTTAATATGATCACAAATAATCATTAAATCGCTGCGTTTCATGTTTCGATTCATTCCACCAGCGGCATTGCTGACAATTAATATCTGAATTCCCAGTTCTTGCATAACCCGAACCGGGAAAGTAATTTGTTTCATCGAATATCCTTCATAATAATGAAATCTTCCCTGCATGGCAACGATCTTTTTTCCCGCTAATTCACCGATAATAAAATTCCCATGATGACTTTCAACTGTGGAAACTGGAAACCAGGGAATTTCATCATAGGGTACAACTCGATCAATTTCAATGTCATCAGCAAGAGCTCCTAAACCAGTACCTAAGATAATGCCTATTCCAGGTGAAAAATCAATTCTTTCTTGAATGAAACGAGCACTTTCTTCAATTTTTAAACGTAAATTCTCCATAAAAACACCCCTTCAAAATTATAATTGTCCGAATTGGTAAAAAGCAAACCCTATAGTAATCATTTTTTTAAAAAACAATTTGTTTATTATTTTCTTGGAAATGAACGGGCATATGCTTCTCGAAGAATTTTTTTACTAATATGGGTATATATTTGAGTCGTCACGATGTCAGAATGTCCCAAAAACTCCTGTACAACTCTCAAATCAGCTCCGTTTTCCAACAAATGGGTTGCAAAGGTGTGCCGAAGAGTATGAGGAGTTATGGTTTTTTCAATTCCAGCTTTTCGTGCGTATTTCTTTATCATTACCCAAATGTTTTGTCGGGTTAAAGGTTTACCGGAAGCTCCGACAAAAACCGACCGACTCCGTTTTCCCTTTAATATTTGTTCTCTTGCTTGCTGAAAATATCGATTTAACGCTTCACCGGCTTCCTCGCCAAAAGGCACCATCCTCTCTTTAAACCCTTTTCCCCAAAGCCGTAACATAAAATTTTCCAAATCCAAATGTGAAAATTCTAGAGCGGTTAATTCACTTACCCTCAATCCGCTTGCGTACAATAACTCCAAAATTGCTCGGTCCCGAATTCCAATTGGCTTGGCCAAATCTGGAGCATTTAATAAGGATTCGATCTCACTTTCGTCTAAAATATCGGGTATTTTTCTTTGAAAACGAGGAGAATCGATGAGTTTAGCACAATTTTCAGGCATAATTTTCTCACGGATCAAATATTGAAAAAAGGTACGAAGGGCAGAAATTTTCCTAGCAAGAGAAGCTGGAGCTATTTCGCGTTTGGCTTCATATCGTAGGAATTTTTCAACCATATCTTGATCAAGTTGAGAAAAAGATACTATGTCTTTTTTTTCCAAAAAACCAACTAACTGCTCCAAATCCTGTTCATAGGATTGAATAGTATTATCAGAAAGTCTTTTTTCCCAATACAAAAACTGGAGATACGCTTCAAGAACGTTCCTGAGATCGTTGGGTAGCATGCTTTCTCAATATCTCTCGCAGAATAAGAGCAATTATAATTATCAACAAACAGGCAAATTGAGCTGCTGTCATAACTCCCCAAACCGAAAAGGGTTCATCACGTAAATATTCGATTAAAAAACGAGCGATCCCATACATCCAAAGATAATCAAAAAAGAGCTCTCCGCGAAAAACCTTTTTCTTCTCCAGTTTGAGTAAAAAATAGAGGATTAGGAGAGAGTATCCAGCTGAATAGAGTTGAGTTGGATACCTCCACCCTTCCAAAGCAGGGAAATGAACTCCAAGGGGAAAGCTGGTGTAGGAACAAACCCGACCATAACAACAACCATTAAGAAAACAACCAATCCGCGCAATGGAATAACCCAGAGCGATAGCCGGAGTACAAATATCAAATAAAGCCGGTAAAGAATATTTTTTATGTATAATATATGGGATTGCTAAAAATATTGCTCCAAAAATACCACCGTAGAAGGTCAGACCACCTTCACGGATTAAAAAGATATGAATGAGGTTATCGCGATAAATATCCCAGTTGAGTAAAACAAAAACTAAACGGGATCCAAAGATAGCTCCAAAAATACAGAGTACACTGACTTCAACAACTGAATCGGGAGAAACTCCATAACCAGGAGCTCGTCGCGAGGCATAATAAATGCCCACTAAAAAAGCTACCCCCAAAAAAAAGCCATAAGCATAAACTGGAAATTGACCAATTCGAAATAATACACTGTGCATTACATCGCCACCTTATTCTGGGTACTGACCACTTCTATCCAAAGGGCTCCGGGATTAATTTTTAACTCTCTTCCGTCAGCATAAAAAAAGTTGGTTTTTTCTCCCAGAGAATTCTTTTCCCAACTTATTGCAGCCGCTTTCCCATCTAATAAAATCCATCCAGTTCCTCTCCCAACAAAAGTAATTTCTATTCGACCTTCCTCATCTTTCACTTTCTGTTCAGTAATTTGAATGATAATATTGGGAGTTATAATTTGCTGACCGTTCAGAGAGTCGACGTGGGGATTTCCATTGATAAACCTTCGATACACTTTTTGAGAAGCATCCCAAGTATATTTCACTCGATAATCTCCAGCATACAAGATTTCTACTTGGGGAGCATCCTCGGTTCCTAAAGCTTCTTGGGGTGTCCGGACTTGAAATCCCCCTCCTCCTTTTACCGGTTTATTGTAACCTAACCGCTGAGCTTGATTTCTGAGATTGGCTATAGAAGTGTAGAGATTATGTGGAGCTTTCCGATCTTTACTTCTCCAGAAAGCCTGAAAGAATTTAAACTCATCGATGGTATCAATGTTCATTTCCTTCATATAGACATACGCTTCAACACTCCCACCGGCATGAGCAAATATGGCATTGTGTTCAGCCGCTTTCATCACAAAATAAGGACGTGCACTTCTAACTGGACCAACATTATCCGCTACGCCTTCGTTATAAATAGCTAAGAATCGGGTAATTCCACCTTCGGCCATAATTTCATAGACAACATCAGCTTTACTAAGTCCTGCTTGGGGACGTGCTGCGGGTGCATTTTCAATGATGACCGAAATCGGCCGTTTAGAAAAGGGAGATTTTTTGTCAACCTGACCAGTTGGCACAGCTAATTCACCGGTAGCCAGTGTTTCACCAACTGTACTTTCTATCCTTTCTACCCCCTCTTCTGCTAAACGAGCTAAACGGGTTGATTGGCCAGATCTTTCGAATTGGGCTTTCAGTGTATTTTCAGCTTCAACCCCCTGCCACTTTAAATCCTCTGGCACATCGATATTTTCTCCTGGATTCACCAATTTTGCTCCTGAAGGTGATCCTGATTCGGAAATCATTTCTGAATCAGGGAGGTCAACAGGTGGTTTTGGAATGGTAACCTGTTCCTTTTTTTGCTGAACATCAGTTGCTATTTCACTTTGTATCTGAGGTTCACTGTTAACATCTTGATTTTGAATGTCCTTCAAAGGATTTAATTCAGCTATATTGGCTTCTTCAGCAGGAGCAACTGTTACAGGCTTACGAGAGGACGGTATTTCTAAAACCTGAATCACCATAGGTTCGTCTTGAAGAGGGGGTTCGTATTTTATCGATAACCAATAGATAGATATTGCAGCCAATATTACCAGATTAATAATTACTGATAAGGTAAGAGAAAAAGTCCAAACCTTTTTTTCATTAATGAAAAATTTATTCATGACTACTCTTCTTTGGTCGGTTGAGTGGCAATGGCTATTTTCTCGGCTCCGGCTTTTTTAAGAACATCCATGACTGACACAACTTTACCATGCAAAACTTGCTTATCTGCCTCAACGATAACCGTTGCCTCTGGCTCATTACGTAAAGCCACTACGACCGACGAAGGAAGCTCTTTGGCATCAACCAGAGCACCATTGACATAAAGCATATTGTTTTCAGTTATAGTTACGGTGATGGTCTTGGCTTCCTCAATTTTGGAAAAATCTGCCGAGGGAAGATTCACTTTGGCCCCACTTTCAATACTGATAAACGTGGTGGTTACGATAAAAAATATTATTAATTGGAGCACCACATCGATCATTGGAGTGAGGTTAATCTCAGGCTGGCGCCTCTGTTTCTTTTGTCGAAATCGGAACATTCTCCTCAACTCCTTCTGGGTTCTTGGCTTTTTCGAATTCTACTCCTTCGTTTCCATTATTGATTCTCAGTTCCTCAATAATATCTAGAACTTCTGAACTGGCTTTTTCAATATCGTTCATAATGTTTTCGGCAATCTGGGAAAGGTAATAGTGACCAATGACTGTCGGAATAGCGATTGACAATCCAGCAGCGGTGGTTATCAATGCTTCAGAAATACCTCCCGCCATTTCCGTCGGTTTTCCTACCCCAATCGAGGCTATAACATTAAAAGTTCGAATCATTCCAGTAACCGTTCCAAGTAACCCTAACAACGGGGCAATGCTCGCAATAGTCGATAACACTCCTAAACGCTTTTCAAAATAAGGAAACTCTTGCATTGCCACAGTTTCCATTGCTTCTTTTGCTTCCCGTGGAACACCATTTAGATATTTTTTTATACCTGCCATGATTATCCGTGATGCTGGACCAGGATTTTTCTGACTAATGTCGATAACGGTCCGCAAGTCTCTCTGATTAATAGCTTTTCTCAATGACCGCAAATATCTTTTTACTCTCTCTTTTGAATGTCGTAAAACATACCACCTCTCGATAAACACCGCTAAGAAAATAATCGATGAGGCCACGATCGGATACATGATTAATCCGCCCTTGCCAATCACAGTAAATATCTGCATCAATGAAACCTCCTGCATTGTAGAGAAAGAATCAGCATAAGTGTATCCCCAGTTTAATCCTCAGTCAATAGACTGATTCGTTTCTGTGAATTTTCAACCCATTCGTCTTCTAATCCGCTATTAACAACCTGGTGATAAAACGTCAAGGCGGTCTCGGGTTGTTCTAAATACTCAAGACAAACACCCATCAAATATCCACCACGGGTATAGTAATTCCCATTCACATTTCCTAATAATTTTTCAAAATAGAAAGCTGCCCGGTCATATTCTTCTAATTTCAAATAGACGCTTCCAATCCGATACCAAGTATACTCCAATTTTTCTCCCTTGAGTTTGTTTTCTAAGCTAAATAACTTGTTTAGAACATCTTGATAATTTTTTTGTACGATCATGAGATCGACTGCCAACGACTCTAATTCATCGAAATATCCCCCTTGAGGGTATTTATCCTGATAAAGAGAGATCCGTTCCAAAGCTTCAGGGACATTCCCTAAATAATAAGCCGACCACGCGGTCATATATATTATTTCTTCGTTTTGGACCGAACTAGGATGATCCCTTAAATATTCTGTAGCTTCCTTTAAAAAATCCTGATATTTTTTTTGATCGTATAAAGTGTCCAAAACTATAATACCAGCTCGTTCAGAATACGCATTATCACCTTTCAGTTTTTTATAAATATCAAGAGCTTGATCCTTTTCCCCCGATTTATCTAGTGAAGTTGCCAATCGCCAGAGAAGGTCAAGATTATCCTGGATGTTTAACTTTTGATACCATTGAGCAGCCTCCAACCAATTCTCGTTCTTATAGGCGATATCACCTAAATAAAAGCAAGCTTCTTCCCTATAGTCCTTGCTTTCTATAGCAACCGCTTCTTTTAAGTATTTGGTGGCTTCATTAAAATCTCCATTGAGATACAAAGCTTTTCCATACAAAAAGTGAACGGCAGCACTATTCTCACTGTTCACACCTTCGGTCAAGAGTTCTTTCAGTTGTGATATCGCCGAAGGATAATCACCTGATCGGAGAACGTCCATAATATCGCTTATTTTTTCAATTTCCGAATCGGAAAGAATCTCATCGGGATTCAAACCGGCTATTTCCAAAAGCTGTCTAGCTTCAGATTCCTTTCCTAATTTTACCTGAGACCAAGCTAATAGGTATAAATATTCCTCATCGAGAGACCCAGACTGCTTTTCTAGTTGATCAACTCCTTCGACCACCTTCTGCCAATTCCCTTTTTTATAAGCCAACTTTATGGTAAGCCGGAGGTAGTCCAGTTGAAACTTAGCATCTAACGAACTGGTTATCTCATCTACTAATTTCTCGGCCAATTCAACCTGGTTGGTTTCTAAGTAACATGATGCCACTTTTAATCTTGCTTCCTGAACATACTGACCTTGAGGAGTGGTCTTAAGGTATTCTAAAAAGGACGATAGAGCTTGCTGCCATTTTTTTTCTCGATAAAAGGTATCAGCTACCAAAAAGGTGTTTTCCTGTCCTTCGATTTGAGAAAAATAACTCCGAGCCTTTTCTTCTTGTCCCAAGTTTCGATAAGAATAACCCAGAGCCTCTAAGGCTTCTTTCCGATATTGACTCTGAGGATAATTTTTATGGAATGATTCTAAAGCTTGAGCAGCTTCTTTCCACTGTTTCTCTTGATAAAAGCTAAATGCATTATAAAATTGCACTCTTTCTCGAAAGCGCCCTGATGGAAAACGCAACTGAAATTGTTGCACACCGACTCGGGCATCGCGATATTGACCCATTTTCACCATCGCTTCAATCCGTAATGACTCTGCTTCTTCAATAAAATCGGCATAAGGGTATTTCTTCACCAGTTCATTTAGGTATTCATACGCTTTGGCCCACTCACCCAATTGAATATATGAGACACTTGCTCCCCACAATACCGAGGATTGATCCTCTTCAGTATTCTTTTCAGGGATAGAACTAGCTTGGCCATAATGAAAAGCAGCTTGTTTCCATTGATTCATACTCCCATATATCTCGCCCAATAAAAGATGGGCTTCCGATAAACTGGTATCCACTTCAACCGCTTTTTGCAAGTAATCAATCGCCTTTTCTTTTTCATTCCAAGAGAAAAGCTCATACCCAACCAAATAATATTGCCAGGCTTTATCAGTCGGTTGTTCAATGAGATTCAGACTTTTTTCTCTTTCTCTTAAGTATTTATCTTTTTGCCCCAACAGATAATAAGATCGAGCTAAATATTCATGAGCTTCGGGGAAACGAGGACTTTCCTGAACGGCTTTTTCAAAGCAGGGAATTGCTTCAGCGTATTTCGCTTCTTGATAGAGGTCAAAGCCTTGACGGAATTGGCTCAGGGCATTCCTCCCATATTGTTTTTCTTGAATCGTTCTTTCTAAGAAGCGTTTTGCCTGGCTGTCAAAGGGATCAATTTCAATAACCTTCCTCCAAGTCACTTCAGCGTCGGCTAATTTACCCAAATCGTAAAGGGTTCTTCCCAACCAATATTGGGCTTCCTTCATATTCGGATTTAGTTGAGCAGCGTTCCGAAAGTATCCTTCCGCCGTTTTAAGATCACCATTGGCATAATAGGTATAACCAGTTCGGTAGGATTCATAGGCATCCTTCCCATAAACTGCTGCTTTCCCAGCTTCTCCAGCAAAATATTGGGCTTCCTTAAGAGATGGATCCAAGAAGTAGGCTTTATTCCAATATTCTTGTGCCTGAGCAGATTTTCCTTGGTCATAAGCAATTTTGCCTAAAAGAAAATAAGCTTCAGCGATTTCTGGGTTTATTTGTAAAGCCTGGTTAATGCTCTCCTCGGCCATCTCATATTTCTTTTGAGAAAGGTAAGAATTAGCCAGTCTTAAATAAGCTCGAGTCGCTCTTTGTATTGAATTTTTTTCCCTTCCTGAACCTTCAAGGAGTTCAACATACTTCATCATGGTCTCGACTTCTTTCGCCAACCATCCCGTTTTTTGATACATATAGGCGAGATAATAGTAACTCTCCAAGTAATTCGGAACGGTATCAATGGTTTCCTGCGCTTCGGCAAAAGCCTCTTTCCAGAGTGGTTTATCAGGAAATTGGGCACTTCCGTACGTCCGAAGAGCCTCATCCATTTTATCAACTGCACGATAGAGAGGAAAAATCAATTGGGGGTCATAAAGAAACGATTCAACAGGCTCAGCAAAATCAATATTAAGCGATTTTAAGACTTCAGGGACAATGAGCTGTCGAAACTCATCGGGATTATTCACTTCAAAAACATTACTTTTTAAATCAATCATGGCTTCTTTTCTCAAATCAAAAAGCCGTACACTCACAACCAAACGTTCTTTATCTCCCAGTTGACGAATCCGATATGCTCCACTCAGTATATAATCTCCCCCGATTCTTTTTCCTAAAACTTGAGCCATAGATTGAACGAGGATTACATCTCGTGGAATTTTCGCTTCCCGCAAGATTTCATCAATCATGATGTTATCGATGACTTCAACCTGTTCGATACCATCAAAAGCATCTTTAATGAGGTCTCGAAGATAATAACCGAAATATCCATCGACCTCATCTCTCATTGAAAAGGGAAAAATGGCTATACTTGTCGCTTCTTGGGCGTATACAGAAAAAATTCCCAGAGAAAAAACCAGAGATATTCCCAACAACCAGGAAAAGAATCGGAACTTCATATAATTCACCTCATTATCAACCGAATCGACCAGTCAGATATTCTTCGGTTTCTTTCTTTTGGGGGTTGGTAAAAATTTGATCAGTCAACCCATATTCAATCAATCGTCCCAACAAGAGAAAAGCAGTATAATCCGAGGTACGAGCAGCTTCTTGCATATTATGAGTAACAATCACAATAGTATATTTCTCCTTGAGATCTTTAATGAGCTCTTCAATTCGAGCTGTCGCAATTGGATCCAAAGCTGAAGCCGGTTCGTCCATGAGTAGTATTTCTGGTTCAACCGCAATAGCTCTTGCGATGCAAAGCCGCTGTTGTTGTCCTCCCGAAAGATCAAATGCCAATGAATTTAAACGGTCTTTCACTTCATCCCATAGAGCGGCTGCCCGTAAACTTTTTTCCACCTGTTCAGCAATGGCATGGCGGTCTTTCCAACCTTGAACTCGAAGCCCATAAGCAATGTTTTCAAAAATGCTTTTCGGGAAAGGGTTCGGTCTTTGAAAAACCATTCCAATTTTCTGTCGGAGTTCAACCGGATCAACTTCTTCTCCATATATATTCTGATTCTCAAAAATAATTTCACCAGATATTGAAAAATTTTCTATAAAGTCGTTCATACGGTTAATGCTGCGCAATAAAGTTGATTTACCACATCCCGAGGGACCAATTATCGCCGTTACTCGATTATCTGGTATTCCAAGGCTGATATCATATAGTATTTGCTTCTCCCCGAAATGAGAATTAAAATTTAAAACTTTTAATTTGCTTTCATCCCTTTCCATGTTTTCACCACTTTCGAGCTGATCTTGATCGCCGCCTGAGATAGATGGCAATAAAGTTAACCAAGAGAACCATTATGAGAAGGACTAAGGCAGTGCCATAGGCAATCGGTATCTGTTTTTCTGGGCGAGTACCTTCGGTCATTAAACCGTAAATATGATAGGGAAGAGCTAAAACCCGATCAAAAATTGATCGAGGAAGGCCTCGGGCATAAAAAGCTGCAGCTGTAAATAATATTGGGGCGGTTTCGCCAGCGACCCTTCCAACTGAGAGAATTAAACCGGTTAAAATACCGGGAAGTGCAGCTGGAAGAACAACTCTCCGGATTGTCACCCATTTGGTTGCACCAAGAGCGAGGGAAGCCTCACGAAAGGAAAGAGGGACAGTCTTTAACGCCTCTTCGACCGAAGTAATGACAATCGGTAGAGCCATTATTCCCAAGGTAAGTGATCCGGAAAGAAGAGAAACCCCAAATCCAAAAAATTTAACAAATATTCCCAAACCAAATAAACCAAAAACTACCGAAGGAACACCGGCTAAACAATGAATCGCTAACCGAAGCAAAGTAACTGTTGTCGACGGTTTAGCATATTCTCCTAAATACACCGCTGAAAAAACTCCAAGGGGAAGAGAAACAAGGATGCTACCAATTATGAGATAAAGTGTCCCAACTATTGCCGGAAGAATTCCTCCTTCGGTCATTCCTCGAGAAGGTAAAGCGGTGAGAAATTCCCAATTAATAACTTTATACCCTCGAGCTACTAAAAAATAAATGATAAAACCCAAGGCAAAACAAATAATAATTATGGAAAGGAAGAAGACAAAGAACCAGATCTTTTGTGATATATACTTCATTTTCAAGCGAATATCCACCCTATCTCACCTGGGTATGGTATTTTTGAGCTAAACGATCAACAAAAATATTCAAAAGAAAAGTGATGAGAAACAAAATAATGGCAATAGCAAACAAAGAATGGTAGTGAATACTACCTACTGGCGCTTCTCCCATCTCGGCTGCAATAGTTGCTGTCATGGTACGGACTGGTTGGAAAAAACTGGTTGGTATAACTGCTGCTCCACCGGCAATCATTAATACTGTCATGGTTTCACCAATAATTCGTCCGGCACCGAGAATCACTGCCGCTCCTAAACCTGAATAAGAAGCGGGTATAACAACTTTCCTTATGGTTTCCCAATGAGTCGCCCCAACTGAAAATGAAGCTTCACGATAACTCTTAGGGACCATGCTGATTGCATCTTCAGCAGTACTTACAATAGAGGGAATAGCCATTATCCCTAAAATGATCGAGGCAGTAAAAGCAGTCAGACCAGTAGGAAGAGAAAAAAGATCTTTTAAAAGTGGACTGAGAATAACCATTCCAAAAAAACCATAAACTACCGAAGGAATACCTGCTAACATTTCAATAATTGGTTTTAAGATTTCTCTCAGCTTTTTTGGACAAAGTTCGGCAAGAAATATTGCTGAAAAAAGACCTAAAGGAATTGCAAAAATTAACGCTCCAATTGTTACCCAAAGAGACCCAAGAATTAAGGGAAGAATTCCTAAGCGAGGGGGCTCTGATGTTGGGTACCATCGGTTTCCAAAAAGAAATTGCGATAGCGAAACTTCACGAAAGGTGGGTAATCCTTCAATAAAGAGTACAACGATAATGCCAATTAAAAATAAAAGGGAAGAAAGGGCGACCAAAAACAGAATAATTCCGGCAGATTCGCGGTGCGCTTTAATTGGAAACACCTCCTGTACCGAATTCATTAAACCAATTTTTGAGAATAAAATCAATTCTGTAATGTTTATAAAGAGGTATTAAAGTTCGCTCCAAGGTATGCCTTTTCAATCAATATTTTGAATTTTAATCTTAAAAAATGCTTTTCTCTTTCTTTTCACCAAAAAGATTTTTTTGGTGTTTGATTTCGAGTTTTAATCTATTTTTCTTGAGCCCAAAAATAGCACTGGTCAATTCTACAGCATCTTTTTCAGAATGACCAGTAAATAAGAGTTGTTTTAAACAGTTCTGAACCAAAGGTAAAACTCTTTCTTCGCCAATTGATACCCCTTCCAACACCAATACTATTTCACCTTTAACGGTTTTTCTCTGAATTAATGTATCAATTATTTCTTTTAGAGTACCTCTTATAATTTCTTGATGAATTTTTGTTAATTCACGGCAGAAAACTGCTTTTCTTTCCTCTCCAACCAGATTTTGAATTTCTTGAAGTGTAGTCAGGATTCTTTTGGGTGACTCATATAAAACAACGGCTTGAGGAGAAAAAAGCAGCTGCTCCAGCCTTTTTTTTCTTTCGATCCCTGACTTGGGGAGAAAACCTAAAAAAAGATAACCATTGAATGAAAACCCTGAGTAAACTACTGCTGGTAAGACTGCTGATGCGCCAGGCAACACTTCAAAGTTAATATGATTGTGAATCAGTTGATTCACAATTTCCATTCCTGGATCTTGAATTCCTGGCATTCCTGCATCGGTAATCAAAGCGACGTTTTCCCTTCTTTTAAGGTGGGTAAGGATCTTTTGAATTGCAGATTGGTAATTATGGGCATGATAGGAAAACAAAGGTTTTTGAATTGAATAGCGTTGTAAAAGCTTTCTAGATACCCTTGTATCCTCACAGGCAATAAGATCTACCTGATGGAATATCGAAACGGTACGATAGGTAATGTCTCCTAAGTTTCCAATGGGAGTGGGGCAAATAAAGAATTTGCCCCACTCTGAAATTTCCTTCATGGGATAAATAAGCTCGAACTTTTTACTTCTACGGGTACAAAAAAAGTTCGTCCTCTTCGACTTACCAAAAGAATTACGTTATCACCAGGTTCTATCATTGGCAAAATAGCATTCCAATCCTGAAGGTTTCTGATAGTCTGACGATCGATTTGAAGAATGACATCTCCTTCTTGTAAATAACCGGTTTCGATAATTTCTTGCGAGTCTATTTGAGTGATCACCACTCCAGATCTTGTTTTTAAATTATATTTCCTAATTAATTCTGGAGTAATTTCTTCAACGTCAAAACCGAACTCAAGGTTAGAAGATGTAGTCGAGACAGCTCCTCCTTCGGTGACCAACTCTTCCAAGATTAACGAAATTACTTTGCTTCGGTTGTCTCTCCAAACAGATAACATTATTTGAGTGCCAGGTTTTTTATCTCGAATTGTGGTATGAAATGCCGCAGCATCAATAATTTCTCGATCATCAACTTTTAAAATAACATCTCCACGTTGAATTCCTGCTTTCGAAGCTGGACTATTTGGAACAACATCGGCAATTAACGCACCCTTTGGTTCATTTAAACCGAATTGTTGAATCATATCAGAAGTGATATCCTGCAGATAAATCCCAGTCCAAGAACGAACGATTTTACCGGTTTCAATTAAAGGATCCAATAAATTTTTTGCCATATTAATAGGAATAGCGAATCCAACCCCCTGGGCATAAGGAAGAATAGCGGTATTGATCCCGATGACTTCCCCTTTGATATTCAATAGTGGTCCTCCACTATTTCCAGGGTTAATGGCAGCATCTGTTTGTAAAAAATTCTCATATTCTCTTCCCGAGTCTCCAGAGTATACTGGTCTCCCTTTTGCACTCAAAACGCCTACCGTAACTGTATGCGACAATCCATAAGGATTTCCAATAGCGATCACCCACTCTCCTACTCGAGCTCGATCTGAATCCCCCAAAGGAAGGGCTGGAAGATCGGTTGCATCCACTTTTATAATAGCAATATCGGTTAATGGATCAGAACCTATTATCTTTCCATCATATTTCCGGCCGTCCTTAAGGGTAACCTTGATTTGTTCGGCCCCTTGAATAACATGTTCATTGGTGAGAATATATCCATCGGATCGGAAGATAAAACCTGAGCCTAAACCTTTTTGAGGAATTCTCCTTTCTTCTTGCTGTGGGAAAAAATCAAAAAAATCTCGAAAAAAGGGGTCATTAAAAAAGGGTGCAAAAGGATTCCGATAGGTCTTAAAAGATAACGTATCAACATAAACCACTGAGGCTCCGACTTTTTCTACTATATCAGCTACCAGGTTGGTTTCTTCAGGCATGATTGAATTGACAGCTTGAGCCCAGCTAGTTAATGAAAAAAGGATAAAAACGCTAAAGGATAACAAAAATATTAACTTCATTTTTTTATTCATATCATTATCTCCCTTCATCAGCAATTGAATCAAATATCTCACTTAAAATTTCATGACTCAAGTTTCCAACTAAAAAAACTTGTCTTCCCATTATTTCTCCGATTAGAGTAGTAAGTTCTCCATCTTTCTTAATAGTGAATTTTCGAATTCGGCTAGAGAACTTTGAATGGGGAGATAAAAGAGTTTGAAAGAGAGAAAAAAAATTTATTCCATCGCTATATACCATTTGGTACATCTTTCCCTGATCACCTTCCACAAGATAGGATCGGCGCAAAGAATAACCAGGAGGCAATAAACGAGGAATCAACATTCGTTCCCGATTAAAAAGAACCTCTGGGAAATTATTTTTCTTTTGAACGACTTGATCCATTATTTGGAATATTTTCCATATTCGATCATCATTGGGATGGTCAATGCGATAAACAAATTCTCCACGTTTTATCACCTGTCCATCTTTAGAATAATACGTTTGGCTGATAAGCGCTTGTCTTTCGTCTAAAAGAAAAGATTTCACCACCTGTTTATTTTCACGAGAAATGATCATCACGACATTTTCGTCAACGTTGATCAAATAATTTGAAACCAATATATCAATATTATCTTCTCCCAGAGGAAGGAAAGGAAGATCAAAGCCGGGATACACAGCTGTAATTATTTGTTTTTCTTCATCGTAAATAAAGCGATAAGTGCCATCACCAATTATATAATGATGAGGATTATCAAGATTTATCCAACCAAAGCCAAAACGGGGAATGTAAGCCACCTCATAGAAGATACTCTCATTTTCATCGGTATAATCGGAAAGTTTCCAAATTCCCCAATAACTATGGGCAGTACTATTCTGGATAATACGCTTTAAAAAAAGTCGGCCTTCTTCAGGACTCAAAATACGAGCTTGAGAGGTATAGGTAGCCAAAAAAGAAACGAGAAGAAGAACATTAAACACAAGAAATAGAGTTGATCTTTTCATTCCCAGTCATTCGAAACTTGTTTTAGAAAATTAACCACGACTCTCCCTGAATTCTTAGGTACGTCATAGCTGTCACCAGTAAGATTACGATGTATCTCCCCAATCGATGCATCAGCGTTTGATCCTGGCATAATGTTTTTATAAATGGGGAGGAAAAAAACAAAAAGGAGGAAAATAATACAAGCCAAAACTGAAAAAAGGAGAACCTCTTTCAATCGGCGTCCATTGGCTTGAGATTGAAGGGTATCATAATGAATCTCATAGTCAACTTTCGGTTCAAAAGATTGCCCAAATTGGATAATCAATCCTTTCATATTTCGCATTTTTTTGAATTCCAATTCACACTGAGAACAGACAAAAAGGTGCTTTCGCACTTCTCTGCGTTCTTCTTTGGACAGCTCACCATCAAGATAAGCTGAAAGTAATTTTCTTATCCGTTCACATTCCATAATTCTCAGCTCCAAGAAGTGAGTAAATCTTCCCCATACTTAATTTCCAGTTCCTTTTGAACTTGACGACGGGCTCGATGGAGTCTCGACCGAATTGTCCCCAATGGACAATGAACAACTTCACTGGCTTCTTCATAAGAATATCCAACCATGTCACACAAAACGATTACTTCTCTCATTTTCAAGGGAAGTTTTTGAATAGCTTTTTCAATATCAACTACCAGTTGCTTTTTTAAGGTTCTCGCTTCAGGACCTTCTTCTTCACTTTCAATAAAATCCCAGGTATCCTGCTCTTCATCATCGGAATTTTTCCAAGGAATAATAGTCTTAATAAGCTTTTCTTTTTTACAGTTATGTCGGTGAATATTTAAAAGGATGGCATAAAGCCAATTTCGAAAGGGATACTTGTCGTTATAACTATGACGATACTTATAAGCTCTTAGAAAAGCTTCTTGTATTATATCCTTGGCCTTTTCCATATTACCTGTAATATGACAGGCAAATCGAGTAATGTCTTTTTCGCATTGTCGTATTTGTTCTTCAAACCAGATTTTTTCTTGCTCCACTGTTAAACCTTGATACCAAGCTGCTTTTTGAACCTGCGCTTCTCCCACGGTTTTCCCACCACCTTTTATCCTTCAAACCCCGACCAGAAAAAAACTAAAGGAAAAAACGATTGTATTCTTCTTCATTAATACATATCTCTTTCCCGTTTTCAAGTTCCAGGCGAATCATATCCTTAAAAATATCTATTTCAAGAATCTTAGCTAATCCTTGGGAAGTTAAAATTTTACTCCCTTTTTTGGGAAGTTGGTAAATCAATTTTTTATATTGAGAATACTCAAAAGACAAGCAACACATTAACCGACCACAAACTCCGGAAATTTTTGCCGAATTGAGAGCTAAATTCTGCTCTTTAGCCATTTTAATCGATATGGGTTCAAAATTGATAAGAAATGTACTGCAGCATAATTCACGACCACACATTCCACATCCTCCAATCATCCCGGCTTCATCTCGAACTCCCATCTGACGAAGTTCAATTCGAGTTCGGAAAATGGCCGCTAAATCTTTGACTAAATTGCGGAAATCAATTCGTTCCTCAGATCCAAAATAAAAAGTTAATCTTCCCCTATCCAGGGTATAATGGGCTCTTAACAATTTCATAGAAAGCTGGTGTTCTTTGATTTTTTGATTCGCTATTTCAAAGGCAATTTTTTCCTTTTCTCGGTTACTTTTCAGCTGCAAAATATCAATATCCTGAGCTGGCCGAATAACTGGTTTGAGGTTATTTTTTATATTTTCACAAATAAATGGTCTTTTTACCACTTCACCCATTTCCAAACCTAAAACCGTCTCAACTACACACTTCTGGCTATAGTGTAAATCAAGATTTCTTGCTTCAAAAAAATACATTTTTAAATTATGTTCAAATTTGATTCCGACAACACGGGGCACTATTCAATTCCTCCCTTACCATTAAAAGAAAATGCAACAATGTGGTATCATAATTGAGATTGCTCTTCAGATCCTTCTCTAATTGTTCAATTGCAAGGATAAAACCAGAAATAATTTTTGGTGATAACCGATTTGAATCGTCAAGAATCCGCTTTTTATAACCAGAATAGCTGAGGATTCGCTCGCTATCTCTTCCCATGAATTGAAAAATCATAATATCTCTTAAATACCACTCTAATTGCGAAAAGATTTCGATCGTTTTATCTTTGTTCTCAACAAACCAGGAACCAAGAGAAAAAATTTCATTTTCACCAGTAATCCAATCCCACAAAAAAAATGATTTCTCTGTGAGGGATTGGTTCCCTTCTAATAAATCAAATGCATTCCGAAGACGACCCATTGATTGCTCAGCAATAGAATCAGCTTTTTGGTCGGTAAGATTATATTTTTTCTGGATAAACTCTTTTATAATTTCTTGATCTAATAACTGAAAATGGATCCTTTGACATCGAGATAGGAGAGTTGGTAATAAAACTTGAACCTGGGAAGTAAGAAGAATTATTATACTATTCTCTGGAGGTTCTTCGACTGTTTTTAAAAGACAATTTTGTATTTCTTCTTTACTAAATAATTCAGTTGACTCAACAATTCCAATCCGGAATTTCCCATAGACTCTTTGCAATCCCAAACGAAAAATAAAATCTCGCACATCCTCCACTAAAATTTTACTTTCCCGAGGAGAAAGCAAAATTACATCGGGATGGGTTCCAGCATTGATTAAACGGCAATTCTGGCATATTCCACAGGATCCATCAATTGATGGATGCTCACAGTTAAACAACCGGGCAATTTCAAAAGCAAAAGTCTTTTTTCCAATTCCCTCCGGTCCAGAAAAGAGGTATGAATGGCTTTGGGATTGATTCTGATAAACTCGCTGAAAAAATTGCTTTTGTAATGAGTGCCCACAGATCTCTGACCAACTCATCGCATTAAAACCTTTCGTAACGTTCGATGGGAACTTCGAACAATACTCCTCCTCCTCGAATAACTTTTACCTGTTGTGGTACATAAGGTCCAATTGGTTCATTAACCGGAATGGCAGATTCAACATATTCTTCCCTGCGTTCGCACTGACTGCGAATCAATTCAATAACCTCATTTTTTTTTGCTTCGTGGATACCTATCAAGAGTGTTGTGTTTCCTTCTCGCAAAAATCCACCAGTAGAAGCCAGCTTGGTGAAAGATATTTGCTTTTCTCTTAGGATATCGACCAGCTTCAAAGCATCTTGATCCCGAACAACACATATCAACAAAGAGGTTGGCCTCATAGCTCATTCCTCCTTTTTTTGTCTTGAATAGCTGCTAACACACAATTTTTTATCTTCTCAAAGACAACGTCTTTTGATTCAACAGTAGATATCATCTGAAATCGATTTGGTTCCTCCTTGGCAATTTTAAAAAAACCTTTCCGAATGGAATCTAAAATATCCTTTTTCTTAATGAATTCCTCTTCAAATCGCAGCTCTTGCGGAGAGGTATGATGAAAAGATCGTCTTAGCCCTTCCTCGGGGTCAATATCAAGGAGAAGGGTTAAATCAGGCGCCAGACCATTGGTAGCTAAACGGTTGAGATATTGAATCATCTCAACCGACAAACCTCTCCCATATCCTTGGTAGGCAATGGTTGAATCACAAAACCGTACACAGAGAACAATTCTTCCGGTTTGTAATGCTGGCTGAATAACCTGTAAGACGTGTTCCCGACGCGAGGCTTCAAAAAGAAAAAGCTCGGTTACGGGATCAACTTCTCCAGTTTGAGGGTGAAGAAGGATTGATCGAATTTGATCACCAACATCTGTTCCACCTGGTTCAGCAGTGAACAGAACTCGATACTCCTTTTCTTCTAAATAGGCAAAGAGGCGCTTAGCATGGGTTGACTTTCCTGTTCCTTCGATTCCTTCAAAGGTTATAAACAATCCCGGAAATTGTCTCATCAAGTATCATCCAGATTTCTTGGATAGATGGTTACCCTGCGAAAAGGTTCCTCACCAATGCTCTGCGAAAACAAATTATATCTTTCGGCGATTTTATGTTGAAGTCTTCGGACAAAAGCATTCCGAGGAGTAAGTTCTATTGGTTCACTTTCTCTCAGGACTTGCCTTGCGGCCTTCTCAGCTTCTATCAAACCGGTTTCTCCTGATTTTTCATAGCTATCGGACAAACCAAATAAATCTTTAACAAAACGGAGCACCTGACTATAGGTATTGCTACGAATAACATGAACCGGCATGCCTCGATTTTCAGCTTCTCGAAGCCGATTGGTTTTTTTACGATAACGACTTTTCAGGGTTAAAACGATATCGGCATCATTTATATCTTCAACAACTTCAAGAGTTGCCTTAAGCTGGGTAATAGCTCTTTCCATGTAGTTTCGACTCACAGCAAATAGAAATACTCGTAGCATTTTACCTTCTGGATATTTCGGCTGATTCCAATCGGATAAGCTGTATACTTCCTCGACGGTTTCGAATTCCTCGATTTCTTTAAGAACTTCGATTGAACCATCTTTGGTTTTTTTCCTTACTTCTGGACGAGGGTCATAGTTTCTTAAAATGACATCTACTGCTTCGGCAGTGTTTCGATAGATTCCTAAAGTATCCCGATCCCTGAGTTCAACAACAATATCAAATGTCGGGATTGCCTTCCGCTCTAATACGGCTTTTTGGGTTCCACGCCTTCTCGATTCCTCATCACTGAGAATAACCGATTGAATACCACCCACCAAGTCGGTAAGCGTCGGGTTTAACAAAAGGTTTCGTAAGGAATTACCGTGAGCGGTTGCAATCAATTGGACTCCTCTTTCAGCAATGGTTCGACATGCCCGAGCTTCTTCTTCCCGTCCGATTTCATCAACTATAATAACCTCCGGCATGTGGTTTTCCACCGCTTCAATCATGACATCATGTTGTCTTTCTGGCGACGGTACTTGCATCCGCCGTGCCCGTCCAATAGCTGGATGAGGAATATCACCGTCACCAGCTATCTCATTTGAGGTGTCAACAACGATGACTCTTTTTTGAAATTCATCGCTCAACACCCGAGCCACCTCTCGAAGTTTGGTGGTCTTGCCAACCCCTGGAGGACCTAAAAATAAGATATTTTTCCCTGATACAATTATGTCTCGAACAATATCAATAGTACCATATACAGCTCGCCCCACCCGCATGGTAAGACCGACTACATTTCCTACCCGATTTCGGATACATGATATTCGGTGAAGAGTCCTCTCGATTCCAGCTCGGTTATCACGGGTAAACATGCCAACTCTGCCTAAAGTAAATTCAATATCACTTCTTTCAACAGGACTTTCAATAAGAATACTGAAACCATTGGTAAACCGTGCTTCAGGAGAACGGCCTAAGTCCATAACGATTTCTATCAATTCGTCAGAGTTTTCCTTTTCCTCAAGGGCCTTCAGAATATGTTCTGGTAAAACTAAAAACAGTTTATCAAGATTGTCAACTACCCCATAATGATGTTTTTCGTCCATTCGAACTTCACAGTTCCTTCCCACAAGATTTCAATCAGCATTATATCATTAAGGATATCATTCCCTCTTATGATATTTTTTCATTTTTTTCATTTAAAACAAATTAAAGATCTAGAAACCTTCAAGGAAAGTTGGTTCTTTTTTTTATTATCTTCTCTCTTGGCAAGCAACTAATATTTAGGAATAAAATTCATACTGAGTTGTTTAAAAACCAATATTACTTATCAAAAATAAATCCTTTAGGTATAATTAACGGGATGAAAATCTTAGCCGTGAGCGACCATATTGACCCACGAATCTATAGTAACCTCTGTCGGGAGCGTTTTCATAATGTGAGTTGCATTATCTCCTGTGGAGATCTTCCCGAGCATTATCTGGATTTCATAGTCAGCAATCTCAATGTCCCTTTATTCTTTGTTCATGGAAACCATGATCCTTCTGCCGGGAAAAAAAACTTGGCAGGTGGTTATAATTTAGATGGAAAAGTTATAAATTTTCAAGGGATCCTTCTCGCCGGCTTGGAAGGATCCCTATGGTATAATGGGAATATTCACCAATATACCCAAAGAGACATGTATCATAAATACCTTTCTCTACTACCTCAGTTGTATTGGGCAAAAATGCGTTATCACCATTATCTTGACATTTTGGTCACTCATTCTCCTCCCAGTGGAATTCATGAAAGTGATGATCCGGTTCATAAAGGTTTTAAGGTATTTAATCATATGATTAAAAAATTTCACCCAAGATACCACCTTCATGGACATACTCATTTATATGACCGGAATCAAAGCTATCAAGATCCTCTTTATCAAACTATAGTAATAAATTGTTATAATTATCGTATTATAGATTTTGGAAGGGGTAAAGATGCCAGAGATTTTTCGATCAGCGGAATCGAATCGAGAATTTGATCATCTCTATCGAAAAGGGTTCTTTAAAAAAATTCTTGGATCCTTAAAAAATCACAAAAATCGTTTACTTCCTTTAAACCAAATTAAAGAAATCATAGGAACTGGTGAAGAACATCATCTGGGTGTGAAAACTGTTGAGATCGATAAGATAATCGGGAGTGAAAACCGTTTTGAAGACTTTGACCGAGCGTTTTTGCCACTAAACAAGTTCAACCGGAGAAAGTGGACGAATATTCGTTCCTATTATGAACAACATGAATCCCTACCGGTTATCTCTCTCTATAAAATCGGTGATTATTATTTTATCCGAGACGGCCATAATCGGGTTTCAGTAGCCAAAAATGCCGGACAACTTTATATCGATGCTGAAGTCATAGAAATCAACATCCCAAATGTTCACTTTAATTCGTCATCCCCTGATAATTATTTTTTAAAGTTAGAAGAAAAAATGTTTCGGGAGAAAACCGGTTTGCAAAATATCCAAATTACTCTTCCCGGAGGGTACCGAGAAATACTCAAATTAATTCAATGTTTTCAATGTTCTGACTGTCCAAACAACCAAATTACTCGAGATCAATGCCAAAATAAAATACCTTGGGAAGTTGCCGTTCAACAATGGTATCAGAATTGTTATTCTCCAGCTATTGAAAAAATCAAAAAAAGTGGAATTATGGACAAATTTAAAGAACGAACTTTTGCAGACCTTTACTTATGGTTTCTCTTTAATGCTGAAGCCCTACGGAAGGCAGCTTGCTTCATACCTAGCCGGTCTCATCACAAAATAATTCGAAAGAAACCACAAAATTTCTTTTTTTCCAAAGCAAATTTGTAAAAAAAACCGTATCAATATACTATAACTAAGATAAGTTCTTAGAAATTTTTTCAAAAATCATCTGATTATCTTTGAGAGGTTTTTTTAATCTATGCCGTAGGATAGTGAAAGATGTCATACCAAAAATCAAAAAAAGAACAGCTTTTAGATGAAATTCGCCAGGAAGTTAATAGTTGTCATTTATGCCCCTTAGCTAATAACCGAAACCATACTGTATTTGGTGAAGGAAATCCTGATGCAATTATCATGTTTATTGGTGAAGGTCCTGGAGAAGAAGAGGATCGAACGGGAAGTCCCTTTGTTGGAAGAGCCGGGAAGCTCCTGACCCAAATTTTACAATCGGTTAAAATTACTCGGGAAGAGGTATTTATTGCTAACATGGTAAAATGCCGTCCACCAGGAAATCGAAATCCAGAATCTCAGGAAATAGATGCCTGCTTCCCTTATTTGGAAGCACAAATAGCTATTATCAACCCGACTTTTATCATCACCTTAGGCAGTGTTCCAACCAGCTACCTTCTCAATACCAAAAATCCGATTAGCAAAATTCGCGGCGTCTGGCAGGAATGGAGAGGTGGCAAAAAAATATTTCCCATGTTTCATCCCAGTTTTCTCCTCCGTTATAACGATCGTTCTAGGGGTTCTCCCCGTTACCTTACCTGGGAAGATATTAAAGAAGTCAAAAGGAATTATGATTTAATTCGTCATAGCATCCAAGGTTGAAATTTAATTTTTTTGCTATAATATAGAAGTGTAAAGTATTTAGTTTTTCTTTAATTTATTTTATAATTATGCTTTTAAGTACCTATGAAACTCGTAACTTAAAACTTTCCTATCCGAAATTACGTAAAAAGAGTATACGGGAACGCATGAAATGATAAGAACGATTTTGAAAACGATAGGTTCTGAAGAGTATACTTGTTATATCGGTTACTTACTATACTCCATAAGGGGTGGTTTTATATGTTCTATAGAATAAACACGTCGTATGAAGGAGGTTCATAATATGGGTTATTTTGATTCCATAAAAGCTTTTACTGCAGAACAGGTTGTCAAAGCAATGGTCGGTTCTTTACGAAACTCCTCCGACGAATCTATTATCCGTTTAACCTATCTAGCCGAAAAACTTACACCGATTGAGTTTTATCGTGACCAGATTCGTGGACTTCGTCAGATGTTTGAGGAAAAAAGACCTCAGATAGTGCTGGCACGGCGAGTGCTTCAAGAAATTCATCCTAACGTGAGACGGAAGCTAATTGAAAATCTCATCTGCAAAAGCATTCTTTTAGGAGTTCCTAAAAGACAAAAAATTGAAAAGGAATTAGGCTGTCAAGTACCCATGTTTTTTGTAGTAAGCCCAAGCATGCGTTGTAACCTCAACTGTTATGGATGTTATGCCGGCGAATATCGCAAAGAAAGCGATATGCCAATAGAAGTCCTTGACAGAATTTTTACTGAGGCTAATGAATTGGGCATGAATTTCCTCACCATTTCTGGTGGAGAACCTTTTCTCCGTAAAGAACAAATTGATCTAATGGAAAAACACAGCGAACTTTCCTTCCAAGTTTACACCAATGGAACCCTTATTGATCGAGACATGGCAAAGCGTTTAGCTCAAATGGGTAATGTTTATCCAGCTATTAGTGTTGAGGGTTATGAAGCTGAAACCGATGCTCGACGCGGCAAAGGAACTTACAAGAAAATCATGAATGCCATGGAAGCTCTTCGTGACGAAGGAGCACTCTTTGGATTTTCCATTACTGCCACCCGAAACAATACCGAATTGGTTTGCAGTGACGAATTTATGGATGGCTTGATCAACAAAGGGGTGAGTTTTGGCTGGTACTTTACCTATGTCCCGATTGGAAAAAAACCAGACATGAATCTCATGCCAACACCTGAGCAACGTCTTCACATCCGTAATCAAGTTCACCATCTACGATACGACAAGCCAATTTTCATCGGTGATTTTTGGAATGACGGACCATATGTTGGGGGTTGTATAGCCGGTGGTCGACGATATTTCCATATCAACAATGCTGGCGATGTTGAACCTTGCGTATTTTGTCACTTTACCGTTGACAATATCAAGGATAAAAGTTTGAAAGAGGTCTTTTCTTCACCCTTCTTCCGGGCGATTCAAGAAAATCAACCGTATGACAATAATTTAATGCGTCCTTGCATGTTGATCGATGTTCCTCAAGTCCTTCGAGATGTTGTAGAAAAATACGGAGCACGACCCAGCCATGAAGGTGCTGACAGTCTCATCAAAGAACTGAAAGATGATATCGATAAGTATTCTCAAGCTTTTAAAGAATTATCTGACCCATACTGGGAAGAAAACTACAAAGGAACCATCTATTACAAAGATTATAAAACTGAAAGAAAAGAGTACCTGGAAAAACTAAAAGAAACACCAGCTCCAAAATCTCATAAAGAAAAAGCAAAAGTCTAAATAAAAAAAGCCTCCCCTTTGAAAGGGGAGGCTTTTTTTATTGTTTTTTCATGAAATCAAGGGGCTATTTCCCGATTAGCCTGAATAACCGCTTCTTTCATTTCTTCTCGATAAGCTTTTATTCTCTCTTGTAATTGAGAATTTTGAAGGGCTAAAATCTCAGCTGCCAAGATAGCTGCATTCTTAGCTCCACTTTCTCCGATTCCCACACAGGCACAGGGTATGCCAGCCGGCATTTGAACGATGGAAAATAAAGCATCCAGTCCTAAAAGCGAGGAAGAATCCAGTGGGACTCCAATAACCGGACATAGTGCACGGGCAGCCAAAACCCCGGGAAGATGAGCCGCATATCCAGCCATGGCAATAAGAACCTGAATATGGTTCTCTTTTACCAAATGTAATATTTCATCAATTTTTTCTGGAGTCCGATGGGCAGAAGCGATAAAAAGTCGATGCTGAATTCCAAACTTATCAAGAAGCTCAATACATTTCAGGGCGTAGCTGAAATCATGTTTACTTCCAATAACCACATAAACCGACATAGTTATCCCTCCCGATGAAAAGCACGGTATCCAATATCCCGACGATAATACATATTTTCGAAGCTGATTTTCCCAATTGCTAAATAAGCATTGTAAGCTGCCTTTTTAAGAGTATCGCCAAAAGCACATACATTTAACACTCTCCCCCCAGTTGTAACAATTTGATTGTCCTTTATCTGGGTTCCGGCATGAAAAACCAGAACCTTTCCCTGCGGTTCATTGGGAAAATCTTCTAAACCATCAATTCTCTTCCCGATTTCATAATTCCCCGGATAACCGCGACTGGTTAATACCACTCCCAAAAGTTTTTGAGCATCTACTTCAAGCTTGACCTTGGAAAGTGAACCCTGATAAAGAGCTAAACTTAAATCTAACCAATCGTTTCTAAGCCGAGGTAAAACAACTTGGGTTTCTGGATCTCCCAAACGAACATTAAATTCCAAAACATGAATATCCGAATGATGGGTTATCATCAAACCCAGATAGACAACTCCCCGATAATCCAATTTTTCTTGCTGAATTCCTTCAATAAAAGGATGAATGATATTTACTTCAATTTTTTTCAATATTTGATCGGTGACCAGTGGTGCTGGAGAATAAGCACCCATCCCCCCGGTGTTAGGTCCTACATCGCTGTCTCCAATTCTTTTATGGTCCTGGGAAGAAGGAAGGATACAATAGGACTTTCCATCGAAAAGAAACATAATTGTCGCTTCTTCTCCTTCAAGACATTCTTCTACAATAATCTGGTTCCCGGCATCCCCAAATATTTTATTAACCATCAAATCAACAACAACGTCTTCGGCTTCTTCTTCATCTTCAACAATAAAAACTCCTTTCCCGGCCGCTAACCCATCAGCCTTAATGACCAAAGGGAAATTTAAACCAGATTTAAGGTAGGTAATAGCCGAATCAGAACGATTAAAAACTTCAAATTGAGCAGTTGGAATTTTATTTTTTTTCATAAATTGCTTGGCATACACCTTACTTGATTCAAGTCGTGCCGCATCCTGGTTAGGACCTACAATTGCTAATTTCTCTGATTGAAAGAGGTCAACCAATCCTTTAGCCAGTGGAGCTTCGGGACCAACCAGGGTAAGGTTTATCTCCTTTTCTTTGGCAAACTGAACCATATCCTGTAAAGTATTCAAGGTATTGCATACTCCCAGAGAACTTATGCCCCCATTTCCTGGTATGCAATATAATTCCTTTACTTCCTGATTTTGTTTAATTTTCCAGACAATGCAGTGTTCTCTTCCCCCACTTCCAATTAACATGACTTTCATTTAATTCCCCCCTTTACCCTAACCGTTCTTCCCTGTATCATGAGCTTCTCTTCCAATAGCATCTTAATCGCTTGACAATAGATTTCATGTTCTTTCTCAAGAATTGACTGAGAAAGCGTTTCTACCGTGTCAGTTTCTTTGACTAGAACCGGAGCTTGGAGAATAATTGGGCCGGTGTCCATCCCTTCGTCTACAAAGTGAACTGTACATCCACTCACTTTCACTCCATATTCTAGGGCTTGTTTTTGAGCATCTAAACCAGGAAAGGCTGGTAAGAGAGAAGGATGGATATTAAGGATTCGATGATAAAATTGAGAAATAACGGTCTTCCCAACGATTCGCATATAACCAGCCAGACAGATGACTGATGGATTTTCCTTTTTTAGGACTCTTAAAAGTTCATCTTCATAAACTTTTTTTCCAGAAAAACTCTTAAAATCGAGAATTAAAGTTGGAATATTCGCTTTTTGAGCCCTTATCAAAGCCAAGGCATCAGGACAGTCGCTGATCACTAAAGAAATTTTTCCGGGAATATAACCGGATTGAGTCGCATCGATGATTGCTTGAAGATTGGTTCCTCTTCCCGAAACCAAAACAACAATATTTTTTTCATTCACTCCATTTCACCCCTTCTTGTTCTGAGACGACTTCTCCAATCAGATAGGCATTTTCACCATTTTTGGTAAGTAAATTGAGTGTTTTGTCAACTTCAGATTTTTCAACAATAATAATCATCCCTATACCCATATTAAAGGTTCGCCACATTTCGGTTTCTGGTATTTTTCCAATTTTCTGTATAAAGGAAAAGATTTCAGGGATGTGAATCTCATTCTTGAAGAGCAATATTCCATGGTGTTGAGGAAGAATACGGGGAACATTTTCCACGACTCCACCCCCGGTAATATGGGCAATTCCCCGGACCGGTACTTCCTGAAGCAGTTTCAAAATGCTCTTTACATAAATTCGGGTTGGCATTAATAATTCTTGGGCTAAGTCAAGGTCACCAATCACATGATCGTATTGAACATGGTTCCAATCTAAAACCTTCCTAACCAAAGAAAATCCATTACTATGAAGCCCTGATGAGGCCAAAGCAATAACTCCATCACCTTTTTGAATATTACGTCCGTCGATAATTCTTTTTTCTAAAACTGACCCGACTACAAAACCAGCTAAATCATAATCATTATCCTGGTACATTCCTGGCATTTCAGCAGTTTCTCCTCCCAATAATGCACATCCAGCCAATTGACACCCCTTGACAACTCCCGAAATAACTTTTTCCAGAATTTCAGAACGTAATTTTCCACAAGCAAAATAATCGAGGAAAAACCAAGGTTCGGCACCAGTACAAAGAATATCGTTTACACACATAGCAACCAGATCGATTCCGATCGAATCGTGTATCCCTAGATGAATAGCAATCTTTAGCTTGGTCCCAACACCATCGGTACTGGCAACCAAACAAGGACGGTTTTTACCTGTTTCTCCCATACAAAAAATACCAGAAAAACCGCCGATATCGGCAATTACCTCAGACCTTCGGGTAGATTTCACCAAATTTTTTATTTTTTCAACTGTCGTATTGGCTAAATCAACATTTACACCAGCTTTTTTATAAGTCCATCCTTCTATCACCCTTGATCCTCCTCATTTAAACCAGTATTTTCAAAAATATAATCGACTGAGTGAAGAAAATGCTGGTAGTCAAAAAGCTTTTTGATTTCTTCTTTGGAAAGATACTTCTTCAGCTCATCATCCTGAAGTAAAACATCCTGAAATGAGGTATTGGGATCTTCCCAAGTGGTCAACGCCGAGCTTTGAACAATTTTATAGGCATCTTCCCGACTTAAACCTCTCTTAATTAATTCAAGGAGAATTCGTTCTGAAAAAACTAAGCCACGATTGGATTCTAAATTCTTTTGCATATTCTCAGGAAAAATTCGTAAATTATCCATTAATCGACAAAAGGTAATAAGTAAATAATCACAAAGTATACAACAATCAGGAATAATAATACGTTCAGCTGAAGAATGAGAAATATCCCGTTCATGCCAAAGCGGAATGTTCTCCATGGCAACCACCAGATTGCCTCTTAAAACCCTACTTAGTCCACATATTTGTTCTCCGGTGATAGGATTTTTTTTATGAGGCATGGCCGACGACCCTTTTTGACCGGAAGAAAAACCTTCTTCAACCTCTCGTATTTCGGTTCTTTGCAAGCTTCTCAGCTCCAAAGCAAACTTTTCTAGGGATGTTCCAATCATTGCCATTGCCCAAACAAATTCGGCATAACGGTCTCTTTGGATAATCTGGGTAGATACTTCTGCCGGTTTTAAACCCAATTTTTCACAAACATATTGTTCTACAAGGGGAGGGATATTCGCATAGTTCCCTACTGCTCCAGAAATTTTTCCAACTCTTATATTTTCGCGAGCTTCGATTAATCGATGGTAATTCCTTCGCATTTCGGCATACCACATGGCCATTTTTAGCCCAAAGGTGGTTGGTTCGGCATGAATTCCATGAGTTCGACCCACCATAAGCGTGCTTCGATACTTTATGGCTTTTTGTTTGATGGATTGGAGAGCTTTTCGGCAGTCTTCAAGAAGTAAATCAGCTGCTTCTTTCATAAGAAATGCCTGAGCAGTATCCAACATATCGGATGACGTCATGCCAAAATGAATAAAACGGGATTCTAAGCCGCATTTTTCGGTTAAACTGCTAAGAAAAGCAATGACATCGTGGCGGGTGATACTTTCAATCGCTTTCATACGATCAAGAGAAAGAGTAACCTGATCGGTAATCTTTTTATATTCATCCTTGGTCAATAATCCCAGTTTAACCCAAGCTTCCAAAGCCAACATTTCAACTTTTAACCAAACTTGAACCCGGTGTTCTTCGTCCCAAATTTTACTCATTTGATGTCGACTGTAACGTTCTATCATTCTGACTTACTCCTTTCTTGAATATTTCCACAATGGGGACAATATCGTGCATAGGTATCGATATATTTCCCACAGGACTGGCATTGCTTGCGAGGTGGTTGTCCCATTTCCCGGTGGAGTGCTTCCCGAACCTGATCGATTTCATCTTCAATGGAAAGAATCTCCTGTACATTTTCTTTTAAATCTTCTCTTTCCAATTCCTTGTCATGTATCAGTTGGAACGCTTTTTTTCCAAGACTTAGAAATCCCTGATCTTTTTCTCCAATAAGGGAGCGAAGATGCATTTTAAGTCGAAAGATATTCCAATAGTTTTTCAATACCTCTCCCTCCAGTACCATTATCACCGGCTCTATTTTGCTTGTCATTTTAGCATATTTTTATCCACTTCCCAGGAGAAATATCTTGCTTTTTCTCTGGGTAAAGGTTAATCTGTTGAAAAAAAGAGGGAGGGAACATTATTTGAAAATCTCTCACATTTTGGTACCAACTGATTTTTCTCCATTTTCTGATCTGGCAATTCAAAATGCGGCTTTCTTTTGTAAGGTTTTCGATGCCCAACTTACTTTAGCTCATATTCTGACTTTGGGTGAAGTGAATGCACTCACTTCAGAACCTGGAAATCCCTGGGAAAATGTTATCCAAGCCATCCAAAACGATATGCAGCAAGAATACAATAAAAACTCATCTGAATGCCAGCTGGGAAAAAAACCAATTTTAGAAGTTCTAGTTGGAGAACCTGCCGAAGAGATTGTAAAGTTTGCTGAAGAAAGCCAGGTTGACATGATTATTATGGGAACTCATGGAAGAACTGGACTCGCCAGTATATTCTTAGGAAGTGTTACGGTTGATGTTATTAAAAGGACCTGTATTCCAGTTACAGTTATTAAGTGCCTATCCGCTCTTCATTAAGAAAAAATAATTACGGGGAGATTCCTATCTCCCCGTAGGAAGGACCTGCTTTTTACTCAAACCCATGTTTTTCATCTTCAAAAATTGACTGGTAATTCCTTGTTGGGTTAAGAAATTCTTTTCGACCCAACTTTTCAAAAACCAGATCTGAAAATATCGGTTTGGTATGACGATAGATAATACCCGTAGGAATCTTATCTCCCCACTCCAGAGATATTTTGAATGCGCCGACTTGATCTTCAGGATCATAATCTTCGGGAAGAGAATACACTCGACTTTTATACCATCCAAAAGTATTGATACGATTAAAAGTGACACATGGCTGAAGAACGTCCACCAAAGAAAACCCCTTCCACTGAATGGCTTGTTTGAAAATTGACTTTAACTCTTCTTTGTCGCCGGCAAAACCACGAGCGACAAAGCTAGCATTTTGAGAAACAGCCAAAGCTAAGGGGTGGAAAGACTCCGATACTGTTCCTAGAGGTTGGGTTTTGCTGACAAACCCAGCTTCAGAAGTTGGAGAGGCTTGTCCCTTGGTCAAGCCATAGACCTGATTATCATGAACAATAACTGTAATATTTGGATTTCTTCGAATAGCATGGATAAGATGGTTGCCACCTTCGCCATACATGCACCCATCACCGGATTCAGCAATAACGGTAAGCTCAGGATTTACTGATTGAATACCAAAAGCAACTGGGATCGAGCGTCCATGAAGACCGTTAAAAACATTGGCTTGAATGTAATGGGGGGCTTTTGCTGCTTGTCCAATTCCCGAGACCAGCACCACTTGACTTGGTTTTAAACCAAGCTCCACCAACGCTTCAGAAAGAGCAGTAAGTAAGTTAAAATTTCCACAACCTGGACACCAAGCAATTTCAAGCTGATTTCGAAAAGAAGACATTATGAAAGCACCTCCTGAATTTGATTCATCAACTCGTTCACAAAAAAGGGCCTTCCATCATAACGGTTAATACGAAGACTAAAGGGAATTTTCGTTTCTCTTTCCAATAACCTTGCCAGTTGACCTTGGTAATTTCCCTCTATAACAACCGGTTGGGGAACTGATTTTATAAAAGTGAGGATATCTTTTGATAAAGGATAAATATCGTTAAAATGAAGCAACCCGACATCTACTCCTAAATTTACCAGTTTCTCTCTTGCTTCATACAACACTCCGTAAGTTGAACCCCATCCGACAATAGTGGCGGTTTTACCGGCTTTATAAACCGGTGGCCGGGTTTTTTCTCTCATTTTCTCAATTTTTTTCATTCTCTTCTGATGCATTTGAACTCTTAGTTCTAAATCCTCAGTTAAATGACCAATTTCATCATGTTCATCACTATCGGCAACAACCAAAGCTTCGCTCATTCCAGGAAGGGCTCGTGGAGAGATTCCAGATTCAGCCAGAACATACCTTTGGTAGTTTTGGTCACCGATTACAGTTTGTGTATTTTGGGGTTTCTCGTTCACTTTTATTTGAGAAAAAGTCCAGTTACTATCAGCTAAGTATTGATCGGAAAGAATTATAACCGGAACTTGAAAGTGATCGGATAGATTAAAAGCACGAATCATTGTATCGATAGCATCTTGGGGATCTCGGGGAGCAAATACAAATCGAGGAAACTCATCATGTGATGCCGAGAGGACAAATTCAAGATCACCCTGGGAGGTCCGGGTCGGCAAACCAGTTGAAGGACCGGGGCGCATACCATCTAAAATAACTATTGGAGTTTCGGTCATCGCCGCTAACCCTAAACCTTCCACCATCAAACAAAAGCCACCCCCTGAAGTGGCCGTCATAGCCTTTGCACCAGTATAGGATGCGCCTATGGCCATATTAATCGCCGCAATTTCATCTTCAGCTTGTTCGACAATTATGCCGTATTTTTTAGATCGTGATGATATAAAATTCATAACTCCAGTTGATGGTGTCATGGGATAAGCACTATAAAAAGTGCATCCTGCCAGGATCGCACCTAGACCTAAAGCTTCATTTCCTCCTACAATAAAAAGTTTTCCATGATTCTGGCTCCCATTTCTTTTATCTAAAAACTTTCGAGAGATTTGGTGTTTTCGGATCTCCTTTTGTCCCAAGGCAAGTGCTTCTTTATTGAGCCGAATGATATCCTTTCCTTTTTTTTGGAAAATTTCCTCCAGATACAACTCAGCAATTTTTTCATCGATCCCTAAAATCTCGATTAAAGCACCTACTGCTATAATATTGGCAAAAATTCGATTTCCCAGCTCTTTTGCCATTTCGTTAAAATGAATTGAAACCATTGAAGAAGGTAAAGAGGGTGAAGGTGGGCTTGATATCGTACCTATCATTATCCCATCTTTTTTTAATGCAGTTTGGTGGATTTCTTGAGTTTCATGATTGAGACACACTAAAAGATCCGTATCAGTACCAATGGCTTGAATCGGTTGATCAGAAAAGCGAACTTGAACTGAATTATGCCCACCTCGAATACGGGAATGATAATCCTGAATAGAAAAAACATAAAATCCATTGCGGATAAGAATCCGTGATAATACCTCACCTATAGTTTGAACACCCTGCCCCGCTTCGCCTCCTATGGTAATGGTAATATCTGGCATGTTATTTCTCCTCCCTTTCAGTATTCAGAGAATTGGCTTAATTCCCCCCTTTAAATGGCGATAGAAAATCCATCCATTCTTTCTGCTCATAGTCACCATGTTGAGCTTCTTTTTGCCATTCAAGAGGAACATCCCCAACTTCAATTAATCGATAAATAGTTTTTTGGTCCTTTTGGTTCACTACGATAAAACCTTTCATTTTGACAACTGACTCCCAAAAAGGAAAGTGGATACCATCATGAATGAGCTTCTCAAGCATGGGAGTTATAATTGGGAGGAATAGATTATCCAATTGGAAGGACCAATACATCCCAGTGATGGTATCATTCACTCGAAGTTGAAGGCATTCACCAAAGGGGTCGTATTCCTTTTTCTCACCGGTTTGATAAAAATTCACCTGCTCTCCTTGTAACCAGCTTTCTTCTACACCAATGACTTTTCCCAAAGCCAACAAAGATACAATGGAAATTAATTGTTTTGACTGAACCGAAGCATACTCTTCCATCATATCATCAATTATAAATAATTCTTCAGCCTCCATATCAGCTAAAACTCTCAAAAGTTGATCCTGCTGATTTTCTATCTTTAATACATAACGGGAATCTTCTGCAATGAGCAAAAAAGATAAAGGCTGGTCATTCCATAAAACATCTCCTCTTATCGAAAGGGCTGAAACCGAGAGAGAAAAGCAACCAATTATAAGGAGAAAACACCCAATGATTCCAAAGGTTTTCACACCACACCTCCTCAAATAGATAAAGCCAGTTTACCATAATCAGAGGAAATTTTTACAGTTACCCTTCTTCAAAAAAAACAGCATACCCAATAAAAATGAATCGATTAAGGTTTTTGTAAATAAGGATTCTTTTTAATTTAAATTGCTAATCTATACTGATAGGGTTTTTAATATTTCCTGATGATACTCCTGAATAGAACGAACTCGAATGGGAAATTTTTTAAGCCGCTCAATAGCATAAACCGTGGCTTCGGCTCCCGAAAGCGTGGTGACATAGGTGATGTTTTTTATCACAGCTTCCTTTCGAATAAAACTACTTTCCACCTGAGTTCGTCCTCCCGAGGGGGTATTGATAATCAAGTCAATTTTTTGGTTTTTAATAAAATCCACCACGTTGGGACGGCCTTCTCCAACCTTTTTAACAATTTCAACTGTAATACCGTTATTCATTAATACTTTAGCAGTTCCTTTGGTGGCAACAATTTGAAATCCCAAATCAACCAGTTTTTTGGCTATATAAATAACCCCTCTTTTATCTTGATTTTTCACACTAATGAAAACCCTTCCGGCATGAGGAAGTTGAGATTGGTTTCCGATTTGTGACTTGGCGAAAGCCATTCCAAAATCAGTATCTATACCCATCACTTCGCCTGTGGAACGCATTTCAGGACCTAATATTGGATCAACGCCAGGAAACCGATTAAAAGGAAATACTGCCTCTTTAACAGCAAAATGTCGGATTTCAATTTCACGATTCAAACCAATTTCCGATAATTTTCGACCGACCATCACCTGTGATGCTAACCGGGCAAAGGGAATTCCTGTCGCCTTACTCACAAAAGGTACTGTTCTTGAAGCTCGTGGATTAACCTCTAACACATAAACCGTATCTTCTTTTACCGCATATTGTACATTCATAAGTCCAACAACATTCAATTCCCGAGCTAGAGCTTGAGTAAATTTTTTAATTTGATCAACAATTTCATCACTCAGAGAATAGGGAGGGATAACACAGGCACTATCTCCCGAATGTACTCCGGCTTCTTCAATATGTTCCATAATACCGGCAACAACGGTCGTCTCTCCATCACAGATGGCATCCACATCTACTTCTATTGCATCTTCCAAAAATTTATCGATTAAAACCGGATGACCCGGTGAAATCTCCACGGCTTGATTCATAAATTCAAAAAGTTCACTTTCACTATAAACCACCTTCATAGCTCGCCCACCTAAAACATATGACGGACGCACCATAACCGGAAACCCAATTTGGGAAGCGACTTCTCGGGCACCTTCGAAAGATACTGATACTCCATTTTTGGGTTGAATTAAGCCTAATCGCTCTACTAAAATTTTAAAACGATCCCGGTCTTCGGCGATATCTATGCTTTCAGGAGATGTCCCTAAAATTGGAACTCCGGCTTTTTCCAGATCCTTCGCTAAGTTCAAAGGAGTTTGCCCGCCTAACTGAACAATCACTCCAATGGGTTTTTCCTTATCAATGATATTTAATACATCTTCCAAGAAAACTGGCTCAAAATATAGCTTATCGCTGGTATCATAATCAGTACTAACCGTCTCCGGATTACTGTTAACCATTATGGTTTCGTATCCAAGGTCTCGCAAACCCCAGGTAGCATGAACACAACAATAGTCAAACTCAATACCCTGACCAATACGATTGGGTCCTGCCCCCAGAATTACTACTTTATTTCGGGAACTTGGGTTGGCTTCGCATTCTTCTTCGTAAGTTGAATAATAATAAGGTGTTTCAGCTTCAAATTCTGCAGCACAGGTATCAACTTGCTTATATACCGCTTTGATGTCATTTTTTAACCGAAAATCCCGCATGGTCCACTCTGACTCTTTCCAAATGGCAGCCAATTGACGGTCAGAGAATCCGAATTCTTTCGCCCTTCTCAAGTGTTCAGGATCGATGTTTTCCCAAGAGCTTAAGTCTTCCAAACTTTTTTCCATTTCGATAATCTCATCTATCTGTCTTATAAACCAAGGGTCAATAGAGCTGAGAGCATAAATCTCTTCCAGAGAAACGTCTTCCTTGAGGGCCATTTTCAAAAAGAATAATCGGTCGGGATTGGGTTTTTGAAGTTTTTCTCGAAGGAGAAAGTGCTTTTTTTCAGTGGTAAGGGTATTCCAGCTTTTAAGGTCTTCCAACCCGCATTTCCCAATTTCCAGTGATCGAAGACCTTTTTGAAGAGCTTCCTTGAAGTTTCTTCCAATCGCCATGGTTTCACCAACACTTTTCATGGATATTCCCAATACTGGTTCAGTGTCGGGAAATTTCTCAAATGTAAACCGTGGTATTTTCACGACGCAATAATCGATAGCTGGTTCAAAACAGGCTGGAGTTTTGCGGGTAATATCATTGGGTATTTCATCTAAAGTGTACCCAACAGCTAATTTTGCAGCTATTTTAGCTATTGGGAATCCCGTTGCCTTAGAAGCTAATGCCGAGCTTCTCGAAACTCGGGGATTCATTTCGATTATAACCGTTTTCCCATCGGAGGGATTCAGAGCAAATTGTATATTACACCCTCCACTCGCTACTCCAATTTCTCGAATGGCACGTATGGATAAATCACGAAGATGTTGGTATTCTTTATCAGTAAGCGTTTGAGCCGGTGCAATGGTAATGCTGTCTCCAGTGTGTATTCCCATGGGATCAAAATTTTCAATTGAACAAATAACTACGACATTATCTTTGGAATCACGCATCACCTCCAATTCAATTTCTTTCCAACCAATAACTGACTCTTCAATTAATATTTCTCGAATGATGCTGCTTTCCAAAGCTTGTTGTGCGAGATTTTCGAATTCTTCAATATTATAAGCGATCGAACCCCCCGTTCCTCCAAGGGTGAAACTTGGTCGAATAACTAATGGGAATCCAATTCTATTAGCAACTTCTTTTGCTTCATCAAGAGAATAAGCTCGGTCGCTTTGTGGGACATCAATCCCGATCCGTAACATCGCTTTCTTGAATAACTCTCTATCTTCCGCTTTACTAATGGCTTCTGGAGAAGCTCCCAGTACTTTCACGCCATATTTTTTAAAAATTCCTTGGTTTTCCAATTGAACAGTGAGGTTCAAAGCGGTTTGCCCACCCAAAGTGGGTAAAAAGGCATCAGGTTTTTCCCGGGCAATAATTTTCTCTATCACTTCGGGGATAAGTGGTTCAATATAGGTTCGATCAGCCATTTCTGGATCAGTCATAATTGTTGCCGGATTACTATTAATCAAGATTATTTCATATCCATCACTCTTTAGGGCTTTACAGCCCTGAGTGCCGGAATAGTCAAACTCACATGCTTGACCGATGGTGATCGGACCAGAACCAACGATGCAGATTCGATGAATATCATTATTTCTTGGCACAATATTCCTCCATCATCTTGACAAATTGATCAAAAAGATATGTTGTATCATGAGAACCCGGTGCTGCTTCTGGATGAAATTGAACGGAAAAGAGAGGGTATTTGCAATGTTTTATCCCTGCTAATGTATTATCGTTGAGATTGATGTGGGTTATTTTAAGATCAGACATAGGAAGTGTATTGATATCCACCACAAAGCTGTGATTTTGAGTAGTAATATAGACTTTTTCATCCATAAGATCTTTCACAGGATGATTTCCGCCGTGGTGACCAAACTTGAGCTTATAGGTTTTGCCACCCAAAGCTTGACCAATGATTTGATGGCCTAAACAGATTCCAAATACCGGTAATTTCCCAAGTAGTTCCTGAACGAATTCAACAGCATAATGAAGAGCTGCCGGGTCTCCTGGACCATTGGACAGAAGAACACCATCTGGGTTGTCTTTAATGAGTTGATGAGCAGTTGTTTTAGCTGGATAAACTTTCACTCGACAACCACGAGCGGCTAATTGCCTCAATATATTGTATTTAACACCAAAATCTATCACTGCTATGGTGTAATTACCTTCTGATTGCCAGTAATAAGGTTCTTCGGTCGTAACTTCTTTAGCCAGGTCAACACCAACCAAGGGAGGTCCTTGTATGGCTTTTTGAACCAGTGAATCTTGATTGAGGTCTTCGGTAGAGATGACTGCTTTCAAAGCTCCCTTTTCTCGGATGTGGCGGGTGATTGCTCGGGTATCCACCCTTTCCATTCCAATAATCCGGTAACGGAGTAAAAAATCGTCCAAACTTTCTTCAGCTCTCCAATTGCTATACAAAGGACTTTTTTCTCTTACAATGAAAGCTTCTAACTGAGGTTGCGAGGATTCTCCATCTTCTGAGTTTAAACCGTAGTTTCCAATTAAAGGGTAAGTCATGGTAACAATTTGGCCACAATAAGAAGGATCTGTTAATATCTCTTGATAACCGGTCATGCTGGTGTTAAATACTATTTCACCAAACGCCTCTCCGGTTGATCCAAAAGAGTGTCCCCAAAAACACCGACCATCTTCCAGAGCTAATAGCGTTTTCATTTATCCAAAACACCCTCCGACTAATATAACATGCTTGTCAAGATCTTTATCTCAACAAATAAATGTGAATAAAACGAACTAAATAAGGGAGCAACAAGGAGTTGTTGCAATTCTAAGCGCTTTTTTTATATGTTGAAAAATTATCATACCCTTTCTTTTTTATTTTTATACGAAAATAGGAAATAAATATAATTCCTGTTTAGATTTATTGCTTATTTTGAGCATCAGGAATGAGCTTCTCAATCATGTCCTCTCAAGAATGGTAAAAATTTCATTGAGAGAATCAATCATCCAATCAGGGTGAAATTCTTTTAGGATTTCTCTTTCGTGTATCCCCTTAGAATACCCCACTACGTTAACCCCAGCAGATTTTCCTGCGATTATATCATAATGAGTATCACCAACAAAAATAACTTCTTGCGGAGAGACTTTTAATTGAGTTATAGCGTATAAAACACCCTCTGGTGACGGCTTAGGCTGGATTCCCAAAGAAAGGTCAATAACAATATCAAATGGCACGGGAAAGGGAAGTTTGTCAATCAATTTTTTTGCTAACTTTCGATTAGTAACTATCCCAATCTGGATATTCCTTTTCACCAAGTGATCTAAGAGTTTATAGGATTCAGGATTAATAATAATATCTTCAGGCTGCTCTAAAAAAAATTCCCGATATAGGTTGGCGCCTTCTTCAGGGTTGGAGAATTGTAAAACTGTAAAAGATTCCGCCAGTGGAAGGCCAATTGTTTTCCGAATCTTTTCTTCTTCAGGTGGATTTAACTCATACATCATAAAACATTTTTGAATTCCCTTAATAATAGCTTTTTCGGCGAAAATTAAAGTTCCATCAAGATCAAATAAAACTGACTTAATCATGCAAATTGGGTAATTGATGCGGATTTCTTGACACCCAGTTATAATAGAGACTGGCCGGTAAAAAGTAACCAAGGTATCTCCAATTCCAAAAAGCTCGCTTTATTATTTTTGGAAGAGTGTAAAATTTTCGATATAATTCATTATGACCAAATTGGAGCTCTTGCGGGGTCATTTTAGCTGGTTGATAAACGACATGAGAAAAATCATAATTGGTCCAATCGTGGGAAAAGATTCGGTCGGAGTTTTTAAACTTTTCATAAACCTCTGTTCCAGGCAGAGGAGTGAGGATATTGAAGGTAGCAAAGTCAATTTTGGTATCTTCAATAAATTTCAGAGTATCATCAAAAACCGACAAGTCATCATTGTCAAAACCAAAAACAAAGGAACCTACCACCATAATATGATGCCGGTGGAAATTATCAATTAATTTTTGGTATTTTTCTATAGGATTAAACTGCTTATGCATCTCTTTTAAATTCATTTCGTTAACCGATTCGAATCCAACAAATAGACTTATACATCCGCATTTTTGGGCAAGGCTAATTAATTCTTCGTCCTCCGCCATCTTAACAGTTCCCTGACTCACCCATTTTTTCTTTAAAGGAATTAAAGCACGAAAAAGTTCTTTAGAGTATTTTGGATTCCCAACAATGTTGTCGTCTAAAAAACCAATCATCCTCGAGCGACATCGGCTCACTTCTTCGATTATTTTTTCAACTGGTCGGTGTCGGTAACGCCTTCCATTAAATGTAGAAACCGAGCAAAAACCACAATTGTGAGGACATCCGCGGGTTGTTTGAAAAACATTTTTAAGCAAGTATCCTTTCCCAAGCAAATCTAAACGTGCTGGGGGAAGGTCGGTCAAACAAGGGAGTTCTTCGCTTTTATAAAACTTTTTTATTTGACCTTTCTGAAAATCATCTAAAACTATTTTCCATAAGTTTTCAGCTTCACCGATAACCACGCAATCGGCATGTTGGATCGCTTCATCAGGAAGAAAGGAAGGATGAATCCCACCTAATACAACTTTTTTATTTCTTTTACGAAACTCATCGGCAATCTGATAAGCATGAATTGAAGTTGCTGTCATGACAGTTATGCCAATCAAATCATAATCACCATCATAATCTATTTCATGCAGTCTTTCATCGATGATAGTAACCGAATGTTCTTTTGGGGTTAAACCAGCTATTATGGTAAGACTTGCTTGCGGAAAAGGAACAAGAATTGCCTTTTTTTTCGACGCCCTTTTAGACTCTGGCGCTATTAATAATATTTTCAATTGTTTCCTCCTTTATTATGGGAGGGGTTATAACACAAGTATTGTCATTCCCCAATGGAGATCATATTATCCCACTGCTTCTATTGGTGTTTACTAAGAGCTGTAGTATGTTATTCCTTTTTCCAAAATAGAAACGATATTAAATATTCTCAGTAAACAAAGCGGCCTTTTCTCTTGTTGGAAAAAACCCGAATGATATTATACACTATTCTTAAAAATACCGTTATTAAAAAATAAAAAATATTTTAGCTGGGCACCAATAATTCTTGCCGTGAAAGTTATGAGAAAATTCTATCTCTTTTTGAGCTTAGTTCATTACCTCTCCACGGAAAAAAGAATTTAAATTTTAACCCTTACTATTTCTCCATAATAGACTGAATGAAAATCTCCAGAAGAATAATACTCATGAATGATTTCAGGAATAAAATTTGTTTCTATAACTTTGGTTTTTTGAACTATTCTGCACTCAAAATAAATAGGGCATTCCTTAATGACTGGAACTGAGAAGTTTTCATTATAAATAGGAGTAAAAGCAGTACTTTTAAATTTATCAACTGTTGCACCTGAGGCACTCCCGCACCAGTTTATTTCTTTTTTCATATTCTCAGTAGGAACACAAACCGTAAAAAAGGGATTTTCCTCAATATGAATATATGAAAAACGAGAAGGCCTCACCAATACAGATATAATAGGCCGACCCCAAATAATTCCTCCCTGCATCCATCCAATGGTCATTATGTTCGGTTTCCTTTCTTTCCCCTGAGTAACCAAAAAAACACCAGTGAGTTTTTCAATAGCAGCATATGATTCAGTGAGAGCTTTTTTCCAAAAATCTTGATTGAGAGACATAAAACATCCTCCTTGACCTATCAAAATAAACCTAAGATAATAATTCAATGTTTTAATCTTATCATTTTTTCAGGGTCAATGAAATTCTTTTTCTTTTAACCTTGATTAAAAACCAGTTATTTAAAAGCAACTGCCCTATTGAATACATTAAATATCAAAGAGTATATTGTTATCAAAATGAAATTACTATTTTTACTCTATCAGCAACTATAAAAAAATCAGAAAGAGAGAAAACTATGGATGAACTTTTTTATTTTCAGAAAGCTGCAGAAATTCCTTGTTCTTGTGGTAAAACCCACCATATTTTAACTCAAAAAACCATCGTTGATCACTCACTTTTAGAGCAGATACCACTTGTGCTGAACCAGCTTCATTTGGGGAAGAAATGCTTGATCGTTTTTGACGAAAATACTTACCAAGCAGCAGGACAAAAAGTTGAAACAATTTTAAATCAAGAAAAGTATAAGGCTATTCCCCTCTTACTCTCTCATAACTCTTCGAGTCAATACTTAGAGCCCGACGAAGATACCCGCCATCAGGTTGGAACTGGCTTAAAATACCAACCAGACTTTATGATTGCTGTCGGCTCAGGTGTTATTAATGACTTGGTTAAATTCGTTGCCCATCGTTCTCATATTCCTTATGTGGTGGTTGGTACCGCAGCATCCATGGATGGATATCCTTCTCTTGGCGCTCCCATGTTAGTGAATGGATATAAAATTACTTTTGAAGCGACTCCCCCCAAAGCAATTTTTATGGATCTCGATGTTTTAGTAAAAGCTCCTTTAGAACTTCTCCAGTCGGGTTTTTCTGATTTAATTGGGAAAACCACGGCAAACTCTGACTGGGTACTACGAAATCAACTTCAAGATGAATATATTTGTCACTACTCCTGGGACTTGGTCAAGGAAGCTCTTCATATTTTGTGGGAATCTGCTAATCAAATCCCTCAACGAAAGCCAGAAGCCGTCAGAGCTTTGTCCATCGCTCTTCTCAACTCAGGATTTAGCATGGCATTGGTTGGTGATTCCCGACCAGCTTCTGGTGCTGAGCATCTCATCGCTCATTATTTAGAAATGGTTAGCCTTTCTCGTGGAGAAAATACTTCTCTTCATGGTTTACGAGTTGGAGTTGCAACTTTTTATATTCACAAAATGTATCAGCGATTTCTAAAAGAAATTGACACCGTCGATTGGGAAAAGATTGCTTCTCCCCATCCACTTCGGGTAAACAAGAAAATCTTACAGGAAAAATTCGGCTCTCTCTATCCTTTAGTTGAAAAAGAAGCAACTCAAAAAATGACATCCCCAATGGTTTTTACCGATTCTTATAAAAAACCTGGATTTTCCAATCAGTTGCGACAAATGATATCAGAAAAACTTTTTGCTATACCTGATATTGAACAAGCTTTAAATCGATCGAAAACTCCATCGACTTTTGAAGAATTAGGTTTTTCGCGATCCTTAGTGAAAGACTCTTTCCTTTTCTCCCGCTTTGTGAGGAGCCGAATTACCATTTTAGACATCCTTGATGAAGCTGGTCTCTTAGAAGAATATGTTGAAGATTTTTTATAAATAGAATGCAACCCAGTGAATCCTGTTATCTGGGTTGCATTCTATGTGTTCAATTAAAAAATATAAGAATTTAAAAGGTTTTCAATATCAGTTTCCGACAACTCAGATTGATTATAGGAATAAGCAACCTCACCAGATTTATTAATCAGTACTATGGCTGGTATTCCCATGCTGAAAAACCTATGATAAACATTCCGGCTAAAATCGTCAAGAATAGGAAAGGTTAAGCCATATTGTGATTGGAATTCACGTAACTGTGCAATCGAGCTTGAAACTCCTACCCCTAAAACGACCAGGTTTTGACTCTCTTTGTATTTGTTATAAAGATTTTGAATTCGAGGCATTTCATTTCGGCAATGGGGGCATAAATAACCAAAAAAGGCGACCAAAACGGGCTTCCCACGATATTCATTTAAGGAATATACGTTCCCATCCAGATCGAAGAGAGTAAAATCTATAGCGTTCGGAGATACATAAGGAGTTGGAGACGGATCAACAGAAGATTCAGGGGTGGGACTTGGTTGGTCAAGATTTGAAGCTAAAAAGCATCCAGGAATCAAAATAAAGATAAGCAAAAATAAGGGGATATACTTTAGTAATTGGTCTTGTTTACCATTATTCAATGTGAAATCACTCCTATCATTTCATTCATTCAATAATAAAGTCTTTTTATACTCTCAATCTTCGGTTATTGAACTTCTAACGTTTTCACCTCCCAATATATCTTCAATATCCTTTTTTAAAGAATCCAAAGCTTCACTTGGAGGATTGAATTGAGATGATTTTGATTGATTTTCCAGATAAAAATTATAAACAGAATCAGTATATCTTTTTATTTGATTAAAAGTTTTTGGATCCCTGGTGTTCTGTTGAGAGCGAATCATATTCAAAAAAGCAAAAAGTATCTTTTCGTAATTACCTAAAACCATTGGGGCAAGTTCCATAGAATACCTATAATCTCTCCAAGCTTCATCGAGTTCTCCTTTTAAAAGAAAAAGATCTGCTCTGTGCCGATAGTACTCATAATTATTAGGTTCAATATTTAAAGCTTTTTGGTTTTTCTTCAGTGCCAGCTGTAAAAATTCTTCTTTTTTGGTTTGTAAATAAAATTCGGAAGATAAATTGCTTAGTTGATGAAAGGCGTTGTCGTGCCATGGGTTGAGTCGAACGGTAGCTTCCCAGGCTTGAGCCGAATGAACGAAATCATTATCAGCTCGATACTCATTCCCTATTTGATAATAATACTCGGCATTCCCATAAAAAATACTTATCACAAAGAATAAAAGTGCAATGAAAAAGGGAATTATCAAGGGAATAGAAAGCTTTAATTTTTGTAAAGAGTAGGAATTCAACAAAAGAGCAAGGAGCGTCCAAGCAAAAACCTGATAAGCACCCATGGCAAAATTTAAATCTATACTGCTATGTAAAAAAATAAAAAAGACTCCGGCACCTATGAAAGGATTTATTGAGTTAAATTGGTCTTGATAACAATGAATGACACAAATGCGCAGTGAGTAAAAAAGTAAAAATAAAAGGGAAGCCAATCCCAAGACTCCTGATTCAACTAAGGTATTTAAATAAAAGGAATGAGGAAATTTGGTGTAATAGGTATGAGATTGAAAGGAGAAATACCTCGTTGCCCAACCTCCGCCACCCCAACCCAAAAGAGGCTTTTTTTGAATCATCTTGAGAGCATCTCGGTAAAAAGTAAACCTCAAAATAACATTTTTTGTTTCAAAGCTGATATCTCTCCCCTTTTCTCCAAATCCTCGAATAAAAGTGAAGTTCTTTGTATCGAATTGAACAAAAAAAACAAAATAGCTCTCTATCCCCAAGATTATTAATAAAATTAGAAAAAAAAGGAGTTTTT
>Ga0334888_1000837_pt1 | contig 44702 bp, 40 predicted proteins | sample GraSluR1_MG_FD_207227 | JGI IMG/M metagenome (GOLD analysis project Ga0334888, IMG submission 207227) | Sludge microbial communities from methane-producing bioreactor in Wageningen University, Netherlands - Granular Sludge_3_08-R1 | ecosystem: Engineered > Bioreactor > Anaerobic > Unclassified ...
TCGACGAGGACCACGAGGACCTCTCGGATCTCTTCCCACAGGGACGCCTGGATCAGGACCGTCAGCAGGTCGACCTGCGCGAGCACAACTCGTGGAGGATGCTGCTGCACGAGGTGCCCACCGTGGAGCTGCTGGAGACCCAACTGGTCAACGCCATCGCGCCCTTTGTGCTGAACGCGCGCCTGAAGGCATTGATGCTGCGCACGCCCGAGCGGGACAAGCACATCGTCAACGTCTCGGCCATGGAGGGCCAGTTCTACCGGAAGTTCAAGACCACGCGCCATCCCCACACGAACATGGCCAAGGCGGCCCTGAACATGATGACCCGGACCTCGGCCGCCGACTACTTCAACGACGGCATCCACATGAACAGCGTGGACACCGGTTGGGTCAGCGACGAGGACCCGGCGGTGATCGCCCGACGCAAGGCCGACGAGAACGACTTCTCGCCACCCCTGGACATCGTGGATGGAGCCGCCCGGATCGTCGACCCCATCGTGAGCGGCTTCAACACCGGCGTCCACGTCTGGGGCCAGTTCCTGAAGGACTTCAAGCCCACCGACTGGTAGCGCTTCAGCGCCCCCCGGATGGCAGGAGCCTCCCGGGGGGCGCGAGTCGGCGAGGGTCGAAGGACCACCGGCGTGGTCTTCACACAGGCTTTTAGAAAGGCAGCATGCCTTCGGGCACGTCCTTGAGCTCCAGGTAGGAGGAGGCAGGGTTCTGGCGGTCGATGTGGGCGGCCACGGTTCCCTTCTTCTCGCCTCCCATGTCCACGACCTGGACCAGTGTGGCGGCCGTCGGGCTGAACTCGGCATAGGCGGCGGTGGTCAGCAGGCCCGTGGCATCCAGGGCAACCGCCCCTTCCCGGGTGTCGCCGATGAACCAGGCGCTGGCCTCGGCCAGCCCCATCTCCGAGATCTTCACGACGCCTGGCTGGTTCGGGGCCAGGTCGGCCGACGTCTCGTCGGCCGCTATCAACTGCACGAGCTGCCCGGTCAACTGGGCCTCCACCTCGGGCACCTTCTCGATCGGAATCGGCTGGCGGAGGACGTTGTCACCCTCCAGGTGACCGGTGGCCTGGAAGGAGTCGATCGCGGGGCGGGCATACTCGGGGAGGTGGGCGATCAGGTCCCGTTGCGGCAGACTGGGAGTGGTGGAGATGCTGGAAATCTGCATGGTCTTTGTCCTCTCTGGCTTCTTTGAAGAGAGTTTGCCTCGGCTCTCTTACAGGCTCCTGAAAGGGCAAGATTCCCACGTGCGGATTTCTGGACGCCAGCGTGCCCCGATGCCCTGGCCTGCTGGCCCGGGCAGGAATCCGACCGGTCGGGCAGGGAAGGGACCCGGACATGCTGTTCTGGATGACCCGCAGTTTTCGGAACTTCCGCAAGCGCCGGGGCGCAAGCCTGGCCCTGATCCTGCTGTTGGTCCTGGCAGCCCTGCTGGGCAACAGTGCCTGCTTCTACTTCTTCGAGGCCCAGGCCCACGAGGGGCTGACCTGGGTGGACTCATTCTGGTACAGCATCGTGTCCATCTCCACGATCGGGTATGGGGACTACTTCCCCCAGACCACGGGTGGGCGCTTGGGCGCATTCTTCTTCATCATCCTGGTCGGCCTGTCGGCCTTCAGCGGCATGCTCGGCCTGCTGGTGGACTGGATGGTCGAGATGTCCCAGAGGGAGCTGATGGGCTTGAGCACCGTGCCCTGCCGCAACCACGTGATCCTGGTGAACTTCCCCGGCGAGGCCCGGGTCCGCCAGATTCTGGAGGAACTGCGCCTGGATGAGGGGCGGATGCGCCGGGACGTGGTGATCGTCTCGGAGCGGATCGAGCGGCTGCCCTTCGCGCTGGACAACGTCTTCTTCGTGCACGGCTCGCCGCTGCAGGAGGAGACCTTCCGTCGCGCCCGTCTGGACCAGGCCTCGGTGGCGCTGGTCCTGTGCACCGACCCGGCCGATCTCACCTCCGACGGGGTGGTGGCCTCGGTGGTCACCATGATCGAGCATCTGCGCCCCGACATCAAGACCGTGGCCGAGTGCCTGGACGAGCGCCACCGGGTGCTCTTCGAGTCCACCAGTTGCGACTCCATCGTCTACTCCAACCGGGTGGTGAACCACCTTCTGGTCCAGGAGAGCTGCCAGAGCGGGGTCGCGTGTCTGGTCGAGAAGCTGACCGACCAGGCCGACGGCGACAGCCTCTTCTGCACCGCCGTCGAGCAGGGGCCCGAGCGCGATGCCCTGCCCTTCGCCTGCGCCTTGCTGGCGCAGGACGTCAACGTGATGGGCGTGACCCGGGACGGGGTCACGCACACGCGCCTGAAGGGTTTCCGCCTGAGCGAGGGCGACGAGCTGCTGTACGTGGCGGGGCAGCGCTATTCCTGGGAGGAGCTGGCGAGGCTTGGGGCCTGACCCGGACCCGGCCGGGCCTTCTTGGCGAAGGCCAGGATTCCGCCCAGGGCCACCGACAGGAAGGCGGCGGCCACCACCCGGAACTCGGCAGGCAGCAGGAAGACGGCCGTATGGGCCGGGATCCAGAAGATCGGGATGGTCTTCAGCAGGACGAAGTCGCAGAAGCCCACCCAGTCGATGCGCCGGGCGACCTCGGCGACGCCGATCCGGGTCAGCCCCTCACAGCGCATGTCCAGCCAGGTGTCGGTGAAGCGGTGCGTCCCCATCAGCACCGGCCCGAAGGTCAGGTTCATCAGGGTCGAGGTGAAGAAGGCCAGCCCCAGGGGGCCGGCTCCTCCGGGCAGGAGGCCCCGCTGCATCGCCCCTCGGGTCCCCTCGGTGAAGACCGCGAAGGCCAGGGTGATCGAGATTCCCAGGAGCCCCCAGATGAAGGCCCGGGCCCCCAGGGCGCCGGGCAGGACCCAGCGGCCGGCCCCGATGCGCAGGGCCAGGAGCTCGCCCAAGGTGGCCAGCCAGGCGAACTTCAGGAAACCCGCCAGGTAGGGATGCCCGGTCGTGAAGGCGACGAAGGCCTCCTGGCCCGCGGGGATCCCCAGCAGGGCTGCGCTCCCGGCGAGGGCCAGGCCCCACAACAGATCTCCGGACTTCATCTCGGGCCTCCTCGCCGTGGCACTTCGGGGTCGCAGCCCGTTCGCGAGGGAGCGGACTCTCCCTTCGACCCGGGGCCCGGGGCGATGACAGGGTCTCTCACCAGGCAGGCGCCCAGTTGGGGAGGGCGATGGCTGCGACGAGCAGCAGGAACAGGAGGAGTGCGACCCAGAGGAGGAAGACCTCGAGCCGCGGAGCTCGCTTCTGGAGCTGACTGTCCAGGAGCGCCAGCGCCAGGGGCGTCGCCAGGATGCCGACCCAGAGGGCGACCTCGATGAACATGGAGTCCTCCCGACCTGAGGAATCGGACCGCATGCCGTGGGGCGGCCCAGACGTCTGGGGCTTCGCGATGTTGACCTGGTGGACCCGCCACGCGAGGAGCCGCGGCCCTCGGGGCCGAACGGGGCGTGCCGATGGACAAGGACGCGATTCGCTCGATCCTGGCGACCGACTGCGGCAGCACCACGACCAAGGCGATCCTGATCGAGAAGCGGGGCGACGAGTTCCGCCTGGCCGTCCGCGGCGAGGCTCCCACCACGGTGGAGGCTCCCGCCGAGGACGTGACCCGGGGGGTCCTCAACGCCGTGGCCGAGGTGGCGGAGCTGGTCGGGCGTCCGCTTCTGGATGACCAGGGAAACCTGATCCAGCCCTTCGACGGCACGCGGGGGGTGGACCTGTACCTTTCCACCTCCTCGGCCGGCGGGGGCCTGCAGATGATGGTGGCCGGGGTGGTCCGCCAGATGACGGCCCAGAGCGCCGAGCGCGCGGCCCTGGGGGCGGGGGCCATCGTGATGGATGTGCTCTCCTCCAATGACCGGCGCCGTCCCCACGAGAAGATCGAGCGGATCCGCCAGTTGCGGCCGGACATGGTGCTGCTCTCGGGCGGGGTGGACGGGGGCACCCAGAAGCACGTGGTCGAGCTGGCCCAGTTGATCGGGGCCGCCGACCCCCGGCCCCGCCTGGGCACCAGCCTGCGCCTGCCGGTGATCTACGCGGGCAATCGCGAGGCCCGCGAGCAGGTCCAGGCGGTCCTGGGCGAGCGGACCGCCCTGGAGGTGGTCGAGAACCTGCGTCCCAGCCTGGAGGAGGAGAACCTCCAGCCGGCGCGCCTGAAGATCCAGCACCAGTTCCTCGAGCACGTGATGGCCCAGGCTCCGGGCTATCCCCGCCTGATGGAGATGGTGGACGAGCCGATCATGCCGACCCCGGCCGCGGTGGGCCTGATCATGCAGCGAGTGGCCCGCGAGCGCGGGATCAGCCTGGTGGGGGTGGACATCGGGGGGGCCACCACCGACGTCTTCTCGGTCTTCGGCGGGGTCTTCAACCGGACGGTCTCGGCCAACTACGGGATGAGCTACTCGATCTCCAACGTCCTGGCCGACGCGGGCCTGGAGGACGTCTTCCGCTGGGTCCCCTTCGATCTGCCCGAGGGCGAGCTGCGCAACCGCATCAAGAACAAGATGATCCGCCCGACCTCGATCCCCTACCTGGTCGAGGAGCTGATGATCGAGCAGGCCCTGGCCCGCGAGGCCCTGCGCCTTTCCTTCGACCAGCACCGGCTGCTGGCCACCGGCCTGAAGGGAGTCCAGCGCCAGTCCGACATCGCCTCGATGTTCGACCAGGGGGCTTCGGGGCGGAGCCTGGTGGACCTGATGGGCCTGGACCTTCTGATCGGCTCGGGGGGCGTGCTCTCCCACGCGCCGCGCCGGGCCCAGGCGGCCATGATGCTGATGGATGCCTTCCTCCCCGAAGGGGTGACCCGCCTGGCCGTCGACTCGATCTTCATGATGCCGCAACTGGGGGTCCTGGCCGAGGTCCACCCCGAGGCGGCCACCCAGGTCTTCGAGAAGGACTGCCTGGTGGAGCTGGGCACCTGCGTCGCTCCCGCCGGCCCGGCCCGGCCGGGTCGCCGGGTTCTCAGCGGCCGGATCGGCCAGACCGGCTTCACCCTGGACCAGGGCCAGCTCCAGCTTCTTCCCCTGGGCCCCGGTGAGGTGGCCCGGGCCGTCCTGGTCCCGGAGCGGGGCCTGGACGTGGGGGCCGGGCGGGGCCAGGTCCTGGAGTGCGAGGTGCACGGAGGCGAGGTGGGCCTGATCCTGGACGGCCGAGGCCGGCGCCCCTTCACCCTGCCGCCCGAGAAGGCGGCGCGCCTGCGCGCGCTGGCCGAGTGGAACCAGGCCTTGGATCTGTACCCCAAGGCCCCGGTCGGGAACCCCGACCGGCTTGCTCGGGAGGTCGCCGGTGGGTAGCGCCTACGTCCCGGGCCTGAAGGTCACCGCCTCGACGGTCCTGCACCTCGAGCGCCGATTGCCCCTGAAGGGCGAGGTGGTCGTGAGCGCCGGCGACGCCGTGCGTTGGGATCAGGTGGTGGCCCACACCCACCTCCCCGGCAGCGTCGAGATGGTCAATGTGGCGGCCCGGCTGGGCCTGGAGCCGGCCGAGGTGCCTGAGTGCATGCTCAAGACGCAGGGCCAGCATGTGGCCAAGGGCGAAGGGCTGGCGCGGAACAAGGGCTTCTTCGGCCTCTTCAAGGCCACCCTCCAGGCGCCGCTCTCGGGCACGCTGGAGTCGGTCTCGGGGGTCTCGGGCCAGGTGGTACTCCGAGGTCCCGCAGTCCCCGTGCAGGTCCACGCCTACGTGGATGGGGTCATCGAGCGGGTGATCCCCGAGGAGGGGGTGGTCGTGCGCACCCACGGGGCCCACCTGCAGGGAATCTTCGGCATCGGGGGCGAGACCGCCGGCGAGGTGGTCATGGCCACCGGGGATCCCGCCCGGGAGATGCAGGTCCTGGACCTGGAGGAGGCTCATTCCGGCAAGGTGGTGGTGGGCGGAGCCCTGGTGACCCGGCAGGTCCTGGAGCGGGCCGTGGAGCTCGGGGTCCGGGCCCTGGTGGTGGGAGGGATCCACGACCAGGACCTGCGCGACTTCCTGGGCTACGACCTGGGCGTGGCCATCACCGGCTCGGAGGACAAGGGCCTGACCCTGGTGCTGACCGAGGGCTTCGGGCCGATCCCCATGGCCCGGCGCACCTTCGAGCTGCTGGCAGCCAACGCGGGACGCCGGGCCTCGGTCTCGGGGGCGACCCAGATCCGCGCGGGGGTGATCCGCCCCGAGATCCTGATCCCCCATCTCGACGAGCCCGAGCCCCAAGCCCCGGAGGGTCCCCAGGCCGGCGAGGGCTTTGCCCCCGGCGCCTGGGTGCGGGTGATCCGCGAGCCCCACTTCGGCCGCCTGGCCCGGGTCCTGGCCCTGCCCGTCGAGCCGGCGGAGATTCCCACCGGCGCCCGGGCCCGGGTGGCCGAGATCGAGCTTCTCGACGGGCCCAGATGGGTGGTACCCCGGGCCAACCTGGAGTTGATCGAGGAGTAGGGGAGGCCCGCCCGGCGGGTGTCCGGGCGACCCGGGTCCCGGCAGACCGTCAGTCCGTCTGGCCCTTCCCCCGGACATGGTCGACCATGGCCATCGTCAGGCCCACGGCTCCGCCCACCAGGGTGGCCCCCAGGACCACCTTGCCACCCACCATGGGATGGGCGGGGTTCTGCAGGGCGTCCACGACGAGGGCGCCGGCGCTCAGCATGCCGCCGATCCCGGCGCCGCGCACGAATCCCTCGGCGGCGGCCACGACGGCGGGGCTCAACGAGGGCCCTCTCGTCCCGCCTTCATAGCGGTCGGCGGAGGGCTCGGTGGAGCGGGCGGCCGCGGCCAGTTGGTTGGAGGTGGCCGGCCGGGCCACTCCGGGTCTGAAGTTGATGGGATCCATCGTGAATCCCCCCCTTTCCTGTTCCTTCCTCAGAATCTAGCTTGGGGAGGAACCGGAGTCTTCACAACGGTGTAAACCGGATGGAAGATCCGGGCGATTCGCCCCTCCTGGCCTCGCGGTCTCCCGCCCGGCGGGGTGCCAGGAGATGTCAGGCGGCGGGAATGGTCGGGGGGGGCTTGGTCTCAAGCAGGGATCGGCTCGCCCCGGCCGCGAATCCTTCCGCCCGGATGCGCCCCCTTTGTGGGGGTGCACCAGGTGCTCTGGTCGCAGGGGGGTGCCCCGGTTGCCCTCCCGCGCCGGAAATCGGTCGGGAGGTCCATCGCATCTTGAGATCCCGAATTCCAGGCCGGGCGCTGCCCGGACTCCGTCTCCTCCTCCTCTTCCTGCTGCTGGCCCTGCTGGTCTTCGTCCCCTGGACGGCACGCAGCCAGGCCGACACCCCCGCTGGCCTCTTCTACCACTTCCGGGACCAGGCCATCCCCTTGAGCGTCGTTCCGGATGTGGTGGCCGTGCGCCTGGCGCCCGGAGCCACCCTGGAGCGGACGGCCGGTCGGGTCCAGACCCTGGGCCAGGGGAGCTGGCGCCTGGTCTCCACCGTCGGGAAGGCGGGCGCCTCCGAGCAGGCCCGCGAGATGCTCAAGGAGTCGGGGGTCGAGTTCACCTCGCCCGTGGTCCAGGCCGAAGGGGCCCGGGCCATCCTGACCGACCAGATCCTGGTCCGCTTCCGCCCGGAGGCCACCCCCGAGCAGATCGACTCGGCCCTTCAGGGTTTCACCCCGATTCCCCGCCAGCACCTGGCGGAGCGCTCGCACCTGGTGCGGGTGGCCACCCGATCGGGCCTGGAGGCCCTCCAGCAGGCCAACCGCCTGGCCGGGCTGCCCTACGTGCAGTACGCCGAACCCAACTTCATGAACCTGCTGGAAGCCGACCTTCCGTCTTCACAGAACGCCTCGGCTCCGAACCTGGAGGCCCTCACCGCCCGGCTGTCCGGCCCCATCCGCCTCCATGCCTCGCCGACGGCGCCCGCCCGCGAGTCCGTCGACCCGCGAGGGGCCGCGACCTGGACCACGATCCTCGATGAGGACTTCTCCAAGGCCTTCCCGGGCCCGGGGTGGACCGTCGCGGGGAACCCCACCTGGGGTCGCGTGGGCTTCAGCGAGACCGAGATCCGGCTGTGGCCGGCCGCCGGCGGGTCCAACGCCGTGCCCTGGCAGGACGGCACCCCGACCAACCTCGGAGCCGAGATGGTCTACGGACCCTTCGACCTCTCCGACGCCCAGTTCGCCCGGATGGTGATCCGGCTGGATGAGAAGGTCTCGGAGTGGGTGGGTGAAGGCCTGGGCGTCTTCTACTCGACCGACGGCGTGAGCTTCTTCCCCGCCGACATCCGGGTCATGGGGGGCGGCTACGGATACAGCTACAGCTTCAATCAGGACGCCGGCCAGGACCCGGCCGCGGTGATCGCCGATCTGCGCGGCGAGCCCCAGGTCTGGATCGGCCTGGTGTATGTCACCCTCGACCCCGCCGGCTCGCCGGGCCCCTTCATCAAGAACATCCAGATCAAGAAGGCCACCCAGGCTGGGCGGGCCATCTCCAACGACCCGCTGTCGCCTCTGCAGTGGCACCTGGACAACGCCGGGCAGACCGGTGGCACTCCGGGAGCGGACATCCGGGCCGTCAACGCCTGGGCCCGCACCGAGGTCGACCCCGACCTGGTGGTCGCGGTGATCGACACCGGAGTCCAGGAACACGAGGACCTCAACTGGATCCCCGGCTATGATGCCACCGGCGGCGGAGGGACGGGAACCCCCGGGCCCAACCAGGGCCACGGCACCTCCTGCGCCGGCCTGATCGGGGCCATCGGCAACAACGGGATCGGCGTGGTCGGCGTGGCCCCGGGCGTGAAGATCATGCCCATCCGGATCGCCGATGACGCCGGGGGCTTCGCCGAGGATGACGACGTCGCCGCGGGCATCCGCTGGGCCTTCCAGAACGGGGCCCGGGTGCTGAGCAACTCCTGGGGCTACGGCCTGCCCTCCGCGGAGATCCACGAGGCCATCATCGAGGCCACCGACGCCGGGGCCGTGGCCTTGTTCGCCACGGGCAACACCGAGGGCGAGGAGGTGGCCTATCCGGCCCGCTACCCCGAGACCATCGCCGTGGGCTCCTCCAGCCAGTGCGACGAGCCCAAGCGGGTGGACGACCAGAGCATGGAGCTCTACGGCCACAACTCGGGCCCCGAGCTCTCGGTCGTGGCTCCTGGCACCTCGATGGTCACCACCGACCTGATGGGTGCCGAAGGCTACTCGGATGGCAACTACACCACCAACTTCAACGGCACCAGCTCGGCCACCCCGGTGGCTGCCGGCGTGGTGGCCCTGATGCTGTCCGAGACTCCCACCCTGACCGTCGGAGAGGTTCGCGACCTGCTTCAGCGCACGGCCGACAACATCGACCCGGTGCGGCTGGTGGCAGACCCCGTCAACGACCTGCTGGGCTTCGGACGGGTCAACGCCGATGCCGCCCTGCTGGCGGTCGAGACCAAGCGGGCGCTGGGCGCCAGCGCCATGGCTGCCGGCCAGAACACCGGCCTGGGCCCCAACGGCGGCGGCTGCTTCATCGCCACCGCCGCCTACGGCTCGGCCTTCCACCCCAAGGTGGCCGTGCTGCGCCGGTTCCGCGACCAGCACCTGCTGACCAACGCCCCGGGCCGCGGCCTGACGGCCCTGTACTACCGCACCTCTCCGCCCGTCGCGGCCTTCATCCAGGACCGTCCGGCCCTGCGGGCCGCGGTGCGCGCCTCCCTGACCCCCGTGGTGGCTGCGGTTGAATATCCGCTGCCAGCCCTGGGTGTGGCCCTGGGCCTGGCCATGTTGGCCCTCTGGCGTCGCCGGCTGCGCCAGGTCTGACCCTGGGGTCGATCGGCCCCTCGCGCCCCCGGGTGCCTCGGTGCCCGGGGGCGCCTGCGTTCTCGGACGCCCCTCGACGCCTCCCGCCGGCAGGCTGTGGGGCCGTCCTTGGAGAAGTGGCACCCGGTGGCCAGGGAAGGCCCTGGAAGTCCTGGACCCTCCGGGGGGATGGGGGAAAGCGGTGTCTGGAATGATCTCAGCCTGGGTCTCCCGACTTCGCGGTCGCCGTGGTGGCCCTGAATCATGGCGCGACGAGGCTTCGTTTCTGGAGGTGACGACCGGGGCAGAGGGTCTGCTGACGATTCGCTCGCTTCTTCTGGAACGACCCCTGTTCCGCATGCGTGCCGTCCTGGCGCCGGCTGGCCAGCCGGGGGCGGGGCGGCTGGAGATCCCGCTGGCGGCTTCGGGCTCGAGCAGGCCCTGGCTTCGCGTCGAGGTCCAGCGCTCGGGTGACCCGGTTCCCGGCGCTGAGGCCTTCCTGGTCGGAAGCCACGCCGAGCGGAAGCGGGATGCCCAGACCCTGGTCTTCCAGTTGGAGTGCCTCGAGGCCGGGGTGCGCTACGTCTTCGAGGCGGACTCCGGCCTGGAGGTCCTGGACCTGGCCCCTGCGACGCCGCTGCCTTCGCTCTTCGATGGAGTCCCGTCCGCGCAGGATATGGCCCGGTTCCTGCACCAGTTGACGCACGGCCGGCGTCGGGTGCCCCAGATCCTGAACAGCCTCGCCCGCTGCGCCTCGCCCGCAGCGGCGGCGCAGGCCCAGGAGCTGGCGGCCCGCTGGCCCGCCGAGGCGGAGCCGGGCCCCCTGGTGCAGGCCCTGGCCCGTTTCGGCAAGGAGCGAGGCCATCGGGTCAACCCCGAATCCCTGGAGGCCTTCTGCCTGCTGGTGGACCTGGAGCGCGGGGCCGACCCGGGGATTTCGCCTGCGGCAGCCCTGGCCGTGGCCGGGCTCTTCGCCTTCGCGCTGGACCAGGAAGCCTGGGACGCAAGCTTCTCGCAGTACGGAAGCTTCTCGCAGGCCCTGGAGGGGGCGCGCGAACCCGGTGCCCTCCGGCTGCTGGAGAAGTTGCGCCAGCAACGGCGGACGCCGCTGGACATCCTGGAGGACCTGGCCGGCGACTCGCAGAGCCGCCGCGTCGCCGCCGCCGTCCGGATCCTCAAGCCGCTGCTGCCCGGGGGGCGTATCCGGGTCAACGAAGAGCAGTTGGCGCTGCTTCCCCTGCTGCAGGACAGCGGTCGGCCGGTCCATCCCGAGACCATGCTGGCCTTGTGCCTTTTCGTCGATCTGGAAACCGGCGACCTGGACCGCGAGCGCTTGGAGGCACTCTCGACCGGGGTCCATACCCTGGACACCTCCATGTATGCCATGGTTGCGGTGGCCGGCGCCTTCGGGCTGGAGCTGGTGGCCTTTGCCCTGGAGCCTGAACCGGGGGAGTCCGAGGCCGACCGGGTGGGCCGACTGGCCACCCGATCGGAGGGCGGCCTGCTGGCCTGCTTCCGCCGGGCCGGAGAGACGGGCCGACGCTGGGAGTGGGTTCGCGGCGCCGAGGACTTCCTTCGGGCCGAAGGCCATGGCCTGGACTTCAGCGGCATCTTCCTGGCCCGCCTGGTCGGAGACGGACAGGAGCCGATCCAGCCCTTGGACCCGGCCCGTCTGCACGACCACGGCGAGGTGCTCTCGCGCCAGCAACTGGCCTTGCGCCAGATCCAGGCTGCCCTCCGGCGCATGGCGGGCGAGGCCCTGGATCGGGTCTTCCTCAGCCAGGAATCCTCGGTGCTGGAGGCGGCGTGCGAGTGGCTGGGCTCCGGCGGGGCGGCCCGCATCCTGGATCCCCTGATCCCGCCCGAGACCCGTCGCCAACTGGTCGCCTCGCTCAGCCGGGGAGGCCTGGACGTGCGCGCGGATCGCCGCCTCGTGGCTGCGGCTGGCGCTCAACCGGTCTTGGAGGTTCTCGGCCTGCTGCTGCTGCAGCAGATGGCCATGTCGCCCTACCTGAAGCTGGACGGCACCTTCCGCCACTTCGATGATCGCGCCATGCGCGCCACCCTGATGGAGCGGGTGACCGAGCTGGCGGCCTCTCCCGAAGTGGCTTTGAGGGCGCTGGCGGTCCGTCTGATGGCCTCCGTCGACCTGGCGGCGGACCGGGCCACCCGCCTGGGCATGGAGTACCCGTTGGGTCTGGCCCGAGCCGATCTGGACCCCGGGGTGCAGGCCGCCGCGGTGGAAGCCTTGACCCGGCTGGCGCTGGTGGACCTGGTGGCGCTGCCCCATGCCGTCGAGGTGGTCCCCTTCGAGGAAGGCCAGGGGGTCGTGCGGAGCCTCTTGTCCGAGGCCGACTGCGCCGGCATCGCCTCGGGGGTGCAGGGATGGCTGGAGCAGGTCGCCCGGGTGGATTCGGTCCGACCGATGGGCCTGCCGATCACCGACGCCCAGGGCCGCCTGGACCCGGCTCTGGCGCGTCCCCTCATCGAGCTGCTGGCCACGCTTCAGCAGGCCTCGCGCCACGATGGCTCGCTGTCCCGCCCGCGCTGGCTGGCCCTGGCCTCGCTGGAGGATCTGGCCGCCTCGGGCCGCGCCCTGCTGGAGGCCTGGAGGCTTCTGGCCCGCCAGGAGGGTCGGGCCTTGGAGGATCTGGACCCCGAGGCCTGCAGCCTGGAGTTCCGACTCTTGGTGGAAGACCAGGCGCCGAGGTTGCTGCAGCGCTGCGGTGGCCTTCCCTCCCTGGGCGGTCCGGGGCGACCCTTGAACCTCTACCGGCTGGCGCCTGGTCGCTCTTTAGGACCCCTGGCCACATTCGAGAAGTACCGGGGCGTGGTGGTGACCGAGGAAGCCCCCATGTTCACCGAGCTCCTGGAACGCGCCCGTCGGGCCGACCTGCGCCGGGTCCGGGTGCTGCGTCTGCCGGCCTTCAACGTGGCCCAGGCAGAGGGGCTGCCGGATCTGCAGACCGCGCGACTGGACACCGCGGTCGAGCTTCGCGAGGTCGAAGTGCTGGACCCGGTGACGGCGTCCTTCCATCCTCTTCCCGGCTGGCTGGCCCGTTCCAGGACCGAGCTGGGGTTGGACTCCGAGTCGCCCGAGGATTTGCATGCCGTGGTGTCCCTGGCCCTGGGACGCAAGCCTCAACCCATCGCCTCCCGGGTCGAGGAGGACGCCTCGCCGGCCAGGGATGGTCCGTCGGGACGGGACCCGGAGGCCCTGCCTCGGGTGGCTGCCGCGCTGGCCCGGCAGTTCGAGCTGGAAGGCGCGCAGGAACGCCTGCAGGGTCTGCTGCTCCAGATTCTGGGCTGATCGCCCGGATTCAGGGCTGTTGGGAGCGCTTCCGGGCGACCTCCACCATCTGTGAGGCCAGGTCCTGGGCGCACTGGAGGGCCACCTGGCGCACGACGTCCCGGTAGCCGGCTGTCCCCTGGCTGGCCCGGGTCAGGTCGCTGCGGAACACCGCCACGGGCCCGTTCACCAGCACCTGTCCGGACTGGGCGTCCACGATGCCGAGTCGGGCCAGTCCGCCCACGGTCAGCAGGCTCTGGGGAGCCGCCTCGCCCACGGGGACCGGCTGCTGGGGCACCAGGGTCGAAGCGGTCCGGGTGAACTGGTGCTGCAGCCGGAACTCGACCTTCGACCAGGCGACCAGCGGGGTTCCAAACTTGTGGGCCAGGGCCACGGCGGTGGTCGGGTCAGGCTCCTGGGTTGGGTCCAGGGCCGCCAGTCGCGGGTCATCGGCCGCGGGCACGACCAGGTCCACCTGGGCGTGGGCCTTCTCGACCGCCTCTTCCACGGCGCGCAGGAACGTGGCGGAGTCCAAGCCGGCGAAGTCGTCGGCGTCTTCCAGCTCCAGGGTCAGCGGCAGCAGCAGCATCTGCACCTTGCCCTGGGGTTCTGCCTGGGCCTGAAGGGTGCAGGGGGCGGCCAGCACGAGGATGGCCAGGATGGCCAGAAGGATTCGTTTCATGAGGGTTTCCCTCCCAGGATGGCGGGTTGCAGGTTGAGAATCTTCCGGGTCCTTGCCCGAGGCGGCCGGATTTCCTGCAGGACCTGGATCTTCAGGAGGTCCCGGCGGGTGACTCCCCAGAATTTCCCCGGGCCCGGGTCTCGGGCATCAGGAGGTGGCATGCAGGTCTACAGTCGGATGCCCAGCCCGCTGGGCGAGCTTCTGCTCACGGCCGAGGAGGGAGCCCTGTCGGGAGTCTGGTTCGAGGGGCAGCACGAGCCCTGCGGGGAACGCGACGACGCGGCCCTGTCGGAGGCCCGGCGTCAACTGCAGGTTTACTTCGAGGGTCGGCTTCGGGTCTTCGATCTGACCCTGGCCCCGCAGGGGACGCCCTTCCAACAGAGGGTCTGGGACGAGATCCGCCGGATCCCCTTCGGCAGCACCCGCAGCTACGGCGAGCTGGCCCGTCGGCTGGGAAGACCCGGCGCGTCCCGGGCGGTGGGCGGGGCCACGGGCCGGAACCCCCTGTCCATCGTGGTTCCCTGCCACCGCGTGGTGGGCGCCGGGGGGAGCCTGACCGGTTACGGTGGGGGCCTGGAACGCAAGCGCTTCCTGCTGGAACTGGAGGGGATTCCAATTCGCTGAGCGGCTCCTGAATCCGCCGCCTGGCGTGAGAATCGAATGCCACGGTAGGCGGCGGATTCAGGCCAGTTTTGGCAGGGGCCTTCGAGCGGAGTCTGGAACCTCCAGGGCGTGTCCCGTGTGCTGCTGGTCCGCCGCCTGGGCCGCCTGGCCTACCTTCCCGCCATGGCTTTGATGGAGGATCTGGTGAGGCGCCGGAAGGCTGGAGAGATCCCCGACACCCTGCTTGTGCTGGAGCACGAGCCGGTCATCACCTGCCCGCCCCGCTCTCCTTCCGAGCTGCTGCTGGCCGATCCCCAGACCCTGCGTCGGCGGGGGATCGAGGTCCACCCGACCAGCCGCGGAGGCCTCATCACCTACCACGGCCCGGGCCAACTGGTGGCCTACCCGATCCTGGACCTGCGGCCGGATCGCTGCGATCTGCATCGCTACCTGCGGGACCTGGAGGAGGTGATCCTGCGGGTCCTGGCCCGGCTGGGCATCCAGGGGACCCGAAGGCCCGGGCTGACGGGAGTCTGGGTGGGAACGGAGAAGGTGGCGGCCCTGGGCGTCCGGGTCAGCCGCTGGATCACCTCTCACGGCCTGGCCCTGAACGTCGGGATGGACCTGACCGGCTTCGACAGCATCATCCCCTGCGGCCTGCGGGGAGCGGGGGTGACCTCCTGCAGTCGCCTGGCGGGGCGGCCCGTGGAGGTGGACGAGGTGGCCTCGCTCCTGGTGCCGATCCTGGGCCAGGTCTTCGAGCGGGTTCCCCAGGAAGGGGAGCCCCTCCCATCCAGCCAGACTCGGCCGCGTGGTGCGGCCGGAAATTCAGGGCCGTCAGAAGCGGCCAGCGAGGACTCATGAGCCAGCCCAGCGATCCGACCCCGAGCCGAGAGCTTCCCCGCCCGGGCCACCCCGAGTGGGAGCAGCGAGTGGAACGCCCCGAGTGGATCCGGGTGCGCATGCACACCGGAGAGACCTATGGCCGGGTCAACTCGCTCTTGCGCGGACATCACCTGAACACGGTCTGTCAGGCGGCGCGCTGCCCCAACATCCACGAGTGCTGGAGCGAGGGCACGGCGACCTTCATGATCATGGGCGACGTGTGCACGAGGTCCTGCGCCTACTGCGCGGTGAAGTCCGGCCACCCGGGGCCCTTGGACCCTGAAGAGCCGGCTTCCGTGGCGCGGGCCGTGGAAGCGATGGACCTCGAGCACGCGGTGATCACCTCGGTGGACCGCGACGATCTGGAGGACTTCGGGGCCGGCCACTTTGCGGCCACCGTCCGGGCCATCCGCCAGCTTCGCCCGAAGACCCGGATCGAGGTGCTGATCCCTGACTTCGCCGGCGAGCCCCAACCCTTGCAGCACCTGCTGGAGAGTCGTCCGGACGTGCTGAACCACAACACCGAGACCGTGCACCGGCTCTACCCGCGCCTTCGTTCGCGGGGGGTCTACGCCCGCTGCCTGGAGCTGCTGGCGCGGGCCGACCGCTTCCGCCAGCAGGAGCATCCTTCCATGCTGGTCAAGTCGGGCCTGATGGTGGGGCTGGGGGAGACCACCGAGGAGTTGTTGGCCACCTTCCGGGATCTGCGGATTGCGGGGGTGGAGATCCTGACCCTGGGACAGTATCTCCGACCCACGATGAAGCATGTTCCCGTCGAGCGCTACTACACTCCGCAGGAGTTTGCGGATCTGCGGTCCGAGGCCACGGCGATGGGCTTCCGCTTCGTCGAATCCGGGCCGCTGGTCCGCTCCTCCTACCACGCCAGCCGGCATCGGGCCGGAGCCCTGGGAGGGCCATGAGCGACCTTCTCCGTCGTCTGCTTCCCACCGTCTGGGGCCGGGGTCCGGAGGCCGCGCCCCAGGACCTCGTGGTCTCGGAGGCCGGCCTGCGCTTCACCTGCTCGGAGGGGCGCCTGGCGATCCTGACGACCTTTGGAGGCCCCCCTCTCTTCGTGCTGGAGAGCTTCCCCGGGGTGCGCCTGAGCACGGTCCGCACCGACCGGGGAGGGCACCCGGCGCTCCTGCTCCACCTGGGGCAGGACCTGACGATCACCTGCGTGCAGTTCGGCCAGACCCCCCCGGGCCAGGCCCAGGTCCTGGTTCGGGCCACCCGCAAGCGACTGCCCGAGGGAGGGCAGGCCCTGGAGTTCACCTTCGCCCGCGAGGCCGACCAGGTCCGCTACCTGGCCGAGCTGGGCCCCAGTCTGGTGCCGCTGGGTTTTCGCGAGCACGCGCCGGCCGAGGCGGTCTTCACCGAGGTCCCGCCGCTGAGCCAGATGGTCGCCTTCCTGAAAGCCACCCTGCACCAGCGGCGGACGGCGCTGCGCAGCCTGAAGGGGCTGGCCCGACGCTGCGCGGATCCTCGGGTCCGAGCCGGGATCGACGACTTCGGGGCCCGCCTCAACCCCGGCCATGACTTCAACCAGCCGGTGATCGAGGAACTCCGCCAGGCCCTTGAGGACCAGGGGCGGCCGGTCAACCTGAACACCCTGATCGCCCTGTGCCTCATGGCGGATCTCTTCCTGGGCCGGATCGACAGCACCCACGTGGACGACCTGGTCAACCGGGACCGTCCCTTGCTGATCTCGGAAGACGCGGCGGCTGCCGCGGCACGCTTCCTGGGAGGACGCCCGGTCCGGGCCGCCGGCAGTGAGGCCGACCGGGCCCTGGGGTTCCTGTGGGCCGCGGTGGCCGAGCGTTCGGCCCGCACCATCCTGGAGGATCTGGCCGAAGACTCGGGCAGCGAGACCTCCCGGGCCCGGGTTCGTCGTCTGCTGGAACGGGTCGCGCCCGACCAGGGTCTGAACAACGACGAACAGGAGGCTTTGCGCAGCTACCTGGCGGCCTGTGGCCGGACCATCCACTCCGACACCCTGGCGGCCTTGTGCCTGTACGTGGATTTCGAGGCGGGAATCCTGGCCGAGGAGGACATCGACGCCCTGACCCCGGCGCGCTCGTTCGTGGACCATTCCCTGTACGCCCTGCTGGCGGTGGCCGGGGCCTTCGAGGTGGACCTGCGCTGCCTGGTGCTGGGGGACGAGGACGAGTCGGTCCGCTGGCACGGCCTGGAATCCCTGGTGGGGCTGGGCGAGCAGGGAGCCCTGGCGCGTTTCCTGGAGTCGGGCCTGCCCGGTTTCCACACCCGCCACCTGCCCGACCTTCCCGCCGTCCAGCAGGCTCGGGCCGAGGGGCTCGGCTTCACCGGCGAGGTCCTGGTCCGCTTCCCCGTCCTGGACTACCTGGAGGTCTCCGACCTGCGGGCCTTCCTGGGGCAGCAGGCCCCTGTGCTGGCCTGCTTCCAGTCGGAGGATCGGAGCGTGCGCTGGCGGGTGATCGATCCGACCTCCCCACACCGGGAGGACCTGGAGGCACTGACTGGTCCCTTCGGCTTCATCGAGGGCTTCCGGGCCTACCGCTTCCATGGCCGCGTGCTGGGGCGGGTGCTCCAGGTCCGCCCCGAGGATCTGGTGGGTCGCTCGTCGGTGGTGGCGGTCGATCTGGACCATCGAGGCAACCGTCACTATCGTTTCCTGGCCGAGGTCCTGGCCCCTGAACAGATGCTTCGGGCCCTGGGACAGGGGCTGGAGTGGTCCGGAGGCATCGCGGTCTTCCCCCAGGCGGACCAGCTCCCGCCTGATCTGATCGAGCCCGGCCCCGACCACCTGTTGGGACGTCCCGAGGACACCTCCGCCGAGGTCCGCCGACTGGAGTTGTGCTTCCGGGCGGTGCGTTCGGTGTTGCAGGAGGGCCCCGAGGTCCTCCCCCTGGACCGCGACGCCGAGTCGGCGGATCCCCTGCGTCGCGCCCTGCGCTCGCCTCAGGTCCGCTCGGCCCTGCTGGGGGTCGTCGAACCTGCCACCCGCCACATCCTGGTGCGCCTGGCCGGAGAGGAGGGGCAACCACCTCCCGGCGCCTTGCGCCTGGCTCCGGCCCTGCTGGATTGCCTGGCCTTCCCCGAGGGCCAGCAGGTGGCCGCCCTGCTGGTGCTGCAGGCCCTGTGCTCCAGTCCGCGGGTCCGGGTCGCCGGCCTCCGCCGCGAGTGGCAACCCGAGGCCTTCCAGGCCCTGCTCCAGGAGAGCCTGTTCCGCATGGCCTTGTCGGATTCGGCCGAACTGCGCAGCGCGTCCTGGGCCCTGCTGGCCACCGAGGCGGTGGGCGTGGACCGCTCGCGTCGAGAGGCGGCCGCCTACCTGTTGATGCGCCACCTGGAGGGCCCCCAGGGCGAGGAGGCGGCCCGATCCCTGGCGGCCCTGGCCCTGGCTCCCACGGTTCCCTTGCCGCCGGCCGTGGAGATCGCATCACCGGGGTTCGAGGTGGGGGCGCGCGAGCGGGAGGAGGCGGAGCTGGAAGGCGTGCGGGCGGATCTCGAGGCCTGGCTGGCCACCCCGGGGGGGGGTGAGGAAGTCCCCGCGCGCGCCAACCTCAAGGGAGAGGACCGCAAGATCCAGGCCCTGGCCCGACTGCTGGTCCAGCTCAACCGGTCCTGGCGCCTGGAAGGGGGGGCGGACCGGGACAGGCGCCTGGCGGTGCTGGCTGCCGGCCGCGAGCAGGCCCTGCGCCAGTCCGTGCTGCGGGCCTGGACCGCTTTCGCCGAGGCGCGCGGGACCTTCCTGTCCCGGTTGGTCGGTGCCGGGAAGGAGGTCTACCGGGACTACCTCGCCTTCCTGGAGGCCGACACGGTCCGGTTGCCCGATCCGCCCCGACTGGACCTCGACCTCGAGGTCCTGCCCTCGGGCGAGACGCTGGGCGTCGGTTCCTCGCCCCTCTTCCTGAGGCTGGCCGCCCTGGTCCCCGCGACGGGAGACCACTCCGGGCCCAGCCTGCTGGAGGTGCCCGGCGACCACGCCTCGCAGACCGCCCTGGACCCCGGGCGCTGCCGGGTCTTCTCCACGGACGCTCCCTCCTGGAAGGACTTCCTGGCCACCGGAGGGACCGGCGATCGCGCCAGCCTCCAGGCCCTGGCGGATCTGTACCGCTCCCTGGCGTCCTCACAGCCGACCCCGTCGCCGCCGGCCCGGCCCGAGGCTCCGCCGGGATTCGATCCGCCCGAGCCGAACCTGGAAGGACTGGCCCAGAACCTGAGCCACACCTTCAACTTGCCCCGCGAGCGTCATTCGGCGGCCCTGACCATCCTGGTCGGTCTCACCGGTCAGAGCGTCCGACCCCTACCGCCCCGGCGCGGCGCCTGAGGCGGGGTCGGGTTCGGTCCACCGGGCCAGTTGGACGAAGGACAGGAAGTTGCAGCCGGCGTGCAGGGCCACGGGGACGGCCAGGTTCCCGGTGATCTGCCAGGCCAGGCCCATCCCCAGGCCCACCACTCCGGCCCACAGGCCCGTCACGGCCAGGCGCCGGTCGCCGGTGTGAAGCAGGCCGAACAGGACGCTGGAAGCCCACAGTCCGAATTCGCGACAGAGGATGCCCCGAAAGAAGGCCTCTTCGCAGAAACCCGACAGAAGCGAGAGCCCCACGGCCCACGAGACGGGGAGACCCTGGAACAGGGGCCCCAGGAATCCGTCCAGGACCCAGCCGGCGTCGGAGAGGCCCCGGCGGCCCAGGAACTGGAAGAGCCCCGTCGAGGCCTGGGACAGGAGGCCCCCGGCCAGGAGCGCGACCAGGATCTCGGGGGTGGCGGACAGATCCCTCCACCACGGCAGATCGCGCACCAGGCCCCAGACCAGGGCCGTTGCACCCAGGGTTGCCTGGACCGCCACCAGGACGGGCAGGGCCTGGCGCCATCGGGGAGGAGAGGGCATGGGGCAGGGGCTTCTGCGGGAGGGCCAGGCCTCCTGTCCCCCAGGACCGCTCCGAAACCACGTGAGAATTTGTGGCAAACAAGGCAGGAGGTGCGGGGTCTCCAAGAAATATGGGTATAATGGGGGGGCACGTCGGAATCCTTGGGAGGATCGTGCTTTGGGGCAATCTGGGGGGTTGCCGTGGTGGGGCCCAGGCTGAAAACCATCTGGAGCCTGGCGCGGTGATCCAGGGAGGTCAGGTAGAAGAGTGGCAAGAGGGATCGATCCCAGCGCGTTCGAGCACGTAGCTTCAAGCTACCGGGAGGTTGCCCGGGCCGCGTCTCAGCAGTTGAACAAGGCGGCCCTGGTCAGCCGCCTTTCCGAAGCCAAAGGAAAGTCTCTCAAAAAGGTCAAGGTCCCCAACGACGACAATGCGCCCCTCCTGCCTCGCGGGTCGACGGTTCATTTCCGGACGATGGATGCCAGCCGCCTGAAACCCGGCAGTTTCATCATCATTCGCCGGGGTTCGGATCTGGTCATCCGGCGCTTCATCCGTCTGCAGGTCACCACCACGGCCCTCTTGATCCACGTGGCCCGGTTGAACGGCGACCTGGAGAACCCGGTCACCCCGTCCAATCTCCTGGGGCAGATCCAACTGGTCGAGTTCAAGGACCAGTCCTACGATCCCACGCCGCCGCGAACCGTCAAGGATGTCTTCACCGAGTTCGGGACGTGCACGGTGGCGGCCAAGCTGGGGCGCATGTTGAAGATGCTGATCCCGGCTCGCTTCCGAAAGGTCTCTCGGGGACCGCAGGTCCTGGACTGAGCTCCGTCCCTCAACGGGCCGGAGGCTGGAGGTGGAAGGAATGCGCGCCCCGATGGTCGACCAGGACCGAGAGGGCACGGCCCCAATACCACCAGAATTCCCGACCTTCAGCCAGCCCTTCCAGGCCGCTGGCCAGGTCGGGTGAATCCTGCTCCATCTCTTCGACCAGGCGCTCGAACTCCACCGGGCTCTTGTGGTCGGGTTCTCCCAGGACGGCGCGCAGCTCGGAGCGCGGGCTCCCCGACCCGGCGACGGGGAGGCTGTCCAGCTCCAGGCGGGGCCCGGCCACCGAGACCACCCGTCCCTCGTCGTCCAGGTGGACGTACAGGGTGCCCTGGCGGGAGGTGTAGGTGACATGTGAGCCCAGGAAGCCCGCAAAGCGGGCTCCTGCCGTGCGGGCCCGGGCCGCGGCGTCGGCGGCCGGCATGCCCAGGTGGATGCCCATGATCGAGGCGCTCTCCACGCTCATGGGTGCATTTTTCCCCTGGTGGGGCCTGGTTTCCTGGTCCTGATCAGGGGACTCGCCGCCAGAAGGACACGGCGGTCTCGCCGTAGCGTTCCCGGCGGAAGAGCCGCAGTTCGCCGGAAACTTCCGGATAGCCGTCCTTGTGGTGGTGTTCGAAGACCACCAGACCCCCCGGGCGGACCAGAGGCTCCAGCCCGGCCAGCGTCTGGGGGCCCTCCGGGGCTCCATAGGGCGGGTCGGCCAGCACCACGTCGAACGGGCCCACGACCCGGGCCAGGATGGCCGGCAGCCGGCCGCGCAGGATCGGTCCGAGCGACCCGACCGCCTGCTGGAGGGCCTTCAGCGAACGCGGGTCGGATTCCACGAAGACCACCTCGCGGGCCCCTTCCTGCAACGCCGCCAGGCCCAGTGATCCGGTTCCCGCGAAGAGGTCCAGGACGCGGGCCTGGTCCAGCTCCGAAGCCAGGATGGCCATCAGGGCTTCGCGGACCTTGGCCGTGGTGGGACGCATCCCGGGGTGGACGGGAAGCCTCTTGCTTCGGCCGCCCATCAGTGGACGGTCTCCGAAACCCTGGCTTCCAGGTTCTCGAAGTGTTCGCGCAGGACCCGGTGCTCGGGCCGGGCCAGTTCCGGGTCCCGAGCCAGCAGCTCGCGGGCCGCCGACCGGGCCCGTTCCACCAGGTCGACGTCGCGCAGAAGGTCGGCCACCTTCAACTCCGGGAAGCCTGCCTGGCGGACTCCATAGTAGTCTCCCGGACCCCGGATCTGCAGGTCCTCCTCGGCCACTTCGAAGCCGTCCGAGAGCCGGGCGATGGCGGCCAGGCGCCGCTGGGTCTGCGGACTGGTAGCGTTTCCCATGAACAGGCACCTGGAGGCGTGGGTCCCGCGTCCCACCCGGCCGCGCAACTGGTGGAGTTGGGCCAGTCCGAAGCGATCGGCATCCTGGACCAGCATGAAGGTGGCGTTGGGCACGTCGACTCCCACCTCGATGACCGTCGTGGAGATCAGGATGTGGTGATCACCTTTCCGGAAGGCTTCCATCACCTGGTCCTTCTCGATGGCCTTCATCCGGCCGTGCAGAAGGCCCACCGAGAACTCCGGGAAGACTTCGGTTCCCAGGATCCGGGCTTCCTCGACGGCGGCGGTGGCCTCCAGGCTCTCGTTCTCGTCGATCAGGGGACACACGATGTAGGCCTGGCGGCCTTGGCGAACCTCCTGGCGGATCTCCTCGTAGACGCGCCGGCGCTGCTCGAAGGGGACCGACTCCGAGCGGATGGGCTGGCGGCCGGGAGGCATCTCGTCCAGCCGCGAGACCTCCAGCTCGCCGTACAGGGTCAGGGCCAGGGTCCGGGGGATGGGGGTTGCGGTCATCACCAGGAGGTCGGGGTTCCGCCCCTTCTGGCGCAGCACCGTGCGCTGCATCACCCCGAACTTGTGCTGTTCGTCCACCACCACCAGTCCCAGGTTGGCGAATTCAACGCCTTCCTGGATCAGCGCGTGGGTTCCCACCACCAGGTCCAGCTCGTGGCCGGCCAGCAGCTCATAGGTGTGGTTCTTGCCCTTCCGGGTCATGCTGCCCTGCAGCCGGCCCACCCGGATTCCGGCCGGGACCAGCAGTTCCTGGAGCTTCTTGAAGTGCTGCTCGGCCAGGATCTCGGTCGGGGCCATCAGGGCTGCCTGGAATCCGTTGCGGATGGCCACGAAGGCGGCGAAGGCCGCCACCATGGTCTTGCCCGAGCCCACGTCTCCCTGCAGCAGGCGGTTCATCGCGTGTTGCCGGGTCAGGTCCTCGAGGATCTCGGTGAAGACCCGGCGCTGGGCACCCGTCGGGGGAAAGGGCATCAATTCCAGGAAGGGCTCCAGAAGCTCGTCCAGGGCTTGATAGAAGTGGGCTCGGGGCTCCTGCTGCAGTTCCTGGCGGCGCAGGGCCACCTGGACCTGCAGCAGGAAGAGTTCTTCGAAGGCCAGGCGACGTCGGGCGATCTCGTGCGCCGGGAAGGAGGTCGGCCAGTGGTACTCCACCAGCGCGTCCGAGCGCGCCGGCATGCCCTCTCGCGTGCGCAGTTCCGCAGGCAGCGCCTCGCTGGCCAGCGGGGCATAGGTCGGCACCACCTGGAACTGCAGCTTGCGCAGCCAGCCCTGGGTCAGCCTGCCGGTCAGCGGGTAGACCGGGACGATCCGGCCCGTCGCCAGGGAGGGGCCCTGGGGGGGATCGATTTCCGGGCTGAGCATCTGGATGCCGAACCCGGTGCGCTCGACCTTCCCGAAGACCGTCACCTCCATGCCGGCGCGCAGGTTCTTCATCGCGTTCTTCTGGTTGAACCAGGTCACGACCAGCGTGCCGGAACGGTCGCTCAGGGGAGCCTGGAGGATCGTCAGGCCGGGCCGGGGCTTCTTCTCGCGGAAGGGTCCCAGCCGGCCCCGGACGGTCTCCAGTGCCTCGTGCTTGACCTGGGCGATGGGCTTGATCCGCGTGCGGTCCTCCCAGCGCCGCGGGAAGTGCGTCAGCAGGTCGCCCACCGTCTTGACGCCCAGGTTGCCCAGGAGCCCGCCCAGGCGAGGACCGACGCCCTTGAGGAACTGCACGTCGGCGCGCAGGTTCAAGGTGGCCACCCCGGCTGGAGGGCGGGCAGCCTGCGCGGTTCGGGCCGGAGGAGCCTCGGCGCCGGGGGGGGAGGCCAGGCGGGCCAGGTCCCGGCCAACCTGGACCAGGCGGTGCTGGCGTTCGCCGGCCGACAGGTCGGGGTAGCCCAACAGGGGGCGCACCGTCCGGGTCAGGGCCCGACCTTCCTCAGCAGGGAGGGTCTCGCTGCGCAGTCGGAAGCTCTCCAGCACCCGCTCCAGGTCGCTGCGATTCCGGCAGCCGTCGCGGTACTCCCGGCGCAGCAGCTCGACCATCCGGGCTGCCAGGTTTCGGCTTCGAGGGCTCAGTCCGTCGGGCATGGCGTCGCCTCGGGGGGAGCGGCTTCCTGCGTCAGGCTCTGCTCGATCTGGGCCAGAAGTCGGCTGACGAGGATCTCCTCGGCGACGCGAACCCCGTTCTCGATGGTCCGAGCCATCGCCCGACCATGGCACTTGATGACCAGCCCGCGCAGCCCCAGGAACATGGCACCCCCGTGCTCGGAGTGGTCGTGCGATTGCGCCAGCGAGCGCAGGGCAGGGCGCAGCAGCCAACCTCCCAGGCGGGCCCGGGGTGAAGAACCTGCAGCCTGTCGGACCTGCCCCATGAACCATTCGGCCACGGCTTCGCCGGTCTTGAGGATCAAGTTGCCCGAGAAACCATCGCAGACCGCCACGTCCACCTGCGAGCGGAAGAAGCCCGTGGGCTCGACGTTGCCCACGAAGTTCAGCCCCGATTGCTTGAGCATGGGAGTCACGGCGGCCACCAGGCTGTTGCCCTTGCCCTCTTCCGAACCCAGCGACAGCAACCCCACCCGCGGATTGTCTCGGCCCAGGACCAGGCGGGCATAGACCGATCCCACGACGGCCCACTGCAGGAGCCACTCGGGTCGGCAGTCTGCGTTGGCCCCCATGTCCAGGGCGATCGAGGGGGTGGGATGGGTGGGGAAGACCACGGCCAGGGCCGGGCGCTTGATACCGGGCAGACGCCCCACCCCGGTCAGGGCGATCTGGTGCAGGGCCGCCGTGTTCCCGGCACAAACGAAGGCCTGAGCCTGTCCGTCGCGCACCATGTTGGCCGCCACCACCATCGAGGCCCGCTTGCGCTGGCGGAGGGACGGTCCGGCGGGGTCGTCCATGCTGATGGTGTCGTCGGTGTGGACCACCTGGATCTCGCGCTCGGGCGGGTCAGCCTGGAGCAGAGGCCGGATCCTCGACTCGTCCCCCACCAGGATCAGCTCGCTGCGACAGGATCTCGAGGCGAGGATCGCGCCCCGGACGATCTCCTCCGGCGCGTGATCGCCTCCCATGGCATCCAGGACGATCTTCACGGGCAGAACCTTCGATTTTCAGGATACGGGGGATGCCCCCCGGGGAAGACCTATGTTTCACTTCGCCCCGCTTTCCTTCTCCAGGGTCGGGAATCGGGCTTCCCGGCTCAGAGCACGCCGCGTTGCTTGAGGCTGACGAAGCGGCCCCGGCCGACCACCAGGTGGTCGAGGATCTCGATTCCCAGGATCTCTCCGGCCTGGCGCAGTCGACGGGTCAGGGACAGGTCTTCGGGACTGGGCTCCGGGTCGCCGCTGGGGTGGTTGTGGGCCACCACCACCGCGGCAGCCGAGTGGGCCACGGCGGGCTGGAAGACCTCCCGGGGGTGGACCAGGCTGGAGGTCAGGGTGCCGATGGAGACCGTCTCGGTCTGCAGCAGACGCCTGCGGGCGTCCAGGTACAGGGCCCGGAAATGCTCCTTGCGCAGGGCGGCCATGTCGGCGACCAGGCACCAGGCCTCCTCGGGGGAGGCCACCGAGGGCCCCGGGGCCGAGGCCGCCCGGCGACCCAGCTCGAAGGCGGCCGCCAGGGCGGCGGCGCGGGCAGGTCCCACCCCTCGGGTGCGCAGGAGGTCTCGCGCGGGCGTGCAGGCCAGCCGCGCGGTCCCGGAACCGGCCAGGCTGTCGGCCACCTGCAGGACCGTGCTTCCGGCGTTGCCAGAGCCCAGGACCACTGCCAGCAGTTCCGAGTCGGTCAGCCCTTCCGGACCCTGGCGCAGGATCCGCTCGCGTGGGCGCTGGCTGGACTCCAGTTCGGCAAGCTTTGGAGAGCGGTTGGGGAGAAGCTTGGAGAGGGACATCGGAAACCCCCGGGTCTCGGGATGGCGGGCCGCGCCTGCGGGCGAGGCCGCACCGTGATCGTAGACCCCGGGTTGTGAACGGCCGTGAACGCCAGGTTTCCAAGCTGTGTGCGGAGTGTTTCCGATTCTTGAACCAGGGCTGGACAGGGAGCTTCGGTCGAGGCAGGGAACCTGCATCCATGCTGCAGTGGATGGTGGATTCGACGATCCGTTCGCGGGGGATCCGGGACCCGCAGGTCCTGCGAGCCATGGAGACCGTGCCCCGCCAGCTCTTCGTTCGGCCCGAAGACGCAGCCGAGGCCTTCAGCGACCGGGCTCTGCCCCTGGGTCTGGGGCAGACCATCTCGCAGCCCTACGTGGTGGCCCTGATGACCGAACTGGCTCGAATCTCGCCCGGAGACCGGGTCCTGGAGGTGGGGACCGGCTCGGGGTACCAGGCGGCCATCCTGGCCGAGTGCGGGGCCGAGGTCTTCTCGGTCGAGCGCTTGCCCGACCTGGCCGAACAGGCTCGCAAGAGGCTTGTCGAGTTGGGACTGGAGGTGCACCTCCGGATCGGGGATGGGGCCCAGGGCTGGCCCGAGCATGCGCCCTATCAGGCCATCCTGGTCACCGCGGCGCCCCAGCACGTGCCTCGTGAGCTTCTCCAGCAATTGGACCTGGGCGGAAGGCTGGTGGTTCCCGAGGGGGGGAGGGAAGGCCAGGTGCTGCGGGTGTATCGGCGCACCAAAGAGGGCTTCGAGGTTTCCGACCACGGGGCGGTTGTGTTCGTTCCCTTGCGTTGACGGCGGAGGGTGCGGCCCTTGGGGGCGCGAAGGCGCTCCGGGTCAGCCCCTCCGGCTCAGATCTCGTCTTGGAGGAACCCGTTGTCTTGTCGTGATCTCTTCGCCCCCTTCGCCCGCCTGATGCAGCAGGCCGGTCTGCATCCGCTGCAGGTCGAGGCCTTTCGGCGCCACTACAGCCGGTTGCTGCAAGGAGAGCGGGGGATGCTGGGCTGCGGGGACATCGAGCCGGTCGGTTCCCTGCCGCATCTCGACCAGCTTCCCGCCCCCAGCGAGGATCTCAAGGACCAGGTCGCCGTCCTGAAGCTCAACGGAGGCCTGGGCACGACGATGGGCCTGACCGGCCCGAAGTCCCTGCTGGAGTTGCGCGAGGGGCTCACCTTCCTGGATATCCTGGCCTTGCAGGTGCAGCACCATCGAAGGGCCTCCGGGGGGCGGCTTCCGCTGATCCTGATGAACAGCTTCAGCACCACTCGCGACACCGCCCAGGCCTTGGCCCGCCATCCTCACCTGGAAGACCAGGTGGTTCCGCTGGAGCTTCTGCAGTCGCGGGTTCCGAAGGTTCAGGTCTCAGGTCTCGCTCCGGTTTGTTGGCCCCAGAACCCCCAGTTGGAGTGGTGCCCCCCGGGACACGGCGACGTCTACCTGAGCCTGCACTGCTCGGGAATGCTCGAGGCGCTCACCCGTCAGGGCTTCCGCTACCTCTTCGTCTCCAACGTCGACAACCTGGGGGCCGGGCTGGACTTGAGGATTCCGGCCTGGATGCACGACCAGGGCGTCCCCTTCCTGATGGAGGTGGCCGACCGGACCGAGGTGGATCGCAAGGGCGGGCACCTGGCCCGTCTGCATGACGGCCGCCTGGTCCTGCGCGAGGTGGCCATGTGTCCCGAGGATGAACTCGACGACTTTCAGGACATCCGGCGACATCGCTACTTCAACACCAACAACCTGTGGCTGGACCTTCCCATGCTGGAAGAGGTCCTGACTCGCTGTGGTGGACTGCTGGACCTGCCGTTGATCGTCAATCGGAAGAGGGTTGTCCCGGCAGACCCGGGCTCGCCGGAGGTCTTTCAACTGGAGACGGCCATGGGGGCGGCCATTTCGGTCTTCCAAGGGGCCCAGGCCCTGCGGGTTCCCCGGTCCCGGTTCGCTCCCGTCAAGACCCTGGAGGATCTGCTGGCCGTGCGCTCGGACGCCTACGAGTTGACTCGCGACCATCGGATCCGTCTGGATCCGGAGCGCCAGGCTCCCCCTCGCATTCGCCTGGATCCCGAGATCTATCGGACCGTCGAGGACCTTCAGAGGCACATGCCCTGGGGGCCCCCGGGCCTGCGGGCCTGCTCGAGCTTGAGCATCCACGGCGAGGTGACCTTCGGTCAGGACGTCACCTGCCGGGGCGACGTCGAAATCCTGGCGGCTTCTCCCTGGAGGGTTCCGGATGGAGCCACCTTGAGCGGGTCGGTCCGGAAGCCCTGAGCTTCGGAAGGTCCGCCTGCCTCCCCGGAGAATGGCCCGACCACTATAGGCTGGAAACCCAGCCGGGTTCCCGAATCAAGGAGGTCGGTTTGCGCCGCGCCATCTACCCGGGGAGCTTCGATCCCCTCACCAACGGGCACCTCGACATCATCCAGCGGGCAGCCCGCCTGGTCGATGAGCTCGTGGTGGCAGTGGTGCAGAACCCTGCCAAGAATGCCCTCTTCACGCTTCTGGAACGCCAGGAGATCCTGCAGGAGTGCGTTGCCGACCTGGGGAACGTGCGGGTCGGCAGTTTTGCCGGCCTGCTGGTGGACTACGTCCGCGCTCAACAAGCGCAGATCATCGTCAAAGGGCTCCGTGCCGTCTCAGACTTCGAGTTTGAGTTCCAGATGGCCCTGCTGAATCGGAATCTGGCCCCTGAGGTGGACACCCTCTTCTTGATGACGGCCGACCGTCATGCCTTTCTCAGCTCCAGTTCCGTCAAGGAGATCGCGTCGTTGGGGGGCAGCGTCTCCGATCTGGTGCCCTCCTACGTGGAGGGCAGGCTCCGCGAGAAGTTCGGGCTTCTGCCTGTTCCCGCCCGAGGGCAGCGGGTCGAACGCGACAGTTGAGGTAGACCGGACATGGATATCTACAAGGTCCTGGAAGATCTGGAGAAGGCGATCCGAGAGAGTCGCCGGATGCCCTGGCCCTGGCAGGACCGCTCGGTCATCCGGCGGGACAGCTTCCTGAAGCTCCTGGAGCGTTCCCGCGAGGGGCTGCCCGAGGAGATCAAGCAGGCCCGTTGGGTCGCGCGCGAAAACCAGCGCATCCGCGACGAGGCCGTGGCCCGGGCCGAAAAGGTCGAGTCGGCGGCCCAGGATCGCGCCCGCGAGATGCTGCGCTCGGCCCAGGAAGAGGCGGTCCGACTGGTGCAGGAGAGCGAGATCGTCGCCCGCTCCCGCCAGGAAGCCCAGCGACTCATGGCCGAGGCGGAGGACCGGGCCCGCGCCCGCGAGGCGGAGGCGGCGGAGGTTTCCCGCAAGGTGCGCGAGGAGGCCGAGGCCTTCTCGCAGCGCACCCGACGCGAAGCCGAAGCCTGGTCCCTGCGGGTCCTCAACGGGATGGAGGGAGAGCTGACCCGGATCCTCAGCATCGTCCAGCGCGGGCGCGAGAACCTCTCGGGCAGCGCGCCGGCCGAGCCTCCCCGCGGGGCCGAGCCGACACCGCGCGAGCCCGCTCGCCCCCGGACCGCCTCTGAAGCGCCTTCTCCCCCCCGGGAGACTCCTCGGGGGCGCTCCCGCTGACCTGTGCTGGAGGGAAGGCGGGGCGAGAAGAGAACTACCCAGAACCCCGGACCTCGAGCCGTCGGGCTCGGAGGTCCCCTTCTTGGAGTCCGTTGTGGGCAACGTCCGCTTGGTCAAGGTCAATAAGGTCTTTCAGGGGAAGGCTCCGGTCAAGAAGGCCTGGTATGAGGTCTGGAAGCCCGGGCACATTCCCTCCGAGGTCCACGTGGTCAAGGACGCCGACCTGGAGATCCGGGACGGCGAGTTCCTGGTCCTGGTCGGCCCCTCCGGCTGTGGCAAGTCGACCACACTGAGAATGGTGGCCGGCCTGGAAGAGGCGACTTCCGGAGACATCTATATCGGCGACCGGCGGGTGAACGACGTGTCCCCCAAGGACCGCGACATCGCCATGGTCTTCCAGAACTACGCGCTGTACCCGCACATGACGGTGTACGAGAACATGGCCTTTGGCTTGAAGCTGCGCAAGTTCCCGCCGTCTGAGATCGAGGAGAGGGTCAAGAAGGCCGCTGGTCTGCTGGACATCGAGCACCTTCTGAACCGCAAACCCAAGGAACTCTCGGGCGGGCAGAGACAGCGCGTGGCCATGGGCCGGGCCATCGTGCGTCGTCCCCAGGTCTTCCTGATGGACGAGCCCCTCAGCAACCTGGACGCCAAACTGCGCGTGCAGATGCGCGCCGAACTCCAGAAGCTGCACCGCACCCTGGGGGTGACCACGATCTACGTCACCCATGACCAGACGGAGGCCATGACCCTGGGAGATCGGATCGTCTTGATGAAGGGAGGGATCATCCAGCAGATGGACACCCCCCTGAACCTGTACGAGCGGCCCGCCAACCAGTACGTGGCCGGCTTCATCGGCAGTCCGTCGATGAACTTCATTCCGGCCCGCCTGGAGGCTGTCGATGGGCGCGTGGAGATCGTGGCTTCCGGCCTGCGCATCGAGGTGCCGGCGGAACGCCGCCAGGGCCTGGAAAGCCACCTGGGCAAGGCCGTCACCTTCGGGATCCGCCCCGAGGACATCTACGACCGCCAGTTCGCGCGCGAGGATGCCCCCATGGCCCACTTCGAGGCCTTGGTGGAGGTCTTCGAGCCCATGGGCTCCGAGGTCTATCTCTATGTCCAGGCTGGAGCAGACCAGCTCGTCTGCCGCGTGGACGCCCACACCTCCGCGCGGGTCGGGCAGACCGCCCAACTGGCCCTGGACCTCCGCAAGATCCATCTCTTCGACCCCGAGACGGAGCTGGCTTTGAACCGTCCTACGGCCTCCGGCTGCTAGGATCATGGACGAGCCCTTGGACAACACCCCGCCAGCGTCGGAAACCTCCCAGGAGGTGCCCATGGACGGGGAACCAGCCGACTTCTTCCAGGTCGGCACCGAGGAGACCGCTTCCCGTCGTATCTACCTGCGCTATCCCTTGTTCCGCGCCCTGGATGACTTCGCCCTGCGGGACACCTCCCGGGAGCAGGCGGGGCTGTTGCTGGGGCGGCGAAGCGAGCAGGACCTCTGGTTGAAGGTGGAGGAGGCCCTGGACGTGGGCCTCGAGGAAGGGGCCACCCGTTTCAGCGAGCGAAGCTGGCAGCGGGCCCGGAGGGTCGCCCGTCACCGCCATCCCGGCTTGGAGGTGGTGGGCTGGTTCCACACCCACCCGGGGAGCGGCGTCGATCTCTCGAGCGAGGAGACCTCGCTTCACCGCGAGCTCTTCAAGGAACCCTGGCAGGTGCTCTACGCCGTGGACCCGGTCCTGCGCGAGAGGGCCTTCCACGTCTGGCGGGACGCAGAGCCGGTTCGAGCCAGCGGATTTCGGATCTACGGCAAGGAGGAAGAGCCGATGAAGGTGGCGGATCGCGAACCCGCCCGTCCCGACGAGCACCTCCGGGAACGCTACGTCGAGCGGAGCCTGGAGAAGCTGCAGAGGCTGGTGCGCCACCCCCCGATCCGCGTGGTGGATTATCTCCTGATCGCCTTGCTGGTCCTGAATCTGCTGGTGCTGCTCTTCCGGCCGGCGCCGCCCGTCCAACTGGACGACAAGGAGCTTCTGGCCTCCCAGGCCCAGTTGACCTCCGACGTGGAAGACCTGGCTTCACGCATGAAGAAGCTGGAGGAGCATCTGGCCGCGATTCGCATGCTGGATGCAGAGCTGGGCCTGGGTGGTGAGACCGCCGCCTCAGAGACTCCCCAGTCCCCGGAACCCCCGGTCCCCGCAACGGATCCCTCGCCCAGGCCGCAGGCCAGGCCGGCTTCGCCGGCCCCGAACGCCTCGACCCCCGGGGCTCGGATCCGCCTGCACAAGGTCCAGCAGGGCGACACCCTGTCGCGGATCACCGAGAAGTATTACGGGACCGCGGATCCCAAGGTCGCCGATGCCCTGGGGCGCTACAACCGCTTGAAGGCTCCGAGCTTTGACATCTGGCCGGGGGACACCCTGAAGATTCCGCCCCGCTCGGCCTTGAAGAGTTGACCGAAAAGCTCGTGCACCTGGGGGTTCAGGCCTTGGGGTGCGCCTGCCTGACCGTGTTGGGCTGTCTGCCTGGGGCGACCGCCGAGGTCCGGGCCCGGGAGGCCCGCGTGGCCGTGTCGGTGGCCAGCGTCTTCGCGTCGCCCACCGACCAGGCCGAGAGGGTCACGCAGGGCCTTCTGTGGGAAAGGGTGCTGGTCCTGGGACAGAAGGGCCCCTGGTCCCGGGTCCTGCTGCCAGACCAGTACCGGACGCCTGCAGGATATCCGGGCTGGATGCTCTCCCGTCATTTGTCCCTGGACACTCCGGCGCGCCTGGATCAGGTGGTTGTGGTCGGAGTGGCGCGCGCCGTCGTGCGCGTTCAACCCCGGCCCGACAGTCCTGTGCTGTCGGTGGCCTGGCTGTCCAGCCGGTTGCCGTGGGACCGTCTCGAAGGGGAGTGGTTCCGGGTGGCCCTCCCGGGCCGGAAGGAGCCGGGCTGGGTCCACGAGTCCGAGGTCCTCACCCGATGTCGTCCCCCTCATGGTGCCGACCTGTTGGAGACGGCCTGGCGGTTGAAGCAGACACCCTACCTCTGGGGGGGCATGACGCCGTTGGGGATCGACTGCTCGGGCCTGGTCTACACGGCCTGCAAGGTGCACGGACGTCTGCTTCCGAGGGATGCCGACCAGCAGTTCCAGGTCGGGACCCCCGTCGAGGAGGCCGACCTTCGCCCGGGTGACCTGGTCTTCTTCGGTCCCGATTCGGACCACATCGACCACGTGGGCCTCTATCTGGGGGAGGGGCTCTTCCTGGACGCCTCGGGTCGCAAGGGCGTGGACCAGAGCCGTCTGGACGACTTCAAGGCCCGGAAGACCTTCTTGGGAGGCCGCCGCGTCTTCTGCGAGGGAGGGCAGGAGCTTCCCGGGGGGCAGGACCCGGCGGCGAGGTGAACCGATGAAGTTCCTGTCCAGTCAACTGGCCTACCTGGCCGCTCGCCGCGAGATGAGCGGAAACCTGCGGGCCCTGATCCGCTACTTCGTGTTCCTGGCCGGCCTGGTGACGTTCTTCGCAGTCGGCTTCCACCTGATCATGGTCCACTTCGAGCACCAGGAGCACTCCTGGGTCACCGGGTTCTATTGGACCCTGACGGTGATGACGACCCTGGGCTTCGGCGACATCACCTTCGCCACCGACGTGGGCCGGGTCTTCAGCATGGTCGTGCTGGTCTCGGGCGTGGTCTTCCTGCTGGTGATGCTGCCGTTCCTCTTCGTCCGCCTCTTCTACGCGCCCTGGTTGGAGGCCCAACTGCGCCTGCGAGCCCCGCGCGAGGTGCCCTCGAAGACCTCCGGGCACGTGGTCGTGGCCCTCCACGACCCCATCGCGGCGGGCCTGGTCCGCAGGCTTCGCGCCGAGGGGATTGCCTGCTTCGTGGTCGAGCCGGATCCCGCCCGGGCGGTGGCGCTTCTGGAGGAGGGGACGGCTTCGGTGACCGGCGAGAACGACGACCGGGCCACCTACGAGCGGATGCGGGTGGAGGCGGCCCGCCTGGTCCTGGCCAACGGAACCGATGCGGCCAACACCAACATCACGCTGACGGTTCGCGAGGTGCATCCCCAGGTGCCGGTCGTGGCCCTGGCCGAGGAGGAGGACTCCGTCGACATCCTGGAGCTGAGCGGCGCCACTGCCGTCCTCCCCTTGAAGAAGCAGTTGGGCGAATACCTGGCCAACCGCGTTCATGCCGGCATCGTCGAGGCCCATCTGGTGGGAGTCCTGGGGGACCTGAGGATTGCTGAGCTGCCGGCGCGGGACACCTCCTTCGTGGGACGGACCGTTCGGGAGACTCGCCTCCGCGAGGTGACCGGCCTGAGCGTGGTGGGTCTGTGGGAGCGCGGTCAGTTGCGGCCCGCCTACCCGGATGCCCGGGTGGCTCCGGGAAGCGTCCTGGTCCTGAGCGGCTCCGAGGCTCAACTGCAGGAGTTCTCCAGCTCCCTTCCAGGACGCGGCGGGGGCTCGGGGCCGGTCCTGTTGCTGGGGGCGGGGAAGGTTGGCCTGGCCGCGGCCCGGGCCCTGAAAAGCCGCGGCATTCCCGTCCACGCCATCGATCGGAACGCGGACGTTCTGGCCAAGGTCGCCCTCGAGGTGACGCAGACCTTCGAGGGCAACGCGGCCGATCGCCGGGTCCTGGAGCGGGCGGGTCTGGAGCAGGCAAGCTCGGTCCTTCTGACCACCAACGACGACGCCACCAACATCTACCTGGCTGTGTACTGCCGCCGCCTCAACCCCGAGGTGCGGATCGTCAGCCGGATCACCCACGAACGCAACGTCGAGGCGATCCACCGGGCGGGAGCGGATTTTGCCCTGAGCTACACCACGCTGGGGGTGGAGGCGATCGTCTCGCGCCTGCACGGACACGAGCCCGTCCTGCTGGGCGAGGCGGTCAAGCTCTTCTCGGTGGATGTGCCCCAGACGATGGCGGGCCGCCCCCTGCGCGAGTCGGGCATCGGCTCCCGGACCGGCCTGAGCGTGATGGCCATCCGACAGGACGGGCGATTCGTCCCCGACCTGAACCCGGACACCCTTCTTCCCGAAGGCGGAGAGCTGCTGATGCTGGGCAGCCTGCAGCAGCGCCAGATCTTCAACGAGACCTGCCTCTGAAGGCGTAGGGGGCTACTGGCTCTGCTGGTCCAGGGTCACGGGAAGGGCAATCCGGTTCTCGCCCCGCCAGACCGTCAGCGTGATCGAATCGCCGGGTCGGTGGCTGGCCAGGATCCGGAGCATCTCCGGGACGGTCCGGACGGTGGTCCCGTCGATGGCGGTGACCGCGTCGCCCACCTGGATGCCCGCCTGGGCGGCAGGTGAGGCGCTGACCACCGAGGTCACCAGCACCCCGATGCGGGCCTTGATCCCGAAGTCCTGCGCCTTCTGGGGGGTCAGGTTCTCGCCGGCCAGGCCCAGCCAGGGCTTGGAGGAGGCCAGGTCCTTGGGCTGGGAGGTGACCAGTTGTCGCGCCAGTTGAATGGCGCTGTTGATGGGAATGGCGAAGCCCAGTCCCTGGGCCTTGTCGTAGCCCGAGGAGGGGCCGGTGTAGACCAGGGCGTTGATGCCGACCACTTCGCCTTGAAGGTTGACCAGGGCCCCTCCGGAAGACCCCGGATTGATGGCTGCGTCGGTCTGGATCAGGTTGCGGTATTTGATGCCCCGGGTCTCGACGTTGCGGTTCAGGCCCCCGACGGTTCCCACCGTGACGGTTCCCGTGAAGCCCAGAGGGTCCCCGATGGCGATGACGGTCTGGCCCAGGCGGACCTTGTCAGAGTTGCCGATCCGCGCCACGGGAAGCCCCGAGGCCTCGATCTTCAGCAGGGCCAGGTCCTGGTCGGCGGCCATCTTCCAGACCTTGGCGGTGTAGGACTTGCCGTTCTTGAGATGGACCTTGACGACCTTGGCGCCCTTCACGACGTGGGCGTTGGTCAGGATGTAGCCGTCGGACCGGAGGATCACGCCCGAGCCGATGCCGGGCTCAGGCTTCCCGGGCCGGTGGGTCCGGATGGAGACGACCCACTTCGTGGCCCGTTCCACGGCCTGGATTCGCTGCTCCTCGACGTCGGCCAGGACGGGGATCGCGGCCAGGAGGATCAAGACCAGCAGGCTGGCGGTGAGGCTTCGGTTCATGGGGTCTTGGGGAGTCTCCATTTCGGGCGAATCAGGAATGCTCTGCCGGTTGGACCCGGCGGGCAACCGGAAGGTCGCGGTCTTCAGTTGTGCAGTTCGATGTGCGTGGCGCCCACGTCGCTCAGGCTGCTCAACAGGATGTTGTGGGAAAGGTCTGGCGGGATCATCACGGTTGCCCGCAGGATCTGCCGCTCGTCCTCGGTGTCCATCTCGAGGTTCTTCATGCTCACGCCCAACAGCTCGAAGACCCCATGCACCCGGGCGACCTGCCCGGCCCGAAGAGGCATGCTGATCTCCATGGTGGTCAGGACCTTCTCGCCCAGGGCGCGCTCGACGTGTTTCAGGACGACCAGGGCGACGATGACCACTCCGGTGGTCAGGAGACCTCCGAGGTAGAACCCGGCGCCGGCCGCCATGCCGATTCCCGCAACGACCCACAGCGTGGCAGCGGTGGTCAGTCCCCGGACCGTGGCCCCGTGCTTCATGATGGTCCCCGCGCCCAGGAAGCCGATGCCGCTGACGATCTGGGCGGCCACTCGGGCCGGGTCGTTGACCTTTCCGGCCTCCCGGAAGCCGTACAGGGAAAGCAGGGTGAACAAGGCCGAACCCACCGAGACCAGGACGTGCGTCCGCAAGCCCGCCGCTCGGTTCAGCCGCTCGCGCTCCAAGCCGACCAGGCCGCCCAGGATGGCGGCCACCAGCAGGCGGATCACGACTTCCAGGTCCCAGTTCAAAGGGGCATCATCCTGGGGCCTGACGCCCCGGGCCCCCCGCGCCGGACGGGAGGACTTTGCCGGGGCTCGACAAATGTCCGGGCGCCGGCAGCCGCGTTCGCGGATTGCGGGCAGGACCTTGCACATGGGGCGTGACAGCCCTGTGCCGGGAAGGCATCCCCCGGAGGAGTCCGTTGCAGCAGCCCAAGCCGGTTGGTCTCATCGTCCTGTTCATCTTTCTGGGGGTTGTCGGGCAATACCTCTTCAAGGGAGGGATGTCCCAGGATGCCCCCAAGGCGCTCATGGGCCTGATCGGAGGGGACCTGGTCGGATTCTCGCAAGGGCCGCTTGCCGCCACGGTCCGCCTGGTCGGGCACCTGGTGAGCCTGCTGCTTCAACCCCCCATCTTCCTGGGTCTGATGGCCTACGTGCTGTCCACCGCCTGCTGGTTGGCTGTGCTCAGCAAGACCGACCTGAGCTTCGCCTACCCGATGCTCAGCATCGGCTACGTGGCGGTGCTTCTCATCGGTTGGCTGGCCTTCGACGAGGAGGTCAGCCTGCTTCGCTGGCTGGGAGTGGCGCTGATCTGCATCGGGATCGTCGCCCTGTACTCCGAGCAGTTCTTTCTGCGCTGGGGGATGGGCTTTGCCGGGTTGCTCCTGGGGGTGGCCGGCGTGGTGGGTTGGACCACGCACGTCGCGGATCCCACCCCGGTCTTCGACAAGCCGGTGGGCCTGATCGCCTTCTCCATCACGCTCGGCATCCTGGGTCAGTACCTGTTCAAGTCCGGCATGAACCGGCCCGAGTACCGCGAACAGATCTCCACCATCGGCGCGGCGCTCCGACCGGGAGGCGACCGCTCGGTGCGGGTGGCGGTGTTGAACGTCCTGGGTCTGTTCGTCCGGCCCTTCGTGGTGGCCGGGGTGGTCTGCTACGGCGTCTCGACGGTCTCCTGGCTGGCCATCCTGGGTCGGACTCCGCTGAGTTTCGTCTATCCACTGCTCAGCATCGGGTATGTGGCGATCCTCTTGATGGGCTGGTTGCTCTTCCGCGAACAGGTCACGCTGCTGCGCTGGTTCGGGGTGGGCCTGGTCTGCTATGGCATCGTGACCATCTACTCCGAGGAGATGGTTCACGCCCACTGGCCCTTCTTTGCCGGGGGACTGGTGGTGCTGGCCTTGGGGCTGAGCCTGGCCTCCCGCTCCTTCGCGCGAGGCCTGTGCCAGGCCGAAGCCCGGCAGGTCAATCCGTCGTCCCACCCGGGGCCCTGAGGTAGGGCACCCGTTCGCGGCAAGGGCGGGTTCCCAGCCAGTGCCAGGCCAGGCGGATCAACTGGACCAGGTAGTTGCGGATTTCGTGCAGTCCGAACTTGCTCTTGCCGGCAGCCCGGTCCGTGAAGGTGTAGGGAACCTCGGTGAAGGTCCGATAGCGCCCGCGCACCAGGACCTCCAGCCCGATCTTGAAGCCGATGGGGTCGAGTTGGACGCCCTGGATCACGCTCCGGCGGAACATCAGGTAACCCGAGGTGACGTCGTGAACCGGGCAGATGGGGCGGCCCATCAGCACGGCGGTCTTGGAAGTGACCCGTCTGAACCAGGGCCAGTTGCCCAGGCCACCTCCGGGGATGTAGCGGCTGCCCACGGCCACCTCGGCCCCTCCTTCGGTGATCGAGGCCAGCATGTCGGGGAGGATCTCGGGATCGTGGGAGAGGTCCGCATCCATGACGCCCAGAACCCGGCCCTCAGCCACTGCCCAGCCGTCCAGGACAGCGGAGGAGAGCCCGAGTTTGCCGCTGCGGTGAACGACCTTCAACGGGTGGCGTCGGGCCAGTTCTTCGGCCAGCTCGCCCGTCCCGTCGGGCGAGTTGTCGTCGACCACGATGACCTCCGCCGACAGGGCGTTGCGTTCGAGGGCTGCGAAGATGCGGCCAATCAGGGATTCCAGGCCGCGGCTCTCGTTGTAGGTGGGGATGACCAGGGAGAGGAGAGGAGTCAACTCAGAGACGTATCACTTTCCAGGCGTTCAGCAGGTGGTCGCAGATGTTGTCCATGTCTGCGATGAAGCCCACCTTGAGCTGGTCTGAGATCCCGAACTCGTCGGCCGAGACGACGCAGACCAGGATTCGGACGCCCTGTTCTTCCAGAATCGATAATTCCTGCAGGACCTCGGAGTCTGCCATGGCCAGGCGGGCGGCCTGATGGATCAGGATGACCGCCCGGGGCTTGACCTGGTTGTGGACCAGGGCCTTCATGAAGTGGCGGAGCAGCCGGGCCCCCAGCACGTCGGCGGGTCCCAGGCTGGTTCGATCCAGCAGGATCACGATGTTCTTCTGGGATGGACCGGGAGAAACCCGCAGGGCGTGGGTTTCTTCCAACTCGGCGAAGTCGCCGCGGATCATGCGCAGGTAGTAGTCCAGATCCTTCTCGGCGAAGGTTGGGGGCACGGTGGATGGGGTCATGCCGACTCCTCGAGGGGCCGAGACATCCGGCTGCCGCTCCAGAACCCGTCGCCTTCCGAAATGCAGCGCATGCGCGAGGAATTCACCGGCCAGGCCGGGACTCCTCCGGAAGCTCGCCGGCCGCCGGCTGGGGAGGCACGAAGGACTCCGGCAGGGGGGATCCGAACGGGAAAGGGAGCCTGGGGGGCAGGCCACCACGTTCCAGTGCCTTGGAGGGTCCCGTGTCCAGACGCGTGCTTGTGGTGGACGATGACCCCGATATTCGCAAGATCGCCCAGACCAGCCTGGAACTGGTCGAGGGCTGGCAGGTCCTGACGGCCTCCAACGGAGCCGAAGCGCTCCTGCTGGCTGCCGAACAGAGGCCCGAAGCCATCCTGCTCGACGTCATGATGCCAGAAATGGACGGGCCCGAAACCGTCCGCCTTCTGGCCGGTCAGCCCGCCACGGAGGCCATCCCCGTCGTCCTGCTGACCGCCAGGGTCCATCCGAAGGACTCGACCCCCTTCCCGGACCTCGGCGTGGCCGGCGTGATCGCCAAACCCTTCGATCCGCTCCATCTGGCTGGACAGGTCCGCGAAATCCTGGGGTGGAGCACGTGAGGCTCCCGACGCGCCCCTCCTCGCCAGCCCGGCAGGCCTTCCGGGCCACCCGCAGACGCCTCCTGGGACTCGTCGGTGGGTTGCTGTTGTTCTGCCTGTTCCTCTTCGGGGTGGGCCTGAACCTGGGGTCGACCTACCAGTATCGTCAGGACCTGGAAACCTCCCTGGTCCAGACGGCCCAATCCTTCCGTTCGACCCGGGCCCGGGATCTCGACCAGCTCAACCGGCAGGCCGGCCTGGTCGTCGCCGACCCTCGCCTGCAGCAGTATCGCCAGGCCCTGGCCATGGTCGGCGCGGATTCCTCCGAGCGGGTCGCGATCCAGGAATCCTTCCGAGTTCACCTGGTGGAAATCCTGGAAGCCGCGGGGGGGGATGTCCTGCTTCTGGTCGGCTCGGACGGGCGGGTCCAGTTCAGCTTCCAGCGGCCGGGGATCACCCCCCGGGAACAGGCCGTCGAGCCCTCGGAGGCCACCTCTCCGGCCGAGAAGGGGCCGGCAGATGGTTCGGGGCCGCCCGAGCTGCCCGTCGAGGGACAGCCGGTCGAGATCCCGCTCGTCGACGCCGTGTTCGCCGACGGTGCCGCCCGATCCGGACCGGTCCGCCTGCAACCTCAAGGCTCCTTCTACCTGGCTGCCGTCGCGCCGCTCCAGCCGGGCCGGGGGCAGGACGGGGTGCTGCTCCTGGCCGAGCGGATTACCGAGAAGACCTTGGCGGCCTGGGGACACGGGCTCTCGGACGGGATCATCCTGGCCGTGGCCGATGGCACCATCCTGGTGGCGCACGATCGCCGGGCAGGTCGGCGCCCTTCGCCGGCGATGCTCAACTCTTTGGAGAAGGCTGTGGCCGGCTGGCCATCCCAGGTCGGTCTTCCCGAGCAGGTGACCTCGGAAGGCGACGACTCTGCCCTGTCGACCCTGGATGTCGGAGGGCGCCGCTGGCTGGAGCATGCCGTGGCCCTGGCCCCGGGAGAGGGGGGGACCCCTGTGGGCTGGGTGCTCTTCCTGGGCGACACCGCCGCCTTGGAGGACAAGGTGGCCCGCGAGACCTGGCTGGTGTTCCGCCTGGGGCTGAGCGTCCTGGTCCTGGGCCTGGGGCTGGCCTGGTTCCTGGCCCGATGGGTCATGGCTCCGGTGGATCCCCAGCGCCACCCGGAGAATCCAGCGCCAGGCGCCTGAGGTCTGGGGTCCAGGCCGGATCGGTCTGGTCGGATTCAGGGCCAGTCCAGGAGGGCCACCAGCGGGCCGTGGTCGCTCGTCCCATATTCGCGCTGGGGGAGGCATTCCAGGGCCGTGGAGGCCATCTCCGACGAGGCCAGGATATAGTCGATCCGCCATCCGATGTTGCGCTCCCGCATCTGGCGCCAGGGGGGCCACCAGGTGTAGATCCCGGCTTCCTCGGGATGCAGCATGCGGGTCAGGTCCACCAGGCCCAGCCCCAGAAGCTCCTCGAGGGCCTGGCGCTCTTCCGGCAACTGGCCGATGGCGTTCTTCCGGAGCTCCTTGGGATGGACGTCGAGATCCGAGCGGGTCACGTTGAGGTCTCCGCAGAGCAGGACACGACGGCCCTGGGCCAACAGATCCCGGACATGGGCCCGGAGATCGGCCAGGAACCGCATCTTGGCGAAGAAGTCCTTGCCTCCGTTGGGGACGTAGCAGGACAGGACCGTCAGGTCGCCCAGGTCGACCGAGGCCACGCGGCACTCGAAGTCGAATTCGGGATGGCTGAAGGTCGGGGCTTCGACCGCCAGGTCTCGACGGACGTGCAGTCCGACACCCGAGTAGCCCTTCTGGCCGTGCCAGCAGTGCCAGTAACCCTCCATCTCAAAAAGGGCCCGGGGAACCTGCTCGGGGGCAGCCTTGATCTCCTGGAGGCACAGCAAAGCCGGCTTCTCCACCTCCATCCACGCCTGCACCTGGGCCTGGCGGGCGCGGATTCCGTTGACGTTCCATGTGGCGATCTTCATCAGTGGAATCGGGCTTCTTCTCGGGGTGTCCCGGTCCCTCCCGCCCCTCCTCCCGCGTGGCTCGAGGAGGCTCGATTGGTGTCGTCGGGTCTTGGCCAGGATCGTCGGTCATCAGGCGGCTCAGGCAGCCTCCCGGCAATCGTTCGCCATCGCGTTCCTGGCTCCGTGGGTGAGGCCACAGGAAACCACTCAAATCTTGGTTCATGCGCCGCATTCCGAGCGGTTCCGTCCGGAGGCCGTGGGGCCTGGGCGGCGCTCCAGTTCTCCGTGAGGCTTGGCGGGAAGTTCCCGGGAGGCATGACAGAGACCACCGCCTGGCTGGCCGGACAGAGGGCGGCCGGCGTGGGAGAGCAGCCGGGCAGTTCCGACCGCGGGGAACGGAGTGACCGTCAGTCCCTTCATCCGCTTGGGGTTCAGATACATCCCGCCGGACAGCTTGCGCCACAGGCCCGCCCGGACTTGCTCGACCGCGTAGGTGCCCAGGAACTCGGTCAGGGCCAGCAGGCGGTCTTCAGCGACGCGCAGGGCCCTCACGTAGCCCTGGCTGTCCCGGGCGCTCTTGGAGTGGTCCAGTTGGATCGGGGGCGGATCCGCGGGGTTGTAGTTGCGGGCATACTCGTGCAGGTCGGCCACGGTGAAGGTGACCCGCTGCCCGGACATGTCGGTGTAGGTGCCGGGCCGCAGGACCTCGGCCTCGCGCAGTTCGCGGGGCACGTCGGGGGGCAACCGGCGGGGCGTCGCTCTCCTGGAAGTTCACCAGGGCGCCGACGCCAGAGGGTTCCAGGAGATAAACCTCGCTCATTCCTTCTCGTCTCCCTTCGCGGGCCTGGACCTGGGCGGGGGCGGCGCAGGGGCCGGCGCCTCGGGGGCAACCGGCTCGGCCGCCACGGCTCGCAGGTAGTTGCGCAGGGCCCGGTGGGGGGCCACGCCTCCGTCCAGTTCCAGGGGCCCGGTCGGAAACCTCGACCGAGCATCGCCGAGGGATTTTTCGTTCCTGCTAGGAGCGGAAAGCCGCGGTTTGCTGGTGGCAAATAAGGTTTTTCGCGACAACGCAGGGGCGGGAAAGACCCGGCGAGGCGACCGAGGGGTTTTGGGCCGGGTTCCTAAGATGCCGCGCAGGGCGGCGTCGTGCACGTGCTTGCTGACCATGGGTGTCCTCCTGAAATGCAGAAGGCCCCGGGGTGAGAGGGGCCTTCGTGGGGTCGGTTCTGGGGGCCGGGGGGTTACCCGGCGGGGTGGGGCTCGTGGGCTACTTCGTCACGTGGGGCAGGGTCACGCCCTTCGAGCGGAGGAAAGCCTTGTAAGGCTCGGCTTCCTCGGGGGTCCAGACCTTCAGCGTCGGCCAGGTTGCTCGGATGCGGCCAATCTTCTTGGACCCGCCGCCGTGGGTCAGGATGGTCCCGTCTGGGCGAAGCGTTTCGCCCTCCTGCCCGTTGCCGAGGTTCAGTGAGAAGATGATATCTTCTTCGCCTGCCCCGGTCGCAGCGAAGCCCTCTGGCCCATCATAGAGAAGCACGATGCCGTCCTCTTCCAGAGCGCTGATATCCGATTCCATCAGCGACAACACCTTCGCTTTCGAGTCCAGTATAGCATGAAGCTGGGGCGCCCTACGCTTCAGCATGCCTCTGGTCAACCAGTTCTTGTGGTACCAGTCGGCGCCCTCAGCAAGAAACTCGGCCGGGCTCTTGTGGAAAGCCTTCGGCAGCCGACTGCTACGGCTATCGAACGCCTCTTGGAGCGCTTTGCGCAAAGCCCTCCGTTGCTTCCGCGGCCCCTTCCTCGTGATGGACCGATGCAGGGCGTGCCCGGTTTCGTGACGTGCCGCATGGGCGATGTCCTCCACTCCCCGAGCAGCCAGTCGATTCATGATAAAGACCATCGTGACGTCGCCCGGGCGCGGAAAGTCTGTCAGGGTCACCGCTCCGTGCTCTGCGATGCCCTGAAGCTGCTGTTGCCATCTCTTGAGTCGCATCCCGCCAGGGCGTCGGCCCAACAACAAGAACGACGCCTCGTCCATGAACCAGGCCCGGACTCCACCCTTTGTCAGTGTGTCCCGGACGCCATCTGGAAGCTTCTCGATGACCTGCAGGACCTGGTCTGCAACACCGCGCCCCTGGCCAACGCTGGGGTGCTCGTAGACCCGCAATCCCGAGGGGTGCTGGACGTGCTCCTTCTCCTTTGGAGCCCAGGGCTTACCGGGAGCGATGGATGCCGCAGGCCCTCCGCCTGGAGTCGCCTGCGCAGGGAGTAGGTCAACCTTCGAATGCTGCCGCTGGGTCTCGGCGGAACCGGCCTCGCCTGCACCCACCTCCCCACCCTTCGGCCCCCGCGGCGTCCTCACCACCGGCGGCTGTCCGGGTGGCCTGCCTCCGTCCAGGCCGGGCTCGTTGCCGAAGCCCTTTAGGGGTGCCGGCAGCTTGTCCAGCTTCTCCCGCTGCTTGTCCAGGTAGGCCTTCCCGCCCAGGTCCTCGAGCTCGAGTCCCGAGACCGGCGACAGCACCGAGCGGCACATGTAGTGCAGGGGCGGCGTGTTGTCCGGCAGGCGCGGGTCGTCGATGGCCAGCACCAGGCCATCGCGCTCCATGCAGATGGGCGTGGTCCGGGCGTCGGTGATGGCCATGAACTCCACGGCCCCCACGAAGCCCTTCGTCTCCCGGAACGCAGCCATGCGCCCCTGGTTGAACGCCGTGGTCGCTTCGGTCCGGGCGATGTTCTCGGCCCGGGCCTTCCCGATCGCCTCAGGCAGCGCGATCCGCAAGGCGTCCATCACCTGCTTGACGGTGGCCCCCTCCTGCAGCCCGTTGTCCAGGATGGTCCGCACGCCCTGAGAGCCATCCTCATGACTCAATCCTTCAGGCCAGAGCGGATTGTTAAATCTTTGTGGCGGGACCTCCCGAGGACAATGATCGGCATTGAAGGATGTCGATGGGAAATCGGCCCGCAATGCCACCTGGAAGGCCCTGGAAGGGCCTGCTCCGATGCCAGACGAGATTTGTGCCGTCGAGGCCCTCGAAAAGGCCGCAAATCATCGCCTGTGAATCGCGCAAATCCCTGCGGCGCAGGCGATTGCGCGATCGGCAAATTGGACTCGAGTGCCCCATTCACGGTAGAATGAAGTATGGAGAACCCGGCATCCCAGGCCCATCCCGACCTCCGCCCGGAAGTCCTCGACCTCCTGGAGGACCACCCTCGAGGCTTCCGGCCCTCCCGGGCCCGACAGGTCGCCCTGATGGAGGAAGCCCTGGGCGAGATTGCCCGCTTCGGGCCCCT
>Ga0334888_1000839_pt1 | contig 44679 bp, 27 predicted proteins | sample GraSluR1_MG_FD_207227 | JGI IMG/M metagenome (GOLD analysis project Ga0334888, IMG submission 207227) | Sludge microbial communities from methane-producing bioreactor in Wageningen University, Netherlands - Granular Sludge_3_08-R1 | ecosystem: Engineered > Bioreactor > Anaerobic > Unclassified ...
GCAAAAATTTGGCGGCGACGGGTGAGCACGCTTTTTTCCAGCTTGAATTCGGGAATGCCAAAGGTAAGCAGGCCACCTATTTCAGGATAACGGTCAAACACCACTGGCTGCACACCGTTGCGTACCAGCACATCGGCGCAGGCCAGGCCGGCTGGGCCCGCACCAACAATGGCCACCCTTTTACCGCTGGGCTGCACTTGCGACATGTCTGGCCGCCAACCCTGGGACAAGGCCGTGTCAGTGATGTATTTTTCCACCGCGCCAATGGTGACTGCACCAAAACCGCTGTGCAACGTGCAGGCACCCTCGCAGAGGCGATCCTGCGGGCAGACCCGACCGCAAACTTCAGGCAGGCTGTTGGTTTGATGGCAGAGTTCGGCCGCGGCAAAAAGCCGGCCCTCGGCAAGCAGTTTGAGCCACAGGGGAATGGCATTGTGCACAGGGCAGCGCCATTCGCAGTAGGGGTTGCCGCATGCCAGGCAGCGCTCTGCCTGTTGGCTGCTTAAAGATTGACTGGCTGGCTCGTAAATTTCCCTGAATGAGGTCTTGCGGTACGGCAGGGAAATTTTGCCCGGCAGGGTGCGGGGAATATCGAGAAACTGAAAGGGGTTATCCATGGTGTCACCCTGACAAAAAATTACTCGCCCCGCTGGCGCAGGCGGTTGAGCAGGTTGGCCAGATCAGCGGCCTTGGGTTTGATCAGCCAGAATTTGCCGATATAGTCGAAATAGTCGTCCAGCAGCTGCCAGCCCCAGTCGCTGTTGGTTTCGCGGCAGAATTCTTCGATCACCTGGTGCAGGTGATTGCGGTACTCTTCCATGTAGCCTGAGTGCACTCGCTGGATCTCCACCAGTTCGTGATTGTACTTGTCGACAAAGTTATTTTCCAGATCGAGCACATAGGCAAAGCCGCCGGTCATTCCTGCGCCGAAATTGCTGCCCACTGTGCCCAGCACGGCTACCAGACCGCCGGTCATGTATTCGCAACAGTGGTCACCAGCGCCCTCCACCACCGCATGGGCACCGGAGTTGCGCACTGCAAAGCGTTCGCCTGCCCGGCCAGAGGCAAAGAGCTTGCCACCCGTGGCTCCGTAGAGGCAGGTGTTGCCCATGATGCTGGTCTTGTGGCTGACAAAGACAGAGCGGTGTGGTGGTCGCAGCACAATTTTGCCTCCGGCCATACCCTTGCCCACATAGTCGTTGCTGTCGCCACTTAAGTACAGTTCCAGGCCACCTGCGTTCCAGGCGCCAAAACTCTGGCCAGCAACCCCGGTCAATTTCAGCTTGAGCGGTTGCCGTGTCATGCCCAGGTTGCCGTGGCGTTTGGCTATTTCGCCGCTGATGCGTGCTCCAATGGAGCGGTCTGCATTGGTGAGGGTATAGTTGTAGGTGCCGCCCTTTTTCGCTTTGATGGCCGGCAATAACTCCGTCACCATGCGCTCGGCCAAAACGCCTTGGTCAAAGGGGCGGTTTCGCTCCACCATGCAGTGACGTGGCTGGTGGGCAAGCAGCTGATCACTGTGGATCAGGCCACTTAAGTCCAGCCGCCTTTGCTTTGCAGTGCTGCCAGCCGCTGTTTGCAAAAGATCCACCCGGCCAATGGCTTCATCCATACTGCGCAAGCCCAGGCTGGCCAGCCATCCACGGGTTTCTTCGGCCAGAAAACAAAAAAAGTTGACCACCTTATCCACTGTGCCCTGGAAATGCTCACGCCGCAGTTCGTCGCGCTGGGTGGCCACGCCAGTGGCGCAGTTATTTAAATGGCAGATGCGTAGATACTTGCAGCCCAGGGCAATCATGGGGGCTGTGCCAAAACCAAAGCTCTCTGCACCCAAAAGGGCTGCCTTAACCACATCCAGCCCGGTTTTCAGGCCGCCATCGGTTTGTAGGCGTACTTTGCCGCGCAGGCCATTGGCTTGCAGGGTTTGGTGTACCTCGGCCAGGCCCAGCTCCCAGGGGGAACCTGCATGGCGGATGGAGGAAATGGGGCTGGCAGCAGTACCACCGTCGTAGCCCGAGACAGTGATCAGATCGGCATATGCCTTGACCACGCCGGCGGCAATGGTTCCCACTCCGGGTCGCGCCACCAGTTTCACCGACACCAGTGCCTCTGGGTTAACCTGTTTCAGGTCAAAGATGAGCTGGGCCAGATCTTCGATGGAGTAAATATCGTGGTGCGGTGGCGGCGAAATAAGGGTTACCCCAGGCACAGAGTGGCGCAAACGGGCGATGAGTGCGTTCACCTTGCTGCCCGGCAACTGGCCACCCTCACCGGGTTTGGCCCCCTGGGCGATCTTGATTTGCAGGACCTCGGCATTGACCAGATAGGCTGGGGTGACCCCGAAGCGGCCCGAAGCGATCTGCTTGATTTTGGACATCTTACCAGTGCCATGGCGGGCCGGATCTTCGCCACCCTCGCCACTGTTGGAGCGGCCACCCAGGCGGTTCATGGCCTCGGCCAGGGCCTCGTGCGCTTCTGGCGACAGCGCGCCCAGCGACATGGCTGCGGTATCAAAACGGCGGATAATGGCACTGGCTGGTTCCACCTGCTCAAGCGGTATGGGTTTTTGTTCCTTTAGGTACAAAAGATCGCGCAGAAAAGCAGGTTCACGGCCATTAACCAGCTGGGCGTAGTGCTGCCACTGTTTGTACTCGCCACTGGTCACCGCTTTTTGCAGGCTCAACACCACCTCCGGGTTGTAGGCGTGGTACTCCTGGCCATACATGTATTTGAGCAAGCCGCCCCGGTGAATGGGCAGCGTTGGTGCGGCTGCCTCCCGGGCCAGTATTTTCTGGTCTTCTTCAAGCTCTTTAAAACCAGCACCCTGGATGCGGCTGGGTGTGCCGGCAAAACACAGTTCCACCACCTCCTGGTGGAGTCCGACAATTTCAAAGAGTTGCGCCCCCCGGTACGAGGCCACGGTGGCGATTCCCATTTTAGACATAATCTTGAGCAGGCCCCTGCGCAGGCCCTGGCGGTAGCGTTTCTGGGCCTGTTCAAAGGGCAGGGCAAGCGCGCCTTTACCGCAGCGCTCTTGTATAATGGCATAGGCCAGATAGGGATAGACGGCAGTAGCGCCATAGGCAATGAGGCAGGCCATTTGGTGGGCATCGCGGGCACTACCGGTGGCCACCAGCAGGTTGGCGTTGCAGCGCAGGCCGGCGCGGGAGAGATGCTGGTGCACGGCACCCGTGGCCAACAGGGCATGGATGGGCAGATGTTTTTCGTCCAGCTCTTCATCGCTGAGCAAAACCAGTACAGTGCCACTTTGCACAGCCTCGGCACAACGCTGGCACAGTTCTGCCAGCGCCCCTTGCAGGGAGTTTTCCTCTGGCGCGTAGGAAAGGGAAAAGCGGCTGAGCTTGTAACCCCAGCGGTTCAGATGGAGGAGCGCGCGGAGTTTTTCTCCTGATAAGATGGGCGAGCTGAGCACCACCCGGGCGGCATGCTGCTCGGTTTCTTCAAAAATAGACTGCTGTTCCGGGCCGATGGTGGTTTCCAGCGACATGACCACCGCCTCCCGCAGGGGATCAATGGGCGGGTTGGTTACCTGGGCGAATTGCTGGCGGAAGTAGTCGTAGAGTGGCCGCACCTGCCGGGAGAGCACGGCCATGGGCGTGTCGTCCCCCATGGAGCCGATGGCTTCCTGGCCGCTTTCCGCAAGTGGCTTGAGCAGTTGTTCGCACTCTTCAAAACTCACTTGCTGGCGCTTCATGGCGGCAAGCAGCTGGCTGCCCTCCATAAAGGGGAGTCTGTTCTGCTCTTCGACCAGGTTACCCTGGATGCGCAGGGTGTTGTCCTTGAGCCACTGTTTGTAGGGGTGGCGCTCTTTGAGGCGCGCATCGATTGCTGCAGTATGAAAGAGCTGGCCGCTGGCAGTATCCACCGAGATGATCTGTCCGGGACCAAGTTGTCCCTTGGCCACCACCTCGCCGGGATCATAGCTGTGCACCCCTATCTCCGAAGCCACGGTGAGGAGATCGTCGCGGGTGCGCACCCAGCGCGAGGGTCGCAGACCGTTTCTGTCCAGGGCGCAGACCGCGTAGCGACCATCGCTGATCACCAGCCCGGCCGGACCGTCCCAGGCCTCGCTGTGCATGGAGTTGAACTCGTAGAAGGCGCGCAGGTCTGGATCCAGATGCTGTGCATTCTGCCAGGCCGGAGGGATGAGCATGCGCAGGGCACGGTGTAGATCCATGCCGCCGATTATCAGCATCTCCAGCATGTTGTCGAGGCTGGAGGAGTCTGAGCCGCTCAAATTCACCAAGGGGAGAATCGCGGCAATGTCGGGCAACAGGCAGGTGTTGAATTTACAAGACCGAGCCGCTGCCCAGTTGCGGTTACCAGAGATAGTGTTGATTTCGCCATTGTGGGCCAAAAGGCGAAAAGGTTGCGCCAGCGGCCATCTGGGCATGGTGTTGGTAGAAAAACGCTGATGGAACACACAGATGGCACTGTGCAGTTCTGGGTCGGCCAAGTCGGGGAAAAATCTGGGCAGATCCACCGGCATCATCAGGCCCTTGTAAACAAGGGTGCCTGCATGCAAACAGATGACTGCATAATCCGGGTCTGCACCTATGCGCAGCCCGGCCCGTCTTCTGGCAATGAGCAGGCGGGCATTGAACTCCTGCTCGCTGTATGCTTCGCCCTGGACGAACAGATGGACAAAGCGCGGCATAGTGGCCAGGGCAATGGGGCCCAAACAGTCTGCATTGGTAGGGACATCCCGCCAGGCAAAGGAGTGCAGTCCCTGGCGAACAAGTTCTTCGCCCAGGATGTTTTGCGCCTTTTCTGCACGCTCGGCCTGCGGCGAAAGCATGAGTGCACCGGTGGCGTAGAGCGCACCCAGCTGCATGCCGCATTCATCTTGGGCAATCCTGCGCAGGAAGGTGTCTGGTTTTTGTAGCAGCAGGCCGCAGCCGTCACCGGTGCGACCATCTGCGGCAATACCACCCCGGTGGGTCATGCGGGTGAGGGCCTCGATGGCCATGTTCACCAGTTGGTGACTGGTATGACCCCTGATATGGGCAATGAGACCAAAACCGCAGTTGTCTTTATATTCGGAGAGATCGTAGAGTTGTGCCATACTCGTCTACCTAGAGGGATAAAAAATGCGGCCCAGTTAAACACTGGGCCGGTCGAAGCGCAAGAGGCAAGATTAATTGAATTTTTCTTTCAGATATTTTGCAATTCCAGCAAGGCGTGGTCATCAGGTCGAACTTTTTTGGAGAAGAGAGACAAATATAGATGTGTGCAGATTGGCCTTGCATTACAAAGGGCTGTTTTGAATAGTTTAACTTTACCAGGGTAGCCCTTGGCAGGTCTGCTCGGGCTGTGTACGAAAATTTTCAGGAGACATGCTGGTGTCACTTGCTGGCACACTGCATTTTTGGTCATGCAAATTGCAGTAACCCACAAAGACGCGGATTTCGACGCCCTTTCTTCCATTGTCGCCGCCACTCTGGTTTATCCTGGTATGGTGGCACTCTGCCCCAATTCCCTCCAGTCCAATGTACAGCAGTTTTTGGCCCTGCATAAAACCGCCTTTAATCTGGCACGGGATTTTTCCGCCGAACCGGCGTCCGTACGCAAGTTGGCCGTCTGTGACTGTAACCAGTGGCGACAAGTGGAATATGCCGATCAATTGAAGCAGTGTGTGCATGCCGAGATAAATCTGTGGGATCATCATCTGCATGCAGGCGATATTGTCCCCAGCTGGTCCTGCGTGGAATCAATTGGGGCCACCGTCACTCTGCTGCTTCGCGTCATACAAAAGGAAAAGATTGCGGTCAGCCCACAGGAGGCAACTCTGTTCCTGCTTGGCCTGTATGAGGATACAGGCCAGCTCAGTTTTGATCGTACCACACCGGAAGATGTACGGAGTGCCGCTTTCCTGCTGGAACAGGGAGGCGATTTGGGGTTGGTGGTGGAGTTTTTGCACGTGGCCTACAGTGAGGAGCAGAAAAGGGCGCTGTACCGCCTTATGCGCAGAGCCAGACAGTACCAGATCAATGGCAGACGCATCGGCATCGGCATTGTTCGGATTGATCAGCATGTCAAGCTGGCAATGGTGGTGCAGCTCTATGCCCATATTATTGATGCGGACGCGGTTTTTGTGGTGTTTGAAAATGTAAGGGGCGGTTTTTTTATCATAGGTCGAAGCAAAGATCCAAACATTGATGTGCGCATCATTCTCCAGGCTTTTGGCGGTGGCGGCCATGCCGGCGCAGGTTCTGCCGTGGCCGGCCCTGAGGCGGGCAATGCGACCGCTATCCGTGAACAGATTTTGACCTCCCTGTACAGGAACTCGGCGGCAGGCCCGGTGGTCAGCGATATGATGTCATTTCCGGTGACCACCATTTCTCCGGATACCCTGCTCTTTGATGCGGAAACCATCATGGAGGAGCAGGGGATTCATGCCCTGGTGGTGGAAGAGCAGGGGAGGCTCACTGGCCTGATATCGCTGTGGGATCTGCAAAAACTGACCTTATGCAAACAGCGTAATCGTCCGGTCAAGGCTTTCATGCGGCGAGATGTGCGCACCATTGCGCCTAGCGCGACTGTGCGCGAGGCCGCACACATGATGGTGCGTGAAGATATCGGGCACCTGCCGGTCGTGGAAGCAGGCAGGGTTGTCGGTATTATTACCAGAACTGATATCGTCAAGTATCTATACGGCATGCTGTAAACCTTTTGCTTGCTGCTACGGCAGAGCTGCGTCTCCCTTCTGGGGCAGGAGGTCAAACGCCTTGCTGCCCTTGCATGCATCTGCCGCCCCTGCAGCAATACGTTGAAACGTGTTTTTGTCAATTGATCACCAGACCGTATGCACCCATGAGCACGCCCCTTTCTCCGGCTACCCGTGAGGAAGTCCGCCATTTCCTGCAACACACCAGCGGGTTGGATGCGGAGCAGACAGAACGGGCCATGCTGTTGCTGTGCCATTTTCTGGGGCAGCTGCTGGCAAGGTGCCGTTACGCCCTGGAACAGCACGACTTCAAACAGCTCGCTGAGCAGGGACAGATCCTTAAAGAGACTTTGCAGCAGGCGGGGCTGGAGCGCTGGGCTCGGGTGACGCAGCCAATGATGGTTCAGGCCGTACCCCGGGTCGCAGGCGACGATGCGGGCGCGGTTGCACTGATCGATCTGCTGCAGCGACTGCAGCAGGGGCTTGCAAGATTGTTGGCAGCATCTCCGGGGCAAACAGCTGGAAAAGAGGCAGGAGGCGCCGGCGAAGGACTAGACAAGGCAGGCACAGGACAGGCCCAGACACAAACGGACGCGTCACCTCCGGCCTCGGGGCATGCAAAACGTATTCTTATCCTGGATGATGATCCCTTTGTCTGCAGTATGGCTGCCTCCATGCTGGAATACCTCGGTTATCTGCCTGTATCGGTTTGCACCGGCAAAGAGGCCCTCCTGATGTATCGGCAAGCACTTGATACAGACGAACCTTTTGCCCTGGTTATCATGGACGCCAATCTGTCTGGCGGCGAGATGCAGGGCGCGGAGGCCGTACGGGAGCTGCGGCGCCTGGATGGCCGGGTGCGGCTGCTGATCTGCAGCGGCGATCAGAACGCTCCCCTTATGAGCGGCTATGCCAGCTATGGTTTCCAGGGGAGCCTGGCCAAACCGTATACGGTCAATTCCATGGCCAGGGCTGTGGCCCAGGCGCTGCAGACGGCGGCCGGTTGAACAGGTTTCGACGAACGAAGGCTATCCCCTCAGCCCGGGGGCCAGTTGAGCGGCCTGCCACCAAGAATATGCATGTGCAGATGAAAGACACTCTGCCCTGCACCTGCGCCATTGTTGCAGACCAGACGGTAATGAGTCTGGCCTTGCTTGCCGGCGATTTCGTTTGCAACCCGCATCAGCTTGCCGATCAGGCGCTCGTCTTCCGCTCCCACCGCCTCCGGCCCGGTCAGATGCTTTTTAGGAATGATGAGGACATGCATTGGGGCCTGAGGGGCAATATCCCTGAAGGCCAGCACATCTTCATCTTCGTAGAGCTTGTCACAGGGAATTTCACCCCTGGTAATTTTACAAAACAGACAGTTTTCGCTCATGGTGCTCCTTCCTTCGCGTGATGTACGGGGATCAGCGGGAGACTGGCCTGATCTGCGGCTGCAGGTAAAAGGTCAGGGCATTATCCTGTCCAACGATATTGGTGGGCTGCATGGTAAAAAGAATGGTACGTGTGCCTATTTCCACGTCGAGCTGTTTGAGGGCCTCAAGATCAAGCGGATATTCCCGGCCCGCGAGCCCTTCCAGCAGACTTGCCAGTCCAGCATCCTGCCCGCCCTGTTCCTTGAAACGGGGGGAAATGTAGAACCGGCGTGTCTGCCGGTCAAATCTGGTCAGGAGATCGCAGGCAACCGGCAGCCGCAGTTCACCGAGTTGCACCCGGATGGGGTTGTTTGCTACCATGGCGTTTACGGTCATGTTGTGGCCTGCTAAAACGCCATGCAGCGAAATGATATTGTTGCGGATGCTCAGATGATCCAGGGATTCGAGGATGAGTTGCCCCTGAACAGCAGAGTCCTGCGTTGGAATGGTCAGCGGCAGGATTTTCTTCACAGCTGCATGCACTGTCTCTGCAGGCAGAGTCAGCACGACGTCACGGTTGACGGCCTGGGCAGCGGAAAGGAAAATGAAGAAAAGAAAAATAGCAATACAGCAGGATATCTTTTTCATGGGAAACAGGTCGGTTGAAGGATGAGTAATATCGGAATGTACCTGCTCTTCTTTGTCCGGGGCAACAGAAAAGTGCGGTTTTGAGCTGCCGCTGTTTGAGTCTGCTGATCCTGTTACCCCGTTTCTTTACTGGTAGTTTTTATCTATGCAACTGATTGTACGTTCAGAATGCTGTCTGACCGAGGCGCCGCCGCCACTCGTGAAGGCCTTGCAGCGCGAGTTGAGCATCGACAATCCTCGCTATGAAGATGCCAAACGTTATGGCCGCTGGATCGGTAGACAGCTGCAGCCCAGGTTGCGATTTTACCGGCTTGAACAGGGCCATGTCTATTTCCCCCGAGGCTTTGCTAACGAGGCGGTACGCCTCAGCAGACAGATCACCGGGGAGAGCCCGGTCGTGGTGGATCAGCGTCGCCTGCTCCCTCCGTTACTGCTGCCTTTTTCCGGCACCCTGCGGGACTATCAGGAACGCGCAGTCGATGCTGTGGCGGCCCATTCCTTTGGCGTTCTGGAGGCGGGAACCGGTTCCGGCAAGACGGTGATGGCCCTTGCGCTCATAGCCCGGCGTGCCCAGCCGGCCCTTGTTCTGGTACACACAAGAGAACTGCTCTATCAGTGGCTGGAGCGTATACACCAGTTTCTCGGTGTTGAGGCCGGACAGGTAGGCGACGGCAGACGGGATATTCGGCCGATCACCGTGGCCATCGTGAACACAGCCCGCAGACATCTGAATGAGCTTGTGCCTGCCTGCGGACATCTGCTGGTAGATGAATGCCATCGGGTTCCAGCCACCCTGTTTACTGAAACCGTATCGGCCTTTGACAGCCATTACATGCTCGGCCTGTCGGCCACTGCTTTCAGGCGTGACGACAGCATGACCCGCTTGATCTATATGTATATGGGAGAACGGGTGCACCGGGTGGACAGCAATACACTTGCGGCCAGTGGTGCGGTGCTGCAGCCGGAACTCATCCAGAAAAAAACCACGTTCAACTATAGATTTCAGGGCGATTATGCCAAGCTGCTCAAGGCACTCACTGAAGACCGGGGCCGCAACGCTCTGATCCTGGCAGATACACTCAAGCTGGCCCGGCAGTCTGATCGGGGCACGGTGTTACTGGTTTCAGATCGACGTGCCCACTGCGAATTTTTTGCCGAAGGTCTGGCTGCCGAAGGGGTAGCAGTGGCGCTGCTGACAGGACAGACTGGCAAGGATGAGCGGGAACAGATCGTTGTCGATGTGCAGGCAGGCAGGCTGCAGGTGCTGGTGGCCACGGTGCAGCTCATTGGCGAGGGGTTCGACTGTCCAGGATTGAGTACTCTGGTACTGGCTACCCCTATCAAGTTTGAAGGACGGCTGCTCCAGGTGGCGGGCCGGATTGTGCGCCCGGCGGCGGGGAAAAAGGCTGTCATCGTGGATTATGTTGATACGGCGGTGCCGCTTCTGCGCCGTTCAGCAGCTGCCCGACGAGTGGTCTTTGCCGGCTGGTAGCTGCGATCTACCGCAATCCGTTCACCATGGTCCTATCGATCTCTCTGACCAGACATCCATTTGCTGTCTTGGGAAAATCCCTTACAGAAGATCGGGTGTGGGTAAAACCATCGGCCTTGAAACAGCAGTTGCGGCGCACAGCAAGGCTTGTGCAGTCTCATAAGAGCAAGGCCCGATGGAATAAGATCGTTTACAGCACCAAGAACCTTTGATGTCATTGTCGGCCAGCAGCCGCTACCGCGATAAAGGGATAAAAGATGTCCCCCTTCGATCAACTGCCAGTAGATATTTCACCAAATCAAGGGGCGCACGATTCCGGTTCCCCTTTTGCAAAGCACGTTCATGGATCGCATGAAGCTGCGGATTCAGGCAAGGCGCCAATTTGGCCGCCTCAATCAGTATTGTCTGCAGATAGTTGTTTCGTTTCCTCGACAGCGGCCCGCGTTGTTCTTTCTCTGCGGACTTCCTCTGCGCGCTGTAGAGTCCACAAGAACTCACCACTTGCCGGGATGACATGAAGCGCTCAATATCTCCCGTCTCAACCACCCAGGTGAGTGCCAGGATTGCTCCGACGCCGGGAATTGTCATGGGATTTCCGACCCGTTGGAGAATCGCTTTATGGCGCCTAAGTGTTTGAATCAGCTCCTTTTGGATCGTGTTGAACAGTTCAGGATTCGTTCGGTTCAACCGTAACAATGCGCCTACCGATTCCGGTACATCTTCAAGACGATATTGGAGGAGATCGTTGCAATACCGTTTCCCATGCAATCGCTGTTTGTTGTATGAACTACCCGATTCCATGCGCAACCCTGCTATCTTGTTTTTCATGACAACGGCAGTGCGAACAATCATGTTCCGGTATCTGAGGATACGGCGCAACTCCCGAATCTTTGCCGGCATCATCGTGTATTCGGGCAGGAGATTGACCCGAAGCAGATCAATAAGCTCTTCCGCATCGGCCCGGTCATTTTTTTGGGCAGCAGTGATGGCTTTACAGACTGTTGAAAAACTATATTTCAGGTTCCACGCTACAGGAGTTTCCATTTTTAAGTAACGTAGAATCAGTAAGCTTTGTCTCTGTCTGACGAAATTTTTTATTCGCAATCTGCACTGCTGTGACTTTTTCAACGGGCTGTTACGGAAATGCCAGGAAAAATTCGGGCCTGTGGCAGACCGGGTTACTTATCGCTTGAACCATGCTGGCGACTGGGCTAAAGTTATAAGTGTATAAATGGGGCTATGATCTTGCAGTCCAGATTTCGCCGTTCGGGCCGGTCTCGGGCACTATGTTTCAAACAAGGAGGAATTGCAATGAATGAGGACAACTCGTCGGTCGTTATTGACCGGGGAAAATCACAGTGGTCCGATTTGTGGAAAAAGGAGGATTACTGGGCCATTTGGCTGGGGTTTTTCCTCCTGATTGTGGCCGCTGTTCTGGTTTCCAGCGGCAGGCCGGATCTGGAAGCCAAAAATGCCGGTTTTGTGGCTGCCATGCAGGCCGAGGCTCTAAAGCCCATCAAGACCATTGAGTGGTACGAGGCCAAGGCTGCGCAGGGCAAACTGCAAGGCCAAGACGTCGGCCCGGTCAAAACCCTGATAAACCAGCTTAAAACCCCGGACAAATGGAAGTCCAATCCCTTGGATGCTCTGTTCATGGGGCAGGCCAAGGTGGATCAGATGAATGCGCCGGTTCAGGCCAAGGTGGACAAGTTGAAGGCTGCCGAGACTGAGGCGCTGGGTGTGGCCCGTACGGCTCAGGACGCCGCTTCTGCCGCTTTCTACAAGGATGAGGAGTTGAACAAGGCGGCTACCACAGCCATCAAGGCGTGGCAGGCAGCCCACAAGGACAGATCGGAGGCTGCCAAGAAGCTGAAGAAACCCTTCAACCGCATATCCTCACTCATCATTCTGGGTTTGGCCCTGGGCGTTTTGACCACCATCGGCGCGACCTTCATCGGCCTGCGTCCGGGCAAATTTTTTATTGCCTTTGTGGGCGTTTATCTCCTCTGCGTGTTGGCCAATATTCTGGGCAACCAGATCGATATGCGCAAATGGGGTTTGAATGCGGAAATCTGGTCCATCATCCTGGGCATGTTGCTTGCCAATACCGTGGGTACCCCCAAGTGGCTGAAAGAAGGCGCGCAGGTTGAATACTTCATCAAGACCGGCCTGGTGCTTCTGGGCGCGGAAGTCCTCTTCCACAAGCTTTTGGCCATCGGCATTCCGGGTATTTTCGTCGCCTGGGTGGTCACGCCCATCGTGCTGATCTCCACCTTTATTTTTGGCCAGAAGGTGCTGAAGATGCCGTCCAAGACCCTGAACATCGTCGTTTCCGCAGACATGTCGGTGTGCGGCACCTCGGCGGCCATCGCCACTGCGGCAGCCTGCCGGGCCAAGAAGGAGGAATTGACCCTGTCTTTGGGTCTGTCCATGACCTTTACGGCCATCATGATGGTCGCCCTGCCGGCAGCCATCAAGGCCCTGGGCCTGCCCGAAATCCTGGGCGGTGCGTGGATCGGCGGTACGGTCGATTCCACCGGTGCGGTTGCTGCGGCTGGCGCTTTTGTCGGCCCCAAGGCCATGCAGGTCGCGGCCACGATCAAGATGATTCAGAATGTCCTCATCGGCGTCACGGCCTTCTTTGTCGCCCTGTACTGGGCCACCAAGGTTGATGTGCAGCATGGCGAGCGGGTGAGCATGCTGGAAATCTGGCACCGCTTCCCCAAGTTCGTTATCGGCTTTTTGGCCGTTTCCATTATCTTCTCCCTGGCCTGCGGCAGCATGGGCAGCGATATGGCCAAAATCCTGGTGGACAACGGCACCAGCAAGGTTTCCGTGCCCCTGCGTGGCTGGTTCTTTGCCCTGGCATTCATTTCCATCGGCCTGACCACCAACTTCCGCGAACTGGGCAAGTACTTCAAGGGCGGCAAGCCGATCATCCTCTATGTGTGCGGCCAGAGCTTCAACCTGGTTTTGACCCTGCTTATGGCCTGGGTTATGTTCTACAAGGTGTTCCCGCAGATTACCGCCAATCTGTAAAGTGAAGTTCTGGGTCAAACTCCGGCTACTGCGCTTTTCCGCAGTAGCCGGCGGCTTGTTTCGCGAAAAGGCAGAGGCGTGAAGAACAGAGCCATGCGCATCAAAGCGTTGCAACTGGGTGCCTGGATTTTGGGGTTGTGGTTTTTTTTCGCCGTGCTGACGCCCCGGATTGAGGCTTTGTCGCCCTCATGGCAGGCATATAACGAGACGCAGGAGAGGTACGGTCTGGACAGTGGCGCCTTGTATTACACCAATGTGCCGGTGACGCAGGAAGCCGAAATGCACGTGCGCGAGGCCGTACGCGCAGGCATGAAGGATTGGCGCGCCCAGCACTGAGGGCTGGGTCTGCGCTGTGCACACCAGGCCAGGGCAAAGCCCTGCTACTCTTGCAATACAGTCACGACTTTCAGTCGATTTTTCCCCGTTGCCACCCTATCGCCCGGATAGAGCTTGCGCCTTTTGCGGCGCTCAATCTCGCCGTTGACCTGTACCAGACCCGATGCAATCAACAGGCCCACCTCGCCGCCTGTGGCCGCGAGGTTTTCCCGTTTCAGCAGTTTATCCAGCTCGATAAAGGGGGTGTGAATGGCTGCGGGCCTGGCGGCTTTTTCAGGTTCATCCGGTTAAAGTGTACCTGGTTTCGTGAATCCCCAGCATTCTGAGTTTGAAGAACTCCTGATCCCGGTAGCCTGACGCCTGTCTTTTGAGCGTCTTGATCTTGTTGTTGATACCTTCCATGGGCCCGGATGATATGGGATGGTCGTACCAGGCCAGGAGGCCAGTCCGGTACCTGGCCATGGTCTTGCCCATCTTCGCCAACGGACCAAGTCCTGAAGCAAGGGCGCTGTTTATCCACTGCTCGAGATACACGGTCGCAGCGGCCTTGTTCGCCTGGTCCCAGAGCTGGCGCAACTCCTCTTTGAGGTAACAGGCTTTCGCCAACGGCTCATTGGCCTCCAGCGCCTCCTGCAAGCACTCGTGCTCCTGCCGCTCCTGGTTGAGGTTCTCCGGATTCTTCAGCAAAATCCAGCGGCTGCCTTTGAGCACCCCCTCACCCATCTTGTCCCGCAACTCGCGGTGAAGCTTGCGACGCAGCTCCGTGGGCCTGCCGTTCATCAGCTTCAGCACATGGAAATGGTCAGGGACCACAGCAACGCCGGGCAGATACTCAAGTACGGAGCCGATATAGGCTGCACTCATATCCGTCGCCACCACCCGTATCCTGGCCCGGGAGCGTTTCAGGCGTTCCCGGAACGGTTTCAGTGAGTCAGCTCCACGACCGTCACCCACAAACACAAGCTTGCCGCTCTTCAGGTCCATCACCAGGGTCAGGTACTTGTGCCCTTTGCGAACGCTGATCCCGTCAATGGCGATGTACTCAAGAGCGGTCAGTTTCGCTTTGGCAAATCGTCTGTGCAGATGCCGTTTGAGGGTATCCCTGACCAGGTCCCGGCCGACGCCCAGCAACCTGGACACATCCAGCCTCGTCATGGTTCTGGTCAGCGCCAGGATAAAACGCGCAAACGCCCTGGTGTGCCGCCGCCGTGGCCCGGCAATACGCAAGTCGATTCGGCGGACAAGCCCCCATGACGCACACCCAATCCGTGGTACCTCGAGGATCAGCCAGACAGGTTTGAAGCCAACTGGCACCGTGCGCAACCATCGTTTCGATACGCCCCGGTGGACGACGTTACGGCTTCGGCAGCATGGACCGCGAAGCAGCGTGCCCTTGGGGCGCACATGCAGGAGGATGTTTCCTCCTGCGAATTCCTGCCGGACCTAGTCATAGCCAGGCAGCCCGAACACATGGTACAAAAAGCTCGTGGAGATGGCGGTTCATCCTCTTGGTTTTCATTGGCGTGAAAACTCGATGAACCCCATGTCCTTTCATTTTGGCAAAGGTACCCTCCAGACGGATGAACCAAAATTATGCTGGATATATAACAAGTTGATTTTACGTTATTAAATTTATGCCCCCTGCATGGTGGAATACGAAGGAGCAGTTTTGCAAGGGATTGCTGCACTGGACGATGATCTGGTGTATTCGGCTCCTCTTAAAAAAGTGTGGATTGTTCAATGGACCATGAGAATTTTCTGGAATAGTCAGCTCGGTTCAGTTAAATTAAATCAAACGATCTATAATTTTGATAAGGATATTTCTGTCCCGGCGGGAGCGATATTTCTACATGCAAGGAGGCTCAATATGAAAATTCTGGACACATCGTTGTGCTGTCTGCTTGGTCTGTTCATGCTCTGCACCTTCCCATTGGCTGCGGCACAGGCAGCGGAGCAGGGCGAGCACCCAGAGCTGGCGCCGGACGAACAGTATGTCGCATGTTCCCAATGTCACCAGGAGGCGACCCCTGAGGTCTACGAGGAATGGAACTCCTCCCTGCATGGTATTGGTATGGTTAAGTGCTACCAGTGCCATGGCACCTTTGAAAATTTTCATGTCACGCCGCAGGTGCGGGACTGTGCAGTTTGCCACGAAAACACAGAGCCCCATTACCCGGAGAATGCTCTTTGCTGGTCCTGTCATGTGCCACACAACTTCAAGGCTGATTCGGCATCCGGAAAGGACAAGACTGCCGGAGCAAAATAGAAGCCAGTCCCGTGTTTTGCGACAAGCGGTCAACAGGGTAAACAGACTTTTGCATATTGCTGGCGCCCCAGCAGGTGAAATCATGGAGGAATATCATGAAACAATCACGACGAGATTTTCTTAAAACCAGTGCCGCGCTGTCTGCTGCATCGTATATCGGCGTGCAGCTGCCCGGTACGGTTACCGATGTCCTGGCTGCCGAAGGTGAGGCATGGCATCGTGGCTCCTGCCGTCTCTGCGGTGTGGGCTGCCGGGTGGAGCTCGGTGTGCGGAGTGGCAAACCTTTTGCTATTCGCGGCGTTGCAGAAGCGCGCACCAACCGTGGCTTTCTATGCATGAAGGGAATGTATTTCTGGCGTTGCATCGGTCATGCAGACCGGCTGACCCATCCCTTGTACCGTGCAAAAAAGTCCGAGGCGTTCAAAAGAATCAGCTGGGATGAGGCCTTGGATATTGCTGCCGCTGCCTTTGCAGATGCAGTCAAGAAACATGGCAACGATGCCGTGGCATACTACGGTTCGGGCCAGTGCCTTACCGAAGAGACCTATCTTTTCCAGAAGATTATGCGCGGTGGTTTGAAAACCAATAACGTTGAAGGTAACCCAAGGCTCTGTATGGCCAGTGCTGTAGGTGGCTACCTCACTTCTTTCGGCGCAGACGAACCCATAGGTGGATACAGTGATCTGGATGCGGCTCACTGTTTTTTTATTATCGGCTCCAATACAGCTGAGGCTCATCCTGTCCTGTTCCGTCGCATTATGCGCCGCAAACTCGATCATCCCGATACTGTCAAGGTGATCAATGCTGACCCCCGGGTGTCCCAGACATCACGTATCGCCGATAAACACCTGCAGTTCAAGCCTGGTTCTGACCTGTCTCTGCTCAATGCCATGGCCAGGGTGATTGTGGACGAGAAACTCTACGATTCCGATTTCCTCTCCAACTATGCCGTATTCCGCCAGGGGGCGGACAGCAAGGAGGTAAGCTTTGCTGATTATGTCAAATTTCTGGAACCTTATACACCGGAAGCCGCAGTCAAAACCTGCGGCGGCAATATCAGTGCCGACGGTATCCGTGAAGCCGCCCGCTGGTTTGCAACTTCCAAGGGTACGGTGTCGCTCTGGTGCATGGGGATCAACCAGCGCAAACAGGGTGTATGGGCCAACAACCTGATCAACAACCTCCATATTCTTACCGGACAGCTCTGCAAGGCAGGAGCGGATTCGCTCTCTCTCACCGGCCAACCCAATGCCTGTGGCGGTGTACGCGAAGCCGGAGGGTTGTGCCATATCCTGCCTGGGCATCGTCCTGTGGAAAACGAAAAGATGCGCACCCAGGTCGAGGAAGCCTGGGGGGTACCGGCAGGCCGTATTCCAGCCAAACCAGGGCTGCATACCATGGACCTGTTTACAGCGATCAACACCGGAGCGCTCAAGGCCATTTGGATCAACTGTACGAGCCCGGGTCAGAGTCTGCCCAACTGCGATCCTTATATCAAGGGGATGCAACAGGATACGTGCTTCATAGTCTGTACCGACATCTTCCCTACCCGAACCACTGAATTGGCCAACCTTATTCTGCCGGCAGCCTTTCATTTTGAAAAAACCGGTGTCTACGGTTGTACCGAGCGACGCTCCCAGCTGACCCGCAAGGCGGTAAATGCACCGGGCGAGGCCAAACCTGAGGTCTGGATAGGGCGGGAATGGGCCAAACGCCTGGCCGTGAAACTGGATGATCCGGTTATTGCTCACTGTGTCAAGGGTTTCGACAAACTGGAAGAAGACTACGCCCTGCCTCGAGCTATCTGGGAAGAGTATACCCATAAGCTTACCCGGGGCCGGGATAATGATCTGCGCGGTGCCAGTTATCCCGTGCTGGAACGCATGGCCGATGGCGTACAGTGGCCATCTCCTACCGAGGAGCATGCGCTTACCGGAGGTTCTGTGAAAAAATTTGTCAAAGGCCAGGATCCGCTGGCAGACAGTCTTTCAAAAGATGATCTGCCCTATCAGTTCTACGGTCCGGCACATGCGGACCGCAAACTGTGGATCTGGCTGCGGCCCCAGGCGGACCCTTCGGAGGTGCCTGATGCCGAGTATCCCTTCTATCTTTCCACCGGGCGCATTATTGACCACTGGCATACCATGTCCATGACCGGCCGGGTACCCGAGCTTTTACGGGCAAATCCCTATGCCCATGTGGAAATTAACCCTGAAGATGCCAAAGAACTGGGTATTCAACCAGGCGATATGGTGGAAATAAAATCCAGACGAGGCAGCAACATTCTCCCCGCCAAGGTATACGAAGGGCCAATGCGGGGAATGGTGTTCGCCTACTGGCACGATCAGGAAAAAAGCCGCATGATCAACCGGGTCACCAAGGATGACTACGATCCAGGTTCCAAGGAACCTGAATTTAAAATCTGTGCGGTTCAGATCAGGCGGGTGTCAGGTCCTAAACCCATTGAACCTTTCTTGCTGTAGGGATCGGGTTTGCGTATGTCTTGTCCAGGCGTGGCCACAGCGCCGCGTCTGGACTGTGCAGATGAGGTGAAAACAGTGCCGATTGCAGGTGTCGTTGTCAGTACGTATCGGGATAAGGCCGGTTCTCTGGAGGAAAAACTGCACGTCTTCCCGGGGGTGGAGACCCATGGAGGTGATGGGCGGGGACACCTCATTGCAGTGCTGGAAGCACCGGATAGAGAAGGTATGGAGACCCTTATCCGCAGGTTGGAGGCCATGGATGAAGTGCTGAATGTCGGCATCACCTTCCTGGCCGCGGATACGGATTGTACCGATGAGGAGGAGGCGTGAACCGGCGGGCGATGCTGCGCAATCTGGCGCTGTTGCCAGGAGCCATGGTCTTCTACCGGTCTCAACATGCCCACGCAACCGTCTTTGCTTCCCCCTTGGACGTAAACCGTGTGCGCCCCCCCGGAGCGGCGGCAGAAGATCAGTTCGCCGGCCGCTGTATTCGTTGCGGTCGCTGTGTTGAGAGCTGTTCCTACCGGTGCATCCACCTGCTGGATATCCGTTATGGATTGCATGCCGGCACGCCTGTGATAGCGGTTGACAAGCTTCCCTGTTTGCTTTGCATGGACTGTGTCACCGTCTGCCCTACCGGAGCCCTGACTCCGGTCAGCCAGTCCGAGGTCCGCATGGGCACGGCCATAATCGACCATTTTGCCTGTGCCGCCTGGACAGAACTGGCTTTGTGCCGCACCTGCTATGATGTCTGTCCTTTTAAAGGAAAGGCGATTGTGCTGGCAGAGCTCAAGCCTGCGGTGGTCGCAGATGCTTGTACCGGTTGCGGTCTCTGCACCCATGCCTGTCCTGTGAGCCGGGAGCAGGGGGAAAAGGCGGTGAACATCAGTCCGCGCTGACTCTGCAGAGAATCATGCAAGTATTGTTACCGGGCCGATTATCAGGATATGGCTTCACCTTCTGGCGCCGTCTCCTGCTCAGCATATCTTTTGTCCTGCTCATCTGTATTCCCCTGACCCACCGCATTTTTGGCATAACCGTTGTCCAGGGCTGGTATCAGTCTTTAGGGATCGGTAAACTCCGCATCGTCTCTCCTCTGGAAGGCCTGCAAAGCATTCTGACCACTCACCATGTTCATGTGCCGGCCTTGATAGGCATGCTTATCCCAGTCCTGGTAGCATTTTTTCTGGGAAGGGTTTTCTGCTCCTGGGTCTGCCCCATCAGTTTCCTTGCCGAGGGACGTTCTTTTTTCTCCCGGCACCCTCCGGGACGCAAACAGGATCGCATTGTTCTGCCCAGACAAATGCTGTGGTACACCCTGATAGCAGACATGCTGTTTGCCCTTGTTCTGGGTGCACCAGTTTTTGTTTTTCTTTCTCCTCCAGGTCTGGTGGGGCGTGAGTTGATGCTGGCAATTTTATTCCAGACCCTTACCCTTGAAGGGCTGGTGGTAGTGCTGGTCATGGCTTTGGAGCTGCTCTCCCGCCGTTTCTATTGCCGGAGTCTTTGCCCATTGGGTGCTTTGCTGGCGCTTTTGGGATCCCGGCGCAGACTGCGCATGGTTTGGCACGTAGACTCCTGTGTCGCATGTGGCCGGTGTGACGCGATTTGCCCGCTGGGTCTGGCTCCGTCCAAGGCCGAGGCCGACAGCCCTTATTGCTGGAACTGCGGTCTCTGCAGCGATCACTGTCCCCATGACGCGCTCCGCTTTTCCTGGCGGAGCCCCTCTTGATTTTCTTCCTCTTTTCTGTTTAACAGACTGTTGAAAAACTATATTTCAGGTTCCACGCTACAGGAGTTTCCATTTTTAAGTAACGTAGAATCAGTAAGCTTTGTCTCTGTCTGACGAAATTTTTTATTCGCAATCTGCACTGCTGTGACTTTTTCAACGGGCTGTTACGGAAATGCCAGGAAAAATTCGGGCCTGTGGCAGACCGGGTTACTTATCGCTTGAACCATGCTGGCGACTGGGCTAAAGTTATAAGTGTATAAATGGGGCTATGATCTTGCAGTCCAGATTTCGCCGTTCGGGCCGGTCTCGGGCACTATGTTTCAAACAAGGAGGAATTGCAATGAATGAGGACAACTCGTCGGTCGTTATTGACCGGGGAAAATCACAGTGGTCCGATTTGTGGAAAAAGGAGGATTACTGGGCCATTTGGCTGGGGTTTTTCCTCCTGATTGTGGCCGCTGTTCTGGTTTCCAGCGGCAGGCCGGATCTGGAAGCCAAAAATGCCGGTTTTGTGGCTGCCATGCAGGCCGAGGCTCTAAAGCCCATCAAGACCATTGAGTGGTACGAGGCCAAGGCTGCGCAGGGCAAACTGCAAGGCCAAGACGTCGGCCCGGTCAAAACCCTGATAAACCAGCTTAAAACCCCGGACAAATGGAAGTCCAATCCCTTGGATGCTCTGTTCATGGGGCAGGCCAAGGTGGATCAGATGAATGCGCCGGTTCAGGCCAAGGTGGACAAGTTGAAGGCTGCCGAGACTGAGGCGCTGGGTGTGGCCCGTACGGCTCAGGACGCCGCTTCTGCCGCTTTCTACAAGGATGAGGAGTTGAACAAGGCGGCTACCACAGCCATCAAGGCGTGGCAGGCAGCCCACAAGGACAGATCGGAGGCTGCCAAGAAGCTGAAGAAACCCTTCAACCGCATATCCTCACTCATCATTCTGGGTTTGGCCCTGGGCGTTTTGACCACCATCGGCGCGACCTTCATCGGCCTGCGTCCGGGCAAATTTTTTATTGCCTTTGTGGGCGTTTATCTCCTCTGCGTGTTGGCCAATATTCTGGGCAACCAGATCGATATGCGCAAATGGGGTTTGAATGCGGAAATCTGGTCCATCATCCTGGGCATGTTGCTTGCCAATACCGTGGGTACCCCCAAGTGGCTGAAAGAAGGCGCGCAGGTTGAATACTTCATCAAGACCGGCCTGGTGCTTCTGGGCGCGGAAGTCCTCTTCCACAAGCTTTTGGCCATCGGCATTCCGGGTATTTTCGTCGCCTGGGTGGTCACGCCCATCGTGCTGATCTCCACCTTTATTTTTGGCCAGAAGGTGCTGAAGATGCCGTCCAAGACCCTGAACATCGTCGTTTCCGCAGACATGTCGGTGTGCGGCACCTCGGCGGCCATCGCCACTGCGGCAGCCTGCCGGGCCAAGAAGGAGGAATTGACCCTGTCTTTGGGTCTGTCCATGACCTTTACGGCCATCATGATGGTCGCCCTGCCGGCAGCCATCAAGGCCCTGGGCCTGCCCGAAATCCTGGGCGGTGCGTGGATCGGCGGTACGGTCGATTCCACCGGTGCGGTTGCTGCGGCTGGCGCTTTTGTCGGCCCCAAGGCCATGCAGGTCGCGGCCACGATCAAGATGATTCAGAATGTCCTCATCGGCGTCACGGCCTTCTTTGTCGCCCTGTACTGGGCCACCAAGGTTGATGTGCAGCATGGCGAGCGGGTGAGCATGCTGGAAATCTGGCACCGCTTCCCCAAGTTCGTTATCGGCTTTTTGGCCGTTTCCATTATCTTCTCCCTGGCCTGCGGCAGCATGGGCAGCGATATGGCCAAAATCCTGGTGGACAACGGCACCAGCAAGGTTTCCGTGCCCCTGCGTGGCTGGTTCTTTGCCCTGGCATTCATTTCCATCGGCCTGACCACCAACTTCCGCGAACTGGGCAAGTACTTCAAGGGCGGCAAGCCGATCATCCTCTATGTGTGCGGCCAGAGCTTCAACCTGGTTTTGACCCTGCTTATGGCCTGGGTTATGTTCTACAAGGTGTTCCCGCAGATTACCGCCAATCTGTAAAGTGAAGTTCTGGGTCAAACTCCGGCTACTGCGCTTTTCCGCAGTAGCCGGCGGCTTGTTTCGCGAAAAGGCAGAGGCGTGAAGAACAGAGCCATGCGCATCAAAGCGTTGCAACTGGGTGCCTGGATTTTGGGGTTGTGGTTTTTTTTCGCCGTGCTGACGCCCCGGATTGAGGCTTTGTCGCCCTCATGGCAGGCATATAACGAGACGCAGGAGAGGTACGGTCTGGACAGTGGCGCCTTGTATTACACCAATGTGCCGGTGACGCAGGAAGCCGAAATGCACGTGCGCGAGGCCGTACGCGCAGGCATGAAGGATTGGCGCGCCCAGCACTGAGGGCTGGGTCTGCGCTGTGCACACCAGGCCAGGGCAAAGCCCTGCTACTCTTGCAATACAGTCACGACTTTCAGTCGATTTTTCCCCGTTGCCACCCTATCGCCCGGATAGAGCTTGCGCCTTTTGCGGCGCTCAATCTCGCCGTTGACCTGTACCAGACCCGATGCAATCAACAGGCCCACCTCGCCGCCTGTGGCCGCGAGGTTTTCCCGTTTCAGCAGTTTATCCAGCTCGATAAAGGGGGTGTGAATGGCTGCGGGCCTGGCGGCTTTTTCAGGTTCATCCGGTTAAAGTGTACCTGGTTTCGTGAATCCCCAGCATTCTGAGTTTGAAGAACTCCTGATCCCGGTAGCCTGACGCCTGTCTTTTGAGCGTCTTGATCTTGTTGTTGATACCTTCCATGGGCCCGGATGATATGGGATGGTCGTACCAGGCCAGGAGGCCAGTCCGGTACCTGGCCATGGTCTTGCCCATCTTCGCCAACGGACCAAGTCCTGAAGCAAGGGCGCTGTTTATCCACTGCTCGAGATACACGGTCGCAGCGGCCTTGTTCGCCTGGTCCCAGAGCTGGCGCAACTCCTCTTTGAGGTAACAGGCTTTCGCCAACGGCTCATTGGCCTCCAGCGCCTCCTGCAAGCACTCGTGCTCCTGCCGCTCCTGGTTGAGGTTCTCCGGATTCTTCAGCAAAATCCAGCGGCTGCCTTTGAGCACCCCCTCACCCATCTTGTCCCGCAACTCGCGGTGAAGCTTGCGACGCAGCTCCGTGGGCCTGCCGTTCATCAGCTTCAGCACATGGAAATGGTCAGGGACCACAGCAACGCCGGGCAGATACTCAAGTACGGAGCCGATATAGGCTGCACTCATATCCGTCGCCACCACCCGTATCCTGGCCCGGGAGCGTTTCAGGCGTTCCCGGAACGGTTTCAGTGAGTCAGCTCCACGACCGTCACCCACAAACACAAGCTTGCCGCTCTTCAGGTCCATCACCAGGGTCAGGTACTTGTGCCCTTTGCGAACGCTGATCCCGTCAATGGCGATGTACTCAAGAGCGGTCAGTTTCGCTTTGGCAAATCGTCTGTGCAGATGCCGTTTGAGGGTATCCCTGACCAGGTCCCGGCCGACGCCCAGCAACCTGGACACATCCAGCCTCGTCATGGTTCTGGTCAGCGCCAGGATAAAACGCGCAAACGCCCTGGTGTGCCGCCGCCGTGGCCCGGCAATACGCAAGTCGATTCGGCGGACAAGCCCCCATGACGCACACCCAATCCGTGGTACCTCGAGGATCAGCCAGACAGGTTTGAAGCCAACTGGCACCGTGCGCAACCATCGTTTCGATACGCCCCGGTGGACGACGTTACGGCTTCGGCAGCATGGACCGCGAAGCAGCGTGCCCTTGGGGCGCACATGCAGGAGGATGTTTCCTCCTGCGAATTCCTGCCGGACCTAGTCATAGCCAGGCAGCCCGAACACATGGTACAAAAAGCTCGTGGAGATGGCGGTTCATCCTCTTGGTTTTCATTGGCGTGAAAACTCGATGAACCCCATGTCCTTTCATTTTGGCAAAGGTACCCTCCAGACGGATGAACCAAAATTATGCTGGATATATAACAAGTTGATTTTACGTTATTAAATTTATGCCCCCTGCATGGTGGAATACGAAGGAGCAGTTTTGCAAGGGATTGCTGCACTGGACGATGATCTGGTGTATTCGGCTCCTCTTAAAAAAGTGTGGATTGTTCAATGGACCATGAGAATTTTCTGGAATAGTCAGCTCGGTTCAGTTAAATTAAATCAAACGATCTATAATTTTGATAAGGATATTTCTGTCCCGGCGGGAGCGATATTTCTACATGCAAGGAGGCTCAATATGAAAATTCTGGACACATCGTTGTGCTGTCTGCTTGGTCTGTTCATGCTCTGCACCTTCCCATTGGCTGCGGCACAGGCAGCGGAGCAGGGCGAGCACCCAGAGCTGGCGCCGGACGAACAGTATGTCGCATGTTCCCAATGTCACCAGGAGGCGACCCCTGAGGTCTACGAGGAATGGAACTCCTCCCTGCATGGTATTGGTATGGTTAAGTGCTACCAGTGCCATGGCACCTTTGAAAATTTTCATGTCACGCCGCAGGTGCGGGACTGTGCAGTTTGCCACGAAAACACAGAGCCCCATTACCCGGAGAATGCTCTTTGCTGGTCCTGTCATGTGCCACACAACTTCAAGGCTGATTCGGCATCCGGAAAGGACAAGACTGCCGGAGCAAAATAGAAGCCAGTCCCGTGTTTTGCGACAAGCGGTCAACAGGGTAAACAGACTTTTGCATATTGCTGGCGCCCCAGCAGGTGAAATCATGGAGGAATATCATGAAACAATCACGACGAGATTTTCTTAAAACCAGTGCCGCGCTGTCTGCTGCATCGTATATCGGCGTGCAGCTGCCCGGTACGGTTACCGATGTCCTGGCTGCCGAAGGTGAGGCATGGCATCGTGGCTCCTGCCGTCTCTGCGGTGTGGGCTGCCGGGTGGAGCTCGGTGTGCGGAGTGGCAAACCTTTTGCTATTCGCGGCGTTGCAGAAGCGCGCACCAACCGTGGCTTTCTATGCATGAAGGGAATGTATTTCTGGCGTTGCATCGGTCATGCAGACCGGCTGACCCATCCCTTGTACCGTGCAAAAAAGTCCGAGGCGTTCAAAAGAATCAGCTGGGATGAGGCCTTGGATATTGCTGCCGCTGCCTTTGCAGATGCAGTCAAGAAACATGGCAACGATGCCGTGGCATACTACGGTTCGGGCCAGTGCCTTACCGAAGAGACCTATCTTTTCCAGAAGATTATGCGCGGTGGTTTGAAAACCAATAACGTTGAAGGTAACCCAAGGCTCTGTATGGCCAGTGCTGTAGGTGGCTACCTCACTTCTTTCGGCGCAGACGAACCCATAGGTGGATACAGTGATCTGGATGCGGCTCACTGTTTTTTTATTATCGGCTCCAATACAGCTGAGGCTCATCCTGTCCTGTTCCGTCGCATTATGCGCCGCAAACTCGATCATCCCGATACTGTCAAGGTGATCAATGCTGACCCCCGGGTGTCCCAGACATCACGTATCGCCGATAAACACCTGCAGTTCAAGCCTGGTTCTGACCTGTCTCTGCTCAATGCCATGGCCAGGGTGATTGTGGACGAGAAACTCTACGATTCCGATTTCCTCTCCAACTATGCCGTATTCCGCCAGGGGGCGGACAGCAAGGAGGTAAGCTTTGCTGATTATGTCAAATTTCTGGAACCTTATACACCGGAAGCCGCAGTCAAAACCTGCGGCGGCAATATCAGTGCCGACGGTATCCGTGAAGCCGCCCGCTGGTTTGCAACTTCCAAGGGTACGGTGTCGCTCTGGTGCATGGGGATCAACCAGCGCAAACAGGGTGTATGGGCCAACAACCTGATCAACAACCTCCATATTCTTACCGGACAGCTCTGCAAGGCAGGAGCGGATTCGCTCTCTCTCACCGGCCAACCCAATGCCTGTGGCGGTGTACGCGAAGCCGGAGGGTTGTGCCATATCCTGCCTGGGCATCGTCCTGTGGAAAACGAAAAGATGCGCACCCAGGTCGAGGAAGCCTGGGGGGTACCGGCAGGCCGTATTCCAGCCAAACCAGGGCTGCATACCATGGACCTGTTTACAGCGATCAACACCGGAGCGCTCAAGGCCATTTGGATCAACTGTACGAGCCCGGGTCAGAGTCTGCCCAACTGCGATCCTTATATCAAGGGGATGCAACAGGATACGTGCTTCATAGTCTGTACCGACATCTTCCCTACCCGAACCACTGAATTGGCCAACCTTATTCTGCCGGCAGCCTTTCATTTTGAAAAAACCGGTGTCTACGGTTGTACCGAGCGACGCTCCCAGCTGACCCGCAAGGCGGTAAATGCACCGGGCGAGGCCAAACCTGAGGTCTGGATAGGGCGGGAATGGGCCAAACGCCTGGCCGTGAAACTGGATGATCCGGTTATTGCTCACTGTGTCAAGGGTTTCGACAAACTGGAAGAAGACTACGCCCTGCCTCGAGCTATCTGGGAAGAGTATACCCATAAGCTTACCCGGGGCCGGGATAATGATCTGCGCGGTGCCAGTTATCCCGTGCTGGAACGCATGGCCGATGGCGTACAGTGGCCATCTCCTACCGAGGAGCATGCGCTTACCGGAGGTTCTGTGAAAAAATTTGTCAAAGGCCAGGATCCGCTGGCAGACAGTCTTTCAAAAGATGATCTGCCCTATCAGTTCTACGGTCCGGCACATGCGGACCGCAAACTGTGGATCTGGCTGCGGCCCCAGGCGGACCCTTCGGAGGTGCCTGATGCCGAGTATCCCTTCTATCTTTCCACCGGGCGCATTATTGACCACTGGCATACCATGTCCATGACCGGCCGGGTACCCGAGCTTTTACGGGCAAATCCCTATGCCCATGTGGAAATTAACCCTGAAGATGCCAAAGAACTGGGTATTCAACCAGGCGATATGGTGGAAATAAAATCCAGACGAGGCAGCAACATTCTCCCCGCCAAGGTATACGAAGGGCCAATGCGGGGAATGGTGTTCGCCTACTGGCACGATCAGGAAAAAAGCCGCATGATCAACCGGGTCACCAAGGATGACTACGATCCAGGTTCCAAGGAACCTGAATTTAAAATCTGTGCGGTTCAGATCAGGCGGGTGTCAGGTCCTAAACCCATTGAACCTTTCTTGCTGTAGGGATCGGGTTTGCGTATGTCTTGTCCAGGCGTGGCCACAGCGCCGCGTCTGGACTGTGCAGATGAGGTGAAAACAGTGCCGATTGCAGGTGTCGTTGTCAGTACGTATCGGGATAAGGCCGGTTCTCTGGAGGAAAAACTGCACGTCTTCCCGGGGGTGGAGACCCATGGAGGTGATGGGCGGGGACACCTCATTGCAGTGCTGGAAGCACCGGATAGAGAAGGTATGGAGACCCTTATCCGCAGGTTGGAGGCCATGGATGAAGTGCTGAATGTCGGCATCACCTTCCTGGCCGCGGATACGGATTGTACCGATGAGGAGGAGGCGTGAACCGGCGGGCGATGCTGCGCAATCTGGCGCTGTTGCCAGGAGCCATGGTCTTCTACCGGTCTCAACATGCCCACGCAACCGTCTTTGCTTCCCCCTTGGACGTAAACCGTGTGCGCCCCCCCGGAGCGGCGGCAGAAGATCAGTTCGCCGGCCGCTGTATTCGTTGCGGTCGCTGTGTTGAGAGCTGTTCCTACCGGTGCATCCACCTGCTGGATATCCGTTATGGATTGCATGCCGGCACGCCTGTGATAGCGGTTGACAAGCTTCCCTGTTTGCTTTGCATGGACTGTGTCACCGTCTGCCCTACCGGAGCCCTGACTCCGGTCAGCCAGTCCGAGGTCCGCATGGGCACGGCCATAATCGACCATTTTGCCTGTGCCGCCTGGACAGAACTGGCTTTGTGCCGCACCTGCTATGATGTCTGTCCTTTTAAAGGAAAGGCGATTGTGCTGGCAGAGCTCAAGCCTGCGGTGGTCGCAGATGCTTGTACCGGTTGCGGTCTCTGCACCCATGCCTGTCCTGTGAGCCGGGAGCAGGGGGAAAAGGCGGTGAACATCAGTCCGCGCTGACTCTGCAGAGAATCATGCAAGTATTGTTACCGGGCCGATTATCAGGATATGGCTTCACCTTCTGGCGCCGTCTCCTGCTCAGCATATCTTTTGTCCTGCTCATCTGTATTCCCCTGACCCACCGCATTTTTGGCATAACCGTTGTCCAGGGCTGGTATCAGTCTTTAGGGATCGGTAAACTCCGCATCGTCTCTCCTCTGGAAGGCCTGCAAAGCATTCTGACCACTCACCATGTTCATGTGCCGGCCTTGATAGGCATGCTTATCCCAGTCCTGGTAGCATTTTTTCTGGGAAGGGTTTTCTGCTCCTGGGTCTGCCCCATCAGTTTCCTTGCCGAGGGACGTTCTTTTTTCTCCCGGCACCCTCCGGGACGCAAACAGGATCGCATTGTTCTGCCCAGACAAATGCTGTGGTACACCCTGATAGCAGACATGCTGTTTGCCCTTGTTCTGGGTGCACCAGTTTTTGTTTTTCTTTCTCCTCCAGGTCTGGTGGGGCGTGAGTTGATGCTGGCAATTTTATTCCAGACCCTTACCCTTGAAGGGCTGGTGGTAGTGCTGGTCATGGCTTTGGAGCTGCTCTCCCGCCGTTTCTATTGCCGGAGTCTTTGCCCATTGGGTGCTTTGCTGGCGCTTTTGGGATCCCGGCGCAGACTGCGCATGGTTTGGCACGTAGACTCCTGTGTCGCATGTGGCCGGTGTGACGCGATTTGCCCGCTGGGTCTGGCTCCGTCCAAGGCCGAGGCCGACAGCCCTTATTGCTGGAACTGCGGTCTCTGCAGCGATCACTGTCCCCATGACGCGCTCCGCTTTTCCTGGCGGAGCCCCTCTTGATTTTCTTCCTCTTTTCTGTTTAACTACACGGTTTTCATTGCACCGTCAGGGTCGTGGCGTTTGTGGGTCACGCCGGGCGTGGTGCTTCCCGTTTACCTGTGCGCTGGTGCGCAACCCTCCTCTATGACTCAAAATACAATCCGTAACGTCGCCATTATTGCCCACGTGGACCATGGTAAAACAACCCTGGTCGATCAGCTTTTCCGCCATAGCGGCATGTTCCGTGCCAATCAGCAGGTGGCGGAGCGCATGATGGATTCCATGGAGCTGGAACGTGAGCGCGGCATTACCATTGCTGCCAAAAACGGCTCATACCGCTACGGTGCATACCAGATCAACATTATCGATACTCCTGGCCATGCAGATTTCGGTGGTCAGGTAGAACGAGTGCTGCGCATGGCCGACGGCGCAGTACTCCTGGTGGATGCCCAGGAAGGCCCCATGCCGCAGACCTTTTTCGTGGTCAAGAAGGCGCTGGCCGAAGGGCTGCCTATTTTACTGGTGGTCAATAAAATCGACAAACCTGCGGCTAGGCCGGAATGGGTGGTTGATCAGGTCTTTGATCTGTTGGCACGTCTGGGCGCGCCAGACGAAACCCTTGATTTCCCGGTAGTCTACGCCTCGGCCAAGTCAGGCTATGCCCTGACCGAGGCAGATGCCTCCCCTGAAGGGGTCGGCATGGATGCCATCTCTGAGATGATCGTGCACCACGTGCCTCCTCCTCCGGGTGATCCGGAAGCCCCCCTGCAGCTGCAGATTAACACCATTGACTACTCTCCCTATCTGGGCCGGCTTGGTACGGGCAAGGTGACCGGCGGTCATTTTGATCTGCGTACTCCGCTTGCCGTGGTGCGAGGTGATGGCAGCATTGTTTCTGCCCGTATCAACAAGATTTTTGTCTTTGACGGTGATCAGAAGGTACCGGTAGATGCCGCCTCCTGTGGTGATATAGTTTCCATTGCCGGCATGGAGGATGTGAACGTGGGCGACACCTTTACCGATCCGAACAACCCGCAGCCCCTGCCGATCATCGAGATTGACCCGCCCACCATTGCCATGCAGTTTATTCCCAATGACTCTCCCTTTGCCGGTCAGGATGGCAAGTTTGTCACCTCCAGACACCTGGAAGAGCGGTTGATCAGGGAAACACTGGCAGATGTGGCCCTGCAGGTAGAACCGTTGCGAGAGGGGGTGGGCTTTCAGGTGGCTGGGCGGGGCGAGCTGCATCTGTCCATCCTGATTGAAAAGATGCGACGGGAAGGCTATGAGTTCCAGGTCACCCGGCCGCAGGTATTGATGCGGGAAGAAAATGGCCAGCTTCTGGAACCCTACGAGGAGCTCTCTGTGGATGTGGATGAGCAGTTCCAGGGTGTGGTCATTGAAAAACTCGGTAAGCTCAAGGGATTGCTCACCGATATGCAGACCGGTGCAGAACTGACCCGCATGAAGTTCAAGATCCCAACTCGCGGGCTTCTCGGGTATCGTGCCGTTTTTATGACCGACACCCGCGGTATGGGGGTGATGAACTATACCTTTGCAGAATGGGGCCCTTATGCCGGTGAGCTCCAGAATCGCAGCAACGGGGTGATGGTTGTCAAGGAAGCTGCCACCACCGTGGCCTATGCCCTTTTTAACCTGCAGGAGCGTGGACGTCTTTTTCTCGGCCCAGGGGTTCAGACCTATCCGGGCCAGATCATTGGCGAGCACTGCCGTCCTGCAGATCTGGTGGTCAACCCTGCCAAGGGGAAAAAGCTTACCAATATGCGAGCCTCGGGTTCGGATGAGGCCGTCATCCTCACCCCTCCCCTTGACATGAGTCTTGAGGAATGCATAGCGTATATCAACGATGACGAGCTGGTTGAGATTACCCCAAAGGCTATTCGTTTGCGTAAGAAAAAGGATGCAAAAATACGTGCCTAGTAGCTTAAGGGAGACACAGAAAGAGGCTTTGCCATGAATGAATTATTCTACATTGTTTTTGCCGTACTGGCGGCAATAGCAGCTTTTGTTCTCATCTACCAACGCACTGGCGGCGACTGCATACCCTGAATGTTGTTATACGGTTCTGCGGGCGCAGGGCTCATAACCTATTTTCTGTTGAAAGCATTGTTTTAAAAGCTGGCAAGAGTGGAATGTGGAGTGCGGGCATCTCTCTGATAACGCCTGATTATAAGTGGTCTGAATATAGTGGTTTTGCGATTTGCGCACTGTTTTCGGCCTTGGTCGGCCTTGGTTTTGGCTGTAGTATTGTAATTGGGATGACCGTTTCCTTTCTGCAGAATGTCTTTAATGGGTATTTGGTGCAATAATCATGCAAACACCACCATCAACACCCCCACCAGTGCCATCGCAGACCCCTTCTCATTTAACCACACACAACGCTGCGGTGGTTATCCGGGAGCGCATCAAGGAAAAACGGCTTTTTGAGGCACAATTCCTTTTTGGTCTTTTGGATGAAGACGATCTTCCTCCGCAGGAGCGACAGGCCCTGGAACGGGAACTGGAAGGCTCGTTAGCAGTGGTGCGCGATTTACAATTGCAGGCCAACAAATATCTTGCCGAAGAAGCGTATGTGCTGGCCGGGAAGATGTACCGGGAGATGGAACGGGTTGCGATTGATGTTCCGGGTTTGGAAAACGGTAAACGATATGTGGAAGAGCAAAGCCAGGTAGCTCGGGAAACGGTTTTGGCAGCCAAACACGATCTGCCCGTTCAAAAAGGCGGGGACGGTGCGGCAGAGACGCTGTCAGCATCCGACAGTGGTCAAGGGGGCAGTGCTCCTGTCTTGCGGCTGCAATCCTGGCAATCTGCCGCAAAAAAAGGCTTGGGACGAATCTCCACAGGAAAATTACTTATTATTATTACAGTGGTTGTTCTGGCATTATTTGCAGTGGTTGCCTTGTTTTTTTCCCTGATGCAGCGCGAATATTCCAATGCCTCCCTGAAGGCCCGGGTAACAGACGATATCACCATCAAACCCCTTTCCGTGCGTCAAGGAGGATCCCCGTCTGCATCGCCTAACCAACCACAACAGCCGGCAGAAGATGCTGCCGCATCAGCTCCTGTCACCATTACCATCGGCACTTTGTCGGTTGAGTCGGGTTCCATGCCGTGATGTCTTTGGCTGGTCATCTTGATTTGTCCAGAACTGGCATCTTTTGAGCAAAAGGGCAGGATTGTACACTAGAAGTATAAGAAGTATAAAGAAAAAACCCGCAAACCATTACTGGCTGCGGGTTTTGTACGGAAACCCCAGTAAAACCCGGAGTATATTTTTGGTGGAGCTAAGCGGGATCGAACCGCTGACCTCTTGAATGCCATTCAAGCGCTCTCCCAGCTGAGCTATAGCCCCATTTCGTGACGGCATGTGGGCAACTTGATACCATGGGACCTTGCTCGTGTCAAGTTTTTCTATTTCTTTTTGATTCAGGGTATAGAGGTTGCCATTTTATTGGGATATTGGTAGAATTCCTCGCTTGTAAAAAAGAAAGTTCCTTGGATTCTATATTCGCTTGCTCTGTCTATAGCCGCTCGTACCTTCCGGTGACGAGCGTATCCATATAACAAGGTGGAACCAGATGCTGCCGTTTCTCACCCCGCTTTTTGGTTGGTTGTCCAAAGATTTGGCCATAGATCTCGGCACGGCCAACACGGTGCTCTATGTGAAGGGCAAGGGGATTGTCCTCCGTGAGCCTTCTGTGGTGGCCGTACGCAAGGATATGCGCGGCAGCAAGGTGCTGGCCGTGGGCGGGGAGGCCAAGGAGATGCTGGGTAGGACCCCGGGGAATATCGTGGCCATCCGGCCCATGAAAGACGGTGTGATTGCCGATTTCGAGGTGACCGAGGCCATGTTGCGCTATTTTATCAACAAGGTGCACAATCGTCGCCGGTTGGTGCACCCGCGTATTATTATCTCTGTACCTTCAGGCATTACCCAGGTGGAAAAACGGGCTGTGCGGGATACTGCCGAATCTGCCGGGGCCAGTGAAGTGTATTTGATTGAAGAGCCAATGGCAGCCGCCATTGGCGCGGGTCTGCCCATTACCGAGCCCATGGCCAGTATGGTGGTGGATATTGGCGGTGGTACCACCGAGGTGGCGATCATTTCTCTGGCAGGGATTGTTTATTCCAAATCTGTGCGAGTGGCTGGCGATAAGATGGATGAGGCCATCCTGCAGTATATCAAGCGCAAGCACAACTTGGCCATTGGCGAGCGCACTGCCGAGGAAATCAAGACCACCATTGGCAATGTCTTGCCCGAAGAGCCATATGAAACTATGGATATCAAGGGCAGAGACCTGGTGGCCGGTATACCGAAAACCATTACTATTTCATCCAAGGAAATTCAGTCTGCCATTGCCGAACAGGTGGATGTGATTGTGGATGCGGTGCGGGTGGCGCTGGAATCCACACCACCAGAGCTGTCTGCTGATATCGTTGACCAGGGTATTGTATTGACTGGCGGTGGTGCGTTACTCAAAAATATTGACCAGCGGCTGCTCAATGAAACCGGCATGCCCATTATCGTGGCTGATGATCCGCTTTCTTCAGTGGTGCTTGGTTCGGGCAGAGCGCTTGATCAGCTGGATATCCTGCGGGAAATCGCCATTGACTGAGCACTGACTGGCTCGTTGCCTGATGTGCCTGCCCATGCAGGCGAAGCCCAGTTTACCACTACTTTTATGCGTCAACAACTTCGCAAGAAACGCAATAGCAAAACACAGTACCTGCGTGTACTGGTGGTGGCGGTGGTGCTGCTTATCCTGGGGGTTTTGTTTTTGGTCAGTACCTTTGGCTCCCGGCAGTTCGGCCCCATGCACAAGATTGCTATGGAATTCGTTGGCCCGGTGCAGAAAACCGTTACAGCCACTGGTTCACTCTTGAGTTCCTTTAAGAGCGACTATATAGACAGTATTCAGAATTTTTTCAAACTCAACGAGGAGAAGAAACGGCTGAGTAAACAGTTGCAGGAGACCGAGGCTTTGCTTAACAGGAGCCGTGAAGCCATGGCGACCAACGCCAGCCTGCGCAAGCTGTTGGATTTCAAAAATGCCGCTGAACAGCGTTCCATTGCCGCCACTATTGTTGGCAAGGATCCTTCGCCCTTTTTTCGCTCCGTGATCATTGATCAAGGCGCCAACAGCGGCATTGTCAAGGGAAGCCCGGTGGTGTGCAGTGAGGGAGTGGTTGGCCAGATATTTACGACCTCTCCCAATTATTCCAAGGTGCTTTTGGCCATTGCCCCTTCCAGTGCCATTGATGTGCTTTTGCAGAAATCGCGGGTGCGGGGTATTTTGAAGGGGACAGGTGAACTCACTTACCGTTTGGAATATATTTTGAAGAATGTGGATGTCGAGGTAGGAGATTATGTGGTTACCGCTGGTTACGGTGGTGTTTTTCCCACCGGGCTGCCAGTCGGAATTGTTTCCAAGGTCTTCCGCCAGCCCCAGGGCATGTTCCATGAAATCGAAGTACATCCAGCAGTAGATTATCAAACCATTGAGCACCTTTTGGTCATAGAAAAACCTAACCTCAACGAAATTTTCGAGCAGCCGGTTCAACCGTAGGCGTGCGCCGTTGTGCGGGCCGTCACGCCTGCCTGGGCACGGCTGCACAAGACGGTTTTTTGCAGGACGGTCATGACATTTCTTTGTTTTCTGGTTGTTGGCACCCTTCTGGTCGTGTTGCAGACCACCCTGTTGATGCCCACTCCGGTTTGGGCCTTTTCTCCGGATTTTTATTTTATCTTCGTCGCCTATCTGGCAAGCCGTTTTACTCCTGTTCTTGGTTTGCTACTCGTCTATCTCCTTGGCCTGATGCTGGATGTTCTGGTCGGCACTATGCTGGGCATGTTCTCCACCCTGTGTTTTGCTGGTTTTGCCTGCATCCGGCTCTTTAGCTCCAGGATGGTACGCTGGGATTTTCTGTATTCAATTCCTTTGATTTCCCTAACTTTTTTTCTTTTGTCCGCATTGGTGTACCTGGTGTTTGACTTTTTGTATGTCGGTCAGCTCGTTACCTGGGTTTGGTGGGAGATGCTGATTCGTGCTGCCCTTGTGGCTGCGTTCACCTATCCTCTATTTCGTCTGCTGGACAAACTCTATACCTATAGCAAGAATATGGTGTACCCTTGGAAGCGGCTACGCGTGCGCTCTGACAGACCGAAAAGACGCCAAACCTGACAGACCAGAATTTTTTGAGGAGTACCCAATCCATGCAAACCTTGCGCAAAGCCAACCGCCGTCGGCCAGAAACCATGCTCAATGGTGAACGCAAGAAAGATCAGGGCGTTGTGCCCCTGATCTCGCAGGATGCCGATGAGCTGAAAATCCAGGCGAAAAAAGGCTTGTACGCCATGGGTATCATCGTGGCTACATTTATCGTCATCCTGGCGCGTCTGTATTATTTGCAGATTGACCAGGGCGATTACTATAACAAGCTGGCCGATTCCAACCGGGTACGGTATCTGGAAATCATTGCACCCAGAGGCAATATCCTGGACCGCAAGGGCAGGGAGATGGTGACCAACCGCCCTTCATTCAACGTTATCTGGCTGCGGGAGAGCAACCAGCTCAATGATGAATGGTTAAAGACCCTGACCCGGGTTTTGGGCGAAGACACTTCAGTTCTGCTGGAAAAAATCCGGAAAATGGTGGGACAGCCCGGGCACATTCCAGTGCGTCTGGCCGAAGATATTTCCTGGGACAAGGTCGCGCAGATCGAAGTGAACCGCATGTATCTGCCCGAGGTCAGCATCGAGGTGGTGCCCCTGCGAGTGTACCACTACGGTGATCTGGCTTCGCATCTTATCGGTTATCTGGGTGAGATCAACAGGGAAGAACTCGACCGCATGGGCAGGGCCCGCTACCGTGGCGGTGACCTTATCGGTAAGGCCGGATTGGAGCGGCTGCGCGAGACAGATTTGAGCGGCACCAAGGGTCGGGACTATATGGAGGTGAATGCCCTGGGCTTTGAGCAGAAGAGTCTAAAAGGTGAGCGACCGGTACCGGGCCATGACTTGCAGCTGACCCTTGATATTGATATGCAGAAGATCGCCGAAGAGGAACTGACCAGCAAAAATTATGCTGGCGCAGTGGTGGCCATGGAGGTCAACACCGGTCGTCTGCTGACAATGGCGAGCTCGCCGCCGTTACATCTGCAGGATTTCGTGGGCGGCATCTCCCATGCGAACTGGCAGGCCATGCTGGACAACCCTCTCCATCCGCTGGTGAATAAGCTGGTGCAGGGACAGTATCCGCCCGGTTCCACCTATAAACCCGTTACCGCCTTGGCTGGCCTGGCCGAAGGGCTGGTGACCCCGGAAACTACTTTTTTTTGTCCTGGTTACCACCGCTTTGGCAATCGGGTATACCGTTGCTGGAAGCGTGGTGGCCATGGCACGGTCAACCTGAAACGGGCTGTGGCCGAATCCTGTGATGTCTATTTTTATCAGGTTGGGCAACGTTTGGGAGTTGATCGATTGGCCAAATATGCCCGCTTGTTTGGCCTGGGGAACATAACCGGCGTGGAAATGGAGCACGAAAAGGCCGGCATTGTGCCCTCCACTGAATGGAAAAGGAAGGTGCACAACGAAAAGTGGCATGAAGGCGAAACCCTTTCCGTTGCCATTGGCCAGGGCTATAATCTGGTGACCCCCCTGCAACTGACAGTGATGACCGCTGCCATTGCCAATGGGGGTACCCTGTACAAACCTGCAATTGTGGAAAAGGAAATGCTCCCTGATGGCACGGTGGCGCAGAATTTCCATCCAGAAGTGCTGCATCGCTTTACCGGCCAGGGCAGGAACCTGAAGCTGATTCGTGACGGCATGGTTGAAGCGGTGAACGGCAAGCGGGGTACGGGCCGGAGGGCGCAGGTCGATGCAGAAGGTATTGTAGTCGGCGGAAAAACCGGCACTGCCCAGGTGGTGCGCCTCAAGCAGTATCAGCATCTTAAGGAACAGGATATTCCCTACAAATACAGGGATCACGCCTGGTTTACTTGCTTTGCACCGGCCACCAACCCAGAAATTGCGGTCACAGTATTGGTGGAGCACGGCCTGCATGGCAGCTCTGCAGCTGCACCCATAGCCGCCAAAATTCTAAACCGCTATTTTAATGAAAAACTGGGACTGCTGCCGGACGATGGCACCAGCGGTTTGCTTTTTTCTCCGCAGATGCTGGAGGATACCGATGTCCCTGGCACACAGGACGACGGACAGGCGCAGGATGCCGAACAAACCTATGATCCTGATATTCCCACACAACTCTAAGCGTCAGGCCACCATGACACCGATAGATCGTCAATTTTTCAAGCAGTTCGACTGGGTTATGTTGTTGTTACTGCTCCTGGTCTCCCTTATGGCCTTGACAAATTTGTACAGCTCCAGCCATGTCAGTGATGTGGGGGTTTCATCGCTTTTTCAAAAGCAGCTGTTCTTTTTTGCGGTTGGGCTTGGCCTTATTTTTCTACTGCAACTGTTCGACTATCAGAGCATTGCCAAGGCGGGTTGGGTTCTGTATGTGGGTGTTTTGCTGCTCCTTGTGTACACAAGACTGTTTGTCGAAAGCATCAGTGGTGCACAGCGCTGGATTGATCTTGGCTCTTTTAATCTACAGCCCTCGGAACCGGCCAAGCTCGTGCTTATTCTGGTGCTGAGCTGCTGCTACGCCAGCGGGGCCGGGGTCAGCGGAGGATATCGGTTGCTGGATTTGCTCAAACCAATTGTGCTGACCATAGTCCCATTTGGCCTTATTCTCGTCCAGCCAGACCTGGGCACCGCTTTGATCGTTGCAGCTGTTTTTGTCTCCATGACCCTGTTCATCCGTCTGCGCTGGTCCACCCTGGCCACCTTGAGTGGTGTGGCTGTGACCTGCCTGTTTATTGGCTGGAAATTTCTGCTCAAGCCGTATCAGCGCAAGCGCATTGAGACCTTTTTGAACCCCGAGGCTGATCCTGCCAACCACGGTTACCAGATTCTGCAATCCAAGATAGCGGTCGGCAGTGGCAAATTGTTTGGCAAGGGATTCATGGAAGGCACTCAGGGGCATCTCCACTTTTTACCCGAGCGACATACAGATTTTGCCTTTGCCGTATGGAGCGAAGAGTGGGGTTTTGCGGGGGCTCTTTTTTTCCTCAGCTGCTATTTTTTCCTGCTGGCTTGGGGCGTGCATGTGGCCATGACTGCCCGGGACCGTTTTGGGGCCATTCTGGCCTTTGGCTGCGTGGCGCTCATTTTTTGGCAGGCAGCGATCAATCTGCTCATGATCATGGGCTTTTTACCAGTGGTTGGCGTACCCTTGCCTCTGTTTAGCTATGGCGGCTCTTCTTTGCTTACCAACATGGTGGCCATTGGCCTGCTGATGAACGTACGTTTGCACAGCCTAACCACCAGTCGCTGACCAGGGGATCATTCCATAGCGGCCAAGACCAGCGCGGCAAGCCCTTGGATGAACTGTGGATCATGGTTGAGCGCCTTGGTGCTTGCGCAGCGCATGCCGAGTTTTTGGGCGAGCTGCTTGTAGTCCATGTCGATTTCCACCAAGGTCTCCACATGGTCGGAGACAAAGGAAAGCGGCAGGATGAGCAGGTTACGCGCACCTTCTGCGGCACAACGTTTAATGGTTTCCAAGGTTGAGGGGCCTAGCCAGGCCACGGGTCCGCTGCGGCTCTGGTAACAGAGGGTGCCTGTTTTACCGGTTTGCTGTTCCAGGGCTGCTATGGTTTTTTCCAACTCTTCCACATAGGGATCTCCGTTGTCTATGAAGCGTTGGGGTAAACTGTGGGCACTGTAGAGCAGGCGCACCTCTTCACCGGGGAAAAGTGCCAAGCCCTCCCGCACCCGTTCGGCTAGAGCGGCTATATAATCGGGTTGCTCCGGCCAGGAACGGATGATGGTGCAGGGCAGGGGAGGGCGTGTTTTATCGAGGCAGCGCTGCAAATCCGCCAGTGAGGAACCGCTGGTGGCAATGGAATAGTGTGGATAGAGTGGCAAGGCGACGCATTGCTCCACCCCGCTTGCAAGCAATTCCGTGACAACCTCGTGGGCAAAGGGATGCCAGTAACGCATGCAGGGGCGAACCAAGAAATCACCATGACGTGCCAGTTGTTTTTCCAGTGCCAGTGCCTGTTCCCTGGTTCTTTGCAGGATGGGTGAACCGCCTCCGATGCGTGCATAATTTGCTGCGCTTTTCGGGGCACGACGGTGGGCTATAATGCGGGCAACGAGCGGCTGCAACAGTGCTGGGCCTAAGCGGATAAGCTGCCGATCGGAAAAGAGATTGATGAGAAAGGGTTTAATATCATCTGCCCGCTGCGGTCCTCCCAGGTTGAGCAGAAGAACACCGATTTTCTTGGCTGTGGGCATTTGCCGTCTCCGTGTTGGTGGAGCAAGCGGCGGGAAAAATGCAGGCTCTGCTTGATTTTCCAGCCGGTGATTCTATAATTGGATCATGCTTGATTGGTATCTTCCTAATATATTTCGATTCTTTTTTCTTCTTTTTTTGCTGAAAATTCGCAGCACCGCTAGGTGGACTGCCGGGAAGAACGGTTGAGCCTTTAGGTGGCGGCATGGGGCCGTCAACTGCCGTTTCACTACGGAGGTTGTATATGGAGTTAAAAGTTGAGGCCAAGAATCTGGAGTTACGGAAGAGCTGGCAGGAAAAAATTGAGGAGGAACGGGCCAAGCTTATCCGTCACTATGCAAGCTTTGTCCTGCACCTGCGCGTGAGCATTGAAGCCACCCCAGGCTACAAGGAGGGCGGATACGAGGTGGCACTGGTCGCCGGTGTGCCAGGCGACACCGTGGTGGTCAAACGGTGGGGAGAGAATGTTCGTTCGCTTTTGGTGGAGGCCTTTGATGTGCTTGGGGCTCAGCTGAAGAATATTGTCCAGAAAAAGCAGAACCACAAGGCGGGCAAAAGCCTGGTCGAAGCGGTTGCTTCCGGACAGGGCAGCGGAGTGATACGCAAGATCTTCACCAATGAAGCCTATGGCTTTATTACGGCTGAAACGCACGACGATGTGTTCTTTCAAGCCCATGTTCTCAAGGATGTGGAGTTTACTCAACTGGCCGAGGGCGATGCGGTTATCTTTGCCGCAGAACATGGCGAAAAGGGGATGCAGGCCACTTGGGTGCGTCGGGCCGACTCGTAGCGTCTTGTTCGTTTTTTAGCACAGAAGTCCTATTAAACCCTGCCCTGTGGCAGGGTTTTGTTTTGCTTTCCTGCAAGAACAGGTATCCTGTGCACCGATCCTTGCCCATCTCCATCAGGAAATACGCCGATACACCATGCCTACTTTATACCTCATCGATGGCAGCGCCTACATCTACCGCGCCTACCATGCCATTAAACGACTTTCCAACAGCAGCGGTCTGCCCACCAATGCGGTGTACGGTTTCACCACCATTCTGCGCCGCCTGGTCAAGGAACAAGAACCCGGCTATGTGGCTGTGGCTTTTGATAGTAAGGGACCGGTGTTCAGGCATTTGCTCTACAAGGAGTACAAGGCCAACCGGCCGCCCATGCCAGAAGATTTGGTGGAACAGCTTGCTTTCATTCACAGAACAGTGCAGGCCTTTGGTATGCTGACCCTTGAACAGGCAGACCAGGAGGCGGATGACCTGATTGCTGCTGCTGCCCACCGGATGGTGGAACAGGGACATAAGGTGGTGATCGTTTCGGGCGACAAGGACCTCCTACAACTGGTATCACCCCAGGTGAGCCTATGGGATCCCATGAAAGATACGCTCATGGATGAAGCTGCAGTCATCCAGAAGTATGGAATGGAGCCTGGCCGGCTACTCGATTTTTTTGCCCTGACCGGTGACAGTTCCGACAATATTCCTGGTGTGCCGGGCATTGGCCCTAAATCTGCCGGGAAATTTATGGCCGAGTACGACAATCTTGAGCAGTTGTACCAGGCTGCGCCAATGTTCAAAAAGAGCAAGGCCGTGGAATCGCTGCTCGTGCACCGGGACCAGGCCTTTCTCTCCCGCGATCTGGTACGGCTCAACAGCGCAGCACCAGTGCCGACACACCTTGAAGACTACCGCTGGCCAGGACCAGACGAGGCGGCCCTGCGCGAACTGTGGACCGAGCTGGAATTCCATTCCCTCTTGAAAGATCTGCCCGAAGAGCTGCTGCAGTTGGACAGGAGCGCCTTTACCCTGGTTGACAATACCAAGGCCTTACAAGCCCTGGTGGAGCGACTGGGCAAGGAGCCGCTGGTGGCCTTGGACACGGAAACCGATGGGCTTGATCCACTCCATGCGCGCTTGGTGGGCATTTCCTTGGCCGTGAGTGAGCGTGCAGCCTGGTATTTGCCCTGTGGCCACAGGGATGATCAGGGTGAGTTGCTGGCAGGCCAGTTGCAGTTAGAAGAGCTGATCGAGGCTTTGCGGCCTTTGTTGTGCGCAGCTTCCTGCATCAAGGTTGGCCACAACCTGAAATTTGATCTGGCCATCCTTGCTGCGCCGCAAAATGGTGGGCTGCATTTGGCTGGTCCGCTATACGACACCATGGTGGCTGCCTGGCTGCTGAATCCGGAACGGCGCAGCCTGAAGCTTGATGAACTTGTTGGCGAGCTGGGTTTTGCCATGACCAGCTTCAGCGAAGTGACTGATGGCGACCGGGCTGCAGATGCCTTTTGTCGGGTTGCTTTGCCCGCAGCTCGGGATTACAGCTGCGAAGATGTGGTGGCAGCCCTGCACCTGTACCAGCACCAACAGCCACAACTGGCGGCCATGGAACTCAATGAACTGATGGCCACGGTGGAATGTCCGTTTATTTCTGTGCTGGCGGCCATGGAGGCCGCAGGCGTGGCAGTGGATGCGCAGCTCCTCGTTGATTTGGGCGAGGAGTTCAGTTCCCGCTTGCAGACGATAGAGGAGCAAATCCATACCCAGGCCGGTGTGAGCTTCAATATCAGTTCTCCCAAGCAACTGGGTGAAATTCTCTTTGACCGGCTTGGTTTGCCCAAGGGACGCAAAACCAAAACCGGCTGGTCAACGGATGTGAAGGTATTGGAGAGTCTGGCCCGGGAGCATGCCCTGCCTGCCCTGGTGCTCGAGTACCGTAACCTGGCCAAGCTGAAAAATACCTATGTGGATAAGCTGGCCGAGTTGCGCGACCCGGTTACTGGCCGGGTGCACAGTTCCTTCAACCAGTGCGGCACAACCACTGGCCGGCTCAGTTCCAGCAACCCCAACCTACAGAACATTCCCATCCGCACCGAGGAGGGCCGCCGTATCCGCGCGGCTTTTGTATCTCCTCCTGGCTCGTTTTTGTTGTCAGCTGATTATTCCCAGATTGATCTGCGCGTACTGGCGCACTACAGCGAAGATGCCGAACTCATTGCCGCCTTCCAGGCCGGGGCCGATATCCACCGCCGGACCGCGGCTGAGGTGTTTTTTGTGGCACCAGAGCTGGTAACTGCCGAGATGCGGCGAGTGGCCAAGACCATTAATTTTGGCATTGTGTACGGCATGTCCAGCTTTGGCCTGGCCAACCAGTTGGAATTGAGCCGCAGGGAGGCACAGCTGTTTATCGACCGCTACTTTGCCCATTTTTCAGGAATCAAACGCTTCATGGAACATGTGGTCGAGCAGGCCAGAAGCAATGGCTATGTGAGTACTCTGGCGGGACGACGGCGCTTTTTACCTGATTTGGCAAACAAAAACAGAATGCAGCGTGAATTTGCCGAGCGCGCGGCCATCAACACGCCCATCCAGGGCACTGCGGCAGACATCATCAAACTGGCCATGTTGCGCCTGCATCAGACCTTGATTGCACAACAGATGGCCAGTCGCATGATTCTGCAGGTACATGATGAGCTGGTTTTCGAGGTACCGCATGCCGAGTTGGAGGAGCTGTCTGCCCTGGTGCAGACAACCATGGAGACGGCCATGCCGCTGCGGGTGCCGCTGGTGGTCAATCTGCACCATGGCACAAGTCTTGATAAGGACGAATAAGCAAAAAATTTAGAAAAATTAGGCGATTATAACTGGCGAGTGGAGACTGCTGTGCCGTTTTTTTCCCAGGAGCGTGAAACCTATGCGTACCCTACTGTATTCCTTGGCCGTTGTTTGTTGCGCCGCTGCCCCTGCCTGGGGTGCGGAGAACGTTATCCAAAAACAAGAAGGCGGGCTTGGCCAAGAGATTGTTTCCACTGCCGCCGAACGAGAGGCACTCAGCCTCACCATCTACAACAATAACCTTGCCCTGATCAAAGACAAAAGACGATTACACCTGCCCGTTGGCATCAGCACCTTGGCCCTGCGCGAGGTGAGTGCGAAAATTCGTCCAGAAAGCGCCTTGCTGACCGGTGGCGAGCTGGATCTCCTGGAACAGAATTTTGAGTACGATTTGCTCACACCGTTTTCACTGCTCAGCAAGTATGTGGGTCGGGAAGTCACTATCCTGCGCCAGCACCCCACCACCGGAGAAGAACGGGCAGAGCAGGCCCTGGTGCTCAGTGCGGGCAATAACGGGGTGGTGCTCAAGGTGGGAGACCATATTGAAACCGGGGTGCATGGTCGCCTGGTTTTTCCGGATGTCCCGGCCAATCTGCGTGACCGTCCCACACTGACCCTGCTTGTGGAAAGTGCGCTTACCGGCGAACGGGAGGCTGAGCTGAGTTATTTGAGCAGTGGTTTGAGTTGGCAAGCTGATTACGTGGCAGAGTTGAATCCCAATGACGACCGGCTCAACCTGGGCGGCTGGGTAACGCTTACTAACGAAAGTGGGGCAAACTATCCCCAGGCGCGTCTACAGTTGGTGGCAGGGGATGTGCATGTGGTGCAGGACGCGAGACAGGAGAACCTGGAGATGATGGCGGCACCGACCATGGCCGGTGCCGCCCGCAAGGCCATGGTGGAGGAGCCGATGTTCGAATACCATCTCTATACCCTGGAACGTCCCACCACCATTGCCGATAACCAGCAGAAACAGGTCAGTCTGCTCCAGGCGGATGATGTAGCCTGCCGCAAGGAGTTTATTCTGCGCGGCCAAGACTATTACTACCGCAACCAGGCCGGTGATTTGGGCACCAAGCTGGACGTGGGCATTGAGGTAGAGATACAAAACGAAAAGGAGGCTGGCCTGGGCCTGCCTTTACCTGCCGGAGTGGTGCGGGTGTATAAAAAGGACAGCAGTGGTCTCTTGCAGTTTGTGGGCGAAGACCGTATAGAGCACACGCCTGACCGGGAGATCTTGCGCCTGCGTTTGGGTACGGCCTTTGATGTGACTGCCGAAAAAAAGCAGACCAGTTTCAAGAAAATAGCCGGAACCGGTCCTTTCAACTACAGCTTTGAGAGCAGCTACGAACTCAAGGTGAAAAATGCCAAGGATGAGACAGTGGAGGTCAAGGTGCTGGAGCCGCTCCCTGGGGACTGGAAAATTATGAGCGAATCTGCGCCACACAGCCAGGAAACGGCCCGCACCGCCTCCTGGCTGCTGAAGGTACCGGGCAAGGGTACAGCCACCTTGAGCTATACGGCCCTGGTTCGTTTGTAACAGGCTGAACAGAGCGCTTGGCAAGCGCATTGGATAAAAAAACCGCCAAGACACACGAAGTCTTGGCGGTTTATGCTGCACTCTTTTATACGCAGAGATATGTGCAGATGGCAGCAATTCCCGTTATGCCCTGTAGCCCAGCAATAGCGTAGAAGGCGGCATCGGGATTCGCAAACTTTTCCAATTTTTACGCAGGGAACTTTTTGGTAACATGTTGTTTTCAAACATATAAATTTT
>Ga0334888_1000840_pt1 | contig 44601 bp, 28 predicted proteins | sample GraSluR1_MG_FD_207227 | JGI IMG/M metagenome (GOLD analysis project Ga0334888, IMG submission 207227) | Sludge microbial communities from methane-producing bioreactor in Wageningen University, Netherlands - Granular Sludge_3_08-R1 | ecosystem: Engineered > Bioreactor > Anaerobic > Unclassified ...
AATGATAGGTGTAAAAACTAGAAAAGGACAATATTTTTCTTTTGATGCAATTACTTCTATTATTATTTTTATGATTACAATGAGTTTAATAGTTACTTATTGGTTTACTATTCAAGGAGTTATGACTACAAATGAGTCAGATGCTTATAGAACAGCAATAAGAATTTCAGATACTTTGGTTTCAAGAGGAGATCCAACTTGGGATGGTTTAGAAAGCTGGGTTAATAAAATACCTTCAAATCCTGAAGAAATTATGATTGCAGGTTTTGCAGAAAATACATCTATATTAAACCAATGGATGATATTAGATTTAGAAGATTTGGTGGGTAGTTCAAATTCTGGTTTTAATACTGGTAATTATAATAATCTTAAACGAGTTTTAAGAACAGGCTATGATGTAAATATTAAAATATACAGAGAAGGTGCATTTAATGGAGGAGAAGGAACGCCTTGGTATAATATAGGACTAGATAATTATACAAATGTAAATACAACAGTGGCCTCATATAATAGGATCATTATTATTAATACAACTTCTGGGAATTTAGTTAGAGGAAATTTACAAATTAATATTTGGGATAATTAATTTTAAAATATAATTTTTAAATAAACCCATTTTGTTTTAAATATTCTAAACACAGTTCACATACCGTTTTGTTTGAATCGTTTTTTCTAAATCTGTGTTGTATTTTTCTATATAACTTAAGTCTCCCTTCTTCTTTTAATTTTGTAAATGTTAATGTTCCATTTGTATTATTAAAAATAATTACTTCTGCCATAAATTTTTCTTCTCGTGTATCATTTTCTTTTAAACCTAAAAGGATTTGTATTTTTTTCTTCTCAATTTGATCTTCATTTTCATTTGTTTTATTATAAATTATTAATATTGCTTGTTTTAAATTATCTGAATTTTTAGGAAAATGAGATATACCTGGCATAATAAAATATACTTTCAACCAAGTAGAATCTATTTTTTAATATTTTTCTTAATCTCTCTGTTTTTTTTCCTTTATTATATTTTTTTAATGTAGTTTCTAATATTCTGATGGTTTCTTTTAAAGATGAGTAATGCCAATGATTATTATTTAGTATAATTTTATGTGTGTGTTTTGTGTTTAATTCCATATATATATACTTTTTTCTGTCTTTTTAAACGTTTTTATTATGTTAAAAATATAAAAAAAAGAGCCTAGAATTATTCTAGGAAATCTTTTGCTGTTGGTGCTTCAGGTTTTTCACCTTTTCTTTTTCTAATTTCTGTAACTATTTGTCCTTGTAGATTTTTAGGTACTTGTTCATAACCTGCATATTCTTGATACCAAATAGCTTTTCCTTGTGTTGTTCCTCTGATATTATTTGAAAATCCAAATAATTCAGCTACTGGAACTTTCATAGATATTGCTGATATTTCCCCTTCCTGCTCCATATTCATTAATTGTCCTCTTTTACCTTGTATTAAAGTGATAACTGCATTTGCATAGTCGTGAGGTACTTGAACCAATATTTTTTGTTTTGGTTCTTGTAATATTACTCCTGCTGAAAGCATACAAGCATATATAGGTTTTCTTACTGTAGGTAATAATTGTGCTGGTCCTCTGTGTACTGGATCTTCGTGAATTGAACCATCTAAAAGTTTTACTTTAACACCTACTACTTTTTCATGTGATAATGGACCTTTGCTCATTGCTTCTTCAAATCCTTGTATGACTAATTCCATAATCTCGTTTAAGTACTGTACACTAACAGATTCGTCAATTAATATATTTTTTCCATATACATTAACAACTTTTTTTGCTTCATCTCTTTCCATTCCTGCTTCAATCATTTTATCTATAGATGCTTTTCCTTTGGGTTTTCCTTGCATTATTTGTCCGTTTTCCAATGCGTCAACAATCTTTTCTTCTAATGGTTCTATACTAAATGTTAATTTTGTATGTTTATTTGGAGATTTTCCTTCTATAGGACCATAACCTGCGATTATAGATTCCCTATATACAACAATTGGAGGAGATGTTATTATAGGTAGTTTTTTTTCATTTCTAATTTTATATTCAATAATCTCAAGATGTAATTCTCCCATACCAGAAATTAAATGTTCTCCAGTTTCTTGGTTAATTGTTACTTTTAAAGTTGGGTCTTCTTTTGATAAAGATCGTAGAACTTGAATTAATCTTGCTAAATCTTTACTATCCTTTGCTTCAATAGATTTTGTAATAACTGGTTCTGAGTAGTGTTTGATTTGTTCAAAAGGTTCTATTTCTCCTTCGGATATTGTTTCTCCAACATATATATCTTTTAATCCAACAATTCCTACAATATTCCCTGCAATAATCTCTTCACACATAACTCTGTCTTTTGCCATGTAAATTCCTATTTGTTGTACTCTTTCAGTTTTTAGTTTTGAAGCTAAAAATAATTCTTTACTTTTTGATACACTTCCAGAGAATAATCTTGTTAAAGCAACTTCTCCAGCATGTGGGTCATTTACTACTCCAAAAACTACTCCTACTGCTTTTCCATTTGGATTACAATTAATCATATCATTTCCAATTTCTGATTTTAAGTCCCCTTTCCAAATTTGAGGAATTCTATATTTTTGTGCATTTAATGGATTTGGTAAATGTTCAATAACCATACCAAGCATAACTTCATCAACTGGTGATTTTTGGACTAATACTGAGTCTTGCCCACTTAAACATAAGTCTATAATGTCTTTAAATCCAATATTAGATTTTTTCATTGAGTTTATTGAAACTGCCCATTTAAGAAATGCAGATCCAAAACAAATATTCCCTTTTTCAACTCCAATATGCCATTCTTTTTTATATTCAGGAGGTCCATATTTGTCAATTAAATCATTTACTCCTTTGATTACTTTAATTAATTTTTCTTGCATTGCTTCTGGAGTTAGTCTTAATTCTTTAATTAATCTATCCACTTTATTTACAAAAACAGTTGGTTTTGCCCTCTCTTTCATTGCTTGTCTTAAAACTGTTTCTGTTTGGGGCATAATTCCTTCAACTGCATCAATAACTAAAACAATTCCATCAACAGCCCTTAAAGCCCTTGTAACGTGTCCACCAAAATCTACGTGTCCTGGGGTATCAATTAAATTAACTAAATAGTTTTTATCTTCATAAGTAAATGCTAATGAAATATTTGCTGAGTTTATAGTTATTCCTCTAGCTTGTTCTTGCTCATCAAAATCCATAACCCTTTGTTCTCCAGCTGTTTCCTTATTAATTAAACCTGCTCTTGCAACTAATGAATCAGTCATTGTTGTTTTCCCATGATCTACGTGTGCAACAATAGCAATATTTCTAACATTTTCAACGTTTTTCATTATTTTTTGAACTTCTTCTACAACAAATTCTTTTTTAGCCATAATATTCAACTCCTGTAATTTAATTTAAAGTTAAATTCTACTTTTAACCTTTAAAATAAGTGAGTATTTTATTATAACAAGATATTTAAAAGGTTTTCCTTCTGATTTTGAAGTAGATTAATGGTTTTTTACATACCAATTGATTTATAAATCTTTTTTGAGTGTATTCTTCAATGAAAGGGAGATTAAAAACGATTTTAGTTTTAATGTTAATTATACCTATGCTTATTTCATTAAGTATACCAATAATTAGTTTATTGCCTTCTAATGCAACTACTGAAGATAATTTAATATGTTCAGCAGAAATTGAAGGTTATGAAAATGAATCTTTTAATTCTATTTTTCAATGGTTTTCTAATGAAAAACTATTAAAACAGGAAGAAATATCTTATAAGTTTAATAATAATTCAACACAAATTTTCAATTCAACTTTATTTTCATCAGAAACACAAAAAGGAGATGTTTTTTGTGAATTAGATATAATACAAAATAATATTACAAATACTTATGAAAAATCAACAACAATTTTTAATAGCCCTCCTTTTTTTATAAATCCATTACAAGATTTTTCAATTTATGAAAATGAAACTTTTAATTATAATATAATTTGTTCTGATTTAGATAATGATATAATTTATTATTATGATAATTCAACTCATTGGGATATAAATAATCAAACAGGTGAAATATTTTGGGAAAATCCTTTAATTGGTAATTTTTACTATGAAATAATTTGTTCTGATTTAGAAGAAAACACATCTGATCTTTTTACTTTACAAGTTTTAGAAGTAGAAACTATACCCACAGAAATTGATGAATTAGATGAGATTATACCAGAAGTAGATGAAAATGAAGATCTAAATGAAACAGAATTAAATGAAACTATTGAAATGAATGAAACAGATCTAAACGTGTCATTAATGTGTGAAGATAGAACATTAATAGATACATGTTCTATTACTAAACCTTTATACTGTTTATTAAATCAAGAATTAGCCCCAGTTTGTTCTATATGTGGATGTGAAGAAGGATTTGATTGCACTATTTTAGGAGAATGTAAAGAACAAGAAATATTAATTAATGATGATATTTTTGTTTCTATAAAACTTTCAAATGGAGAAAAAATTGATAAATCATTTGGTCAAGAGACTGCTTCTCAAGCAAGACTTTTGAATAAAAGAAAAGGCTTAGAAAGAAAAGAAGAAATTTCTGAAGATTTTAAATTTATAACTGGAAGAAATCATTTAAACAATGAAAAAATATTATATATTCAACCTTTACAAAATCAAGATGTTGAGTCAGCAACAATTTATATTAAAAAATCAGACCCAAACCAATTGATTTTATCTGTGTTATATTGTTCTGATGAAAATTTTAATGAAGAAACTTTAGAATGTTCCTTATGGGAACATTCAGATATTCCATTTATTCAAGATAATGAATACGTAATATTTAATGTATCACATTTTAGCTCTTATACTATTAGTGCTTGTGGCAATTTAAACGAAGCAGATGCAGTATATAATCTAACTGCAAATATTTCAACAATTGGGAGCTGTTTTTATGTAACTGCCACTAATGTAACTCTTGATTGTAAAGGGTATTCAATTATTGGTGACAATGATACTGGGGATATTGCTATAACTACTAGCAAAGATTTTTTTACACTTGTGGATTGTGATATACGAAATTTTGGCACAGGTGTTAGAATAACTCGTGATAATGTAACTATAACAAATAGTAATTTTACATTTAATAATATAGGCATAAATGCAATTAGCTCATCAGGGCATGAATTTTCATCTAATAATCTATTTTATAATACATATGGGATAAACCTTGATTTTACAACAGATTCCCATTTAAATCAAAATATAATTCAAAACAATGAGTACGGCATTTATCTTACTTTAAATTCAATAAATAATGATATATCCTTAAATGATATTGAGAATAATGGGAAATATGCAGTCATGGTTGACCTTTCTTCATGTGATAATGAATTAACAGACAATACAGCAGGTGCAGGCGAGGCTATTGGTTATTACCATGATTCAACTAGTTTATCAATAGCTGATGAAATATTCTCACAATTATTAATTTGTAATGTTAATGAATCTAATTTTCATAATATAACAATTGATAATACTGGAGTTGAAAGCGATGGATTGGTTATGATCAATAGTCACGATAATAATTTCACAGACAGTCGCATATCCAATTCGTATTATGGTATTTATCTTAACACTGCAACTAGTAATAATTTTTCAGCAGTTAATTTTACAAGTAATTTATATTATGGATTATATGCAGAATCAACTGCAACTGGAAATGTTTTTCCCAGTACAAGATTTTGCGATAATTATCTTCATGACCCAGGCCCAAATCAGTGGTATTATGATATATGGGATTTGGATAATAATGATTATGCAGGTGCTTGGTGCGACTTGGCAAACATAAGCGGAACTCCCTCTGGATGTGATAATACCTGTAATTATGAAGGATGTGTTGATTTAGACAATGCAGCAACGTATCAGGGAAAAATAAGAAGAATAGGAAATTATTTTATTATTGAGGACGAAGGGGCTGACATAACTTTATGTAACAAATCATATACTGTGAATGTAGGTGCAGCTGAAGGTGCGATAACCATAGCAGCAAATAATGTAACTTTAAATTGTAATGGTTCTACTTTTGACGGTATAGATAGTGATGGCTACGGGATTTACATGAATGTTAGAACCAACAACACAGTTTCTAATTGTTTAGTTACTAGATATCAATATGGATTTTATATCCAAGGTGCGTCACAACTTAATAGAATTGAAGGGAATACTGCTACTGTTTGTGTTAGTGGTTTAATGAGTCAAGTAGGTGCATCAAATAATACAATAATAAACAATGTTTTTACTTATAATACTTGGCATGGAATTCACACATATCAATTTAATTATAATGATGTAATCAACAACACAATTGCTTACAATACTCAATATGGGATTTATGCAGAAGGTGCAAGCTCTTTTAGATCAATATATAATCATTACATAAACAATACTATCCGCAATAATGGGATTCATGGAATATATTTTGCTGGTTATATCAATTTCAATACCATAGAGGGTAACACTATTTATTCAAATACTCAACATGGGATATATCTTTACAATTATGTCGATTCAAATACGATCAGAGGTAATACTATTTATTCCAACACCCAAAATGGTATTTACACCTATCGTGCTTCAAGTAATTCCATATTAAATAACACTATTTACTCTAACAACCACAATGGTATTTACATTTATTACTATTCAACCTTGAATACCATATCAAGTAATACTGTTTATTCAAATACTCAACAAGGAATTTATGTGTATTCCGGAACAATTACTAATACTATCACAAATAATACTGTTTATTCAAACACTCAAAACGGTATTTATTTAAGCAGTTCAAACACAAACACAATATCCAACAATAGAGTATATGATAATACTCGCAATGGGTTATATATCATTAGTAGTACAAATCCTCGCATAGAGAATAATCAGTTGTATAACAACACATGGTGGTCAGTATCATTAGATGCTACGAGCATCCCGATTGGTTTTGAGAATAATACGGGGGGGATCAATAATTTACCCATTTGTTCAATAATAAGCCAAAGTGGAGGGGCTCAGATACTCAATACCAATTCCTGTGCACAAGTGATAGTCGCAAATTCAAATAATGTGGATATAATCAATGTAACAGTTAACAACGGGGCAAAGAAAAGTGATGGTTTTCTTTTTTTAAACACAAATAATATTTACGTGATAAATAGCACTGCAAATAATACTTACGGGGGTTTTACTTTTCTGGGCACCGGCACGAGTTCACACAATAATACGATCACAGGATGTAAATCATTGAATAATGTACTAAATGGTTTTTATTTTGAAACCAGTTATGATAATAACATACTAGAAAATGAAGCATATAACAATGCTAACAATGGGATATACTTATATTGGAATTCAAACTCAAACAACATTTCAAAGAACACTCTCTATTCCAACACACAAAGTGGGGTTTATTTGAGAGGTACTACCACATCAAATACCATCACTGAAAATGTTATTTATTCCAACACCCAATATGGAATTTATTTGTATGATTCAGCCAATTCAAATATCCTCACCAACAATACCATTTATTCCAATACCTTAAGTGGAGTCTATTTAGTAGCAGTGCAGTTAAATGTCCTCTCAAGAAATGTAATTCACTCTAACATCCAACACGGTGTTTTTATTTACTATGGTGGTACAAACTCCCTCATTAATAACACAATCTCCACTAATATTCTAAGTGGAGTTAAAGTTGATTACTCACCATCAAATATCATCACGAACAATTCTATATTCTCAAATATTCAAAATGGGATTGACCTTTATGGCAGCACTGCAACTTTAAACACAATTTCAGAAAATACAATCTACTCCAATGGTTATAATGGCATTTATACTGTTTCTACACCCTCAAATAATTTTCAGCACAATACAGTTTATTCCAATATACGAAATGGGTTTTATCTATATTCCTCTACCAATTCAAACACACTCACTAACAATACTGCTCATTCAAACACACTAAGTGGGATTCTTATTCGTGCTTCAACAACTAATGTTTTAACAAACAACACCGCCTCAAATAATACTTTATATGGAATTTATCTTGATAATGGGGATACAAATACTTTTTCAGATAATAGAATAAGCCAAAACACTTTATATGGGATTTATGCTCTTGCAACTTCAACGGGAAATATATTTAACAATGATTATGTATGCTTTAACCAAGAAACAGCAGGTCCTTCATATTTTGATATTTATGATCTTGATACTAATACATATAATCAAGTTTGGTGTGATACATCTGATAGAGCAGGTTCTGATATTTGTTATTTAAGATGCACTTATAATGGTGAATTTATTTTGCCTATTGCAGGCACTGAATTTGATTTAAATGATACAATTTATATTGAATTCAATGAAACAATGGGTGAAACAACAATAAATAATGTTACATTCCATCTGCCAGGAGGAGCTCCTTTATGTCAAGGAACAAATAACACAGCAGGAAATGGCGAAAACTATTGGGGATGTAATTACAGTATACCTGATAACATAACTCAAAATGGAGTATTAAATTTAGAAGCAAGATTAAGATTAGACGGCACCCAAATAGGCCAAGTGTATTACAGTATAAAAATAAGGCCGTTCTTAGGAAACACGGTTCATCCAACTGCAGTTGGCAGCAGTGAAATAGTAAATGTCACCCCAGTAAAGGTAATAGATGGGGATAATACTTCTTTAATTTTTGTTTGTACACAAGACGGAACAAACCCAACACAATCAAATTATGAATGTACAAACACACCAACATACACAACAAATTACAGCGAATTATACTGTGCTTTACAAGCACCAACATATTCTGCGACTATGACGGTTAAATGTAAATTATTTGATGCAGATGTATATTCAAGATTAATCCAATCCACTTATGAATCTGATAATTCTGCACCAGTCTTAACAATAGTAAGTGTAGCAGAAGATTTATCTGCCCCATATTATGATAGAATAAATGATGGAACTACATTAATACAATTATCAAGTAATGAAAATGTAACTGGATGCAAATATGCAGAAACTGATTTAGGTTATGATGATGCATTAGAACTTTGTACAGTTTCAGGAACAAATGTAAACTGCACTTTTTCAACACCAACTCAATTTACTTCAAAAACACTTTATATTTCATGCATAGACAATGCAGGAAATAAAAACACAGCAGCAAATAATAAACATGTAATTTTTGGTGCAGATTGGATAGCACCCACCTCCTCCATAAATATAACAGCACAAGCAATAGATGAATACGTAATACCAACATATATATTACAATTAACAGAAACAGATAATCTGTACGGGCCTGCAGGAATAGCTACCTATTATTGTGTACAAAAAGATTCAAACTGCACAGTAACGCATAATGCTGGCTCTTTAATAGATAACGGAGAATTAATTTCTTTAGGAAATACTATGAGAGGCCCGGTATATCTTAATTATCATTCAATAGATACTCCTGGGAATCAGCAAAATGTTTCATATTTATTACGTATAAATAGATTGCCTGTATTTACAAGTATTACAAGAAGCCCAAGTTCTGCTGGTGTTGGCGGAAACAGCCCCATAAATTTCACAACTGTTAGTTCAGACCAAGACGCACAAAATATGACTTTAATAATCTGTAATATTTCAAATAAAAACTTATGTAAAGCAAATCCAACATACCAGTTATGCAATTCAACAGGTGAAGAAAATTTAGCATGCACTTACACAACACCTGCTGAAGATGTAACAATAAATTGGTATGTGTTTTTATATGACGAATACAATGAATTCTCAAGTTTAGATTTTTCAGGAAGTTTTAATGTAATTTCAACACCCCCCCAAATAAGTATATTCTCACCAAGCCCAATGACGTATACTACTGTAAATATAAGTATAAGAGTAAATTTAGACAGAGCACCACAAAGTGTATTTTATTGTTTAAACAATATATCAGGTTCTGCCCCATGCAGTTCAAATATTACTTTAACACAAAACACACCCTTAAATTGGAGGGGGGAATTAACTAATTTAAATGACCAAGTTGGAGGATATAATTATTCATTAGTAATTTATGCAAATGATACTTATGGCAATGTAGACACAGCGACAGTCAATTTTAGTATTGATTCAACATATGATGACTTAACTCCGCCAGAGGTTAGTGTTACTGCCCCATCAAGCGGGTCATACCATAATTCATTAAATGTTCCAATAGAGGTATCAGTAAATGAGCCGTGCGATATTGTTGAATATTATTATGCAGGCTCATACTACAATCTAACAAGAATAAGTACGTATGAGTGGAATGGAACATTAAATTTAGCACAAGGAGTGCACAATATTAATATTTATGCAAATGATTCATCAGTAAATAAAAACAGAGGAAGTACTTCAGTAAATTTAATAATAGACACAACCCCTCCGAATTTAGTAGATAATTATACAATGCCAAATATTACAATAGATAATCAATCAATAGCATGTGTATTTGAATGGGCAGACACATACTTAAATCATTCAATTATATATTCAAATCTAAACGGGTCAGTAGTAACACAAACCAAAACTTTCACTGCAGGAAAAGTTAATTACACCATATCAGATGTTGCACAAATAACTCCAGGAATATTTTATTGTAATTCAACAGCATTTGATTTGGCAGGCAATAATAATACTGTAAGCATGATAATAACAGTAGAAGACGTTACTCCTCCAGTAATACATAATTACTCATACAATCCTTCGGATGAAGCAGATTTAGACCCCCCTTCCCAAGTAGTTACTTTTACATTTAATGTGACAGATAAAGGCACGATAACAGATTACTATTTAGTTTATTGGAAAGGAGCATTAAATTATACAACAAATTTAATACAAACAGGCAGTATTTATAATAAATCAATCACATTAGATGAAGGCAACTGGACAGTAGTAGCATATTTCAATGATACTGCAGATAATTCTGCAACTCAAATAATGAATATTCCGATCTTTTATGATACTACATTGGAAATTGATGATACAAACTTACCACAAGAAAATTTCATAATCTTTATGGATGAAAGAGCATCAGCAAATGAATTAGGCCAAGTAAATTTTACAAATACTGGAGATTTAAATTTCACTTTAACTATAACCACTTCTTGGATAAATGTATGGGCAAATGAAACGAACTTCAATTTATCAACAACACAAGAAAATACAACCTCTTTCTTTGCAGATACAACTACATTAGGAGTTGGAGAAACACCAGTGAATTTAATTTTCACTTATACAAATGAAGATAATGAAACATTTACACAAACAATCAGCAGAACATTAATTATAATACCAACAAATGGTTCATATTTACATTTAGAAATGAGATCTTATCCATCAACATTAGTTCCAGGCGGGGAGCCTGGAAGATTTGTAGCAAGAGCAGTTAATTGGGGAAGGGATACAGCAGAAAATGTTACTTTAAACTGGACTCTCCCAGATAGTTGGACAATAACATCTGGAACTAATCCATTAATTGTAGGAGAATTAATTAATGGACAATCAGCAGATTCTTCAATAACAGTAAGTGTTCCATTAGGACAAGAAGGAACAAAAACAGTAACTGTTTTTGCAAATTCGTTAGATTCAAATGATACTGAAAGTGTGAATGTAACAATGGTTACTGAATTTGGAGAAATAATTGAAGAAACGCCTCCAATAAAACCCCCACCCGGTGGCAGTGGTACACCTGGAGGAGGCTCATCAGGAAGTAGCAGTGGGGGAAAGGTGATTATAAAACAACCAGATACAACAGTGCAAATTTCAGAGGAGGAATTAGAAAGATTATTTAATACAGAAGCATTTTATGAATTAGTGAGAGGAGAAGATAAATATTTCTTACTAACAATAGAAAATCCATTTGATGATGTAACTTTAGAAGATGTAAATGTTGAGATAACCGGATTATTATCTAAATATTTATCTGCAACACCAACATATTTTGATAAAATAGGAGTTAATCAAAGTGAAACAGTAAGAATAAATATAGTAGCACCAACGTATTTCACTAAAGGAACTCATAAATTAATAATATATATTACAGGCACAGCAGTAAGAGAAACAAATGATACAATAATATATATGAACATGAATGAAAAGAGAGAAGTAACATTAGAAATACATGAATTAAGCAAAGAAGAAGTTGAAATATTGGTAGAGCAAGCAGAGATACATGTTCAAGATATGCTCTCAAATGGATTTAACACAGAAAAAGTAAATAGATATTTAGAAAATGCAAAAAACCTAATACAAGCAAGAGATTATGAAGGAGCAAGAGATGAAGTAGAAAAAATATTTTCGGATTATAAATATTCATTTCAAGTATATACTGAAATGAAAAATTTAAAAAGGGATATTGACTCAGCTTTAGAAAGAGAAATTTCAATAGATAACACCCAAAGATTATATAATCTTGCAATGTTAGCAGCTCAAAGAGGAGATTTCGCAACAGCATTAGATAGATTAAATGAAGCAAAACTAACATATGCATTAGAAACAAAAGGAGAATTTAATATATTATTTTTCATAAAAACAAATTCAAAAGAATTAGCAATATCTATGATTGCAATATCTGTTGTTTTATTTATTGCATTTATGCAATTAAGATGGAGTGCAATAATAAAACAGCTTAAAGTATTTAATCATGAAAAAGAAGTAGTATTAGGATTAATGAAAGTTGTACAAGAAGATACATTCAAAAACAAAAAAATGAGTATGAGGGAATATGAACAGGCGATTTTACAATATGAAAAAAGATTGGGTAAAATAGTTCAAGGGATAATAGAAACAGAAACTAAAAAGTCTCAAATGGAGCATTTAGCTAAAATGCAGTTTATGACTGAAAAAACAAGATTAACTAATGAGAGAGACAGATTAATTGTATTGATAAAAGAATTACAAGAAAATTATATGGTGGAGCAAAAAATAGATACAAGAGTATATATGAATATGATGCATGCATATTCAGAAAGAGTAGGAGATATTGAAGAAAGATTAGCATTATTAGATGCAGAATCTGTATTACAAAAACAAAGGAGCATAGTAACTAAAATATTTAATAGGGGTGTAAAAAGATGAAAAAACTAATACTAACTGTATTAATATTTACAGCTTTAATATTTTCATCTTTTAATCCAACCATTTGTTTGCCTGGATGTATACCTTATGAAGATTTATTTAAAGTAGAAGAACCAGCAGAACAAAACATAACAAATGAAACAATCGAAGAACTAATATTTGAACCCTCAGAGGATTCTATTAGAGCATATCAAAAGATAGAGGATTCAAAGATATTGGTAGATCAAATGAAAGCTCAAGGGTTCAATACAGAAAGAGTCCAAGATTTAATTTTAATGGCAGAACAAACCTATGAAGCACAATTGGCTTTAGAAAAATTAGGGGGCAGGCCGGATTATAGTAATATATATTTAAAAGCAACAGAAGTATCAAACTTAAGAAGTCTATCCTTTCAAATAAGTGATGAATTAATTAATTTAAGAAATGAAATTAATACATTGGATGATTCTTTAAATAAAACACAATTAAATGAAAATTTTAATCTTGCAAGACAAGAGTTTTATGATGAAAGGTATGAAAAAGCGCAAGAATTAATAGATAAAACATATAATGACATGTCACACATAATAGCAGGTGAAAACTTATTGCTTGCATTATATGATGCAGCAACAAAAACAATTGGTAATTTCCTAGACCAAAACAAATATTATATTGTATCAGGAATAATTATTTTAAGTGTGGTTTTCTATTTTCTAAGGAATTATCTTAAAAGATATTGGTTAAAAAGACAATTAAATAAAATAAAATTAGAAAAAGAAGTATTAAAACAATTAATCAAAAAAACACAAAATGAATATTTTGAGAATAAAAAAATGCCAGAAACAGTATTTCATATAAGAATGAATAAATTTGCAGATTTAATAAGAGATATAGATAGACAAGTACCAATTTTAGAAGAAGAAATATTCAAAACAAATGAAAAAATCAAAGGCCATAAATTCAAAGATGAATCAAAATCAAATAAAAAATAAAAGAAGTTTAAAAGTTTAAGTTAGTTTAACTTGTGTATGTATCCCTTCTAGTATTTTTCCAGGATAGATTGTTAATCCCTTATCTGTTATAGTCATACTAACTATTTTTTTGTTAATATGTGTACCTCTCATTTTAATGACTTCAATTGCACTCTCTCTTTTCCCATTATCGTGAATTACATTATATATTGCTATTATTCCATCTGATAAGAAAGATACTGCTTCTTCTGCTCTTCCCCACATAACATTACCCATATGTGTAGGTATTGGAACTTCTCTAATCAAAAAAGAAGTGATTTGTTTAGATTCTAAGTATCTAAATAATTGTTCCATATAAATTCTGAATCTATTTTCTTCTCCACTAAATGCAGAAGCAATAGAAGTTAATGAATCAACCATAACTGTTTCAGGTTCAAAATCTTCTGGGAAGAACATAGGTTCAACATCAATTAATAATTCTTTTTTAGCAGCACTCAATAAAGCTTCAACACTTCGTGCTATATCTAATGCATCAAATCTTTTTATTTTTAATGTGCCTTTTTTAACAAAAGGTTCAATATCCCAACCAAATGATTTCATATGTGACATTAATCTATCTTCAGGTTCTTCAAAAGACATGTATAATACTTTTTTTCCTTGTTTACATAAGTTATACATGGATTGTAAGCAGAAAATAGTTTTTCCTGAACCAGGACCTCCTTCTACTAAAACTGCGTATCCACTTGGTATCCCTCCTTGTATTAGATCTTCAAATCCGGGGACTCCGACGTGAACTCTTGCAGTTCCATCTCCATTATTTTTTTTAATCTTAATATTTGATTTAGTCTGTTTTTTATCTAATTTTTTTATTTTTTTAATATTAGGCTTTATTTTCTTCTTAACCATAAAATTCTTACAAATGTAAGGTTTTTATATCTTTTTATTTATTTCAAGAAAACATAAAGCTTTTTAAATCTCAAATAAGACAAAAAATATATGGTTAATCCAAAATTTAAAGAATTAACAGAACAAAATAGAAATTATCTTAGGTATATATTAAAACCAGAATATTTAAGTTTATATACTTCTGAAAATGAAATACCATTTAAAAATAAAGCATTTGTATGTTCTAGTATATTTTTAAATTCTAAATTCTGGTATTTAAATCTATTTGATAATCAAAGTATGGAAAGACAATCTATCTCGGGAATAATCAATATGGTTTTATCTTCTTTTCAAGAAAGTGATAAAAAAAGAGTTGATGCGATATATAGTAGTGATTCAGAAGTTTTAGAATTTTTTAAACATTTACCTTTATTGGCTGGATTTACGTTTCCTCAAGCACGAGAAGTTATAGGCAACATGATTAATGATTATAAAACTCATAGGACGGCAGGTATGGGCGGGAAATGGATACTAGAAAATTTAACTTGTATAGGGATTTGGAAAGAGTTTTCTGAAGCCTATAAAAAAGCAATTAGAAACCCAACAGACCAAAATATAGATATGGCTGGATTTTTATTTAATATGGCATATGTGAATACTGCATTAGATATTATGGCGTTTATTGGTGCAACAAAAGCATTAGAAGTTGGTGGAAAACAAATTTTAGATAAATTATCAAAGACATTACTTTCAATGAAAACAAAAATGCCTTTTGAGGCTAGTATCCCCTTTGCTTTTGAAACAATGGGAAGTAAAATGTTTAATTCAAATTTAGCTATGCAAGGAATTGATGATTTAATTACAAAATCTGCTGGTAGAGCAGGAGTTTCATCTGTTTCAGGTACAATTCCAATAAATACAGTGATAACAGCAACAGAAATTTTTGATTTTACTGCAACACGTGTTGAAAATTTGGCTTTATTATGGGCAGTTCCAGTTGCTATAGGAGCAAAACCTCTTTTAGCTGAAGCTATTGATATAAACGCAATTGAAGAAGAAAGAAGTTACACATCTGTAGAAGCTGGACTTTATGCAGCAGAGATAGGAGGAGATCCAAGAAATGACTGGGATCCTTTTAAAAATTTTTTAGAAGACTCAAGTGAAATTAAATATATTGTAGCTGATTCTGAATATTTTAATGAACTAATGAAAAGAGCAGAAAAGAAAGCGTTAACTTCAGAATTAGATAAATTAGATATTTTTGAGACAGATTTAAGAAATACTATAAAATTCCTTCAAGAAGGAGATGACTTAATAGAATTTAGAATTTCACAAGAAACTTTAAATATTTTTGAAAATTCTTTTGGTGATCCAACAATTAGAAATCAAATAGATAATATCTTTAAAAGCATGATCGATGAGGATTTAATTAGATTAACTAATCCATATCCTTGGGGTAGAGGAGAAGGTATTGTTAATGAGGCAATTGAATTAACAAAAGCTAGTCCATTAGGAGAGAGATCTCCTTGCTTGATTTTAACATCAAAAAAGAATGCAGGATTTATTTTTGAAACTATCAACTCTAATGATAATAAAATATATACTCAGATAAGTGAGTATATTGCTAATAATCCTCCTTTGCAACAAAGTAGTTTTCCAAATCCTTTATCTTATGAAAATTCAAAATCATTAACAAGTAGAATAATTGAATATCAATATGGTACAAAACCAGTATTTAAACAACCAAAGGGTTCACACCCAGGATTTTATATAGGAGATAAAAAAATATGTGGTTTTTTTCATGATCATACTGGAGAATTAAGTGGTTCTCAATTAAAAACTGTAATTTGGGAAAATACTTTTGGAAAAGGATTGCATGCATCAAATAAAGATTTGTATAAATCGTTAGTAGAATTAAACTTAGATAAAATGCTAGATCCAAGAGCTTTAGAAACTTTAAGATCTTTAGCAGGTTATTAATACCTACTTATTTTTTCTTACTCTTATTATATTTAGTTCAGTTTTGTTTAATTCTGGTAAATTTTGAAACTCGTCTGTTATGATAGAACCTACAAAAGAAGGAATTGAAAAATAAAGTATCTCCATATCTGATTTTACAAATATTCCTTTAATTGGTGTTTTTGTATTGTTCTCAAGAACTCCAAATTCAGATTCTTTTTTTATTAAAACCTCTAATTCTTCTAAAGTTATTTTACCACTAAATAAATTTGGAGGACAAGTTATTAAATGTGGATAATCCTCCATCGTATCTAGGTTTAAATTTACTATTGGTTTTTTTCTTTCTTTAATTTCATTAACGATTTCTATACTTGAACTTTTCTTCAACATATGCATATTTTGTAAATCCAAAATTCCAAAAACAAAATATCTTGCAGGTAATCTATATTTAATTTTTCCTCTTTTTAACATGTCTGTTGTCCAGAGTATGAATCTATTATTAAAACAAAATTTTGTATATCCCCCATCAAAAATTTCTTCAACAATTACTTTTCCACTAAATAATATACGTAATTCTCTTTGAGAAAGAGTTGTTTTACCAATTTGTTGATCAAAAATGGGTATTTTTTTTAATTTTGGAACATCTGAATTTAAGTATCTTTCTTTGTTCTCTGTAATAGTTTTCATATTAAATTAGTGTATTTTTCTGTTTATAAATGTTTGTATATGTTTTTAAACCCATCAAAAATAACATAATCAGTTTTTTATTTCTTATCTTCCTTGTATTCACATGATAAATGCCAAAATCAGCAATATTCTTATGAAATCCCTTAAAAAGATAAATCCTTCTAAATCTGAAATTAAAAAAGATTCAAAAATTTTAGGGGAGGTATTTGATTTATTAAAAAGTGCTACTCCTCCGAATATACAAGTTGTTTTAGTTGGGAGTGTAGCAAAAGGAACTCAATTAAAAAATAAAAAGGATTTTGATGTTTTTCTATTATTTCCTAAAAAATATTCAAAAAAGGAATTAGAGGAATTAGGTTTTAAATATGCAAAAAAAGCATTTGAAAGACATAAATATAGAAAAGCGTATGCTGAACATCCTTATTTAAAAGTTAAATATAAAGGATATGATATTGATGTTGTACCTGCATATAAAATTAAAGAGATAACAGAAAAAGGCACAGCAGTAGATAGATCTCCCTTACATTCAGAGTATATTAATTCACATTTAAGTGCAAAACAAAAAGATGATGTTAGATTATTAAAACAATTTATGAAAGCAAATAATATTTATGGGGCAGAAATACGAGTTGAAGGATTTTCAGGGTATTTATGTGAATTATTAATAGCTAAATATGGATCAATTGTGAATCTTTTTAATGAAGCACAAAATTGGAGTATTCCAATGTATATTGATATTGAAGCCTATTATAAAAAAGAAGAAATGGATAAATTAAAATCTCTTTTTTCAAATGCACCTTTAATTGTTATAGACCCAGTAGATAAGAACCGAAATGTATCTGCTGTTGTATCATCAACCTCATTAAGTATTTTTATTTTTTCATGCAGACAATTTTTAAAAAAACCTTCAACTAATTTTTTTATTAAACAAAAGTATAAAATAACAAAAACGCAATTAAAGAGGATAATAGACAAAAGACAAACAGAAATTTTAGTTATTAAATTTAAAGCCCCAGATCTAGTTGAGGATACATTATGGCCGCAATTAAGAAAAACAGCAGTCGCTTTGAAAAATTATTTTAGAAAACAAGGGTTTGAAAAGTTTGGGTATTATTACTGGTCTGATGAAAAAGAGTGTATTATAATGTTTGAATTTTTAATACCAAAACTTCCAGGTATCATTAAATGTATGGGGCCTAGGATAACTCAGAATCAAAATGTAGAAGATTTTATTAAATCTCATAGTCATGCACTTGATATCCATATAGAACATGATTATATTTGTGCAATTGAATCAAGACAGATCTGTAATGTCAAAGATGCATTTAAAGAAGCTTTAAGATCGAATATTGGAATTCCTATTAATTTTATGTCTTTTATTAAAAAAGCAAAAATCCTTAAAAAATCAAATCTAATAGATGAAAAATATAAAGATATAACAACGGAGTATTTTACAAGGACCATTAAGTAACAGTTGCTTTTTCTCCTTCTTTTGGTTTTTGAGTTTTGAGCATAGTTGATTTTAATATTTCAATAAACTGGTCTCTTGTTTTTGGTATTTCAGCTAATGCAGCTAAAAGGGTAGGTGTAAAATCGCTTTCATCTTTTCCAAAACTCTCTCCTGCTAATATTATTCCGTTATTCTCCCCCAACATATTAATTGCTATTTTTATTGCTTCTTTTTTTGATCCTAAATATTTTTTTGTTTTTATTTCACTTAAAAATTCTTTACCATATCCTGCCCTATGATATGCATTAATTAAATTTTCTATCCTTGTTTTAATTATTTCTTTTGGAATTTCTATCTCTTTATTAGAATAGTTAAAGTATCCTTCTAAAGAGTAATTAATAACTCGTTTTATTGATCCTAATTCTTCTACACATATTTTTATGGCTGCGTCATATCCTAGATCTTTACCTAATTGGTCAAATATAATAGGAACTTCATTATTTAATGTTGCGAGATAAAAAGCTTTTTCCATATTATTAAATACTTTCATGGCAGTATTAAATGCAGATATTGCCCCTTCTTTTTTAGAAATCTCAGAATAAGCAACAGAAGAAAAACCTGCTTCATCAGTCAGTTGCAATGTTTTTTTTGCACCAAAAACTTCAAGAGATGTTAAAACAGCATTTTTATTACCTATTTTATTTCCAAGTTCAACTACAGCTTCTTTTCCATATTCTAGGTTATCTAAATAATTCAAGAATTCTTCTGAATTTTTTGAGGTTTTGTAGATGTATGATATACCTTTTTGTTTGTTTGTTCGAATTAGACGTTTGAATGCTTCATTTTCAAATCCTGCTTTTGATCTAATTGCATATAATCCGTATTCACTTTTAATTATATTATGTAGAATTTTAAATGCTTGAATTTCAGAACTTTCTTTGGCAATAATTTTGTATACTTCTGCAGTATTTTCGATTCTTTGGTAATGTTTTTCTAAATCATATGCGTTTTCATATACTTTATTCCAATTTATTTCCTCAGCTAAATCTGTTAAAAGTTTTTTAACACTTTGCTTTTTTAATATATTTTTAAGAACTAATGAGTATTCTTCTTTGTTTACTTTAGTTTTAAGATAAGAGAATAAATCATGTTTTTGATTAAAATTTAAATTTATAATTTGACTGGTCCATGAATTTATACTCCAATAATTTGATAGAATCTCATACCCTTCTATACCTTTAGTATCCAATATTACTCTTATTTCATTTTGTGTTTTATTTTTTAGCATTTCAATTCCAGAATATAAATATCCGGAATTTATCGCCAATATTGCAGTTTCTTTTGGTCCAAAACAATCCATTTGAGACATTGCATTTAATGCATTTTCTAATCCTAAGGAATTTTTTAATTTTAAAAATACTTCTTTTCCATATCCAGATTCCCATGCAAGAATATCAGTTATTCTTTTATTTTGTAATGTATTTTCTGCTATTAAATATGCGTTTTTAAAACCAATTCTCTTAACTAATTCTTTAAATGCAAAAATAGGATAGGAATTTGTTACAATCGTTTCGAATGCTTTTTCATATTCAATGATATTAAAGAAGGCAGATGTAATTTCACTCAATTTATCTCCTTCTTTTAATCTTTGTTTACTATAATATTTAAATGCCTGTTTTTCTAATCCAATTTCTGCAAATAATTCAACAGCAGATTCTAATTCCCATGTTTTTTGTAATACTTTAAACATATCAAATAATGTAAAATCTTTAAGTGGTTTAGTAATTTTTAATAATTCAAGAACTGCTTTAATTTTTGAATTTTCAGATGCAGTATTTAAAGTTTCATTAGAATTTGCACATTCTTTTTCTGTTAATGATTCCAAAATAAATTGTATTCCTTTATTTCCATATTTTTTCCATAAATATCTTAATGCTTTTTCTTTTTTTAGTATATATATTGATTCAGTAAGAGTATAATTTTGAATTTTTTTAATTTCTTTTAGTTTTATACTTGAAATAATCCAATTTAATGCTTGATATTTTGTTATTTTAAGGTATTTAATCTGGCTTATTGTTTGTTCAAAGCCAAATGAATTTAATGAATTTATAAAAATTATTTTTTTTATTGATTCTGGAATTTCTTTTTTTGTTAATTGATAAATTCTTCAGCGACCTTATTTGAATCTATTATCCCATAAGAAGAAGCTATAATTCTTATAATTTGTTCAAGTCCTTTTCCTTTTGTTATTTGATCTAATTCTTGTTTTATTAATATTAATTCTTCCAATGAATTTTTTTCTAAAAGAGTATGTAGAACTAGGTCCTTTAATCCATTCTCGCCAAATTCTTTTAAGATAGTTTGTGTTTTATTTGCAGTTTTAGGGGCTATGTTTCTATGTGCAGACATTTCAAAATTTTTTATTTCATATTTATTTAAAATTTCTTGGACCTTTTCTTCAATATGTTTATGTTCTGTTTTTGGGTGTAATGAGGATAGAATATCTACAAAATTTTGTATTAATTCAAAATTATTTTGAGCTTCAACATAACGTAATAATTTTTCAAATGCATATTCAACTTCTTTTTTAATAACTAGTTTTCTATTTTCTTCTTCGTTATCCACCGTAAAACCACAAGTTATATAGTATAAATACTGCATTGTTGTTTCAAAAAGTAGAACTCCAGAACCATTATGTTTTTCATTTAGAAATATATCATTCAATAGTTCATTTGTTTCTTTTTTTTCACGCATTTTTCTAAAGGAGAGTTTAATTATTTCTAATATTTCATATCTTGTAGGCACCCAAAAACTATTTTTTCCTTTATCCGTTTTTGTTTTTTTTATATCTAATGCAATTATAGAATAAAGTTTCAGTAAAGAATTATGTAGATCTAAAGTTTGGGAATTCATAATATTTTATTGAATTCCACCTTTTTAAATCTATTGTTTAACCATTTTTAGACACAATTTTATTTTTCTAATTTTTCTGCAATATTCCCTATCCACATTGTAGCTAAAACTGCAATTACTGTAACTAGTACTGCATAAACAATCATTGGAACCAATTGATTGGTGCTACCAAATATTTCTGAAAATATCGCTTTTATTGTGTCATTCCATGCTAATGCGGCTACTAGTCCGAATGCAGCTGTTATTAATGCAGCTATTTTTTCCATAACTTCTTTTTTCATTAGATCACCTTTTTAAAAAAATATTATTGTGAATACTCTTTAAAGCCTTATTCTCCTAATATGTATATGGGATTAAATGAAGGGCAAAATATAAACAGCCAAATCCGTTATAATTGGTCTGATAAACACGAATTTGTAGTGAATTTAATAAAAAATAACCCCGGATTATCCTATAAACAGTATTCAAAAATAATAAATTCTAATTTTCCAAACGAGCCAGTTAAAATGACCCCAGGTAAATTTGGTGATTATCTATCCTCACAGGTATATTTTAAACATCCAGAGCTTAAAAATATTAGAGAAAAAAAAGTAAAGATTAGGAGAAAAAGGTATAATTTCAAAGGAAAAGAAAAAAAATTATTAAAAATTTTTAAAGGTAATATTAGAAAAAAATGGAAGGATATAGTTGAAATAGTAAATAAAGAATTTCCTGAAGAACCTGTTAAAGTAACTGCTAGAAACTTAATAGATTATTTCCATATACATGTATCAAAGGAATTAATTGAATTAAGAAAAAAAGAAACCCATAAACGAGATAGTTATCTTTGGACGGAGAAAAAAATTTTATTTTTAGAAAAATTGTTAAAAGATAATCCAAAACTGTCATATGCTGAAATCATAAATATAATAAATAAAAAATTTAAAAAAGGCAAAAGATTAACTAGGGGATCATTAGGAGTAATGTTAACAACTAAAATTTATAGAAAGCCATTAAAAAATGGGAGAAAAATGAATAAAAAAGGACTAAAAAGAATTATAGAATGGAGAGGCGAGATACAGGAATTTTTAAAAGGTCTTTTAGAAGTTGATGAACATAAAGAAAACCAGAAAGTAAATAATATCTCGGAGATTTTAGAAAAATTAAAAGAAGAATTTCCAGAACAAGAGCACAAATTCACTTATTTAAAGGTTTATGATGTTATTAAACGAAAATTTCCTGAACATGTAAATAGATTATCAGTTCAATTTAATTTAACTGATGATTTTGTTGAATATTTATTTAAATTAATTAAAGAAGATCCAGATATATCTGCTCCAAAAGCACTTAAAAAAATAAAAAAAGATTTTAATACTCCTTATAGTCGTAAACCTCCTTCTTTATGTGCTATGCAAATATATTTGAGAAATATTAGAAAATCACTATGTGTCCCAGAGGATATAGAAAGTAAACGAGATATATTAGAAAAAATTCAAAGAACGAAAAGAGCAAAAAGAGAACGGCAAAAAGCCGTTATATAATGCGTGGTTTATAAGGCAGGAGGCGTTTTTGGGCCACAACAACAACTATGAAAATTGAATTGAATCTAATTCAATTATTTCTGATTTTTCTTTATCTAACTCAATAAATTCTCTTTCAAATTCTTTTGAATCAGCACTTAATGTTATTTCATTTCCAAAAAAATCAATTCTTGTTGATAAATTTAATTTTTCGAGTTTATTAACAATCCAAAAAATTTCATCAAATCCCATTCCATTAATATTTATTTTCATTTTCATCACCTTTCAAGTTCTACTAATGATAGCGAAATTAAGGTTTTTAAATAACCGCAAACACAGTATGTTTCCGGATTTTTACTTCTAAAAAACAGATAATTAATTTGGACCTTTTAAAAATGCTCTTATTTCTTCAACATCTTTTTTATCATCAAAAGTAATTAAACTTGCGGCTTTTTCTAATTTTTCTTGTACTCTAACTGCATTTCCACTTACTAATGGAAGATTATTATGGATAATGCTATTAGAAACAACTAGTCTTTTGCTTGATATTCCTACCGAACTTAGATTAGCAGAAGCATCCCCTAATCCTTGCCAATGTGTTACTGCACAAAATAAATCTACTACCTTTTGTGGAATATTTTCGAATATATTTGTAAATGGGAGTAATTTAACTCCAATTTCTGTTCTTAGATATGTTATTGCATCCATATTTGTTCCCCCAGAAGCAACCATATCATCTACAAAACAAATTGCATCAAACTCTTCTAGTTCTTCTTTTTTAATATTGCTGCTAATTTCTGTTACTTCAACCACACCATCATTTTCATTGGTGCCTCTTTTTTTATTTAAATTTCTTTGGCCCATATAACTAGCTCCAGAATCTGGAGATATAAATAAAATCTTTTTATATCCTTTTTGTTTTGCTAAAAATAAGACTTTTCTCTTAAGTTCTTCACGCATACTTAAATTAATTATTTTTAAGTTAGGCGAAATAATTTCAAATTCTTTTATCTCTTCGATAATATTTGTTTTTTTATTTTGTTGTTTGGGGAATTTTCTAAATGCAGCATCAGTTGTATAAATTCCTTCTCCTTTGAAACAATGACCGTCTAATATTATCAATCTGCTAATCCCCAACATACCAAGATGCCTTAATGAAAGCAAGGCTGTTTTGCCTTCATGTGTTTCATACGGATCTGTTCCACTAGAATCATGGTCCTGTCTTAAAAATGGGAAATAAGGAATTATTAAACAAATTTTATTTGTATGCCAAGATAAATCAGTTATTACATTAGTTAATGTAAAAAATTTTCTTTGCGGTTCTGGCCAAAGTCTGTCGAATATAAATACTTCTTTGCCATCATATTGGTCAATTGCTTTTTTATCTGAATTTTTTTCTATTTTTGGAAGATAATATTTTGTTTCACCATCAGCAAATAATATAAATTTAGTGTTTGGTTTTGCAAAATCTCTAGTACTTGGAGTACAGAGTCTAACTGTTTTTTCATTTTTAAATCTATTTAGAGATTCTTCCATATGTACCAGTTACAATATTGCTCTAAAACATATTAAAAATATATATGGTGTTGTAAGTATGTAGATATTATTAAAAATACTTATTTCTTGAATATATTATGACTTCTGCATTAATTGTTCAGGCTAAACAGTATCTTTTAGATTCAATAAAATCTACAGCGGGACCTTTATTCACTGAATTATCTAAGTTAGGTATAATAACTAAGGATGGAACAGATTTGGAGATTAGCAAATTAATACTATACTATAAAACAGAACCCATTGTATATAATCCAAATTTATCAGAATTAGAAATTATTAATTTATTACAAAATATTAATCTTAACGAAATATTAGAGCTTGTTCCATATGAAAAATATTTAGGTAAAAATTTAGACAATTTGGGGCTTACACCAGAAGAAAAGGAAAAAGTAGAAAAATGTGCAGTTTATAGAGAAGTGTATGGTATTTCTACTAATGATGAGTATATTAAATATTTAATCCCAGATTATTTATATAATTTTAAATTAAATGCAAGGTCATATAAAAAAGACAAGTCAAGAATAATAGCAATAAAACAAAATATGGATAAAACCGTATATAATGAATATACTTTGGCTTCATATTTTCATGAGATATATGATACTCTGAATTATATTCAAAAATTAGGTATTGTTGATTTTTCAGATGTGACGTTTAATTTTGGAGATAAGCAGGCTGTATTTCCATCTCCCTTACAATATATTAATGCAGCAACAATTGTAGGTATAAGTTGTCAAGAAGTTTCGCCAGGAGGAAGCAAATCAATTTCTCTTTTAAGAGACCCCAATAAAATAAGTATGGAAGGCAGTAATTTGAAAGTAATAAATAGAATTCCTACTGATTTAGTAAGGGCAAAACTATTTGAATTAATGTTAAATGCAGGATATAATCCATTTACCTGTTTTGCAATAAATGATTTTGAAGTGAGTTATGGGCATTCGCAAGCAATTTTACGTACTTATGATTTATTGACATATCATAATGGAAAACCAACAGATCTAACAAAACTTAATCATACTTCTATATCAAAGTTTTTTGATTTTTTTAATAGAAAGGAATTTGTGTCTTTAACAACTGAACAGAAACAATATCTACAACTGCCATTTGTTTTTGAAGAATGTACTGCATCAAAAGATCAGATATTATTTACATATTATTTGGCATTATATAATATTAAAAAATTAATGACTGAGTATATGAATCCAAATAAAAACCAATCTGAAAGAACCTTTATTATCGCAAATTCATTTGCAAAAGCATCAGAATCAGAAAGGTTTAGATTTGTATCCGCAGTTACTGCGGGTTTTCACCATATGGGTGAACCAGTAGCATTAGATTTTTTTCTTAAAACAATACATACGTTACTTCCACATGCAAATAACAATCCAAATTTTGAAGAAGTTTTAGAATCTATGACTTTAGATGAAATAACAACTAGATTTATAAAAATTTTAAGGTCATCTGCATCATACCATGCAAAAACATCAATGAATGTAGGAGAAATCGTTTCTCGTTGGTATATTGAAGAAGAATTAATACCATCAACAGAAGCAGATTCAAGTACAATAAAAACTGCAAAAAGACAATTTGAAAATAAAATAAATAATTTAATAAATAAATTTTTAAAAAGAGACTTAGATAATACAGTACCTTTAGAACTTGATAAACCTCCTGTTGAAATAACAGGTGAAGAACAAGAAGGAGTTGAATTTAACTGTACTTTTGGGAGAAAAAAGAATTTAATAGTACAATCAACAAGGACAAAAAATGATATTTATAAATACTCAAAAAATGAATTTGTAGAATATTATACTTTTTCATATCCGCAATGGGCGTCACCGCATTATTCTTTATCTCATGTACTAAAAGATTCAGATGTTGATTTGATAACTCAAATACATATTTTTAATAATTTAGATCGAGATAATCCTGAAAGAATGTTGAGAAGTACAGGTGATTCTAATTCTAAAGATCCAATGCGAACTGCGATGGTTTTTTGGATTCCAATAGATTATATTAGATTAGAAGGGCCAGAACTAGGAGAGATAGTTATTCATAATAATACCCTTGAAAAAACAGAAAAAGCACTTGAAGAATTTTGTATTGGTGGTGCATCAGAAGAGAATTTAAGATTGATTCAATTAACATCTAATATTCATAATATGAATGAGCCAAATGACAGACTTTTAATTCCATATTCAATTTTAAAAACACCATATAAAAGAAAAATAGACGAAAATTCAAAATAAAATTAATTAGAGCCTGGAGCACTAATATTATTTAAATTAATGTAAAAATCTTATATTTTAAACCAGTTATCTTACAAAAATATAAAAAATGTAAGATAACTTTTCTATTCGTAAAAGTTAGGCACACATTTTCTTTAAAAATGTAAGATAACTTTAAAAAGACATGCACATATATACTATATATGAGAATCACAAAAAAGATAATAAAAGGTAAAATGTATTATTATTTGGAAAAAACTATTAGAATAGAAAAACCAAAAACATATTCTATTTATTTAGGAACTAAGATTCCAAAAAAAAGAACAGAATATGAAAAAAAACTAATAAATAAAATATATTTAGATTTAATTGGAAAAACAGAAAATTTATATTTAACTAAACAAGAACTTATTGAAGCCGAAATTTTATTTAAACGATATTTAAAAAGAACTTCTAAATTAACAAAAACACAAAAAAACGAAAAAGAAGAAATAGACACAATAAATTTTGTTTATACTACTTTAAGCACAGAAGGAGTTCCAATAACAAGACAAGACGCAAAATTAGCATATAAAATATCTGAAAAAAAAGTAAAAAACATTAGAGATGAAAACTTAAAAGTTTCTTTAGATATGATAAAAGGTTTAAGAAAAATCAAAGAAAGTAAAAAAAGAATATCTAAAAAGTTTATTTTAGATTTACATTCTATAATTATGGGGGGATATAAAGATAAATCTCCAGGAATCCTAAGAAAAAAACAAGTTTATATTTATTTAAGAGATTCAGAAAGATTTGAAGAAATAAGATATAGACCTCCAGAACCTAAAAAAATAACAAAGTTATTAGATGAATTAATATTATGGTATAACTCAAATGTAGATAAATTAAATTCAATAGAACTCGCAGCTATACTTCATCTTAGATTTTATAAAATTCATCCATTTATAGATGGAAATAAAAGAATTTCACGTCTGTTATTAAATAAAGCTCTAATTGATAATAATAAAGAGATATTAAATATTTCAAAAAATAAAGAAAAATATTTTGATTCATTAATCAATTGTGTTGAAAATAATAATGAAAAACCATTTATTGAATTCTTATTAAGTGAATTTAAAGAAGCATGTAAATAATCACTTACTCTGGTATGCGGAAAACTTATTATCGTGTTTCTATTATTTTTTGTATTTGCGCTATGTATTTTTGATTTTCTTTTTTTTCAAAATATTTTCTACTAGGTTCTAAAACTTTTATTAACCATTCTGCCACTGCATTTTTCAAATCTAATGGAAATAATTCTGCGCTTTCATACAGTTTTTTTAATTCTTGCGTGCTTCCTATTTCTAAATTTCCGCCAAATTTTTCAGGCCTTTCAATTAAGAATTTTCCTTCGCGTAATATAGCTAATTCTGCATATTGAAAAATAGGATTATTTTCAGTTATTTTTTCAGGTGCATAAGCTTTTTTGATTTTTCTTTTAATTTCTTCCGGGGAATCATGAACAAAAATACAAGTATCTGGTTTGCTTTTAGACATCTTCATTTCAAATTCAATTGAATTTGAAATATTCACAACATTTTTGTTGTGAATCATATCCATTTGTCCTTCTAATATTTTTGCTTTATCAGTTGCAGTAACATATTGTTCCATTCTTGAACCAGGTCCTTGCAAACCATATAAAATTTTGTGATGCAAAGCAATAGGTTTTTTCTCATTTATTTTTGGAGCAACTTCGCGTGCTAACATATGAACATTTCGTTGATCCATTCCTGCATGTGCAAGTTGAACATCTAATTTAAATACATCTGCCGCCTGCATTGCAGGATACATAATAAAGGAACAGTCATTTCCTTTTCCTTCTTTTCTTCCCATTACAGTAGTACATCTAAGCATTCTTTTTATTGAGGTATTTTTGGAAATTTGAATTACTTTTTCCCAATAATCTTTATTATATATATCACTCCCCATTACATACTCAACTTTATCTTCAGTTAAACCTAATGAGATAAATGCATGTTTAAAATAATTACCTGCTACATCTCTAATTAATTCTAAATCATCGCCCATTTTTCTATTTAACCAAGTGTGATAATCAGCTAAAAAAATTATAGGTTTAATTCCGGCCTTTAAAAAATCTTGAATTTTTAAAGCTGTTAAAAGTCCAGATCCTAAGTGTACTTTTCCAGATATTTCAAATCCAATATAATGTTTAGGATGTGTATAATTTTCAAAAACTTCTTTTAAATCTTCAGTAGTAACTATTTCTTGCATAGGTTCTCTTCTAACTAATTCAATTTTATTTTCAATATCCATAAAGTTTATTTTAAGGGATATACTTAAATATATTTGTATAAAATTATATTTTACTTTTTTTATAAACAAATATTTTCAAAGGTGATTATGTGGATGATAAATTAAAAAAAATAGGAATTCAAATACCAAATATTTTATTACCAAAAAATATTGATTTAACAAAATGGTCAGTAGTTGCATGTGATCAATATACATCTGAACCTGAATATTGGGAACAAGTTAAAAAATTTGTAAGAAATGATCCTTCAACTTTGAATATTATTTATCCTGAAGTTTATTTAGAAGAACCAGAAGAAAAAAAGAAAGAAAGAATAAATAAAATAAACCAAACAATGACAAATTATTTAGAAAATATTTTACAAGAAAAACAAGGATTTATTTATTTAGAAAGAACAGTTAATGATGAACAAGGAAATAAAAAAATTAGAAAAGGATTAATGGTTTGTATTGATTTAGAAAAATATGATTATAATAAAGGAAGTAAAAGTTTAGTAAGAGCAACTGAAGGAACAGTGTTAGAAAGACTTCCACCCAGAATTGAAGTAAGAAAAGATGCATTATTAGAATTACCTCATATTATGGTGTTAATTGATGATCCAGATAATACAGTTATTGAACCTTTAACAAGTTTAAAAACTGAAAAAGTTTATGATTTTGATTTAATGATGAATGGGGGGCATTTAGAAGGTTATAGAATTAATAATGAAATACAAGAAAAAATAATAGATTCTTTATTTAATTTAGCAGATAAAGAAAATTTTAATAAGAAATATAATTTAGAAAATGAAGAAGTTTTGTTGTTTGCAATGGGTGATGGAAATCATTCATTAGCAACTGCAAAAGCTATTTGGGAAGAAAGAAAAAAACAAGGTGCATCTCAAGATGATTTAGCAAGATACGCATTAGTTGAATTAGTAAATATTCATGAGGGAGCATTAGAATTTGAACCAATTCACAGAGTTATCTTTAATATTAAAAAACCAATTTTAGAAGAGATGAAAAATAAATTTAATGATAATTTTGAATATATAAACTGTTCAAAAGAAGAAATGATTAATAAAGTTAAAACACAAATTGGAGATGAACAAAAAATAGGTTTTATACAAGAAAATATATTTGGAATAATTACAATAAAAAATCCAAAACATAATTTAGTAGTAGGAACATTACAGAAGTTCTTAGATGAATTTATAAAAGAAAATGCTGAAAAAATTGATTATGTTCATGGACAAGAACCAACTTGTGAATTAGGTGCAAAAATAGATAATTGCGGTTTTTTTCTACCTGTAATAAAAAAGACAGAATTATTTAAAACCGTAATTTTAGAAGGTGCATTACCAAGAAAAACATTTTCAATGGGGGAGGCAGAGGAAAAGAGGTTTTATTTAGAATGCAGAAAAATTAGAAGGTAGTTAAAATATTAATAAATAGGCAGAATTAACTATTTTAAGTAAAATTATTGCACAAAAATAAACATAACCATTTAAAAAGGTTTCTAACCTACATAAATGATACAAATTTCACGCGTGGGGTATTATTTTGGTTAAATCAAAAAATATTAAAAATGAAGAGGAGAGCATAGGCCATCAATTAATTCCTGAACATATTCTTTTAACAGATGACCAGGCTAAAGAACTTCTCAATAAATATAATATAACTAAAGATAATCTTCCAAAGATTAAAAAGAAAGATCCAGCACTAACTATTTTTGATATCAAAGCAGAAGAAGGAGATGTAATTTTAATAAAAAGAAAGGAAGAAACAGCCATGTATGATTATTATAGGGTAGTAGTTAAGTAAATATGGTAAATATTAATATTTTGTAAGTATTAATATATAATATTGATAATATAAATAGTGAAAAGGGGTATATATTATGGATGATGGGTTGCTAAAAAGTTATTTCAAAGGAAATAGTTTGGTTAAACAGCATTTAGATTCTTATAATAAATTTGTAGAAGAAGGTTTAAGAGATATTATAGATGGATTAGGTCAGATACCTACAAATATTGAAGGTTTTGAATTAAAATTTGGAGATTTAAGATTAGAAAAACCTATGATTGTTGAAGCAGATGGTTCAAGAAGAAATATTTTACCTATGGAAGCAAGATTAAGAAATTTAACTTATGCTGCCCCATTATTTTTAGAAATTATACCTGTTTTTAATGGAATTGAAAGAAGAACTTATTCTGAAGTTTTTATTGGTGAATTACCAGTTATGTTAAAATCTAAGTTATGTCATCTAGATAATATGACAGAAGAAGAATTAATTGAAGCAGAAGAGGATAATACAGATCCCGGAGGATATTTTATAATTAATGGTTCTGAAAGAGCATTAGTATCTATTGAAGATTTAGCACCAAATAGAATTATGGTTTCAAGAGAAAAGAATGGGGAATTAACTGTCTCAAAAGTATTTTCTACAAGAGAAGGATTTAGAGCAAGATGTGCAATTGAAAGGAGAAGAGATGGAACAATGAAAATTGATTTCCCAGGAGCACCTAAAAACATTTATTTAACAACTATATTAAGGGCATTAGGTTTATCCAAGAATTCAGATGTATTAAAAGGAGTAGTAGATGAAAGAGTAGTTAAAAACGATACTTTAATTAATATTGAAGCTGATCCTACAAAATCTATAGAAGAAGCAATAGAATACATAGGTAAAAGAGCAGCCCCCGGACAACCCGAAGAATATAGAAATAAAAGAGTAGATGTATTAATTGATAATTATTTATTACCTCATTTAGGTACAACACCAGAAGATAGATTAACAAAAGCTTATTATTTAATTGAGATGTCAGAAAGAGCAACAAAAATTGGAGAGGGAAAAATTAAACCAGATGATAAAGATCATTATTCGAATAAAAGAATTAAATTAGCAGGAACTTTGATGGAAGAATTATTTAGATACGCATTCCAATTTTTAATAAAAGATATTGCTTATCAAGCAAGTAGGGCAGAAGCAAGAGGGAGGAGATTAGTAGTTCAAAATCTTGTAAGACCAGATGCATTAAGTGATAGGATAAAATATGCAATGGCAACAGGAAATTGGATAGCAGGTCAAACAGGGGTTTCACAATTATTAGATAGAATGAGTTATTTAGCAACAGCTTCACATTTAAGAAGATTAATTTCTCCTTTAAATAAAAAACATCCGCATTTTAAGGCGAGAGATCTTCATGGAACTCAATGGGGAAAATTATGTCCAAACGAAAGCCCAGAAGGTCCAAGTTGTGCATTAGTTAAAAATATTGCTTTAATGTGTGATATATCTACAGGAGAAAATTCAGATGCAATTGAAGAAATATTATCTAATATGGGCGTAAAACTTTAAGGTGTTTATAATGAAAAGAAAAACAGAACAATCAAAAGGTAGAACTGCAGTTTATGTAAATGGTAGATTAATAGGTTTTCATGATTCTCCAAAAGAGATGTATAAAAATTTAGTTGAAAGAAGAAGAAGAAAAGAAATAAATTCACAAATAAATTTTTCATACAATGATAAAATAGACGCTTTTTATATTAATACAGATAGAGGGAGAGCAAGAAGACCGTATATTATTGTTAAAGATGGAAAAAGCTTATATACTAAAGAATTACAAGAAAAAGTTAAAAAAGGAGAAACTACTTGGTGGGATTTAATTAATATAGGAGTTATTGAATATTTAGATGCTGAAGAAGAAGAAATGATTTATGTGGCTATTAAAGAAAAAGATATAATAAAAGAACACACTCACTTAGAAATTGATCCAGTTTCAATAATGGGAATTGTTGCAGGAGTATTACCTTATCCAGAACATAATTTATCAGTTAGAATTACTATGGCATGTTCAATGGCAAAACAGTCGTTAGGAATTTATGCTTCGAACTTTAATAAAAGAATGGATTCAATAGGAAATATTATGTATTATCCACAACAACCTTTAGCACAATCAAGACCTTATTCTATTTTAAATTTCAAAGAAAAAGCAGCAGGACAAAATTTTGTAGTTGCAATTACAAATCATTATGGATATAATATTGAAGATTCAGTTGTTGTTAATAAAAATGCAATAGATAGAGGATTAGGAAGGTCTTTATATTGTAAAACATATGAAACAGAAGAAAGAAGATACCCTGGAGGACAAAAAGATAAATTTGAAATTCCTTCGGCGACAACAGCAGGATTTAGAGAAGAAAGTTCATATGCATATTTGAGTGATGATGGAATTATTTCTCCAGAGATTGTTGTTAATCCTGGAGATGTATTGGTTGGAAAAACTTCACCTCCAAGGTTCTTAGAAGAAATTTCAGTTTTTGGAATTGTAGAAGAGAAGAAGAGAGAAAATTCATTAGCTATGAGAGGAGGAGAACAAGGTGTTGTTGATTCAGTAATGATCTCTGATTCTCTTGGTGGAAATAGGATGGCAAAAGTTAGAGTAAGAAGTGTCATGGTGCCCCAATTGGGAGATAAGTTTGCATCAAGGCATGGTCAAAAAGGAGTTATAGGTATGATTGTACCACAAGAAGATTTACCATTTACAAAAGATGGAATTGTTCCAGATTTATTATTAAACCCATTGGCATTACCTTCAAGAAAAACTATGGGACATATAATTGAAACAATAGTAGGTAAAGCAGCATGTTTTGAAGGAAAAATAATGGATAGTACTGCTTTTGATGAATTTAATCAAGAAGAATTTGAAAAAATGTTAGAAGAGTATGGATTTGATAAGTATGGAGAAGAAATTTTATATGATGGAATTACAGGGAGAAAAATTAAAAGCACTATATTTATAGGAGTTGTTTATTATCAAAGATTAAAACATTTAGTTGCAAATAAAATACATGCAAGATCAAGAGGACCTGTTCAATTATTAACTCATCAGCCAACAGAAGGTAGAGCAAGAGAAGGAGGATTAAGATTAGGAGAAATGGAAAGAGATTGTTTAGTTGGTTATGGAGCAAGTATGCTTATTAAAGAAAGACTATTAGAAGAAAGTGATAAAACAACTCTATTAATTTGCGCGAAATGTGGAAGTGTTGCAGTACATGATCATATTAAAAATAAAGATACATGTCCATTATGTGATTCAACACAAATGTTTGAAGTAGAATTAAGTTACGCATTCAAATTATTATTAGATGAAATAAAAGCATTGGGTATATTCCCAAGATTAAAATTAAAAGATAAAGCATAGGTGATTATGTTGGAAATAACACAAAAAGAAATTGATTCAATAAAGTTTTCATTATTTTCTCCAGAAATGATTAGGAGGATGTCTGCAATTAAAATTACTGTTCCAGATACTCATAATGATGATGGATATCCTATTGATGGAGGATTAGTAGATCCACATATGGGAGTTATTGATCCTGGTTTAAAATGTAGAAATTGCGGAGGAAGGATGGGATCATGTAATGGTCATTTTGGACATATTGAATTAGTAAGACCTGTTATTCATCCAATATTTGCAAAAATAATTTTACTATTATTAAGATCAACCTGTCCATCTTGTCATAGAGTATTAGTGAAAGATACTAAAATAGAGGAATTAATAGATGAAATTGATGAAGAATTAGAAGTAACACAAGAAGAAGTAACTAAAAAAAGTAAAAATATCACAACAAAAATGAAAAAATTAAATGAATGCCCTCATTGTAAAGCACAGTTACCAAAAGTCACATTGTTAAAACCAACTACGTTTTATAAAGATACTCAAGTATTACTATCTTCAGAAATAAGAACTTGGTTAGAAGAGATACCTAATGATGATTTAAGAATTTTAGGGTTTGATCCAATTCATGCAAGACCAGAATGGATGATTTTAACTGCCTTACCAGTTCCTCCTGTTTCAGCAAGACCTTCAATAACCTTAGAAACTGGTGAAAGATCAGAAGATGATTTAACACATAAATTAGTTGATATAATGAGGATTAATCATAGGTTAGAAGCTAATATTGATGCAGGTGCACCTCAATTAATTATTGAAGATCTTTGGGAATTATTACAATATCATGTTTCAACTTTCTTTAATAATGAGATGGCAAATATACCTCCTGCACGTCATAGGAGTGGAAGACCATTGAAAACTTTATCACAAAGATTAAAAGGCAAAGAAGGAAGATTTAGATATAACCTATCAGGTAAAAGAGTTAATTTCTCAGCAAGAACAGTTGTTTCTCCAGATCCAAATATTTCTATAAATGAAGTAGGGGTTCCAGAAGTTATTGCAGAAGAATTAACAATTCCAGTTACAGTAACAAATTGGAATCTTGATTTGTGTAAATCTTATATCAGTTCTAATAAATACCCAAAAGCAAAGTATATAATAAGACCAGATGGAAAAAAACTTAAAGTTAAAGAAGCAATTGTTGAAGAACTTTTAAATGAGATAGTTCCAGGTTGGGTAGTTGAAAGGCAATTAGTAGATGGGGATATAGTATTATTTAATAGACAGCCATCATTACATAGAATTTCTATTATGGGGCATGAAGTTAAAGTATTACCAGGCCACACATTTAGATTAAATCCATTAGTTTGCGCACCATATAATGCAGATTTTGATGGAGATGAAATGAATTTACATGCAATTCAGACAATAGAAGCAAGAGTTGAAGTAAAGGAATTAATGCTTGTTGAAGGTCAAATTCTTTCACCAAGACATGGGCAATCTTTGATACATCCAGATCAAGATAATATTGCAGGAGCTTTTTATACAACTGAAGATAATGCAATTTATACAAAAGAAGAGGCATGTGATTTATTAATTGCGGCAGGAATAACAAAATTACCAGAACCAGATAAAAAAGATAAGTATTCTGGAAAATTATTAATTTCAACATTATTTCCTAAAGATTTAAACTTAAAACAAAAAACAAAATTTTTACCAGAACCAGAGGGAGATGTTTTAATTAAAGATGGAATTTTAGTAACTGGTGCTTTAGAATCAAAAACATATCAAAATATGATTATTAAAGATATTTTCCATACTCATGGGCCAAAAATTACTAGAGAATTTTTAGATAGAAGTTCAAGATTAGTTCTTAATGGTTTAACTTGGCATGGATTAAGTGTTTCATTAAACAATTATACATTACCAAAAGAGAATCAAGATAAATTGGATATAATTTTAGATACAATGAGAAGAGAAATTGATGCAGTATTATTGAAATATAAAAATAAAACATTACCTAGAATACCCGGAATGTCATCTAAAGATGCATTGGAAGATGCAATAATGAGTATAACTTCTAATGCAAAAAAGAAAGTTGAATCTTTAGTTGAAAAATCATTAGGTATGAAAAATTCAGCAGTTGTTATGGCTAAGTCTGGATCAAGAGGTAGTATATTAGATACTTTACAAATGTCAGCAGTTGTTGGACAGCAATCAGTTAGATCTCAAAGAGTAAATAGAGGATATAGAGAAAGAGTATTAACACATTTCAAAAAAGGAGATTTAGGAGCAGCAGCCCATGGATATGTATTTAGTTCATTTACTAAAGGATTAGAACCAACAGAATTTTTCTTCATGGATATGGGAGGAAGAGAGTCATTAGTTAATACAGCTATTAGAACAGGGAGAAGTGGATATATGCAAAGAAGATTAATGAATGCATTACAGGATATAGTTGTAGATAGAAACTCAACTGTAAAAGATGGTGAAGGAATAGTAGTTCAATTTGTTTATGGTGGAGATGGATTAGATCCTAGTAGAGCAGGAGAAGGTTCATATATTGATTTAGGTCCTGCAAAAGATGATTATGAAACCGCTTAATAAGAGGGATTTTTATGAACAAAAAGAAAAGAGGAAGTATAGCGCCTGGAGAAGCAGTAGGAACAGTTGCAGCACAAAGTTTGGGAGAACCAGGAACCCAAATGAACATGAGAACATTCCATTATGCAGGAGTAGCAGAGCAAGTTCCAACTGGTCTTCCAAGAGTTATTGAAATTATAGATGCAAGAAGAACTCCTAAAAAACCATTTATGGATATTTATTTACCTACAAAAAATAATTCAAGAAAAAAAGTTGAAAGTGTATTAACTGATATAGAAAATACAATTTTGAAAATGATAGGTAAATTTAAAGAAGATTTAACAGATAAAGCAATACTAATAAAATTAGATTCAAAAGAATTAAAAAATAGAAATATAGAAATTAAAGATATTAAAAAAGAAATTCAAAATAAGATTCCTGATGTTAAAGTAGAGACGAAAAAGGAAGTTTTAAAGGTTAGTTTTAATAAAAATGATGCTTACAAAAAAATTAGAAGATACAAGAATATTCTTATGGGTTTACATATTAAAGGGATACCTGGAATTAAAAAAGCAATGATTGTTGACACACAGGGAGAAATATTTATAAGAACCGAAGGAACTAATTTAGTTGAGGTAAGAAAAAATAAAGATATAGATCCTGAAAGAGTATTTACAAATGATATTAAAGAAATAGAAAAAGTACTTGGTATAGAAGCAGCAAGAAATTCAATATTAAGAGAATTAAAAATGGTTATGGATATGCAAGGTATGGCAATTGACATTAGACATCTTATGTTGATTGCAGATGCAATGACTATGTATGGACAAATAAAATCTGTAGGCAGACATGGATTAAGTGGACAAAAAACAGGAGTATTAGCAAGAGCAGCATATGAAGAAACAATTAAACATTTAGTTAATGCTTCAGTAGTTGGTGAAGATGATAATTTAGTAGGAGTTACTGAAAATATAATTATTGGTCAAACAGTTCCAATTGGAACTGGTAAAATAAAATTAAAGTTGAAAATATAAAGAGAGTGAGTCATATGGCAATAGATGTTATAAAAGCAATAAGAATGGCAGTAGATACTGGAAAAGTTGAACTTGGTGCAGTTAAAACTGAAAAACAAATAAAAAATGGAAAAGGAAAAATAGTTCTTATTTCCAATAATTGTCCTGAAGATAGAAGACAAAGTATAGAATATTACTCTAAACTTTCAAATATTCCTTTATATCAGTTTAAAGGATCAAATATGGAACTTGGCGAAGCATGTGGAAAACCATTTTCTGTTTCTGCAATGTTAGTATTTGAACAAGGAGATTCAAATATATTCAAATTAATAGAACAGGGATAATTTATGCCTATAGAATTAGACACAAATACTATGCGATGCATTTCTTTATTTGAGAGCTTAACTAATGCAGCAACAAAAGATTGTTTGATTTTAGATGATAAAATTGTAGTTTTTATTGTTAGAAAAGGAGAGTTAGGTAAGGCAATTGGAAGAAAAGGGTCTAATATAAACAGAGTAAGAACGGCTTTCAAAAATAAAAGAGTTCTTGTATTCGAAGACTCAAGTTCAATCGAAGGGTTTATAAAGAACTTGTTTCCAAATATAAACTTATTAAATATTGATGTTCAAGAAAAAGTAGTAACAGTAACTGTTGAATCAAAAAATAGAGGTTCAGCAATTGGCCGTGATGGTGAAAAAATTAAAACAAATAAAGCAATTTTAAAACGTAAGTTTAATTGTGATTTAAAATTAGAAACACGTTAATGTATGTTTAAAAATTTAAGGGTGAATAAATGGGAAGAGGAGAATTTGCAGGTAGAGATTTGAAAAGAAGAAGAAAAAATCAAAAGTGGCTTAGTACTAAATGGAAAAGAAAAAAGAAAAAATTAAGACAAAAATATGATGCATTACAAGGTTCGCCACAAGCTAGAGGAATCGTTCTAGAGAAAAAAGCATTAGAACAAAAACAGCCTCACTCAGGTTTAATTAAATGTGTTAAAGTTCAATTAATTAAAAATGGTAAAACAGTAACAGCACATGCTCCTAGGAATAAAGCAATAAATTTTATTGATGAGCATGATGAAGTTTTGTTAGAAGGTTTAGGTGGTTCACAAGCAGGACAGATGGGATCTATTCCAGGAGTAAAACATAGAGTTACAAAAGTAAATGGAACTGATTTACAAATGCTTGTAAGAGGCAAAAAAGAAAAACCTAAAAGGTAGGTGAGATTTTATGGGAGTAATTAAATTATTTGAAAAATATGATTATGACAATATAGAAGTATCTGATATTTCTTTAAAGCCGTATATTAATTTGAATCCTGTAGTTATACCCCATTCATATGGTAGACATGGAAAAAAACAATTTGGTAAAGCAGATGTTAATTTAGTTGAAAGATTGATTAATAAATTAATGAGAGCAGGCACTGGAGAAAAATTAGGGGGTAAAGTAATTAGAACTCATGGTGGTATTCAAGGTAGGAAATCAAAAGCATCAACATCAGTTGAAAAAGCTTTTGAAATTGTTTTCAAAAAAACAAAAGAAAATCCAATTCAATTACTTGTTAAAGCAGTTGAAAATTCTGCACCGCGGGAAGATTTTACTCGTGTTGCTTTAGGTGGTGTTACTTATCAAGTAGCAGTAGATGTATCTCCTTTAAGGAGAGTAGATATGGCATTAAGAAATATTGCATTAGCTGCAATAATGGGTGCTTTTGATAAGAAAAAAACTTTAGCACAAGCATTAGCAGATGAATTAGAACAAACAGCAAAAGGAGATCCTCAGACTTCTTATGCAATTAAGAAAAGAAATGAGGTTGAAAGAATGGCAAAAGCCGCAAGATAATAAAGAACAGAGTTTTTTAAAAAAATAAAAAAAGGAAGTGAAAAAAATGGCATATGGAGATAGAAGTGGAAGTAGAGACCGTTCAAGTGGCGGTAGAAGAAGTTTTAGTGGTGGCCAAGGAAATAATAGAAGCGGAGGCTTTGGTGGTCGTGGTAGAAGCGGAGGATATGGAGGTCAAAGAGGCGGATTTAGCAGCAGACCAAGAGAAATGCATAAAACAAAATGTGCAGATTGTGGGAAAGAATGCGAAGTTCCATTTAAACCAACAGAAGGAAGACCTGTATATTGTAGAGAATGTTTCCAAAAACATAGAGACGAAACACCATCAAGAGGACCATCAAGAGGACCATCAAGACGTAGAGATGATGATGAAGACGATGAATAACCTCTAAATTTGTCCTTATGATAAGATTATATTCTTCTTTTTTTTATTTTAAATTAACATTCTATTTTATAAATATTTGGTATCTTAATTAATTAATAAATTGTGGGGGGAAATGTATGAAAGTAGTATTTACCGCAGTATTAATATTAGTTTTGTTAAATTTATTTTTAGCAAATTTAGTTTTTGCAAATCCAAAAATAAAAGAGATTGAATCCAAAGAAGTAACTCTGCCCATAGTGGGACAAAAAAATTTAGATATTAAAGCTTATTTAAATATAAATGAAGTTTCAATAGATTCTCAGTATTTAAATAGTTTTAAATTAAATAATTATGGGGAGTTTAATGAATATACCATGAAGAAAAAAATAGAATTAGGGGCATTAAAATATGATATTATAGATGTTTCTAAATTACCCTCAGTTGAATCAATGATCGTGTGTGGAAAAATAAAAACTTTTTCTAATTTTAAACAAAATGGAAGTGACTATGGAACTGGATTTTCAAGAATAATTTTAATTGGTGAAGACACACAGAAAGAAATACATGAATATGTAATAGTTGATACTTCTTTATTCTATAATAATGCTTATAAAAGATATGAGAATATATATGAATTTTGTATGATTGGTGAAGAAACACTTTCTCTACCAAGTAAAATAACCCCACTTAAAATAATAATTGAGGGTGAAAGTGCCCAAGTTTATCTTGATAAAATATATTATTCAGTTTCAAGAACAGGATTAATTTATGATATTATTTTAGAATTACAAAATGATGTTAAAATTAATATGTTAAATGATAGAAATAGAGAGTTAGGGTTTAATTGGACTGCAGGAAATACAGGCGTTTCACATTATCCGTATGAAATAAAAAAAACTCTTTTAGGTAATACAACTTCAGATAAGTATGATTCAATAAAAACTTATAGGGCAATGCCAAATACATACGGTATTTTCTTTTATTCAGAAGGAATTTTTTCATTTGCCCCTATGGAAACCCCAATGGCGTTGCCTTCTGATTATGATAAGATAAGCTTCAGCTGGAGAGATGCGCACAGCCAGGATTGGACAACATCTGTTAAAAGCCAGGTCGGTGCAACATGCTGGGCATATGCGGCAACAGCAGCACACGAACTAATGGTTAACACTTATTTTGCAAGGCATTTAAATAAAGATTTAAGCGAACAGCAGTTTATTTCAAGAAATGGGACTTCTAACCCAGTTTGCGGGGGACAAGTTAATCCTGCAGAACAGGTTGCTTATACTCACGGCCAGTTTGACGAGGCGTGCTTTCCAGCAACTGGTTCATCAACAACTCCTTGCAGTCCTTGTGCAGATTGGAATACAAGGGCATGGAAATCAACATCATATGAAAATTCAATAAATTACAGAAACCCTGTTGACTTAATGAAAGATTTGAGAAGCAATGGAGGAATGGTTTTGGGATTAAATGAATGGAACCATGCAGTTAATCTTGTAGGCATTGAAATGTGGAGAGATGATTCTGCACTTATTATGGAATATAAAAACTCCTGGGGCTCATCCTGGGGGATTGGAGGTTATGGTTATTTGTACGGCCCTATAGATATTGCAGTTTTCAATAAATGGGGCCACCCAGAAACTGCGGCTACAGGAGCGCCGACAACACAGCTTTGCACTGATGCAGACAGCGATGGTTATTGCTGGTGGGGCTTAGGAAGTAAACCTTCAACTGGCTGTCCATCAAGTTGTGCTGGGAATGATATCCCAGATTGCGATGACTCAGATGCAAATAAACAAGGTTTAATTGATGGGTATATATGTGCTGACACTTCGGATGTAATTTCATTATGCACAACAATTAATTCGCCTGGGACATATTATTTGAGCGGGAATTTGGCAGCAAGCGGAAACTGCATTAACATTAACAGTGATAATGTAGCTTTAATGTGCAGCGGCGCAACAATAACAGGGACTGGAACAGGAACTGGCATAAAAATTGATGCACAATCTGATGTTAGAATTTATGATTGCAAATTAAATAATTTTAATATTGGTGTTGAAGTATTAAATTCAGACGGCATAATGTTAGCAGACATAAGTGTCAGCAATTCAAATACTGGATTCAAGATAAGCGGGAGCGAAAACGTAGTTGAAAAATATGGTATTTTAACTTCAAACTGGAAAGGCGTTGAATTAGTCAATTCAAATATGAATTATATTTATCAAAACACTTTCCAGTCAAATACATATGGAATTTATTTAACAAATTCATTAAACAATGAATTCCAGGGGAATGTGATTAAGACATCAAGCAACACAGGATTTTATGCGGACAGCGCAAGTGATAGTAATGAAATTGGAAACTTATATTCGTGCAGTTCATCTGTCAAGGATATTAATGACCAAGGAACAAATGAGTATTATATAACTGCGTGCGGTTCGGCTACAGGAACAGCTTGTGATTACACATGCTCAGTTGGGTGCACTAACTTGTTCTGGCCTGCGACATACCCCGGGGGAGATGCGTATTATCCGGAAAGAATTAGAGAAACATCAGAAGAGGGCAAACATTATTTTATAATTGATGCTTATGGCGGGACAATTAATTTATGCGAAGATGGTTATTACCCGTTGGATTATCCAACACAGCAAATCTTGCTCGGAACATATAATGTAGTAGTTGATTTTAAAAATTCTGAATTTGTAGGCAAAACAAGGGATTATGGAGATTATATTTTTGATCCTGGCATATACCCACCTTTTGGAAATTATCCATTGATAAGAGAGGATTATGAGGCTTGGTTTTCAAAGGGGACTATTAAAAATATGAAAATTTCAAATGTTTCTACAGGCATAGCGCTGATGGGAACTTCAGGCTCAACAATAACAACTTGGGACAATATTCATTTTGAGAATGTTAAGGTTGGTGCTTATGCAAGAAACTTGAAAATAATTAATTCTAAATTTATAAACTGTGATGAGCATGGGATATTTCTTTATGATGTAGAAGGAAACCAATTAGATGTTCAAAACTCAGAATTTAAGAATATTGGAACATATGCAATTCATACAAATGCAGTTTCATCTTCTTTAACAACACCGATAAGAGTGGAAAACAATTATTTTGAAAATGCAAATAAATTGTTTTTCAGAAGGGGAGATTCATCAAAAACTGATGAGATTAAACACAATATTTTGTACAATACAGGAATGGAAGTTGAGCTTGAAAATGTTAATATAATTAATAATACAATTATGAATTCGCCTTATGATGGCTTGTTTATAAGCAGTTATGCAGCTGGAACAGTTTCTATTCAAGACAATGCCATATGCGGAAGTGCAGGTGGACGTGATATAAGAGATTCAAGTTCAAGAGGAACTTATTCAAATAATGCCTGTGGCTCATCAACACCAAGTGGAGTGTGTGTTGGAACTAGCACTTATTATAGAGACGCAGATGGGGATGGGTATGGAGATCCTTTAGTAACAATAACTTCTGCATGTCCTTCTTCAGGTTATGTTGGAATAGCAGGAGATTGCAATGATGGAGATCCATTAATTTATCCTGGTGCAGAAGAGATTTGCGATAATAAAGATAACAATTGTGATGGAACAACAGATAATATAATAGATGATTGCGGTTCTGGTGTTTGCACTGGAACGAAATTATGTACTGCTGGAATCTGGAGTGATTGTTCCACAGATGGAAATAGTGCAGGAATTTGTGCAAAATGTAATTCTGCAGGAAACCCAGTTTATGATTCAACAAATAATGGAGTATGTGATGATGGAATGTTCTGCAATGGTGAAGAAGTTTGCATAGGGATTTATACGTGTGGATCAGGAGCACCAATAAATTGTGAAGCTAATAATTTGGCAGGAATTGAAACATGTAATAATAATCCAGATGCAAATCCATTTACATGGGATTTCTTTGCTGGATTTACATCAACATGTAATGAAGAAACCGATTCATGCACATCAGGAATAATAGACTTAACACATACCTGTGATGTAACTACATGCGGAGCAGAATG